>k87-984803_pt1 | contig 10088 bp, 10 predicted proteins | sample MGYA00084031_6733416 | MGnify analysis MGYA00084031
ACATGGGAGTCCGGCCGCTTACTGCGGTTTTTTCAAGCAATTCCGGATCGCGGCAAACAACCGCTTTACCGTTTATCCGCAGCGTTTCCCCCAGTCCGGGAATGAAGAATAGAAGGCCGACGTGGGGATTTGCAATAATATTTTGAATGGAATCCATCCGGCGGTTGCCCGGGCGTTCGGGAATAAACAGATGATGGTCATCCAGCACGAGGACAAATCCGGGTGCATCGCCACGCGGCGACACGTCGCAATGGCCGTTTGCATCGGAGGTAGCCATCGCCAGGAAGGGGGACTTGGATATAAACTCGCGGCAATGGCGGTCAAGAGCGTGAACCACTTTGTTTGCCGCAAGTGAGCTCGGATTTCCCAAAGGCTCGCGAAGCTCTTTCATAAATTGTTGTTCGGTGGAGATCACATCACGAAATACGGCGCTCATTTTATCACCTTTTCCCTGTGGAATATCCTCCCATCGTACTACACTTCCTGTGTTTCTGCCATTGCGCCCGAGGGTATTGCGGCTCATCCCATGCCTTTGTTGCCGCGAAGCTACTCGATTTCAAAACGGGCAGCCACAATGATTTCCTTTTCATTTGCGGAAAAGCTTTTGATAACCCGGTATTCTCCCTTGGTCAAGGTATAGTCAAGGTCACTCATGCTAATTTGGTCCTCGCGCGTTTCTCCCGGCTCGACAAGAAGACCAATGGACGTAAACGCGATATCGGAGCGCATTGGGACCACGTACCATTTTCCTTGCTCCCGTTTCTCAAGCGTAAAAGGCGTCCCAAATGTCAACGTAGTAGGACCGTCGTTTTTGATTTTCAACGTCACCTTGTCAATGGAAGCGGAGTAGCTGGGTTGTTCTGTATTCATTTCCACCTTGGCTTCTTCTGTGCTCGCCTGATTGGATATTTCTCCGTAGCTCGACAGGGTTGTCAACGGTTTTGTCTTTTCCGAAGAACAGGCGGCCACGAGCATTACAGCCAAGGCAACAGCGGCTATCAAAAAAATCTTTTTAAGCATGTTTTTCCCCCCTTCTTTAAAAGACGGAGGCGATGCTGGAGCGTTTCCATTTTATTGGGACCTGTGAGCAGATTTTTTTATTTTCCTAAAATAGCTTTTATGCGTTCCTTTTTCTCTGTCTCATTCAAGTATTCAAAGAACCCCAGCCGATTTCCCCAGGGGTCGGAAAAAGTCCCCCATTTTACAGGAACTTCTTTTCTCGAACAGATTTCAAAGCTCTCGATATGCAATTCCCTTCTTAGCCTGTCCCGCTCCGCTTCGATATCTGCAACGCCAAAGCGAATAGGTCCGCTGCCATCAGCGGGAGCACCTTCCGCCACCTGCAGCCAACATCCGGGAATAAGCTCCCATTCTGCGAATCCTTCGTGAGGGATGAAGTCGGGTTCCTTTTTGAGCAGTGTTTGATACCACTTTTGTCCTTCTTTTATATCTGGAACACGAACTTGAACCGTCATTTCATAGATCAAACATATTCCTCCCTTACATACCCGACAGCTTGTATATACTCGTCATACCATTTTTACCATTCGCTTTCTCTGGAATCTATCGTCCTGCCATCCAATAGTGCCTTGACTTTCAGACAAACATGGCAGCGCGTTGCAGATACAGGCTCAGGCCATCCAGCCCTTAGTTCTTTCCTGCTTTTTCAAAAAAGCTGATATAAACATCAGGTGCGACCTCAACATCCCGCTTCCATTGATAATGATTTTTTTCGTACAGATTTTTGGCAGGGGTATTTTCTCTGCCGGTCGCTACTTTAAAAGCAGAACAATTTGCATTCTGCAATTCCATCGCCACCAACAGCTTTTGGGCAATTCCCTTTCTGAAATGAGCCGGATGCACAACCATTCTGCAGATCGTCAGTTCTTCATTTTCTATGGTATAGGAAATGGCGCCTGCAAGTTTGTTATCGATAAAATAACCCAAGAATTCCTCGCCGCACTGCTGGAACTCTTGAAATGATTCTTTCAACGGGGGGATTTCAAAAAAATTGATCAGTTCGGCTTCTACCTGGTATGCGGCTTTTTGCAGGTCGAAGAGCTTTTGGACGGTATCGGTTTCGGTGAAATTGATTTTGGTGATCATGGAGACTCCTTTTAGAAAGTATGTCCGTTGCAACATTTTTCCTTTATTAGCATTTCCATTTTGATGAATCGTCTGATTCTCTATTCACTTCAGATAAATGTAGGATTGAGTTACAGATGCTGGATCTATTCATTAAACCTTGAAGAATGAATATCTTACATTATGTATTTTCATCACCGAATAAACGTACGATTCTGTTTCTGAAGGTACATCACCCTTTTTTCCTGTACCCAAATCTTTTTTATACTGATGTTTTGACTCGGAATCTTCCTTCGGATTATGTCTGTATAAATGGCCTATGCCAGTTCCTTAAAGAATGCCGCTGTTTTCCGAAGTTCGTTTTCGACTAAGCAAATCCCTCACCTCCGCCTCGACCGCATCCGTTTGCGAATACTTTGTGGCAAAGCCGAGCTTCCGTATTTTGTCGTCCTTCCAGATTCTGTTTACCGCCATTGTCTTTACGGCGAATGGACTCAACCCATAGGCAGCCATTTCATCTTCGGTCAATGCTTCCGGCAGCTCCAGCATTTTGGCAGTCTTCCCTGCGGCAAGGTCCATCGCTTCCTTCAGTTGACGCCACGTTGTATCGAATCCTTTGAGCAGGTAGACGCCGTCATCTTGCGGCTGCTTTTGGAAGGTACCCAGCCAGACCATCGCCCGGCCGATGTCGCGGGTATCTACCAGCGAAACTTGTGCAGCCCCCTCGCCGATCATCGGGTAGCGGTCATGCGCATGTGCGGCAAACAGTCTGGCGAAAAACGAGGTAGTGTCCCGGACGCCGATTGTACTTGCCGGCCGCAGCACCACGGTCGTCATTCCGGTTTTTCGTCCCACTTCCCCGACGACTCTCTCCCTTTCAATCCCCAGCCGCTGTATCGGGTACTCCGGCTTCGACACATACGACTCGTCTATCGGTTCGTTGCTTTGAAAATCGTAGATGACCACTGTGCTGAGTTGAATAAACCGGGAAATGCCCTGCTTGGCCGCTTCTTCCGCAAGCGTTCGGGTCAACTCAATTTCCACCGGGGCATTCATGCTTATTTGCGTGTGCAGCTTCGCGTCGGCTGTGCAATTGTACGCTGCGTCATTTCCTGCCATCACGTCTGCTATGGCGGCTGGATCTGAAAAATCGATGCGAACGACGTCGACCCCCAAGCTGTCCAAAAACGCGGTGTTGCTGGTCTTGCGGACAACTGCCGTCACGCGGTGTCCAGCCAGATGCAGTTGTTCCGCGACATGCCCTCCAATAAACCCCGTACCTCCAAAGACAACAGCTTTCATGCTTTTTTCCTCCATTCAATTGCTTCAGGATGATTATTCACTATAATAATGAAAGTGCTATTATTATAAAAGTACAGATATTTTTTATAGTTACTATTCAAAAAGATAGCGGAGGGATGTTCATGCCTGAAGAATATAATCAAAAAGCGTGTCCGATTGAAAAAACAATGCACGTGATCGGGGGGAAATGGACGTTCATCATTTTAAGGGAACTGTTCTATGGTCCGCGGCGGTTTGGAGAACTGCAGCGCTCCTTGAAGGGGATCAGCCCGCGGACGCTGTCCATGCGTCTGAAGGAGCTGGAAGAAGAAGGGATTATCAGCCGGACGATCTACTCGGAAATCCCCCCGCATGTGGAATACGCGCTAACCGAAAAAGGCAAAACGCTTCGCCCCGTCTTCGATGCGATGAAGGAATGGGGAAATGCGTGGGATGTGCTGAAGCTGGGAAAACAATAGAAAAACAAAAACCCTTGAGACTGTCTCAAGGGTTTGCTTGCGTATAAATATTTATTCTTGGCTTATCGGCAGCTCGGCTCGTCCCCGCATCAGTACCTTTCTCCCCAATCTGGTTCGATAAAAACCGCGTTCCAGCAAACCGAACAGGGAGCCGGTGGTCCAATACAAGCCCAAGGCGACAGGCGCTTTCCAGAGAATCATCAAGAAGAAGGCGACCATGATCAGCGAGGTCAAGGCCCGTTGAATCAGAGGCGTGTCTGTCAGCATTTCACCAGTCAACGGAATCATGCCGGTCAAAAAGGTAAGTCCAGCGGCAAGCGCAGGCAGGATGTGCCACGCGTCATGCTGGGCAAAGGAGACAACCCAGGGAATAAAGGAAGAGGACATCGCCGCTCCATGCGTCAAAAACAGGCCGTACATCGCCATGAAGATCGGCATCTGCAGTATCGCCGTCGTAAACATCGACAGCGGCTTGACTCCCGCCTTTTGGTAGAGATTCATCGTCTCTTGCATCAGCTTTGGCTGGTCGTCTTTGTACCGTTCCTGAAGCAGCTTCAGCTCAGGGCGAATCAAGACCTGCAGCATCGTCTGGCGGGCCGTCCGCAGATTGAGCGGAAAAAGCAGTCCTCTCACAAACAGTGTCAAAAGAACGATCGCAATTCCCCAATCCTGCGCAAACTGAAAGATCACATTCAGCAGCGAGGCCAGCAAATCAATGACAGGTTGAACAAAGGTATACATTCGGAATTCCTCCTCGTATCGTTGCAAATGTCTTTTCGATACAAGAAGGAAAGCGGATCAGCATCGTCACTGGAAGACCCTTGCTCCTCGGGAGGCTTTTTTCGCCGCACCCAGAGCATCCTCGGATGCACGGCGGGGCGAACCGAAATCTCGTTTGGCGGCTGCGAATCTATTCCCTTTTCCAAACAAGCTACCCATCCCAGCGGCTTTACCGGACTGCATAGCAGATGTGCAACCAGATATCCCGACAGGCCCATTGCCAGCAGCAAGAGTGTCATATCCAAGGAAAACTCCACAGCGTCACCTCCCAGAGGACAAAAATCGTTCGCTTTATACTAAAGATACCATACATACTTGGATACTTCCTATAAAAAGAATATGGGGAAGGAACGGGAATGTAAAAAAAGCAGCCCGAGTTTTTTCACGGGCTGCTTCTTCTATAAAAGCCTTGCTGCTTTTTTGCCTGACCTATGCTTATCTTGCTTCTTGCATAAGCCTAACCTGTATATTCCCTGCCTCTTCTTCCCTACTTCGCTGCTGGCTTTGCCTGAGCAGCCGCAGTCTTTCTCGCTTGATTCAGCTTCTGATAGAACTCTCCCTTGGTTTTCACATTGGCAAACGCGGCTGCATTCACCTTTGCCTTTTGCGAGAGCTCCGCAATCTCTTCTTTTGTTACCGGGTCCTTGATGTTGATCGAAGCCACGTTGGTGTACTTGCCGTCTTCTGTCTTTGGCACCCCGAGGATTCCGGCGTTGATCAGCTCAACGACATCGGCACGCTCAGGCGCAGTGGTGTCCACGCCGACAATCTTCCAGTAATTCAATGCTTTTGGCTCGTAAACGCCTTTCTTCACTTCTTTGAGATAGGCGATGGCGCGGTTGCGAATCGTTCCGCCTGTTTCGCCAAATGCGCTCTCATCCTTGGACGACCAGAGCTGTTTGAACTTCCGTCCTTCCAAAGCGCCGCCCTTCGCGATGAGTGCGTCCATACGGTAGGAGTTCATGCCAAGCTTGAGCACATCCTCCGCTTTGATCGGCTTGTCGTCCAGACGACGGAGGTTGGTGATGCGGCTTCCGGCAGGTTTGGTAAGGTCGATTTCGTACTTCACTCCGCCGAAAAAGTCGTTGGTGCTGTATTTGGAGGAACGACGCGTCTTGTCAAAGCTGATCGTCACATCTCCCGGACGAGCGGTATTGAAGTAGCCAGCCGCCCATTCCATGTAGTCCTTCAAATCTTTGCCTGTTACTTCGTACACGGTAATTTCGCCCAGTGCGTACTGGTAGTTGAAGGCGATGTCCTTTTTCTTGATCGGCCCTACATCCAGACGGGCCTTGTCATTGTCGATCTGGTGAGCGACGACATCGGCCTTGCTGTAATAGAGCATGACTTCATTAAAGAAGTCGGCAAGGTGCGTCTCCTGGATTTGGACCTGCGGGATGCCCTCAATCTCATTTTTCGGCACCATATTTTCGCCCTTCAGCTCAGCCACGACGACATTGGCGTCTGCGCGGGCAATCTCGTGGAAAGGCTTCAGCGTTTCTTCCAATGCCTTATCGGACTCGACGAAGGTACCGTCTGCTTGTTTCACAGGCAGCGCTGTCGCTTCCTTGCTTTTCAGCACCACTTTGTCGCCTTGCTTGGCAAACGTCAGGTCGATGCGGGACAGATGCGTGCCGTATTTGTCCGGTTCGGTGATCAGTACGCCGTTTACCTCTTCGCTTTTCACCAGCTTGTGCATGTGGCCGGCGAAAATGGCGGTCAGCTCGGGATTGGCATTGGCAATGTCGCGCACGCCGGTCCCCGGTTTCCCGTTCTCGTTGTCCAGCCCCATATGCATCAGGCCGATCATGACGTCTACTTTTCCTTCAAGCTCCTTGATTGCCTTTTTCGTTTCATCGACAGGATTTTTGACGACAAGCCCGTTCAGGTGGTCGGTTCCCTTTTCAAAATCCTCGATCATCGGGGTGTTCATCCCGATAATGCCGATCTTTACCCCAGCTTTTTCAATAATCGTGGAGGCTGGCAGGAAGCGCTCGCCGTTTTCCTTGTAAATATTGCCCGCAAGCAGCGGCCCGTCGTATTGGCTGCTGATCTTTTCCAGCACGTCCAGTCCAAAGTTGAATTCGTGGTTGCCAAATGCCCACGCGTCGTATTTCATCGCATTCATCGCAACCATCATCGGAGACTGTGGATGGCTGTTAAACAGTTCAGCCGAATTTCCCTGGATGCAGTCTCCCGCGTCCAGAAGAATCGTGTTGGGATTCTCTTCGCGAATTTGTTTGACCATCGTAAATAATTGCGTTAGGCTTCCGTTGTTGTTTGGACCATCGATTTCATAGTCCCACGGCATGAATCGTCCATGGATGTCAGACGTCCCGAGCAGCGTGATTTTGATTTCTGAATTCTCGGCGGCTTTTGCCTGAGCGGGCTGTGCAGCAGCAGCACTGCTGAACAGCGTAAGCCCGAGAGCTACGCTCAGACAGGTTTTCAGCGCCAATTTCCCCTTGCGCATTGCTTGTCCTCCTTTTGTCTAAAGAGTTCTTTCTGAATTTTCTTTCTTTTCATTCAGACCCTCTTTCTCTTGTTGTGCATAGATGGGCACTCTAGTAGACTATCGCAACAGGAAAAGATTCTCAATCATTTTCTTGCCATTTCTGCTTTTTATCCGTGGCATTCGCCTGCAGAAAAAGCCAGCGGCGAGAAACCGCTGGCTTTTCATCGTCTTGACCTTGCAAATTGTCCGAATCACGCTCGCTTACTTTTTAACGGATGGCTGCACACCTTCCGGGATCGGGCATTTGTATGGCTTTCCGCCCAAACGCTGCTGCAATTCGGCTTTGGCCTGTTCGATCAGCTCCGGATTGTTCAGCATGTCGACTGCCGTGGAGGCAAGCACCTTTCCGGCATGGAGCATGCCTTTATGGCCCAGGGAGGTACCACCGAGCGACACCCATTGCCAGGAGTGCAGCGTCGACCCGTTCACGAAGCAGGCCGTCGTACACTGTGCGGTAGGCGCGATCCAACTGACGTCACCGACGTCTGTAGAGCCGTTCAGCGGGCTCGTTTCACCGTTGTACGGATTCAGCCATGTCACCATATCGACGTCCGGCCCGTCCGGAAATTCTTTTACCGAGGTGTTTAACTCCTGCTCAGTCAGCGTGGCGCGAACTTCCTTGGCCAGCTTGAGCTCCTCCTCGTCATGCACGGGGACGCCCAGCTCTTGGAAGTTGCGGTACATGACCTGTTCCATGACCTTGTTTTGCACCACATTGGAGCACGCTTTGTCAAACACGATCTCTACCTCGGTTTCGGTCATCAGCGCTGCCCCTTGGGCGATTTTGCACACCCGCTCATAAATTTCCTGCACCTGGTCAACCTTTGGCGCACGCACCAGATAGAGCGCCTCCGCATAGGCCTGCACGACATTCGGAGAGAGTCCGCCCGTATTGGTCACGGCGTAGTGGACGCGCGCTTCCGGGATGATGTGCTCACGCAAGTAGTTGACGCCGACGTTCATCAGCTCTACGGCATCCAGCGCACTGCGTCCCAGATGCGGGCTTGCTGCCGCATGCGAGCTTTTGCCTCTGAATTTGAAGTACACCTGGTAATTGGCCAGCGATTCGATCGCCATGATGCTGTTGTAGCCCATCGGGTGCCAGCAGAGGGCAAAGTCGACGTCGTCAAACAGTCCGGCGCGGGCCATAAAGGCTTTGCCGGAGCCCCCCTCCTCGCCGGGACATCCGTAGTAGCGGACAGTGCCTTTGAGATTGTTCTCCTCCATGTACTGCTTGACAGCAACCGCAGCGGCCAGAGAAGCCGTACCGAGCAGGTTGTGTCCGCAGCCATGCCCGTTGCCTCCCGGTACCTCCGGTTCTTGCACCGCCTGCCCTTTCTTTTGGCTCATTCCTGAGAGGGCGTCGAACTCTCCCAAAATGGCGACAATCGGACCGCCGCTGCCGAAGCTACCGATAAATGCCGTCTTGATGCCGCCTACGCCTCTTTCTACCTGAAAACCTTCGCTCTCCAGCGTTTGCGCCAGCAATTCGGCAGATTGGTACTCTTCAAAGCGCGTCTCGGCAAAGCTCCAAATGTTGTCGCTCACACTGATGAACAAATCGCGTTTTTGTTCAATCATTTCCGAAATTCGTTGGGTATGCATAAAGAAACATCCTTTCTATTCGCAGCTGCAGGATTCGGGGAGTGTCCGATAGAACGGCTTCTCACGTCAACAGACGTTTGGCGATGCGGTGCAACAGCTCTACGGAGCGCGGGAGAATCTCCTCCTGGATGTCAAATTTGGGGTGATGGTGAGGTGCGGGAATATCCGTCCCGATCGCCATGTACGTCCCTTTTCCTCCGCGCTCCTGAACGCGCTTGATCATGAAGCTGGCGTCCTCGCTGCCCATCGCATTGCTGTCGCTGACCTTGAAGGCGGTGAAGCCCTCGACCTGCTTCGCTTCCTCGATCGCCAGCTCAGCCATGTCCAGATCGCTGTTGATCGGGATGGCGCCGCCAATCACTTCGATCTCGTGCTCCAGCTCGTGCATGGCTGCGCTGTGGGCGATGATATTGCGGACACGCTGTTCCAGCTCGGCATTCACTTCTTCTGACACCGAACGGGTTTCCACGATCATTTTTGCATGCTGCGGAATGATATTGGCTGCCGTCCCGCCTTCCAATACACCCACATTCACACGGGTTGAGCCTGTGCTAAAGCGCGGAATGGCATGGATGTTCAGCAGAGCGGTAGCGGCTCCAAGCAAGGCGTTTTTGCCCTTTTCCGGAGAGGCTCCAGCATGGGACGGTACCCCGTGGAAATGGGCAACCATCTTGGTTGTAGCGAGAAAACCGAAAGAGGCTCCGTGCACCTCGCCAAGCGGGACATTGGTCCCCAGATGGTGACAGAAAATATAATCGACATCGTCGAGCATCCCTTTTTGAACGATCGAGTAAGCGCCGCGGACACCTTCTTCGGCGGGCTGGAAAATCAGCTTTACGGTTCCGGAAAAGTTGCCGTCCGCCAGTTTTTCGGCAAGCCCGAGTCCAATCGTCGTATGGCCGTCATGGGCGCAAGCGTGCATGTTTCCTTCATAGCGGGAGCGAAATGCCTTTGCCTGGGGGAGGTGGTCCGCGTCCGTACTTTCCAGGACAGGCAGCGCATCCATGTCAAACCGGAACGCAACGGTAGGCCCTTCCTGCTTTCCTTTTTTCACCCCGATCACGGCTGTGTAGCCGCCTCGCATTTTCTCCACGATCTGCGGGTTTGCACCGTCCCGCAAGGCCCGCTCGTAAGCAGCCTCCAGCACGTCCGGGGACGGCAATCCCCTGCGGGAACCGCCATCCATTGCGTCTGCGCCGTAAATCACATCAAAGCCAAGCGAAGCAAGTATTTCCACGACCTTGGAAGCCGTACGAAATTCCGTGAATCCCACTTCCGGGTGCATGTGAAAATCTCTTCGCAGTGAAACCAAATCCAGCATAGTCAATTCCTCCTGTCTTCTC
>k87-337326_pt1 | contig 10087 bp, 8 predicted proteins | sample MGYA00084031_6733416 | MGnify analysis MGYA00084031
CCGCCGTACGGCCCCGGCGGACCCGGTGGCCCCTACGGCCCCTCCGGCGGCGGGGGAGGCCCCTATGGCGGTGGCGGCGGGCCCTACGGCGGCGGGCCGTACCCCGGCGACCCCCTCGCCGGCATGCCCCCGCTCGCCGACAGCGGCAGACGCACCCTCGCCCGGCTCATCGACCTGGTCCTGGTGGGGATCGTCGCCGCACTGATCACCTGGGCGCTGGGGATCAACGAGTACACGGTGAACGCCGAGAACGTGCAGGTCGGCAGGTCCGTGGCGCAGTCGGTGATCGGAGTGGTGCTCTATGTGGCCTACGACACCTTCATGACCGCCAGGAACGGCGGGCAGACCCTCGGCAAGAAGTGGCTCGGTCTGCGGGTGGCCGATCTGCGCGACGGCTCCACCCCGTCCGTCCCGACCGCACTGGCACGTGCGGCGGTGCTGTGGGTCCCGAGCTGGTTCTGCTGCGCCTGTCTCTGGCTGCTGATCTGCGGCGGCTGGAGCTTCTTCGACCGTCCCTACAAGCAGGGCCTGCACGACAAGGCGGCCAAGACGGTGGTGGTCAGCACCAAGTGACGGCGGGGGACACCGGGGTGACCCCGGGCCGATGCGCGGCCCGGGGCGAACGACGGCTCAGGAGGCCGTGCGTCCCCGCATCGACTCCGCTCCCGCCGACACCGGCTCCCGCCGCACCCTCACCGTCGCCGGCCGGCCGGACGGCCGTACCGTGCGCGTCTTCGGCAGCGGTGCCGTCAGGGCGACCACAAGGCCCAGGGCCAGCGCCGACACGGCGACGACCACGATCCCCGGGCCCGAACTCGTCCCGGACAGCAGCAACATGACGAGCGTCGAGAAGATCACGGTGCAGGAGCCGTAGACGAGCTGCGCGGCAGTCGGACGAGGCATGGCAATCGGTCCTCGGGAAGGGGGTCTTCCCCCGTGCCTCTTGCTGGGGGGAGTACACGGACAGGGATCTACGGGTGCGACAAGGATGCCGCCTGGGTTTCACCGGCTTCCGAACGTTCCGCCCAACGACTTTACCGGCTGTGTGCCCAAGGGGAACCGTCGGTAAGCGTGGCCCGGCCCGCGGTACCGGTGCACAGGGGGCGCACGGAGTCATGCGGTCCGCATGGCGGACGAAATCGCGCGCCCGTTCGGGGCGTCGTGCCCGGCCGGCTCCTTCGGCCCGCCGTCGCCTCGCGTCCGCACGGCGGACGCGCTCCATAGAACAGTTGACCTGTCCAAGTCAAGATCTGTATTTTCTCGTCAACCTCTAGTCAAATGTCGTCACTTGACTACACGCGTTGATCGCACGTGGACATTTCCTTGGTCCCAAGACCCCCTTCCGCGTGCGCAAACGCGTCAGGGGAGGACATCAAGTGACGAGCAGACCCCGGACGTTCAGAACGGCCGCGATCGGTGTCGCGTTCGCGGCGGCCACCGCCACGTTCTCGACGTCGACCGTGGCTCAGGCCGCCGAGCCGGCCGCCACACCGGCCGCCGTGACGGCCGGCCCCGCCTCCGAGCACCGGCACGACCCGCAGCCGGTCGAGCAGCACGCGCACGATCTGGACGGTCCGCTGAGCCAGACTCAGAAGGCCCAGCGCCAGGAGGCCTTGAACCAGCTCATCTCCGGCAAGACCAAGGTCCAGAACCGGCACGGCTCCAAGGTCGTCCAGCTCAAGGGCAAGAAGGGCGACACCAAGTACGTCGAGCTGGGCCGGGAGAAGACCGACAAGATCTTCGTCATCCTGGTCGAGTTCGGTGACCAGATCGACCCGCGGTACGGCGGCACGCCCGGCCCGCTGCACAACCAGATAGCCGAGCCGGACCGCACCAAGGACAACTCGACGGCCTGGCAGAAGGACTACAACCGCAAGCACTTCGAGGAGCTGTACTTCGGCACCGGCAAGAACGTCGAGTCGGTCAAGAAGTACTTCGAGAAGCAGTCCTCGGGCCGCTACTCGGTCGAGGGCGAGGTCTCCGACTGGGTCAAGGTGCCCTACAACGAGGCCCGTTACGGCAACAACGCCTGCGGCTCCAGCAACTGCCCGAGCGTGTGGAACGTCGTCAGCGACGGCGTCAACGCCTGGGTCGCCCAGCAGAAGGCGGCCGGCATGACCGACGCCCAGATCAAGGAGAAGCTGGCCCAGTACGACCAGTGGGACCGCTACGACTACGACGGCGACGGCGACTTCAACGAGCCGGACGGCTACATCGACCACTTCCAGATCGTGCACGCCGGTGAGGACGAGTCCGCCGGCGGCGGCGCCCAGGGCACCGACGCGATCTGGGCGCACCGCTGGTACGCCTTCGGCACCGACGCCGGCGCCACCGGCCCCGAGTTCAACAAGCTCGGCGGCGCGCAGATCGGCAACACCGGCATCTGGGTCGGCGACTACACCATCCAGCCGGAGAACGGCGGCCTCGGCGTCTTCGCCCACGAGTACGCCCACGACCTCGGCCTGCCGGACGCCTACGACACCGCCGGCGGCGAGAACTCCACCGGCTTCTGGACGCTGATGTCCTCCGGCTCCTGGCTCGGCCGGGGCAAGGACTCCATCGGCGACCTGCCGGGCGACATGAACGCCTGGGACAAGCTGCAGCTGGGCTGGCTGAACTACGACACCGCCAGGGCCGGCGTGAAGTCCTGGCACAAGCTGGGACCGGCCGAGTACAACACCAAGTACCGGCAGGCCGTGGTGGTCTCCCTGCCCGACAAGTCGGTCACCACCGAGATCGTCCCCCCGGCCCAGGGCGCCACCCAGTGGTGGAGCGGCAGCGGCGACAACCTCAGGAACACCCTGACCCGGTCCGTGGACCTCACCGGCCGGACGTCGGCCACCCTCACCCTCGACGGCTGGTACGACATCGAGGCCAACTACGACTACCTCTACACCGAGGTCTCCACCGACGGCGGCGCCAGCTTCACCGCCCTGGACGGCACGGTGGACGGCCGGCCGATCCCGCGCGACGGCAGTGACAAGCCCGCCCTGACCGGCAGCAGCGACGGCTACCGGAAGCTGTCGTACTCCCTGGACGCGTACGCCGGCCAGAAGATCCAGCTCCGCTTCCGCTACCAGACCGACGGCGGTGTGGCGCAGAAGGGCTTCGCGGCCGACTCGATCACGCTGACCGCGGACGGCACGGTGCTCTTCGCGGACGACGCCGAGAGCGCGGACCCGGCGTGGACGGCGAACGGCTTCTCCCGGATCGGCGCGTCCTTCACCAAGGACTACAAGCAGTACTACATCGCCGAGAACCGGCAGTACGTGTCGTACGACACCACGCTGAGGACCGGCCCGTACAACTTCGGCTTCACCGGCACCGACCGTCCGAACTGGGTGGAGCACTTCCCGTACCAGAACGGTCTGCTGATCTGGAAGTGGGACACCTCCCAGACGGACAACAACACCAGCCAGCACCCGGGCACCGGTCTGATCCTCCCGGTCGACTCGCACCCGGACGCGCTGCGGTGGTCCGACGGCACACTGATGCGCAACCGCATCCAGACCTACGACGCGACCTTCAGCACCCACCGCACGGACGGCATCACCCTGCACAAGGAGGGCGTGGCCACGCGGATCAAGTCGTCGAAGGGCGTGTCGGTCTTCAACGACCACACCCACACCTACTGGGACCCGGCGAACCCGGGCGGCAGTGTCAAGGTCACTGACACCAACACCAAAATCAAGATCGTCAAGGAGCCCAAGGACGGCTCCACGATCGAGATCGAGGTGGACAAAGCCGTGAAGTGACCGGCGTTTGAGCAGGTCAGACGCGTGCCGGCGGCGACCCTCTGGCGGGTTGCCGCCGGTTCGTGTTTAGTGCCTGCTGTCGCTCTCTTATTGACACCGACACCGACACCGACCGGAACGGGGATGTGACCGCATGGCCGCAGGAGGTTTCTGCAAGCTGCCGGACAGCACCGTGGTGGTGGCGCTGAACCTGCCCAGCCCCGCCCCCGACGGCGTCGGCGGCGTCCGGGTGCTCGTCCACGCCCACAACCGCGCCCGCGCCCTGACCCGTCTGCGCAACCTGGGGCTGCGGGCGGTCTACCTGCGCGGCAACGCGGCGCCGCCCACCCCGGACGAGGTCACCGCGGTCCTGCACCACCCCGACGGCCTGATATGGCGCACCCTCCCCGAGAACTCCGTCGACGCCCCGGAGCTGTGGCACCCGATCAGGACCCTGCTGCGCCGCGGGACGGCGGCGGCACGTGTGTGACGCCGGCCGCGGGCACCCATGCGCAAGTGAACACACATTCGACCTGAAGGTCCGCCCCCAGGGCGCGTCCAGGATCTGCCCGAGGGGTGCGTCCCGCGCGAGGACGGGGAGGGACGGCGGGCGGCAGGGCCGCGAGCGGCGGGTGCGCTCGTGCGGACGGTGACACCGGGCGGAAGGCGACGCCGCGGGGGACGGCGGCGCCGGGCGAAGGGGCGGCGGCGCGGGAACAGCGGCGGCGGCCGGCCGTGCGGGGCCGGCGGGCCGGGTCAGGCGACGACCGGCTTGCCCATGAGCTCCACGCCCGCCTGACGCAGTTCCTCCAGCGCCCGCTCGGTGGTCTCCTGGCTCACCCCGGCGGTGAAGTCCAGGAGGACCCGGGTGCGGAAGCCCTCCTTGACGGCGTCCAGGGCGGTGGCGCGGACGCAGTGGTCCGTGGCGATGCCGACCACGTCCACCTCCTCGATCTCGTGGGCCCTGAGCCAGTCGGCCAGGGACACCCCGTTCTCGTCCGTGCCCTCGAAGCCGCTGTAGGCCGCCGAGTAGGCGCCCTTGTCGAAGACGGCGTCGATCGCGCCGGAGGCGACGGCGGGGGCGAAGTTCGGGTGGAAGCCCACGCCCTCGGTGCCCGCGACGCAGTGGGCGGGCCAGGAGCGGACGTAGTCGGGCTCGTCGGCGAAGTGGCCGCCGGGTGCGATGTGGTGGTCGCGGGTGGCCACCACGTGGTGGTAGCCGGGGGAGTCCCCGGAGTTCTCGGCTCCCTCCGGGCGGGGAGGGCTCCCCTGTCCGATCAGCTCGGTGATCGCGGCGGCGACGTCGGCGCCCCCGGCCACCGCGAGGCTGCCTCCCTCGCAGAAGTCGTTCTGCACATCGACGACGATCAAGGCGCGGCGCATGGTCTGTGCCCTTCGGCTATCGGTTCGGTGGGACGGGATTCGGTGGGATGAGACGGGTGCACTGAAAGAAGCGGATGAATCGGGTGAAGTGCCTCGGAGTGATGCATGGGGTGAAGAGGGCGAGGAGGAAAAAGAGGGCGGAAGGGTGCGGAGCCCGGCGGTGCGGCCACGGTGCGGCGGGCCGGGCGGGAGGACGCCTTCGGCGGCACGGGCGCGGTCGGCGGTACGAGGAAGCGGTGCACCGCTTTTAGTTACCCGAGCCCCCGTGGACGTACTCCGTCGGAAGGACGGGTTCCCCGCGGGAGAGCTGTGTCGCGGACAGCGGCAGATTGGCGCGGGCGGCCTTGTGGCGCTCCCGGGCCACGTCCAGCGGCTCGCGGGCGACCACCTCGCCGCCCTTGATCAGCTCGACCAGCAGCTGGCGGTCGGCCAGCTCCTTGGGCACCGGCCCGGTGCCCACCACCTCGGCCTCCGCGACCCCGTACGCGTCCAGCCGGCGCGCCGCCCACTTGCGCCCGCCGATGGAGGTCTTGCCGCCGGTGGACCTCTTCGCCACCGGCACCAGGGGCGCCCCCGGGTCGTCGCTCTCGGCGCGGGCGACCAGCTTGTAGACCATGGAGGCCGTCGGATGGCCGGATCCGGTCACCAGCTGGGTGCCGACCCCGTAGGCGTCCACCGGCGCCGCCGCGAGCGAGGCGATGGCGTACTCGTCCAGGTCCGAGGTGACGATGATCTTCGTGTTCCGGGCGCCCAGCTCGTCCAGCTGCCGGCGCACCCGGTGCGCGACCAGCAGCAGGTCGCCGGAGTCGATGCGCACCGCGCCCAGCTCGGGCCCGGCGACCTCCACGGCCGTACGGACCGCCTCGGCGACGTCGTACGTGTCCACCAGCAGCGTCGTGCCCCGGCCCAGCGAGTCGACCTGCGCCCGGAAGGCGTCCCGCTCGCTGTCGTGCAGCAGGGTGAAGGCATGGGCGGAGGTGCCGACGGTCGGGATGTTGTAGCGGAAGCCGGCGGCCAGGTCCGAGGTGGAGGCGAACCCGCCGATGTAGGCGGCGCGGGCGGCGGCCACCGCGGCCAGCTCGTGGGTGCGGCGGGCGCCCATCTCGATCAGCGGGCGGTCACCGGCGGCCGAGGCCATCCGGGAGGCGGCGGCCGCGATCGCCGAGTCGTGGTTGAGGATCGACAGGATCACGGTCTCCAGCAGCACGCACTCGCCGAACGTCCCCTCCACCCGCATGACCGGCGAGCCGGGGAAGTAGACCTCCCCCTCGGGGTAGCCCCAGATGTCGCCGCTGAAGCGGTAGCCGGCGAGCCACTCCAGCGTCGTGTCGTCGACGACCCCGCGGCGGTGCAGGAAGCGGAGCACGTCCTCGTCGAAGCGGAAGTTCTCCACCGCGTCCAGCACCCGCCCGGTGCCGCACACGACGCCGTAGCGGCGTCCGTCGGGCAGCCGCCGGGCGAAGACCTCGAAGACACTGCGCCGCCCGGCGGTCCCGGCCTTCAGGGCGGCCTGCAGCATGGTCAGCTCGTAGTGGTCCGTGAAGAGCGCCGTCGAGGGAACACTCACCGGCAGCCCGAGATCCGCATCCACCAGAGCTCTCCTAAAGACATGTCCTGCGAGACGCCCCCGGTGGTGCCCGGGGGTCCGGGGCGGTTCCCCGGGATACGCACGGCATCGGATCGTACCCCCATCTCGTCAGTCTGACGAGATGGGGTCCTCGGGGAGATCGCAGCGATGCCCGTTTGTGCGTGTACCCCCCTGGGATGGCAGCATGGGCCGTGTGACGGTAGCCGCACCCATCGAGATCGAGAAGACCGAGTCGGCGGAGGACGTCTCCGCCGTACCTGAACCCGACGTCCCCTGGGTGACGATCGTCCACAACGACCCCGTCAACCTCATGAGCTATGTCACGTACGTCTTCCAGACGTACTTCGGCTACTCCAAGGAGAAGGCCACCAAGCTCATGCTCGACGTCCATCACAAAGGCCGGGCGGTCGTCTCCAGCGGGACACGCGAGGAGATGGAACGGGATGTGCAGGCCATGCACGGCTATGGTCTGTGGGCCACCCTCCAGCAGGATCGGAAGTAGCGAACTCCCTTCATGGCAGGACACTTCGAACCGCTCCCCGGCGGTGGCGCGGCCATCGCTCTCGACGAGGTCGAGATCTCCATCCTCCGCTCGCTGGCCGTGCAGCTCCTGGAGCTCATCGGTCCCGGCCCCGCCGGGGACGCCTCCGGCGACCCGCTCGCCGAGCTGTTCGCCGAGGGCCCGAGCGAACCGCCCTCCGATCCGGCGCTGAGACGGCTCTTCCCGGACGCCTACAGCGACCCCGAGAAGCCTCCCGCCGACCCGGAGGAGGCCGCCGAGCAGCGGGCCCGTTCGGCGGAGTTCCGCCGCTACACCGAGGGCGACCTGCGCGCCGGCAAGCGCGAGAACGCCCTCGCGGTGGTCCACGCGCTCAACGCGCTCACCCCCGCCGGCGAGGGCGGGGCGGTGCTGGAGCTGTCCGCGGAGGACTCCAAGCGGTGGCTCGGCACGCTCAACGACCTGCGGCTGACGATCGGTTCCCGGCTGGAGATCACCCATGAGGACGACACCGACGCCCTCTACGGCCTGCCGGACGACGACCCGCGCAAGCCGATGGTGATGGCCTATCTGTGGCTGGGCGGTCTTCAGGAGACCCTTGTCTCCACTCTCATGCCGTAATCCCCGGGCCCTTTTCGGACTCCTTCCGGATTTCTCGCGAACACCTTCCGGACCTCTGCCGATTTGTTCCTGTCCGGGTGTCTTCCGTGTTCGCTCAGAGGATCCTCAAATCCGGATAACGATCCGGCCACCGTGATGGTCGGCTATGGTCATTTTCCGTGCGGTTTGTCCGCTTCTCCCTGTGGAGTCCCTCACACGCCTGTTCGACGATCAGTGCCGCGGTCGTGGTACACCTTCACGACCACGCGGCGAACGCCACCGCGTTCCGCCGGGTGTGCCGCCGGGCCTGAACGGCCGGGCAGGCACAACTCCATCCATCCTGGGGGGGATTCGGACCCGATCCAGGGCCTCACACGGTCCGGGTCGGCATGGAGAAAGGCGCAACCTCATGACCTCACCGCAGGTCACCGAAGCCCCAGAAGAGGGGTACGAGCGCGGACTTGGCGCACGTCAGGTCCAGATGATCGCCATCGGCGGCGCGATCGGCGTCGGCCTCTTTTTGGGAGCCGGGGCGAACATCGCCAAGGCTGGGCCCAGTCTCATCGTCATGTACGCCCTCGCAGGCGTGATCATCTTCTTCATTATGCGGGCCCTCGGCGAGCTTCTGCTCTACCGCCCGGTCTCGGGCTCCTTCGCGGAGTACTCCCGGGAGTTCCTCGGTCCGTTCTTCGGCTACTTCACCGCCTGGACGTACTGGTTGATGTGGGTGGTGATCGCCATGGCCGAGCTGACGGCCGCCGCGATCTACATCAACTACTGGTTCCCGGCGATCCCGCAGTGGATCACCGCCCTGACCTTCCTGATCATGCTCTTCGGCGCCAACCTGATCTCCGTCAAGCTGTTCGGGGAGATCGAGTTCTGGTTCTCGATGGTCAAGGTCACCGCGATCATCGGCATGATCGTCATCGGTCTGGGCGTTCTCACCTTCGGCTTCAGCGCCGCCGGCGACACCGCCACCGTGGCCAACCTCTGGCAGTTCGACGGCTTCTTCCCCAAGGGCATCGGCTCCTCCCTGATGACCCTGCAGGGCGTGATGTTCGCCTACCTCGCCGTCGAGCTGGTCGGCGTCACCGCCGGCGAGTCGAAGAACCCGGAGAAGACCCTCCCCAAGGCGATCAACACGCTGCCCTGGCGCATCGCCCTGTTCTACGTCGGCGCCCTCACCGTGATCCTGTGCGTGGTGAAGTGGACCGAGTTCGGCCCGGACGTCAGCCCCTTCGTGAAGGCGTTCGCGGTCATCGGCATCCCGGCCGGCGCGGGCATCGTCAACTTCGTGGTGCTCACCGCGGCCCTGTCCTCCTGCAACTCCGGCATGTACTCCACCGGCCGGATGCTGCGCACCCTCGCGGACAACGGCGAGGCACCCCGGGTCTTCCGCCGCCTGTCCGCCACCCGGACGCCGGCGCTCGGCATCGCGGCCTCCGTCGCCTTCATGGGCATCGGTGTGGTGCTGAACTACGTCGTCCCGGAGAAGGCCTTCGGCTACGTCACCTCCGTCGCCACCGCGGCCGGCATCTGGACCTGGTCGATGATCCTGATCAGCCACATCCGGTACCGGCGGGCCGTCGAGGCGGGCCGGCTGCGCGCCTCCTCCTTCCCGGCGCCGGGCGGCTCGGTCTGCTCCTGGATCGCCCTCGCGTTCCTGCTGCTCGTCACCGGCATGATCGCCGTGGACGCCGAGGTCCGCGTCTGCCTGTACGTGATGGCCGTCTGGGCCGTCGCCCTCTGCATCGGCTGGGCCGTGCTCAAGAACCGCAACCCGCGGGTCACCGAGCGCCGCGAGCCCCAGCTGGAGAAGACCGGCTGACCCGGCCGGACCCCCCGGACCGGACGCCCGGCGGAGGCGGGACCACCTGACACCCGCCTCCGTGGCCGCTCAGGGCGTCCGTCATACGAGCCGCCCCGTATCGCCATCCGATACGGGGCGGCCGTCTGTCTATGCTGGCCCCCATGCTGACCCTCACCCAGGCCCTCTACGACCAGATCGTCGCCCACGCCCGCAGGGACCACCCGGACGAGGCGTGCGGCGTCGTCGCCGGCCCCGCCGGCTCCGGCCGGCCCGAGCGCTTCATCCCCATGGTGAACGCGGCCCGCTCGCCCACCTTCTACGAGTTCGACTCGCAGGACCTGCTCAGGCTGTACCGGGAGATGGACGAGCGCGACGAGGAGCCGGTCGTCATCTACCACTCCCACACCGCCACCGAGGCCTACCCCTCCCGCACCGACATCGCCTACGCCAACGAGCCGAACGCCCACTACGTC
>k87-138106_pt1 | contig 10084 bp, 5 predicted proteins | sample MGYA00084031_6733416 | MGnify analysis MGYA00084031
GGTAAACAGTATGGACAGAGAGAGAGATTCCTAAACTAGTTTTTCAAAAATAGTTTGCTAGTTTTTTTGGGGACTGTCCCCAAAAAGGGGCACAGACTAAATCTATTAGCGAACAAACCCTTGTCCTAGGGGGATTTGTGTGAAGTGGGGACTGTCCCCCAACCAAAAGTTGTCCCCCAACCAATTATTTTGCTGCGAAGACCATGCGTTCTTTTCCGTTGATGTCGGAGATAATTTCAATTTTAGCTGTTGGGAGGGTTTGTTCGATTAGTTGTTTTACATCTTGACCCTGTCCTGTTCCGATTTCAAAGGCAATTAGTGCTTTTTCGTTGAGTAGTGGCACCATGTCTTTGATAAGCCTTCTGTAAAAGTTTAATCCGTCCTTTCCACCAGCTAGTGCTCGGATTGGTTCGTGGTCTTTAACAATTGTTGATAGTGTCTCAATATCAGCGTCAGGTATATATGGTGGGTTTGATACGAGAATATCCACTTTCTTAAGATTATTTTGACTTGAGATCGGTTCAAGTAAATCACCGTGAAGCCATTGGACGTTTGCCCCGAGCTCAAGCGCATTTTTTTCTGCGATTTGTAAAGATTCTTGTGCAATATCAATTGCTCGTACACGATATCTTGGATTTTCGAGAGCTAGCGTGATGGCAATTGCACCACTTCCTGTCCCAACGTCTACAACTTCTAACGGTTCATCCCCATCAAAATACTGATTTGTTCGCTGTAAAATTCCTTCTACTAGCTCTTCTGTTTCAGGACGGGGAATAAGCACCTCTTCATTTACGTAAAAACGTCGTCCATAAAATTCCTCATAGCCAATCAAATACTGTACAGGTATTCCTGATGCATGCTTCATAACATCAGACTTAAAGGCTTGAAGCTGCTCATCTGAGAGGACCAGTCTCAAATTTGCAAGCATCGATGCCCGACTCATTTGTAAATGATGCCTAAGCAATAGCTCAGCCGCATTTTCATCTCTTCCCGCTTCCTTTAAAAAAGAAGAAGCCCAGTTCAGGGCTTCGAATACATATTTCATCTATTTTTAATCTTCCGCAGCTTGAAGACGGCTTGATTGATCCTCAACGATTAATGCATCAATCACTTCATCAAGCTTTCCTTCTAAAATTTGGTCTAACTTTTGAATCGTTAAACCAATACGATGGTCTGTTACACGATTTTGCGGGAAGTTATACGTTCTAATCCGTTCAGAGCGATCACCTGTACCAACCGCTAGCTTACGGTTTTGGTCATACTCTGCTTGTGCTTCTTGTTGAAATTTATCATAAACACGGGCACGAAGAACCTTCATAGCCTTTTCTTTATTTTTAATTTGTGATTTTTCGTCCTGACAGGAAACAACTGTCCCTGTTGGAATATGTGTTAAACGGACAGCAGACATTGTTGTATTAACACTTTGTCCACCTGGTCCACTTGACGCAAACGTATCAACACGAATATCCTTTTCATGAATCTCAACCTCTACCTCTTCTGCCTCAGGGAGAACTGCAACTGTTGCGGTTGATGTATGAATACGTCCGCCTGATTCTGTTTCAGGAACACGTTGAACACGGTGGGCACCATTTTCAAATTTTAATTTTGAATAGGCTCCCTTTCCATTAATCATAAAGATAATTTCCTTATATCCGCCCGTACCTGTCGCATTTACTTCCATTACATCAATTTTCCAGCCTTGTGTTTCAGCATAACGAGTGTACATACGATATAAGTTTGCAGCAAATAATGCAGCCTCTTCACCACCAGCTGCACCTCGGATTTCCATAATAACGTTTTTATCGTCATTCGGATCCTTTGGAACTAGAAGCAGTTTTAAACGATTTGTTAGTTCCTCTTCCCGTTCTTCTAGTTCAGAAAGCTCTTCCTTTGCCATTTCTCGCATTTCAGCATCAAGCTTCTCCTCAAGCATTGATTTCGTGTCAGCGATTTGCTCACGAACCTCTTTATATTCACGATAAGCCTCAACTGTTTCTTGTAAATCTGATTGTTCTTTAGAATATTCACGTAGCTTTTTTGAATCACTGATAATATCCGGATCCATCAAAAGCTGATTTAGTTTTTCATAACGGTCTTCAACCGATTGTAAACGATCTAACATACATGTTCACCTCAATTTTCATGCATAACGTTTTAATTATAGTATAGGTCAGATAAAGCGTCAAAAGCAAATTGACATCCAGATACAGTCAGAGGAAAATTTTGATGGTAAACTATGGTTATATGAATGCACTTATAGGAAAAGAGGTAGAAAGATGAATCTAAACAAAATCCATCATATTGCGATTATTTGCTCAAACTATGAGCTATCTAAAGCGTTTTATACAGAAATACTTGGGCTTCGTATCCTTAATGAGGTTTACCGTGAGGAGCGACATTCCTATAAATTAGACTTAATGGTGAATGATGTTTATCAAATTGAATTATTTTCATTTCCAAATCCACCTAAGCGACCTACACAGCCTGAAGCTGTTGGATTACGACATCTTGCCTTTGAAGTTTCAGCAATTGAAGAGGCTGTTGAAGAGCTTGCAAGTAAAGGTGTTGAAGTAGAACCGATTCGCATTGACCCACTTACAGATAAGAAATTCACCTTCTTCCAGGATCCTGATGGGCTTCCTATCGAGCTATACGAAGCTTAAGCAAACATCGACAGGCTGTATTCATATTATGTAAAACTTCCACTTTCTTTGCCGAATATAAACTTGTTTTGTCTAACGTGAAGGGAACTAGCTATAAGAATAGAAAAGGTACATATACAGGTTGCTAATTCTGGGGCGAAGGAATAGTCAATGGGATTCGAAGGAGAAATACTTTTCCTTCATAACTACTCAATTTCAGGGAGGAATACGGATGAATACAGCTACTGTCGTAAAAGAGCTCGGGGTTTCAAGACGGACATTAATGAGATGGGTAAATCAGTTGGACATGCAATTAGAAAAAAATGAGCTTGGCCATTATCAATTTACGGAAGAGGATGTCAAGCGCTTAAAGCAGGTTCAGCAGCAGACTGCTTCAACAGAAAATCAGCCATCTGCTCAAAAACCTATCAAAACCGAACAACGAACAGGTACTGCAAAAATTACTCCAACTTATGACTCTTCCAAAATGAAAGTATTAAATGACCGGATCGATGAGCTAGAGAGAAAAATAAGAAGTAAAGCTGATGATGTTGTATCATACCAAGTTCTTCAGCATCGTAAAGAGATGGAGGAATTACTAGCAAAAATTTCGTCTTTAGAAGAGAAGGTTGCTGAGCTTGAACAAAACCAACAAAAACGTGAGCATGCAAAAGATAATGTTTTAGTTTTCGATCAATCTCCTGCACCTAAAAAGACGAAGCGGAAAAACTTAATCAGTTCGATTTTTAGTTTTTAATAGGGTAAGCAAATCTTATTCTTTGAAGTCATTAATCTCACAGTAAGCTAGACATTTAAGATGTTGATTATAGAAAAAGGCTGTCTTCTAAGAAGTTCTTAGAGACAGCCTTTGTTTTGATTAAATACTTTTTTCTCTTTTACGGATAATCATAAACGCTACACCAGCCGCAAAAATGATCATACCAATAAGCAAGAAAGTAAAGTTACTTGTTGCCGTATTCGGTAAAATATTTAAACCATTTTGCTCCTGCCCTATAGATGGACGCTCCTTCTCACCTGAGTTACCTGTAGGTGTTTTATCATCGTTTCCTCGAGTGTCTCCATCTTTGTCTGGAGTGATTCCTCCGTTATTTGGCTTTTCTTCGCCATTTCCTGGCGGGTTCTCCCCATTGCCTGGCTTCTCTTCACCATTTCCTGGCGGGTTCTCCCCATTGCCCGGCTTCTCTTCACCATTTCCTGGTGGGTTCTCTCCATTGCCTGGCTTTTCTTCACCATTTCCTGGCGGGTTCTCTCCATTGCCCGGCTTTTCTCCACCATTTCCTGGTGGGTTCTCTCCATCGCCTGGCTTTTCTTCGCCATTTCCTGGATTAGGTTGTTCATTTTTACCCTTTGTAAATGACCATATCGGTGATTCAGATGTTCCCGTATAGTCATCCTCTGCTATCACATACCAGGAATAGGTTTGTTTCTCAGTCAGTCCTTCCCATGTGACTTCAGCAGTTGAACCACTTGCAACATTTTCTTGTTTACCAATTTCCTCATCTGTTTTTACATTGACAGTGAAATAATCAGTTGCTACTTGCTTTTTATCTACTTGTAAATCAAGGTTGATTATCATTTCATCTTTTCCAGGGAATTCTGCGGGATCATAGAAATTATAGTCATCTAAGTATGGTGAATATGTGTTGACGATAATTCGATTATTATCCTGGTCAAAATGTAATAGTTTCATATAGCCTTGACCGCCTTCAGGACCACCTTGGTAGTCGCCAAGCATTTGATAAACTTCACGGTCCGCTACTCCGTCACCATTATCATCAATTTCACTTACTAATGTTTCAGAATCATGGTAGTGACCACTAAGAACGGCGATAACGTTAGGATTCTTTTCTACAACTTCCTTATAAATCGTTTCACCAATCGGGCTTCTATTTCCTGAAACTAGTAAATATTCATGGAAGTTTAAAATCGCCTTTCTATCTGGGTATTCACTTAATACCTGATTCATCCATTGTAAATCCTCAGCTTCAACTCCCCAGCCCATGTAAACCATGATAAAGTCATTGCCATTTGCTGAGATGAGATCATAATGTCCTCGATTGTTTTTATATGATTCACCATAGTAGTCTTTTTCTGCAAATCGGTCTTCGCCAAACCATTTATAGTATTCCGTGTAATCATTCGATAACTGATCAACATCATGGTTACCAGCTAGAACGCCGTACGGAATATTATTATCGTCAAGCACCTTCATATATTGGTCAGCATATTGCCATTGTTCTGGCTTATCTGATTCATCAACTAAATCTCCTGTGTGGAAGACATATTTGATTTTCATTTCTTCTTGCTTTTCGGCAATCCAATTTGTTTGCTTTTCAAAAATATATGGGTAGGATTCTGAATAATATTGTGTATCAGACATCCATACGAATGTGTAATCATACTCATCTGGACTACTTGGAATTTCATCTTGAACGAGTACATTTATTTTTGAATCCTTTACATATTCATTTACCGTAACATTGCCCTTTAGTTCAAAATCTTCCTTGCCAGCGATGTTATACGTAATTAAATCCCATTTATTCGTTTGATGGTTCCATGCATACATTGAAACCTTTCTACCCTCTAGGGAATGACCAGTCCATGAGAGTTCAATCTTATCATTTTCATCAACTGACTCATCTACAGTTACATCAAAGCGATGGTATGGGAACTGTGTATCAGAATTTGTCGTTAAATATTCCCCATCCTTTTCCGCAACTAACGAAATATCATCTGATGTAAAGCTTTCCTCTCCATCCGGTACCATAACAGATGGTGGCTCAATATCATTCGCATTTTTGAAGGCTTTTACATGATTCTTATCAGCAACGTCATATTGGTAGCCTTTATAGAACGTTACATCTAACGCATCATTTGTTGGGTCTGTTACTTTTACTTTTAATTTCGCATCACCATCTACCGGTGTCGTTAGGCTATCTGCTGGTGAGATAAGCTCTGGTAGACTAGGGTTTTCATTGTTTACAGAGAATTTGACAACTTCCTCTGTTACGTTACCTACTTTATCCTCTGCAACAACTGTTAACGTATGCTCTCCTGGTGTTAACTGAGATGATGCTGTTTCGTACGGAACGGTAATTTGCTCGTTATCAAGCAGCACTTGAACAGTGTTCACGCCAGCAATTTCATCTGTAACATCTGTATCGATTGTGAATGCACCTTTGTATTCCTTGCCTTCTTCAACAGTTGTCTTCACCTGTGGCGCTGTATTATCAACGAAGATTGTCGATGTAACTTCATTGTCGCGATCTTGAGCTTTTACAATATGCTTTCCATCAGCAACCTTTGTCGTATCCCATGCATATGTCTTTGCATGTGTATGCTCCTCAGAAATCGTAAAGGTGAAATCCTCAAATGGGCGATATGTACCATCATCCCCCATATCATAAACCTTAGTTGGATCACTCTTAGCAGGATCCCTTAATACCGTACCATCCGCTAGAATTAAACGGACATTTCTTATCGTATAATCATCACGATTTTCTTCACTTTCCTCTAACTGGAATGGTGAAGCTTTATTTCCAGCACGAACAGTTAAAGTGTTTTCACCTAGTTGTAAACGGTCAGCATCCACCGGAATCGTAAAGGTTTTCCAATGTGATAGCCAATCCTTATCCATTAAGTATAGAACATCCTCACCCATTGTTACGGCATTTTTAAAGTACGTATTTAAACCGTTCACTTCTAGTGCAAAATAAGCTTGAGTTTCTAATGACTTATAAGCACCTGCTTGTACTTCTGCTTCATCAATAAATAGCTTTACATCATCAGGAGTTTCTTCCTTTGACGTTCCTTTGATGATTTTTGTACCAGATAATATATCATTGTCTTTTACATTCAATCGTATATCTGAATCATCATTCTTGCTCTTAATGTCGATTTGATAAGTATCACTTTTTGTTTCATTTACCCCATCTGATACGACAAAGTAATACTCAACAGATTGCTTAGCAATTAAATCAGATGCATAAATCATATTTTTATACAATTGTGTTTCGGAATCTAAGCTTAGTAATGTTTGAGTAAACTGTTCTTGGTCATTTGTTCGATAATATAAAGTGACAGATTTAACACCAACATTATCATTTGCTTCAGCTGCAATCTCAATATCTTCAGTTTCCTCAACTTCGGTTACTTTCGTTTTATTGATTACAGTTGGTGCTACTGAATCATCCTCGATATGAATCGGTTGTTTTGGAACTTGGAACGATTCTACCGCACCTGGTGTTGCTGCTTCCGTTCCTGCGCTCACTTTTATAGATTGAGTCGAGCCATCTTCAGGATATTTATAGACTATCCCTTTATTCGGAACGGTATCATCAACGTTTGCTACCTCATTGTAGTAGGAAACAGATATTTCCTCCTTCGTATTTGTAGCAACAACTAGACCTCTTGTACTGCCGTTAGCCATTCCGTCGCTATAAATTCGAACGATATCTTCATTTTCAACTAAATTCGTGCCATAGTTAGCGTTAAAATCAGCAACAGTTTGTTCTGTGTTTTGTGAGTTTATAATCCAAAAAACAAGCGTGTCTTGTGCCGGAATGACAACATCATCTGGAATTGAAGGCCACACAACATCACTTGCCGGATCTGTTCCATAACGATATTGAATCTTATAATCTTTAAAGCTTATATCCTTATCAGTGTTATTATAGATTTCAATAAATTCGTAGCCATCTGCTGACCCGACATTTTCTGAGTCTGGGACAACTTCCGTTACTAGGAATTTTGGAATTTTAGTATAATCTACTTCCTCTTTCTTCACTTCGACTACATATTCATCTGTTTTTGCAGAATTTATTCCGTCAGAAGCTTCGATATAGTACGTAATTGATTCATCTACTTTTGTTCCCGGAATAACAGCTGAATAGTTTCCTGTATCCGCACTTACACTCATTGAAAGAGCTGTAAACGAGTCATCACTTGCCTTTTTATAATGCAATGTAACAAACGGCACTGCCTTATCATCTGTTACCGTTGCTTCAACTACTATCGGAGCGTACGCCTCACCTGATTTAATTGGTGTATGAGTAATAACAGGTGCTTCTACGTCTTTAGGTTGTTCATCAATTTCAATCGGCTTTGTCGGTACTTGTACGGAATCAATTACACCTGGAGTTGGTGACGAAAGGACTCGGTATCTAACCATTTCTGTCCCTTCTGTTGAAAATAAATAATGAATATCTGCTCCAGTATTATCGTTTTCATTCCCTAAATAAGCTGCAGAAACTAGCTCTGTTCCATTGTTATCTTTAATAACGATTGCGCGGTTTCCACCGTTTGCGAAGCCCGGAAAAGCTGTATCTGTATATTCTATTACTTGTTCAGCTGGTAGGTTTGTACCATAGTTTTCATTAAATTGCTGTAACGTGCGATTCCCGTTATTGAACCATAATACAAGGGTTTCTTGTGGCTCAATCGTAGTCGCAGGAACTTGGAAGACAACCTCTCTTCCAGTATCCGTATATTTGTATACAAATGAATAATTTGTTAATGCTAATGGCTGATTTGTATTATTATAGAGTTCAAAAAATTCATAGTAGTCTGTTCCTCCACCAGCAGAGTTCGGTGAAAGCTCAGTAATTAATAAAGGCTGATTACTATATGTTTCCTGTGGCGTTTCGATTTTAACTAAGTACTCATCTGTTTTAGAGGAATTCGTTCCATCTGTTGCTTCAATATAGTACACAATATTTCCTTGGACTTCTGTTCCTGGAACTTCAACAGTAAAGATTGACTCATTTTCAGTGCTTTTAGTCATCGGAATTTGTATAAACTCATTTTCACCTTCAGCCTTAATATGAAGGGTTACATTATGAACGAAGTGATCATCAGTTACGTTAGCTTCAATCTTTAACGGTTGTAACGCCTTACCTTCGGTTACTGCGTTATGCGAAATGACTGGCGGCTCTGTATCAGCAGGTATTTCAGGTAGCTCGACTGTCTTTGCCGGTACTTGAGTGTTTTCAATTGCTCCTGGACTTGGAGCTGCTAAAACTTGAATTTTTTCCATTTCCGTTTTAGCTGGAGCATATTTATATTGAACGACAAGCCCGGTATTGTCTGTTTCATTAGGTAAATAGGTTGCAGCCGTTATCTCATTTCCATCCTTATCTTTAATAACTGCTGCGCGGTTTCCACCGTTGGCAAATCCCGGGAAAACATCTTTGTATTCGACAACCTGCTCGCTTGTTAATTGTGTTCCAAAATGATTGTTAAAGTCATCTAGTGAAAGTCCCGCATTATTAAACCAAAATACAAGTGTTTCCTGTGGGTCAATTGTTGTTGCAGGTACTTGGAATACCTTTTCTTCACCAGAATCTGTATAACGGTATAAAAATGTATAATTTGCTAGAGATAAGGGCTGATTTGTATTATTGTACACTTCAAAGTACTCAAAGTTATCAGTGCCTTTACTATTTGGAGAAATTTCTGTTATTAAGAGATGAGCATTTTTGTTAAAGTCTTCAGACTCAATAGAGGGTTCCTCTTGTACTTCTAATTCTGTTGCTTCTGTCTCTTCCTGGGTCGGTGTTTCTAGTTGCGGTTTTTCTTCTGGAGCACTTGTAGGTACTTCTTCTTGTGTATTTGTAGCTCCTTCTTCTTGTACATTCGCGGGTGCTTCTTCTTGAGCTGTGTTTTCTTGTTGAGGCTGTTCAGTTTGATTATTTTCTTGAAGAGGTTCTTCTATTGGTACCGGTTCTTCTTCCGGTACTGGTTGTTCAGCTGTTTGTCCGCCAGTTGGGGACTCCTCTTCTGTAGCATCCTGATTTGATTTTTCTTCTAGATTAAGATCAGTTGAAGTTGGTTGTTGTTCATTACCAGTTGATGAAGGATTTGCTTCGACATTTAATTCTTCCGCAAACGTTTTCTTTGCTGGGATAAATGTCATAAAATTTGAAAAGATAATGGTTACCATACATGTTAGGATAAAAATCCTTTTACATCGAAGCCTTACATCATGTTTAATCATATGTACCTCCTTAAAAATTCCTATACATGTCAATACTAATCGAATTTTGTAAATGGAATTTAAAGGTTACGTAAAGTTTCTTTAATATTTTGTAAATTCCCTTTAACCTTAAAAAATAAAAAAGGTCTAGGAATGCCTAGACCTTTTCACTATACCTACTCACAGTAAATCCAATTTCTTATACCGACATCTTTCTTAATCCAATCATCTGGTAACGGTACATCACTTAAAATATTATCTATTTCCTTAAAATTCGCTAAACGGTAACTGGCTTTATTACCAATTTTCGAATGATCTACTAATAGAAAGCTCTCCGTTGCGTTCTCTAAATATATTTGCGATAGAATCGTCTTCTCCAAATCATAACTCATCACCCCTTTTTCGGGGATAAGTCCATCTGCCGTTAGGAAAACCTTATCTGGGAAAA
>k87-808901_pt1 | contig 10082 bp, 7 predicted proteins | sample MGYA00084031_6733416 | MGnify analysis MGYA00084031
GGCGCGGATATCTTATAACTTCAGTTGCAGGTTTGCTCTCACTCCGTCTGCTGGAGGCCGGCCTGCGCAATCCGCGGCGCCGCGCCTGCCGCTGCCGCGGGCGTCCGCTGCCGCCGGCCTCCCCACCGTAGGGAGGTCTCATGCCGCTGATGTCACCGTCCGCCGTCCCCGGCCCCGCCACAGATGCGGTCGCGGTCGCGCGTGCCGATGCCCCGCTGCGGATCGGGATGGTCGCCCCGCCGTGGTTCTCGCTGCCGCCGACCGGCTACGGCGGGACCGAGGCCGTCGTGGCGGGGCTCGTGGACAAGCTCGTCGAGCGCGGCCACGAGGTCGTGCTCGTCGGCGCTGGCGCCAACGGCACCGCCGCGCAGGAATTCCACGCCGTCTACGACACCCCGCCCACCGGGCGCCTCGGTCAACCGGTGCCGGAGGCGGTCGCGGCCGCGTATGCACGCCGCGCGCTCGAGGACGCGGGCGTCGACGTGGTGCACGACAACACCCTGTGCGGCCCGCTGCTCGCGACCGGCCGCGCGATGCCGACCGTCGTGACGATGCATGGCCCCGTCAGCGGCGAGAACGGCTGGTACCACGAGCTGCTCGGGCGCACCGTGTCGGTCGTGGCGATCTCGGACGCCCAGCGGCGCGCCAACCCGCGAATCAACTGGTGCGGCACCGTGCACAACGCCGTCGACGTCGCGTCGTACCCGATGCGCGCTGACAAGGACGACTACGTGCTCTGGATCGGCCGTTTCAGCGGCGACAAGGCGCCGCACCTGGCAATCGACGCCGCGCGCGAGGCCGGACGGCCGATCCTCCTGGCGGGCAAGCTGAACGAGCCCGCCGAGCACGCGTACTTCGACGCCGAGGTCCGCCCGCGCCTCGGCCACGGCGTCGAGTACGTCGGCGAGGCCGATGCCGTCATGAAGCGCGAGCTGTTCGCCGGCGCACGCTCGCTCGTCTTCCCGATCCAGTGGGAGGAGCCGTTCGGCATGGTCATGGTCGAGGCGCTGGCGTGCGGCACGCCGGTCGTCGCGACCCGCCGCGGCAGCGTACCTGAGGTCGTCGCCGACGGCGAGACCGGCATCGTGGTGGAGCCGGAGGCCGACGCCCGCAGACTCGCCGCGGCCATCGACGCCGCCGACGACCTCGACCCCTGGACGTGCCGCCGGCATGCGGAACGTCGCTTCGACCTCACCGTGATGGCCGAGGGCTATGAGCGCGTGTACCGCTCCCTCCTCGAGCCCGTCGACCTGTACGAGGACGACCGGGACGAAGGGCGCGGCGCCGCGGACCTTGTCACCGCCTGAGCGCGCCGAGACGATGCGAGGGCCGCCGGGCGCGTCCCGGCGGCCCTCGCCTGGGTCTCAGCCGAAGAGCGCCGCGGCCTCCTCGTACCGCTGCAGCGGCACCGCGTTGAGCTCGCCGAGCGCGTCGGCGAATGGCACGCGCACGATGTCGGTGCCCCGCAGCGCCACCATCTGGCCCCACGCGCCGTCCATGACCGCGTCGATCGCGTGCAGGCCGAGGCGCGTGGCGAGCACTCGGTCGAAGCCGGAGGGCGCGCCGCCGCGCTGGATGTGCCCGAGCACGGTCGCGCGCGTCTCGATGCCCGTGAGCCGCTCGATCTCTGGCGCGATGACCTCGCCGATGCCGCCGAGCCTCGGGCGGTTGAAGGCGTCGAGGCCCTTGTCGCTGTAGGCCTCATCCTGCCCCTTGAGCTTGAAGCCCTCCGCGACGACGACCAGCGGTGCGCGGCCCCGTTCGTGCGCCGAGCGCACCTGCTCGCAGATCTCCTCGATCGACAGCGGCACCTCAGGGATGCAGATGATGTGCGCGCCCGCGGCCATGCCGGAGTGCAGGGCGATCCAGCCGACGTGCCGCCCCATCACCTCGGCGACCATGCAGCGCTGGTGGGAGTCGCCCGTCGTGCGAAGGCGATCCATGGCCTCGGTGGCGATGTTCACGGCCGTGTCGAAGCCGAACGAGTAGTCGGTGGCGCGCAGGTCGTTGTCGATCGTCTTCGGCACGCCGAGCACCGGGATGCCGTCGTTCCAGAGGCGGTTCGCCGCCGCGAGCGTGCCCTCGCCGCCGATCGCGATGATGCCGTCGAGTCGGTGGCCGTACATTGTCTTGGAGATGTTCTCCGGACCACCGCGGTCGCCCTCGTACGGGTTCGTCCGGCTCGTTCCGAGGATCGTGCCGCCGACCTTCGACAGGCCCTTCACCTCGTGCCGCGTGAGCGGGAAGAAATCGGCGTCGACGAGCCCGCGCCAGCCGTCGCGGATGCCGACGAATTCGATGTCGTAGGTCTCGGTGCCCTTGAGCACCGCGCCGCGGATGACGGCGTTGAGTCCGGGGCAGTCGCCGCCCGAGGTCAGGATGCCGATCTTCATGCGCGTCCCTCGGCCGATCCGGTTCCCTGCCGCACGCAGGTGACGTCAGCGATCTTCATGGAGCCAGCCTACGACCTCGGCGCGCGGGCGCGCCGGTGGTCGTCACGCAGCAGGCGTCCGGTGCGCGGTCACTCGCCGCCGAGGGCCTCGCGGGTGAGGTGCATGAGGGCGGCCAGCTGCACGGAGTCGCTCGAGGTCGGGTCGACGGCCTCGCCATCCAGAGCCCGGGCCGCGAGGCCCTGCTTCTGGTCGATGAGCTCGGCGATCTTCGTGTCGAGCGTGTGCGCCGCGATGATCCGCCACGCGGTGACCGGCTCGTCCTGGCCGATGCGGTGCACGCGGTCGATCGCCTGCGTCTGCTCGGCGGCCGTCCAGCTCAGCTCCGCGAGCACGACGTTCGACGCCACCTGCAGGTTGACGCCGACACCGGCAGCGGTGAGTGAGCAGACGGCGATGCCCACCTCGGGATCGGTCGTGAACGCGTCGATCGCCTCCTGACGGGCGATCGAGGTCTGATCGCCTCGGATCGAGACCGCGCGGATGCCGTTGGCCGCGAACAGCGCCTCGGCCTGATCCATCACGTCGATGTGCTTGGCGAAGAAGACGACCTTGCCGACGGAGCGCTGCAGCTGCGCGGCGTAGTCCGCCGCGAGCCCGGCCTTCGCCTGGCCGATCCGGCGCACCATCGCGAACACGTTGTCGCCCTCGGCGCCGGCGGCCTTGGACTCGTCCAGCTCGCCCTGCGCGACGAGGCGCACGATGTCGTCGTCGATCTCGCCGGGCGCGAGCCCGCGGTCGCCGCGGGCCTCGACGATGCGGCGGTACCGCGCCGCGAGCCGCTCGGCGAGCTGACGCTCTGCGTCGCGGATACCGCGCCCGAACTCGTCGTCGAGCTGCACCGGCATGTCGGCGATGAGCTTGTCGGGCAGGTCGCTCGCAACGTCCTTCTTGCGGCGACGCACGATGCCCATCGAGATGACCGCGTCGCGCGCCGCCGGGTAGAAGGCCTTGTCAGCTGGGGTCAGTCCCGTCGCGTCAAGCTTCTCCATCAGCTCCGGCCCCGGCTTCTCGCCGTTAGTCCAGCCGAGGAAGCGCCAGATCGCGTCGAAGTCCTCGACGTCGTTGATGAGCGGTGTTCCCGTGAGCGCCATGAGCAGCGGGTTGCTGCCCGGCGTCGCCTCGCGGATCCGCTGGGCGAGCGCGAGCACGTTCTGCGAACGCTGCGAGGAGAGGTTCTTGATGAAGTGCGCCTCGTCGACGACCATGCCGCGCAGGCCGATCCGCGCGAGCCACCCGAGGTGACGGTCGAGGATCTCGTAGTTGACGATGAAGACGTCCGCGAAGGCGTCGACATCGTCGCCGTCACCGTTGATGACTGTGGCGCGCCGCTGCGGCGTCCAGCGCTCGACCTCGCGCGCCCAGTTCATCTTCACCACGTTCGGCACGACGACGACGAGCGGATAGGCGTTCGCGACGGATGCGGCGAGCACCGACTGCGCCGTCTTGCCGAGGCCCGGCTCGTCGGCGAGCAGGAACGTGCGGTGACCGGCACGCACCGCCTCGAGGAAGCGCGCCTGGTGGACCATGACCTCGAGACCCTTGGGCGAGACCCGGTCGAACTCCGGCACCGGTGGCAGCGGCATCGTGGCCGATCCGCCGCCGGCTCCGAGCTCGAACGCCTTGTACAACGGCCCCATCAGCTCCCAGCCGTCGAGGCGGCGGCGGGGCGTGGGCGCGGGCACGCGCAGATCGGGCGCGAGGAACGGATTGGCGTCGAGGCGGGCCTCGATCTGCGGCGGCGTGACCGCTCGCTCTGTGGCCGCCTGCGGCACGACCAGGGAGACGGCCGGCTTGGCGTCGGTGATGACAAGCTCCTCCGGCGGCAGCTCGGCCCCCGACTCGAGGAGCCAGTCGCGGCGCATGCGCTGCGCCACGGGGCTCGTGGCGTGGTCGGCCTCGAGCAGCTGGATGAGCGAGGTGTCGCGCGCCGCGGTCTTGGCGAGGATGGTCGCGACGCCGTCGAGGCGCTTGAGCAGCTCGGCCCGCGCGGCGTCGGTGAGCTCCGCGTCGGCCTTGACGCGGGCGCGCTCCTCGCGCACGAGGAATGCGATCACCTGGAACTTCGTCCGGTTCGTGGGACCCAGCTTGTTCCGCTGCGCCTTCGCCTCGACCTCGCGCACCTTGCGGGCGAGGATCGGGATCAGTGGTGCCTCGTCGTCGCGGCGTGCGGCCGAGGTCTTCTTGCGCTGTCGCGCGGGTGCCGTGGTCGGCATGCTCCTCCTGAGCGTCGATGCGGCCGGGTCGCGGCCCAAGACCTGATGCGCCTCGCGCGTGATGCGGGCGACCGCCCCGGTGACCGGAGGGCGGACGTTCAGTCGGAACGACCGAAGGAAGCGCCAGGCGTCCGGATCGCGCTGCTGACGCGTCGCGTCGAGCGGAATGCGCGGATCCATATCAAGTCTAGGGCATGTCGGGCACTCACCGCCGGAGCGAGGCTGACGGGTTCTGGGCCGCGGTCACCCCCACAGCTGTGCGGCGATGTCGTCCGAGTACTGCGGCTCGAAGCTCACGCCGATCCAGTGCGATGCCACCCAGCCGTTGCCGCCGAGCAGGTGCGTCTCCCCCACCTCGACCTGCTGGGCACCCGATCCGCCCCCGACCGTCTCGGTGCGGTCGCACCGCTGCACGAGCGCTCGCTGCTCGCACGTGAAGCCCTCGGCGCGCAGCGCGTCCTGCAGGATCGTGCTCTGCTCGGTGTCGACGATCGCCACCGTCGTCGCGATTCCCACCTCGCTCGGCTGTCCCCACGTGCACCGCAGGTGCTCGGCGGCATCCAGCACCTCGAGCGCAGGCACCACCTCGGTGGACAGCATCGTGATGCCCGAATCGTTCAGCGGCCCCGCCTCCTCCGTGAGGATGCCGAAGCCCTGCGCCGTCCAGACGCGCTCGCAGGTCTCTGGCAGCGTGATGCCGCCGCCAGAGGTCGCCGTCGGGGTCGGTTCCGGCGTGGCGGACGGCGTCGGCGTCGCCGCCGGGGTGTCCGCCGTGGTGGTCGGTGCCGGGGTCGGCCCGGGCTCGTCGGGCACGCAGCCGGCGAGCACCCCCGCGAGCGCGAGCGGGAGGACGGCGAGCACGGCGAGGCGCGGTCGGGAGCCGGAGTGCATGAGGCCGAAGGTAGCGGCGCGGCCGCGCGCGCCAGGGCAGGCACGCGCGGCCGGGTCACGACTGCGACCGGATCGTGATGATCAGCGGAAGGCGCGCAGCCGCAGGCTGTTCAGCACGACGAACACGCTCGAGAACGCCATCGCGGCGCCGGCGACCATGGGGTTGAGCAGTCCAAGGGCCGCCAGCGGGATCGCGGCGACGTTGTAGCCGAACGCCCAGAACAGGTTGCCGCGGATGATCGACATCATCCGGCGCGAGAGCCGCACCGCGTCGCCGACGGCCGTGAGCGACTCGCGCATCAGCGTGATGTCGCTCGCGTGACGCGCCGCATCGGTGCCGCCGCCCATGGCGATGCCGAGGTCGGCCGCGGCGAGCGCGGCCGAGTCGTTGATGCCGTCGCCGACCATCGCCACCCGCTGCCCGTCCGCGCGCAGGCGGCGGATGTGCGCGATCTTGTCCTCGGGAGACGCACCGGCGATCACGCGCTCGATGCCGACGGCCGAGGCCACGTCGAGCGCGACCCGCTCCGCGTCGCCCGTGAGCAGCACGACATCGACGCCGAGCTCGCGCAGGCCGGCGACGGCCTCCGCGCTGTCGTCACGGACGGTGTCAGCGACCCCGATGATGCCGCGCACGGTGGGGCTCATGCCGGCGAACGACGCCCAGCCCACCGCGACGACGGTGCCGGTCGCGCCCTCGGCCGCCTCGCGCAGCTCGTCGGGGATGCGCGCGCCGCGCTCCTCGGCGAAGGCGATGCTGCCGGCGAACGCCTCGCGCCCCTCGACCGTGCCGCTGACGCCGCGGCCCGCGTGGCTGCGGAAGCCGTCGACGGCGGGCAGCCCAGCGGCCGCGGCTCGGACGACGGCCAGCGCGAGGGGGTGCTGCGACCCGGTCTCAAGGGCGCCGGCGATGCGGAGCACGTCGTCGCGGGATGCGCCCTTCGCCGTCGCGACCTCGTGCACGGTCATCCGGCCGCTCGTGACGGTGCCCGTCTTGTCGAGGACGACCGTGTCGATGCGGCCGGCGGTCTCGATCGCCTCGGGACCGGTGATGAGGATCCCGGCCTGCGCGCCGCGACCCGTGCCGACGAGGATCGCGACCGGCGTCGCCAGGCCGAGGGCGCACGGACACGCGATGATCACGACCGCGATGGCGGCGGTGAGGGCCTGGTCGATGTCGCCGCCGAACACGAGCCACGCGACGAGCGTGAGCACCGCGAGCGCGATCACGATCGGCACGAACACCGCGGAAATGCGGTCGGCGAGCCGCTGCACGCGCCCCTTCGCCGCCTGCGCGTTCTCGACGAGCCGAGCCATGTGGGCGAGCCGGGTGTCGGCGCCGACGGCGGTCGCACGCACGACAAGGCGCCCGTCGACGGCGATGGTGCCACCTGTGAGCGACGATCCCGCCTCGGCCGGCACCGGCACGGACTCGCCCGTCATGGCGCTGGCGTCGATGGCCGCCTCGCCCGAGACGACAACGCCGTCCGCGGCCACGCGCTCCCCCGGACGCACTGCGAACAGGTCGCCCACGTGCAGCCGGTCGACCGGAATCCGTTCGCCGTCCGCGCCGTCGTCGTCGACGAGCGTCACCTCGTCGGCGCCGAGCTCCATGAGCGAGCGCAGCGCCTCGCCCGCGCGGCGGCGGGAGCGCTGCTCGATGAACCGCCCGAGCAGCAGGAACACCGTCACGACCGCGGCGACCTCGTAGTAGACATGCCCGCCTGCGATGGTCGCCCAGACGCTCCAAGCCAGCGCGGCGAGCGTGCCGAGCGTGATGAGCGTGTCCATCGTCATCGCGCCGTGGCGGGCATTCGCGAACGTGGCGCGGTGGAACGGCCAGCCGCCCCACAGCACGATGGGCGCCGTGAGCACGAGCGCCGCCCACGTCCACGCGGGGAACTGCAGCGGCATGATCATCGACACGGCGAGGACCGGAACCGCGAGGACGGCGCTGACGACGAGCCGCGTCCGCAGCGGCGTCGCGCCCGGAGCGTCCTCGACGTCGTGCTGGTGCCCGCCGTGCGCCTCGTGCTCGTCGTGCCGCGGCGCCGCCTCGTCGCTGCGCACGTGAGCGTCGTAGCCCGCCGATCGCACTGCCGCGACGAGCGCCTCAGCCTCGACGCCGACGGGTGCGTGCACGCGCGCCGACTCCATCGCGAGGTTCACCGATGCTTCGACGCCCGGCACCGACTGCAGTCGCTTCTCCACGCGCGCCACGCAGCTCGCGCAGGTCATGCCCTCGATGTCGAGCACGACCCCACGGGTGTCGTGGGCGCCCATCGCGTTCACCTCCGACCGCCGACGGCGTAGCCGGCCTCGGCCACGGCCGCGACGATCGCGTCGTCGCCCGCGGTGCCGTCGACCGTCAGCGTGCCGGCCGCCAGATCCACGTCGGCCCGCTCGATGCCCTCGAGCGCCGAGACCTCGGCGCGCACCGACGCGACGCAGTGCTGACAGGTCATGCCCTCGATGAGATACGTCCGCGACATGTCCGCTCCTTTCGGATCCACCCGGGTTCGCTCCCGGTGACGACGACAACAGCATACCCCCCAGGGGTATTCCCCGACACCCGGATCCCGGAACGACCGGGCGTAGGCTTGCATCATGGCTGGCAGCTACACCGAGGCGGAGATCGCCGCGACCATCGACCACGCGGTGCTGAAGCCGGACTTCACGAGGGCCGACGTGGACCGCGAGCTCGACATCGCGGCCGAATGGGGCGTGTGGAGCGCGTGCGTGCGGCCCTCTGACGTCGCCTACGCTGTGCGTCGCCTCGACGGCTCCGGCGTGCGCGTGTGCACGGTCATCGGCTTCCCGCACGGCACGACGTCGACGGCGGCGAAGGTGGCAGAGCTCCGGCGCGCACACGACGACGGCGCGACCGAGTTCGACATGGTCATCCACATCGGCGCCCTTCGGTCCGGTGAGGACGCGATCGTGCGCGACGACATCGCGGCCGTCGTCGATGCGGCGGGCGGCCTCATCAGCAAGGTCATCCTCGAGACGAGCTACCTCGACGACGAACAGATCGCACGCGGCAGTCGCCTCACGGAGGCCGGTGGCGCGACCTTCGTGAAGACCTCCACCGGGTTCGCCGGCGGCGGTGCCACCGTCGAGCACGTGCGCCTCATGCGCGAGAGCGTCTCCCCCGCCGTGCAGGTGAAGGCGTCCGGTGGCGTCCGGGGACTCGACGCCGCGGTCGCGATGCTCGACGCCGGCGCGACCCGCCTCGGGACGAGCGCGACCGCGACCATCCTGGGCGAGCTGCGCGCGCGACTCTCGGGCGGCCACGCCACGGCGTCGGAGGACACCACCTCCTACTGATCGCGCGCGCCTCCGCGGGGAGTTCTGCCCTCCCGCGCCCACTCCGCCGCCGATAACGCGGCGGTGACGGCACGAGAGAGGACAGGGTGACGCGCACACCTCGGCAGATCGTGGCCGAGGATCCGTTCTGGTCGGTCGTCCGGCGGCGGGATCCGGATCTCAACATCGTCGTGCTCCCGCCTGCGGGCCCCGGACCCGAGGACTCCGGGCGGCCACCGCAGGATGCACCCGCGTTCGCCGAGCGCTGTGCGGCGAGCGCCCGAGGCATCTGGTGCCGCCTGCTCCGGCTCGACGACGACGCGGACGCCGCACCCGCCCGCGCGCGCTGGATCCCGGGCCCGACGCGCGACTCGGTGCGGCACGAGGCCACGTTGACCGCCGGCGTGACCGGCTTCTTCTTCAGCGCCGCCGCCGTCCCCGCCGCGGTCGCGCACTGGCAGGACCAGGAAGACATCATGGCCGACACCGCGACGAAGCTGCGCGGCGCCGACATCTCGGGGCTCCCGCCCGCGCTGCGCGCGACCGCCACGCGCTTCCTGAACACATGGGGCGGATTCGCGACGTCCGCGTCGACCGCTGCCGGCACGAAGGCGGGTCAGATCGAGGCCGCCGGGGCGCGCTACATCGACACGGATTACGAGGTCCAGACCTCGTATCGCGAGAAGGGCACGGTCGTCAGGTGACGACGATCACCGTGCCGCCCGCCATCGCGGAGCCCGAGGAACCCGAGGGCGACGTCGGCCGCGCGAACGACCTCGCCGCGGTGCTGCACGGCATGGCCGGGCGGTTCGAGGAGTTCAGCCAGACGGCCCACAATCTGCGCGATCCGAGCGCGTGGTGGGTCTCTCCTGCCGCCACCGCGTACACGACCGCGACCGACCGGCTCGCCAAGGACCATGAGCCCATGAGCCAGTCGCTGTCGCGGGTGGCGCGCGCCGTCACGGGCTTCGCCGACACGCTCGACGACCTGAAGACCGCGCACGAAGGGCTCATCGAACGCCGCAAGATCTACCACTCGGACCGGCAGGCGCTCATCAGCGACATCGAGTCGGCCGGCGAGGTCACCGACGCCGAGATCCAGGCCTTCCAGAACCGCGCGAACGGCCTCACCTCGACGCGTGAGACCCTCGCGGGCGACATCGAGGACTTCCACCGCCGCGTGCGCGAGAACGAGACCCTGCTGTCCCAGGCGCTCACC
>k87-428561_pt1 | contig 10081 bp, 9 predicted proteins | sample MGYA00084031_6733416 | MGnify analysis MGYA00084031
TATGGGAGCGGTAGGATTCGAACCTACGAACCCGAAGGAACGGAGTTACAGTCCGTCGCGTTTAGCCAGACTTCGCTACACTCCCATGTCTCAAACAACTATACTATCATAACAAATTATGGAACTATTGACAAGTCTTTTTAATGTTTTAATTAAAACACCCACAACCAAGCGTCAGTAATTTTATATTCGTGGCCGAATAGCCTTGTTTATATGTACGCCATTCATTATACTAGAATAAGGTAAAATTCTTCATCTGGAGTGATATTATATGATTATTGCTGTGACAAACAAGCAACGTCGGCAAGCAGTGCTCGTACTAGCTATTGCCTTATTGTTAGCTATTCTCGTTAAACTCAATTTCATAATCCCCGTCGCACTAGATGGTTGGATGCATAGCTGGTTTAATAGCTTCCAAAGTAACTTTGGCGACGTTATTATGACTATAGCTACTTTTTTAGGCAACCCTGTTGTTGATATCGTTTATACACTAATTTTAGCTGGCGTATTAATTCTTGCTAGATTGCGTATTCCAGCTGTTTGGGCCATTATCACACTATTAACAGGTGATATCGTCTTAAAAATAATACAGTTTTTAATCCAGCGATCACGTCCTGTTGGGCATTTAATTGGTGATAGCTCACCCGCCTTCCCAAGTGGTCACGTATTCGGACTATTCGTGGTTATATTCATAGTTAGTATCCTTATTATCCCAAACATTAACAATATTGCTATACAATTCACCATGCAATGGGCTGCCTTCTTGATTGGCGGACTAACCTTGATGAGCCGTATCTACTTCAATGCCAATTTCTTCAGTGATACCATTGCTGCTATACTATTTGCTTATGCTTGGGTTGTTTTCGCGGCAACCTGTTATGCTAAATTGGCCAAATATTTGAAAGCACGTATTCCGTTTTTCAAATACGACGAAATTTAATTTAAAAAGGACATGATGTTATTATCATGTCCTTTTTCATATCATAGTTTATTAATCCATCATTGTCCAATGGTGTAATCTGAATCATCCATCGCTTCAACCGCACCCAGCAAATAGCCATTACCTACACCAGAGAAGAAATCATGATTAGCTGTAGATGTTGAAATACCATTCATGACAACCGGATTCACATCCTCTGCACCATCTGGGAACATTGGCTCTTGCCCTAGATTCATGAGTGCCTTATTGGCATTGTAGCGCAAAAATGTTAATACTTGTTCTGTCCAACCTAAATCATCATACAATTCGTGTGTATACTTTTCTTCGTTTTCGTATAATTCATAAAGTAAATCATACATCCAGCTTTGAAGTGCTGTTGCTTCTGATTCAGGCAACTTATTAAAGCCTATTTGAAACTTATAACCGATATACGTTCCATGAACAGACTCGTCACGAATAATTAATTTAATAATTTCAGCAACATTCAACATTTTATTATGTCCCAAGAAATACAACGGTGTATAGAAACCAGAATAGAACAAAAATGTTTCAAGAAATACTGAAGCTATTTTCTTTTCTAATGGCGTACCTGTTTGGTAAATATCATTGATACGATTAGCTTTGTACTGTAAAAATTCGTTAGAATCTGCCCAATCAAATATCGCTTCAATTTCTGATTTTTCGTTTAATGTTTCAAAAATAGAAGAATATGACTTAGCATGCACAGATTCCATAAATTGTATATTGTTTAAAACGGCTTCCTCTTTTTGATTCACAACGTCTAACTTCAGGGAGGCCATACCATCTTGTGATTGTAATGTATCAAGCGTTGTTAAACCACCAAAAACTAAATTCAAGGTTTGCCGCTCTTGGTCAGACATATTACCACGCCATGTCCTCAAATCATTAGAAATCGGAATACGTGTATCAAGCCAGAATTGCTGTGTTAGCTTTTCCCAAGTTGCCTTGTCTAACTCATCTTCAATATTATTCCAGTTAATTGCTGTATATGAATTATCTTTTATATGTTTCACAGTTATTCTCCAAATAATGGTTTCATTAAATTATACACTTTTTCGGCATCAAATTTGCTGCCTCTCAGTTCGTAAGCAAACAACATTGGCACATCAAATTGTTCGGCGTAACGTTTCCCAGTAAGATTAAATTGTACATTGAAATTTCGATTACCGGATCCAACGATTCCCCTTAAATAACGTCGATTATTGCCAAAGGCAATATATTCTCCCAGCGCATTCGTAAATATTTCTGTCACTTCTGGTCCAGTCCCGGTCCCACCCGTTAAGTAGGTGGGGACAATAGCGATAAAAGGCGCTGTTTCATTAGCATAGTCCGTTTCTTCCCCAATCATTCGGGCGTCTACTTTATCACCATACTGCGCCGCAACCCGTTGTAATTTTTCAACAAAGGACTTGGTATTACCCTCTGTTGAAGCATACAAGACTGTCATTTTTACCATAGGTCCCCTGTCTCCTTAATCAAATATTCATATCTTATGTACAGATAAACACCTACTTAGCATTTATCTTTTAACTCAGATTAGATTGAGCAACTTTCACATTCATTAACACCAGACTCTTGGTTGTCGTCTGTAAAAGTACGTACATAATATAACGACTTGATACCCTTATTAAAGGCATAGTGACGCAAAATAGTTAAATCGCGCGTTGTCATTTTATCCGTTCTACCTTTTTTCCATTCGTAAAGCTTATCAGAAAGTGTTGAACGCATAAATAATGTCAACGCCATTCCTTGATCAATATGCTCTTGTGCAGCAGCATAGACATCTATTACTTTACGCATATCCGTGTCATAGGCCGATACGTAATATGGCATAGTTTCATCACTTAAACCAGGCGCTGGATAATATACCTTACCAATCATCCCTTCTTGACGTTCTTCGATCTTATTCACAATAGGTAATAACGTTGCCGTTGTGTCGTTAACGTATGAAATAGAACCTGTTGGTGCAATCGCATGGCGGTATGCATGATACATGCCATATTTTGCAACGTCGTCTTTCAATGTCAACCAATCATTTTTAGTTGGCAGATGGTGTGGCGCAAAAGCTTGCGCAACCTTTTGCGTTTTAGGCTGCCAATCATTGTTAATATACTTATCAAAGTAGGCACCATTAGCATACGTTGACTTCTCAAACTCATAAAATGTTTCGTGACGCTCTTTTGCAATGCGCATAGATGACTTAATAGAATAATAATTCAGCGTCATAAAGAAAGTTGTTGTAAAGTCCAGCGCTTCTTCATCACCATAGTACATTTGATTTTGTGCAAAATAAGCTGCTAATCCCATTGCGCCAAGCCCAATAGCATGCTTTTCTTTATTACCTTTATCAATTGAAGGTACCACATCAAGATTAGATGTGTCTGATACAAATGTCAAGGCACGCACCATTGTATCAACAGATGTATCAAAATCTTGCGTTGCCATCATATTAACGATATTGATGGATCCCAAGTTACAACTGACATCTGACCCTAAACGCGTATACTGCTGCCCATTATCAATGTCTGAAGGTCTTTGCACTTGTAAAATTTCAGAACAGAGGTTAGAAGAGACAATTTTACCTGCAATTGGGTTTTCTCTATTAGCTACATCAATGTTGATAATATAAGGATACCCAGACTCTTGCTGAAGTTTTGAAATTTCTTCTTCTAACATGCGTGCATCAACACGATACTTGGTAATTGCATCATTTTCAACCATATTATCGTATTCCGCTGTTATATCAACATAATTGAATGATTGGCCATACACTTTTTCCACATCAACTGGGCTAAACAAGTACATTGTCTTATTTTGGCGAACTAATTCGTAGAATTTATCTGGTACCGTAAGCCCCAAAGATAGTGTCTTCACACGCACTTTTTCATCAGCATTTTCTTTTTTTGTTGACAAAAAGGCCATAATGTCTGGGTGGAAAATAGATAAGTAGACAACACCAGCACCTTGACGAGCACCAACCTGCGATGAAAATGTAAATGAATCTTCTAACAATTTCATAATGGGTACAACACCACCAGCTGAATTAGCAATGCCCATAACAGGTGCCCCAGCCTCGCGAACATTGGAAACATTAATACCAACCCCGCCACCCATCTTAGATAACTGCAATGCTGAATTAATTGTACGTCCAATTGAATTCATATCATCAGATGTTTGAATGATAAAGCAAGATACCAACTCACCTCGCCGTGCACGACCAGCATTTAAAAAGCTAGGGGTTGCTGGTTGATAACGTTGATGAATCATTTCATCAGCCAACTTAAGTGCCAATGACTCTTGACCGTTAGCATAATACAAAGCATTCATAGCCACACGGTCTACATATGTTTCGACATAGTATTGGCCATCATTTGTTTTTAGTGCATACTGATTATAAAACTTAAAAGCAGCCATAAAAGACTTGAAATTAAAATGTTCACCTTCAAGATAAGCATATAATTTTTCAATAAATGACAAATCATATTGTGCGATAAATTCTCGTTCAATGAATTGATTATCAAACAGCCAATCAAATCGTTGAGCTAATGAATCAAATTTCAAAACATTTGGCCAGACATTTTCTTTCAAAAAGGCATCTAGCGCCTCTTGATCTTTATCTAACTGTATTTGATTATTCTTGGGTATATTAACCTGATTATTTAGGTCAAAATATGTTACTTCATCTATGTTAATCTCTTTTAACGGCATTACACTTATCCTTCCGATTGGCTAATCACTTGGCAAATAAAAAAACATCGATTGGTCGCTCGATGTTATCAATCACTTTAAGATTAAGCCGAAATCTTTTTTAATACATCTGGACGGAATCCAGAAAACTTAGGCATTCCTTCAATTGATACAACCGGCGTCTGACGGAAACCATCAGCTTTTAATTCATCAACATACTCAATCTCTTCTTCAATATTTATTTCTCGAAATGGAATACCCTGTGTTTCCAGAAACTTTTTAGTCATCTTGCACTGTACACAATCATATTTTGTATAAACGGTTACTTTCTCCATAATGTTAACACCCACTTTTTAAAATATTTAATCAATTAAATTCAAAGAACTATGTACTAGTTAGTTTACCTATTTTTCAAAAATAAACAAGGACAATATGTGTGTTCACAAACAGTTGTTCGACACAAGTCAATGAAACCAACATATCTCTGATTCAAACAGGCGAAAAATTCACAATGTTAAGAAATGCTTGTTGAAAACATTGCCATATCAAGCGTTTAGCGCATTTGTTCACAAATGAAATATCTAGTTTTTTATCATAAAACAGGCAGTATACCTAGTCTACCAAATTTTTACCGACTATCATTCATAAAATTAGTTTTCATGTTGCGAAAATATGTTCGCTTTTATATCCATTTAGCATTTTATTAAGGTACATTGTTCGTCTTATTTGAAAAAGTTATAATTTTAATAATTTTACAATATTCAGTCTGATTTTCTGGTATAATAGCCGGTAGTTATAATAAGAAAAGAGGTTTACGAATTTGGATTCTGGTCCGTCTATGCTCCTTAACTTTTTCATTATTGTTTTGGTGCTGTTGCTAGCTATTTTGTTCACACTGACTGAATATTCTTTGGTTAAGGTGCGTCTCAGTGCACTTCGTGATTTACAGGAAAATCGAGAAAAGCCTTCACGAAATATAGCAAATGCCATCCACATGGTAACACATTTAACTGAATATCTTTCCACTGCACAAGTTGGTATTACGCTAACCAGTCTGATTTTGGGTTGGGTTGGTGAAGCGACTGTTGCAAAAATTATCCTCGGCACTGGACTTTTACCAGTTGAGTACTCAGCCATTGTTTCTTCTGTATCAGCAATGATTATTTTTACCATTGTTCACGCTGTATTTACCGACTTGGTACCAAAAAACATCGCGATTGAGTCTCCTGTCAAGGTACTACTTTTCATTGTTCGTCCCGTGCGCTTTTTCCATATCGCACTCTTCCCAATGATTTGGGCGTTAGACCACTTATCCAACGTCATCACACATTTGTTAGGCTTTAGAACTGATGGTGAGGAGGATATCTATTCTCAAACTGAAATTCTATCATTATCTAAAAATGCTGCTGCGGCTGGTGAGTTGGACGAAGAAGATTTAACCTTTATGCAGCGCGCATTTGAAATGAAAGATAAAGTTGCGGTTGATATTATGATTGATCGTACCTCTATGACAGCAATTGATGTGAAAACGCCAATTGCTGATGCCCTCAATTTGTACTTACAAGAACGCTATTCTCGCTTCCCCGTGATTGCTGATAACGACAAAGACAAGGTGCTTGGCTACGTCTTTAACTATGACCTCGTCAGACAAGCACGAATTAATGACAAAGACCCCGTATCAAAAATCATGCGTGATATCCCAGCGGTACCTGAAAATATGGATCTTCATGATGTCATGGATGAAATGATTATTAAGCGCTCACCAATTGCCATCGTAGTCGATGAATATGGTGGCACTAGTGGTCTAATTACCGATAAAGATATTTATGAAGAATTATTTGGTACGGTACGTGACGAAATTGATGATGTTTCAGACGACTACATTGAAAAGCTCGGTGATCATCGCTACAAGGTGTCAGGTAAAATGACGCTTTATGATTTTGAAAGATACTTTAGTCAAACGATTAAAGAATTAGAAGAAGATGATGCCGTCACATTAACTGGTTACGTTTTAAATCACGATCCAGAATTCAGAGCTGGCGATACCATGAAAGTGGCTAACTTCCAATTCACAGCTTTAGATTACGACAATGCCTATATTTCCGAATTTATTGTTCAGGTGTCTCCAACACCACGACAAGATCGTAACAATAATGGTATTTTTGATGAAGATGAAATGACTAATAAAAATAACGAGCAACCATCTGAAAAAGCTGCCACGAACTAAAACCACAAATGTGGTTTTTTTTTACAAGCTTTTACATACAAATGATAAAATAAAAGTAATCTATTATTAGGAGGTTTGTACTTGTTGCTAATCAATATTAATGATTAAACAATAAGCACACCATATTATGGCTATTAATCTTTATATTGTTCGCCACGGCGAAACTTACTTTAACTTCTTACATCGTTTTCAGGGTTGGTCTGATGCACCACTAACGCCTAAGGGTATCCAACACGGCATTGATGCAGGTGAGCGCCTTAACAATATCCACTTTGATGGTGCCTATTCATCTGACTTAACCCGTGCAATCCACACAGCACGCTATATTCTACAACACAACACGACGCAATCACCCAAAGAGCCTACCCAACTTTTTGATTTCCGCGAACAATTCTTTGGCTCATTTGAAGGTATTAATGGTGAAACTGTCACCACAACACTACAAGCCTATAAAACAGAGAACTTTGGCACCTACGCCAATCTCGTTGCAAAATATGGTATGGCTGATGCAATGGACACTGTTGCATTAGCTGATCCTTATCATTTTGCTGAGAATGATCAAAAATGGTGGCATCGCGTATCTCACGGTTTTGCAGATATTCAATCACGCCATTCAGATGGTGATAATGTATTAATTGTATCCCACGGCACCACCATCCGCGGTATTGCTGAAAAGTTAGGACGCCATGATTTAGCTGGCGAACCCGTTAAAAACGGTGCAGTAATGCAAATTGCGCTATCAGTAGATCATGCTGACATTATTCGTTTTAATGATGATAGCACCGTTTTTTAACCCGTTTTCGTGGACAAGTCACTTGAAAACTGTTACACTTTAAACATCATATTAATGAAGGAAGTAAAGCACATTGTTGAACAAATTTTAAGATTCCGCATATCAAAATAGATTGTCTATTTTTGTGTGCATTTCTTGAGATTGGTTTGCAGCTTTGCCCTTAACACGTCAAAATGCCCCCAGTCTCGTTTATAAGTTACTGGAGGTATTTTTTTATGACTGAACAACATGTCACTAATCAAGGACAACGCCGCGTCTTTTTAATTGGTTTATCGACTAATGCAAGTAATATTGACTACGAATTAGAAGAATTAGCTAATTTAGCCAAAGCTAATCAACTCATCCCCGAAATCATTTTTTCACAAAAGCTTGAACGACCAAACCCAGCAACTTACTTTGGTAAAGGTAAGGTTGATGAACTTGCCGAAGCGGTTAAAACATATGATGTGGATATGATTGTCGCCAACGACGAATTATCCCCATCCCAAATTCGCAACCTAGAAAAAGTAACGCAAGCAACTGTTTTGGATCGGACAGGTTTAATTTTAGACATTTTTGCACAACGCGCACAAACGAAAGCAGCAAAATTGCAGGTCCAATTAGCGCGTCTGCAATATCAACTTCCCCGCTTGCGGACCAGTATGTCGGTTAGTCTCGATCAACAAACAGGTGCCGGTGGTGGTGGCTTTACATCGCGAGGTTCTGGTGAAACAAAACTCGAAGAGTCGCGTCGTCGTATTACGTCGCAAATGGTTCATATTAGACAAGAATTAGCTGATTTATCGAAGGGTGAAGATACACGTTCGGCACGGCGAACGGCTAATAATCTGCCTAATGTCGCATTGGTTGGTTACACCAACGCCGGCAAATCAACGTTAATGAACCGCTTATTGGCTCGTTTTGGTATCGGAGCCGAATCTGATGACACCAAACAAGTTTTTGAAAAGGATATGCTATTTGCCACATTAAATACAACTGTACGGCAACTCACCTTACCAGATAAGACACAATTTTTACTCAGTGATACAGTTGGCTTTGTTTCTAAACTGCCACATAACCTTGTTGCAGCTTTCAAATCAACATTACAAGAAGCTGCGCAAGCTGATTTACTCTTACAAGTTGTAGATATCTCGGACCCACATTATAAAGATATGATGACTACGACAGAAAACACCTTACGCGAAGTTGGTGTTACTAACATACCAATGGTGACTGTTTACAATAAAGCCGATAAGACAACGCTCAATTATCCAGATGTTTCGGGCGAAAACGCAATTACCTTATCAGCACTTGAAGCAGCATCTCAGGATGCGCTCATTACGTTAATTCAAAAACATGTCTTTAAAGATAACGAAACTGTGACGTTACATATACCATTTGATCAAGGGGCCGTACAAGCAAAATTAGCAGCCAATCATACTTTTATTGCGGAAAATTATGATGATTCAGGTACGTTGTTGACAGTCGAACTATCACAATTAGAGCTTGAACAATTTAAAAAATATATTATTTGATTAAAAAACATCAACTTTTTGTTGGTGTTTTTTTATCGGGATGACGAGATTTGAACTCACGGCCTCTGTGCCCCGAACACAGCGCTCTACCAAACTGAGCTACATCCCGTAACGAGATTATTCTATTACAAAAAAGCAATAAATGCAAAAAAATCGCCACAAAAAAACACCATCTACTATCGTTAATAGATGGTGCTTGATATAGTTCCCAATTGAATAACGCAAATAAAATATTAACGCTTTGAGAATTGTGATGCCTTACGGGCTTTCTTCAAACCTGGCTTCTTACGTTCCTTCATTCGTGAGTCACGTGTCAACAAACCTGCTGACTTCAATGCTGCACGGAAATCAGGATCAACTGTCAACAACGCGCGGGCGATACCGTGACGTGTTGCACCAGCTTGACCAGAATAACCACCACCAATAACGTTAACTAATACATCGTAGTTACCCAATGTTTCAGTAGCGTTGAATGGTTGCAAAACAACTTCACGCAAGTTAGCGAAAGGAATATATTCTTCGATTGACTTGCCGTTCATTGTGATTTGGCCATTACCTGGAACCAAACGCACACGAGCAACTGAGTTCTTACGACGGCCTGTGCCGGCATATTGTACTGCTGTAGCCATAATTTAAATTCTCCTTTCTTAAACCAACTTGTTGATGTCAAGTGCTTCAGGTTGTTGTGCTGCATGGGCATGTTCTGCACCAGCATACACGTGCAAGTTCAAGCCTTGCTTACGTCCCAAAGTGTTCTTTGGCAACATACCGTGGATTGACAATTCAAGCAACTTTTCAGGGTTGAATTCACGATAGTTTCCAGCTGTGCGAGCCTTCAAACCACCTGGGTGGTTTGAGTGGTGGTAGTAAACCTTATCTGTGGCTTTCTTACCAGTCAA
>k87-275418_pt1 | contig 10078 bp, 8 predicted proteins | sample MGYA00084031_6733416 | MGnify analysis MGYA00084031
CACACTGTTGAGTTCTCAAGAAACGGACGCGAACACCGACCCCACCCCGAGAAACCCTCGAAGCAAGCCAGGGCGTTTCGTTTCCTCGTTTAATCTACCTTGTCGCCCGATAAACGTCGAATCGGCCGATGAGGTTGATCCGAAAGGAAGCTCCTGATTGCGAATGCGATCTTCGCTTCGCGCTTCAGGCTCCGTGAAGATTACGCACGACGGGGAAGCACGTCAAATCGACCTTCGTCCCGCTCGGTGGGACCGGCGAGACGAGCACGACTCCGGCGGGCGCAGGCGCGGAGACCACACGCTCGCCTCCGGCCGGACCGCAACGGTCGGAGCGTCGCCGAGGCGTTCCTTCGCACACGCGGTACGGCCGAGCGGGGCAGCCTGTCGCCCCAGGTGGTAGCCCATGTGCCGGATAAGGGAACGCCCGGCGGTCAGCCGTCCGGAGCGGGTCGGTGGCCGGTCGCCTGCGAGTCGGTGGCCGGCCGTCTGAGATGGGACGGCGACGCGGCGTACGTCTCCTCGGTGCAGGTCGCGTCGTGAGAGCCCGCCCATGCTCTGGCACTCGGGCTCAGCAGCCGAGCCGGGCTCGCGTGTCCGGCCCAGGGCCGGACACGCGGGAGCATGAGGTGCCGAGGCGGACGCTTCGCCGGTGGGCCTCGCCGAGCGGGTGCTTCGCGGGGACCACGTCACCGCGCCGCGGGGAGGCGGGCCGACATCGCGCGCCGCGTCTTCCGCTGAGATCGGAAGAGCCGTCCGCGCCTCGATGGGCACCGGGCCGGGACGTCGGATTCCACTCGTCCGAGGGCCGCATCGCAGACGGCGCGGCGCGTGCGGTGAACAGCCCTGGACGGGTAGTAGGGGCACGTGACCGGTGAACGATTTCCACGCGCGATGGTCGTCCTGCTGACCATCGCCGGCGCGGTCATCACTCTGGCGGGGATCAGGGCCGTCTCCTCGATCTTCGGCCCGGTGGTGCTCGCCCTGGTGTTGGTCATAGCGGTGGCGCCGGTGCGCGGGTGGCTGGCCGCGCGCGGGGCTCCGGTGTGGGTGCTCGTGGCCGTCCCGCTGCTCATCGTGTTGACGGTGTTGCTCGGCATGGTGACGGTTCTCGCCGTCTCGGTGGCGCAGCTCGCATCGATCATCCCCACGTACTCCGACCGGTTCACCGCACTGACGGACCAGGCCAGAGAGTTCGCCGCACGGTTCGGGGTGGGGACCGAACAGGTGAACCAGGCGTTGGCCGCCTTCGATCCGAGTCAGGTGTTCCAGCTCGTCCAGACCCTGTTCGGAGGGTTGCTGAGCATCGGGTCCAGCCTCTTCCTCATCGCCGTGCTGCTGCTGGCGATGTGCCTGGACGCCGGGGCGTTCGGACGGATCGTGTCCTCCGGTTCGGACCGGCGGCCCGCGTTGGTGAACGCCCTGGCGGAGTTCGGGCGCAGGACGCGGCGGTATCTCGTCGTGTCCACCGTGTTCGGCATGCTGACCGCGACCCTGGACGTGGGGGCGCTGATCCTGCTGGACGTTCCGCTGCCGCTGCTGTGGGGCGTGCTGGCGCTGATCACGATTTACATTCCGAACATCGGCTTCATCATCGGTCTGGTGCCGCCGGCGCTGCTGGGGCTGCTGGACGGCGGGGTGCGGACGATGGTCCTGGTGATCATCGCCTATTCGGCGATCAACGTGGTGACGCAGTCGTTCATCCTGCCGAAGTTCCTGGGCGACGCGGTGGGCCTGTCCACGACGGTGACGCTGCTGTCGCTGATCGTGTGGACGTTCGTGCTGGGGCCGCTGGGCGCGATCCTGGCGATCCCGCTGAGCCTGCTGACCCGCGCACTGTTGATCGACAGCGATCCCAGCGCGACCTGGGCCGCCGCGCTGATCAGCTTGGAGGAGCCGGAGGACGCGCGCGGGCCGGAGAAAGCCGCGGGCAAGACGGCGGAGGGCGGAGACGACGCGGAGCCGGGCCCGCGGTGACACGGGCGGGCACGGCCGGAGCACGGGGACGGTGAGCGGCGTGGAGCCGCGCGAGCGGCATAGCCTAGGCCCGTGTACGTGGAGTGGGCGCCGGAGGAGCGGCTGGCCGGCCGGATCGCCTGCCTGTGGTCGTACGAGGCGGGCGAGTCCGACGCGCACACGCTGGTGGTGCCCGACGGCTGCGTGGATCTGATCTGGGGACCGCAGGGGCCGTTCGTGGCCGGTCCGGACACCGGGCCGCACCCGACGTCGCTGTCAGCCGGTGAGACGTTCACCGGCATCCGGTTCCTGCCGGGGGCGGTCGGCGGGGTGCTCGGCGTGCCCATGGACGCGCTACGCGATCTACGGGTGCCGCTGGCCGATCTGGGTGAGCGCGGCAGACCGCCGTTCGAGGTGCGGGGGCCGGATGATCTGGCGCGGGCGGTGGCCGTACGGCTGAGTGAGGCGCCGGGCCCCGACCCGGCCGCACCCGCGATCCTGCGGGCGCTGCGGGTGGGGACACGGGTCGGGACGGTGGCGGCGGACCTCGGGTTCAGCGAACGGCACCTGTACCGGCGCTGCATGGCGGCGTTCGGGTACGGACCGAAGACGGTGCAGCGGGTGATGCGGTTTCAGCATGCGCTGCGGCTGGCGCGCCGGGGGCGTCCCCTGGCCGACGTGGCGGCCGCCAGCGGATACGCCGACCAGGCGCACATGACCAACGACGTGCGCCGCCTGGCCGGGGTTCCGCTGAGCGAGCTGGCCGCCCCCGCCCCGGCGTCCTCCGCGGCGTAGGGGCGGCCGTTCTCACCCGGCGGGCCGGTCCGAGGAGGCGGCGGGCCGCCGCGGGGGAGACTCCGGCGTCCCCGGCGGGGAGGCGTCGCCCTCGGGAACGGCGGCGTTCCTCGGCGGACCGGATACGCGGCGGTTCCAGGGCATGGCCGCGACGAGGAGCGGCAGCAGCACCACCGAGCTCATCGCCCACGGCGTGTGCCGGATCCACCACTCGTGGTCCTCCCACTGGGTGAGGTAGAGGTAGCCCACGGCGGCCCAGGTCGAACAGCCGATGATGACCGGCCAGGCGAAGCGGGTGGGGCGGGCGACGAGGAAGGGCATGAACCACAGCAGGTACTGGGCGCCCAAGCGGGGCGTCACGACCATGAAGGCGAGCAGCATGGCGGTGGTGAGGTCCACCGGGTCGGCTCTGCGCCACAGGAACGCCACGACCAGCAGCGTGATGTAGATCAGGGTGGTGCCGACCGAGGCCAGTCCGGCGTCGAGGGTCCACGCGCCGCAGCGGTCCTGCCAGCACAGCGCGATCGCGGTCCACCCCCACTCGCCGATGATCGGCCGGATGTGGCGGATGGCCGCGATGACCAGGGAAATCTGGTCGATCCTGGTGCCCGCGAAGACGGGCAGGGTGACCAGGAAGAAGATCGGCGGTACGGCGGTGGCGACCAGGGCGGCCAGCCGGGCCCGGACGCCGGGCAGGAGCAGCAGCATTCCGGGGATCAGCCAGATCGGCCAGCTCTTGGCGCACAGCGCCAGGCCCATCAGCAGTCCGGCGTAGACGGCCCGGCGGGTGGCTCCGGGGTGCGGGGCGAGGGAACGCCGCAGGAAACCGCGCAGGCCGTGCGTGGCGATCTGCTCGGTGGCGTGCCGGTACAGGTCGCGGAATGTTCCGGTCAGGCCTTCACGGTGGGGGTCGCCGGGGCCGCGGGCCACCACGAACGCGGCCACGCCGAAGGCCAGCGCGACGGGTTCGACCTGGCCGTGCACGGCGGCGACGAGGATGCCGAGCGGGTTGCAGGCGTACTGGAAGGCGCGCAGCCGTCCGTCGGGACCGCCGGCCAGCTTGCCCACCAGGGGGATCAGCGCGACGTCGGCGGCGACGGTGACGAGCCGCCCGGCGATCTCCCAGGGGATGCCCAGCCACAGCAGCAGCCCGTACATATATGGGATGGTCGGCAGGAAGTGCCAGCCTTCTTCGCTTGCCAGGACCGGATCCTCGCGGTTGAGTATCGCCTCCCCGGCCGGTTTGAAGCTTTCTTCGAAGTCGACGGGCTGCCAGGTGTCGGCCGCCGCGAAGGCCATGATCAACACCCGGATGCCGATGCCGACGGTGAGCGCGAGGAGGAGCGTGGGCCGCCAAGCCCGCCACTGGGCGACGATCGCGAGCGTGACGCCCGTGACGAGGGTGACTCCGACGAGGAGTGCGTAGTCCATGGGAACCTAGAGTGCCCTCTCGCCGGGGGATGTTCACCGCTGGTGTCGGGATTTCGCTCGCCTGCTCACGCCGACGATCCCGAAAAGACGGACGCCGCATGGCATAACGCCGCCGTGGTCGGCGCAAGGGTACGGCTCGCGCCCCTGGGGGGTGAGGGCGCGAGCCGTACGGAGAGGGCGAGGATCGCCCGATCGGGGTGACTTCAGAAGCCCGCGGTGATGCGGGTGAACTCCCACGGCTGCTGGTCGATGCCGCTGCAGTTGGAGGTCACGCCGCCGCCCGGGCAGGGCCGGTCACGGTTGACCGACCAGTAGGCCAGGCGGGTCAGGCCGTGCGACTTCGCCCAGTCCCGGATCTGCGTCCACGTGGCCGGGGTGGTGAGTTCCCGCTGGTCGGACAGGCCGTTCATGCCGGAGATGCCCATGTGGGCGTAGGCGGTGGCGTCGTCCCAGCCGTAGGCGGACTTCAGCGCGTTCTTCAGGCCCTCGGCGGCGTTGACGGTGTCGGTGTAGATGTCGGAGCTGCCGAAGTCGAACGGCATGATCGTGAAGTTGTCGATCGGCACGTTCAATTCCTTGGCCCGGTTGATGAGCCGGACGCCGTGCGCGTTGGGCCCGCTGGTGGTGGTGCCGAAGGTGACGACGATCTTGACGTCGGGGTTGTCCCGCCTGACGATCTTCAGGGCGTTGAGGATGCGGTCCTGGACGGTGTAGTCCTCGAACTCGTCGTAGTTCTCGATGTCGAAGTCGACCACGTCGGGGTCGACCGCGTCGATGACCCGCTGCACGGCTCCGGCGTAGGCCTCGGGGGTGGCGCAGTCCGTGCCGAGCTTGTTGCCCTGCCAGCCGCCGAAGGAGATCTGCACGCTGCCGCCGGCGGCCTTGATCTGCGAGATGGCGGTGGCGTCGGGGCCGCCGGTCAGCGGACGCTGCCCGTCCCAGGCCGGGGTGCAGCCGCCGCTGGAGAGGATGAAGGCCATGGTGAAGGACTTCACGCCGGTCTCGCTCATCACCGTGGCCGGGTTCGGCGGCTCGCCCCAGCCCATGTAGAGGTACGGCGCGCCGGCCATCTTGCCGGGCTGCGGGCTGGTGCAGCCGTCGGTGGTGCCGGTGACCGACGGGCTCGCGGCTGATTCGCCCTGGTCGTTGTAGGCCTTGACGGTGTAGGTGTGCGTGGTGCACGGCTCGAGGGAGCCGATCGTGGCGGAGGTGCCGCTGACCGTGGCGCGCACGGCGGAGCCCTCGTAGACGCGGTAGCCGGTGACGGTGCCGCTGGAGGCGCTCCAGCTCAGCGAGATGCTGTTGTCGGTGGTGCCGGTGATCCGCGGCGCGCCTGGGGCGCCGGGGGCACCGGGCGTGGTGGATCCGCCGTCGCAGGGAGCTCCGTTGAGGGTGCAGTTGGCGGGTGTGGCCGAACCGGGGCTGCCGACGAAGCCGAAGGTCGCGGTTCCGCCCGGCGGGATCGTGCCGTTCCATGAGGTGTTGGTGAAGGTGAAGCGCTGCCCGTCCCGGGACATGACGGCGTCCCAGGAGGAGCTGATGTTCGCTCCGGCCGGCATGTCGAACGACACCGTCCAGCCGTTGATGGCGGAGTCCGTACCGTTGGTGATCGTGTACTTGGCCTCGAAGCCGGTTCCCCATTCCGCGGTCTTGGTGAACTCGGCGGTGGCGGAGGCGGCGGAGGCGGGCGTCGCTGTTGCGACGCCCGCTCCGGTCAGCGCCAGAGCGGCGAGGACGGCGATGGCCGTTCGGCGGAATCTCATCTGTCCTGCTCCTTGGGGGGTGGTGTGGCGCCGCGGCGGATCGGGGCGGCACTCACGGTCACTTTTAGGAAAGTTTCCTAAGAGTTACCGCGATGCTAGCCATTGACAACAGCCTTTACAAGACCCAAAAGCCACGCCGGTACGGGCCGATTCGCAGGCCCCGAATACCCTAGGCGGGTAGTGCGTCTCACAGGAGCGACGACCTCATGTTCTTCGGTATCACCGACATCTGGACCTATGTGATCGGCGCTTTCTTCATCATCCTGCTGCCGGGCCCGAACTCGCTCTTCGTCCTGTCCACCGCCGCCCGCAGCGGGGTGCGGGACGGCTACCGCGCCGCGGCCGGCGTCTTCGTCGGCGACTCGGTGCTGATGCTGTGCGCGGCGGCGGGCGTGGCGTCGCTGCTGAACTCCGCTCCCCTGCTGTTCGCGATCGTGAAGTACGCCGGAGCGGCCTACCTCGCCTGGATCGGCTTCCAGATGCTGCGCTCGGCCCGGCGATCGCTGGGCGCCTCTGCGGAGACCCGCTCCGCGGCGCCCCCGCCGCCGACGGGCAATCCCTTCCTCAAGGCGCTGACGATCAGCCTGCTCAACCCGAAGGCGATCTTGTTCTTCGTCTCGTTCTTCATCCAGTTCGTGGACCCGTCATACAGCGCGCCCGCGCTGTCGTTCCTCATCCTCGCCGCGATCTGCCAGTTCTTCAGCATGACCTACCTGTCAGTACTGATCTTCGGCGGCACGTTCCTCGCCACGCAGTTCAGACGGCGGCGCAAGCTGGCGGCGGCGCTGACCGCCGGCGTAGGCGCGCTGTTCGTGGGGTTCGGCGCACGGCTGGCCGCGGGCTGACCGCGGCCGGCGCTCCCCGCCCCGCTTCAGCGGGTTTTACCTGGACAGAGACGGATTTGGCGGATGGGCCGTGATATTGCCCTCCGGCAGGGTACCGTTGACCCTCGACACCTCTTGGGACCATAGTGTTACGCCGTCGTGATCACCATGTGATCACCAAGGGGTGCGGACCGCATAGCCGGATGCCGCCGGTGTCCGTCCGTCGGCTGTCTAACGGAGCAGAGTTGAGCAACACCGCCGTCGCCCTGCCCCGCCTGACCGCCCTCGCGCGCCAGGCGGCTCCCCGTCTTCTAGAAGGCGTGGTCGCCCCGCTCGCGGTCTTCTACACCTTCTTCGCCGTGCTGGGCGAGCGGGTGGCGCTGATCGCGGTGGTGGGATGGGTGTACGGCGGGATCGCCTGGCGGTTCATCCGCCGCATCCCGGTGCCCGGCACGATGATCCTGGCCGCGCTCGCCGTCACCTTCCGGGTGCTGATCAGCCTGTGGAGCGGCAGCCTGATCGTCTACTTCCTCCAGCCCGAACTCGGCACGATCGGCATCAGCCTGGTCTTCCTCGCCTCGGTACGGCTGCGCCGCCCGATGGTCGAAAAACTCACCCTCGACTACATCCACCTGCCTTCGGCGGTGCTCAAGCACGAGCGGATGCGCAGGTTCTTCGCCCGTATCACGCTGCTGTGGGCGTTCGTGCTGCTGGCCAACTCGGCGGTCAGCATCTGGCTGCTCCTGCAGCAGTCGATAGGGACCCACCTGCTGGTCGGCCCCTATCTGCTGATCCGGACCACGGCCGTGGCGGTGATCAGCGGCTTGGCCGTCGCCTTCTCCGTGTGGGCGTTCCGCCGCGTGCTGAGCCGCCTGCATCACGATCCGTCGGCCGCGGCCCCCTCCCCCGCCTGACCGGCGAGAGCCGCCCGCTCGGCGAGCAGGAACGCCGCGGTCAAGCCCACCACGACGGCGGCCAGGGTGGCGAACAGGTCCGTCAGCGCCGGGACCGCCGCGAGCCGCACCGGGCCGCCGAACGGGTTCGGGATCAGCGTCAGCGCGGTGGACCAGATGCTCCAGGAGAACATCACGCCCGCGCCGCCCCAGGCCGCCGCCAGCGGGATCCAGAACGGCCACGGACCACCGCGGAGCATTCCGGCCAGCCCGGCGGCCGCGACCAGGCAGGCCAGCCCGAACACGCCCGTCTGGGTCCGCACCGTCGCGTCGTACTCGGCGACCAGCCAGCCGGGCAGGCCGACCGTGCCGCCGAAGGCCCACAACAGGCGCAGCGCGCCGATGCCCACGCAGAAGACGCCTGCTCCCCAGGCCAGCACCACCTGCAACGAGTAGGTCGCGCCGCGCGCCGTCCCGCCCGCCACGAACAGCCACGGCCACCGGTCGCGGGCGTACAGCGCGAACGCGGTCATCAGCGCCAGCCCTTGCACGACGAACCCGGTGTAGACCACCGCGTAGACCCAGGGCTGCACGGGACCGCCCGCGGTCTCCGCCTCAGCACCCAGGATCAGCACCTGGATCGGCACAAGGATCGCGATGGGCGCGAGGAAACCGGTGCCCACCCACATCGGCAGGATCACGAGCCAGACGGGCAGCCGCAACCCCCAGGGGCGGGTGAAGGCCAGCGCCAGCACCAGCGCGACGAGGTCCATGCCGAAGGTCAGCAGGTTGAGGGCGCGCAGCGTGTCCTCGTCCGCGGCGCCGATGTCGGCGAGGCCGATCGTGCCCCCGAAGCTCCAGACGGTTTTCAAGGCGAGGTAGGGGAGGATGGCGGCCACCGCCACGATCCCCGCGGTGATCCGCCCGGCTCCGGGGCGGACAGCCGCCGCGCCGGCCGGTGCGGCGACCACCGGGTTCGTTCGGTTCGTCATGCCGTCAGTCTCCCGGCCCGGGAAGCGCTCTTTCTTCCCTCCGCGTGATGATCCGCCTCCCCCATACGGAGGAGATCAGCCGTCGTGCCGCGTCACGAAGGTGGGGAGAGCACCGGTCCTTTCGACAGATGTGCGGCGATCCGCCCGCCCCCTAGCGTCGAAAGCGTGTTTCGGCATGACACGATGCCGGTCATCCCCTAAGCGCTATCCGGGAAACCCAGCGGTCTTGTAGGGGGCATCCCCGATGGCCTGGCGGATGCCGGATCGGGATCGTCGAAAACGGCCGACGCACGTCCCCTCCCCGATCCGAGAACGCTGAGATGACGGACGCCATAATCGATCTTCTTCACCAGGTGATGACCTCTCCCTGGGTGTACCTCGCGCTGTTCGCCGTATCCGCCATGGACGGCTTCTTCCCCGTGGTCCCCAGCGAGACCGCAGTGATCACCGCGGCGGTGTTCGCCGCAGGCGGCGACCCCCTCCTGATCGGCGTGGTCGCCGCCGCGGCCCTGGGTGCGTTCACCGGTGACCACGTCTCCTATCTGATCGGCCGTACCGGCGGTGGCCGGCTGATGCGGCGGCTGCGGCCGGGCACCGCCCGGTACCGCGCCTTCCGGTGGGCCGACCGAGCCCTGGCGGAACGGGGCGGCCTGGTGCTGGTGGTGAGCCGGTACATCCCGGGCGGGCGCACCGCGACCACGGTCACGATGGGCGCGGTGGGATACCCGCTGCCCGCCTTCACCGGCTACGACGTCCTCGCCGCGTCCTCCTGGGCGGTCTACTCCGCGGCGGTGGGATACCTGGGCGGCGCCGCCTTCGAGAACGATCCGCTGCGCGGCCTGCTGCTGGGTCTGGGCCTGGCCTTCACGATCACCGTGATCGTGGAGACGGCCCGCTGCATACGGCGCCGGACCCGCCGCGGCCACGCGCCCGACGACGGCGGTGACGAAAGGGAGGAAGCCCGGTCTTTCGGTCGTCTCCGTGATGTCCGACTGAAGGAATAAATCCGTGGATTCTCAGGGATCTCCAGCAACTCTCAGGGAGATTCCCTATGGAATCCGCCCTGGCCTCCCGGCAGGGTGGCAGTGGTTTCGCGAAACCTCGCCATCCGGACGCCCCGGCGAGGCGTTCCGGTCACCTCGCCATGGCTTGCTCCTGTGCCGAGGAACCGGATGAACGACCTCGAACGGCGTACCCCCATCTACCCCGATGATCGTGGCGCGCGGCGCGGCGGACACGCCACCGGCCACGAGTCCCCCGCCTCGACCGTCCCCACGGCGAGGCCGCAGCCCCCGGTTTCCGGACCGGGCGGCCCTCCCGCGGAAAGGAAAGCGCATGATCGTGCTCGCCGCCTGTGTCGCCCTGCTGGGCTCACTGTTCTTCGCGGTCGGCGCGGCGCTTCAGCAGTTCGAGGCGGCGGCCGCCGC
>k87-2145048_pt1 | contig 10075 bp, 8 predicted proteins | sample MGYA00084031_6733416 | MGnify analysis MGYA00084031
GGCTGATCGACATGGGCGTGGAGCACGGCCTGATCCGGAAGTCCGGTGCCTGGTACACCTACGAGGGCGACCAGCTCGGCCAGGGCAAGGAGAACGCGCGGAACTTCCTGCGCGACAACCCCGACCTGGCCAACGAGATCGAGAAGAAGATCAAGGAGAAGCTCGGCATCGGCCCGAAGACGGAGAAGCCGGAGGGCGGGTCCGGGAAGGATGCCGCGAGCGTGCCGCAGCCGGCCGCGCCGTCCGCCGCGAAGTCCCGGTCCGCCAAGGCCGTGGCCGCCGCGGCCAAGAGCTGACAGTGACGCGGCGCAGCGAGTGGCCACAGGAGCGGGCGGCGGGCCCGCACCAGGACCGCGGTGGTCTCGTCCCGTCGAGGGCCGGGGCGAGACCACCGCACGCCTCCGCGGATCCTGAGCACCGGGCGCGCGCGGTCTGCCTGCGGCTGCTCACGGGCGCTCCCCGCAGCCGCGGTGAGCTCGCCGCCGCCCTGCGGCGGCGGGAGTTCCCCGGCACGGTCATCGAACGCGTCCTGGACCAGCTCACCGAGGCGGGTCTCATCGACGACGCGGCGTTCGCGGACGCCTGGGTGGACTCCCGGCATCACGGGCGCGGCCTGGCGCGCCCGGCCCTGGCCCGGGAGCTGCGGGCCAAGGGCGTGGACGCCGCGCTGATCGAGGGGGCGCTGTCGCAGCTGGACGCCGAGCGGGAGGAAGAGACGGCCCGCGCGCTGGTGGAGCGGAAGCTGCGCGCCACCCGGGGGCTGGATCCCGCCAAGCGGCTGCGCCGCATGGTCGGGATGCTGGCGCGGCGCGGCTACCCCGAGGGCATGGCGGTGCGGGTGGTCCGCGAGGCGCTGCGTGAGGAAGGGCAGCCCGAGGACGCCGAGCTGCTGCCGTACCCGGACGACTGAGTTCAGCCGGGCTGGGCGTCGCCCCGCATGGCGGCCACGCACGCCTGGATCCCGGCGTGGTCCGTGCCCGGAAGGGCGCCCACAAGATGGCCGTCGGGCCGCACGACGAGCAGGGTATGCGGGCTGGTCCCCGGGTACCCCTCGGTGACCAGCAGCTCGGCCGGGAGCGGCAGGGCCTGCGCCATGGCGGACAGCTCGGGCATCAGCCCGGCCGACAGCCAGTGCCGGGGCTCCCAGACCTGCGAGCCGGGCGCGGTGAGGATCAGCAGCACCTTCCCGCCGAGCCAGTCGCGCACGGTGCCCCGCGAGCCGTCCAGGGCGGTCACGGCGACGTCGGCCACCGGCGCTCCCGGTGGGGTGTCCGTGACCGACAGACCGGTGCCCGGCGGCGTGAGCGGGGAGCCGTCGTACCGCGGCGGGGCCCCCAGCGGCCCGGCGCCGACGTGTCCGTCCGCGAGCAGCGCCAGCCGGGCCCGCGTCCGACCGGTCAGCCGGGCCGCGACACCCCTGCCCCGTACCAGGGGCAGCGCCTGGTCGACGGCGCGCAGCCGGTGTCCCACGGCGCCGCGGCGCTCCGCCTCATAGCTGTCGAGCAGCGCCTCACCGCCGTCACCATGCCAGGCGAGGGCCAGTTTCCAGGCGAGGTTGTCGGCATCGCGCAGGTTTTCGGCGACCCGCTGGGTGCCCAGCGCTCCCAGCAGGTGGGCCGCGTCGCCCGCGAGGAAGACCCGCCCCGTGCGCCAGCGGCGGGCGAGGCGCTGGTGACAGACGTGCACCCCGGTGTCGAGCAGGTCGTACTCCGGGACCTCGCCGTCGTGCCATGCGGCGAGGGTGGCGTGGAGGCGGTCGAGCACCGCGTCGGGGGTGACCAGGCCGTCGCCCGGCGGCAGCGGCCAGTCCAGGCGCCAGCGGCCCTCCGTGAGCGGCCGCACGGTGACCTCGCCAGGCGGTATGCCCCGGTGCAGCCCCGCTTCCCCGGGCCACGGCAGCTCCGCGCGCAGCGCGGCCACCGCGTACCGCTCCACGTTCGTCCGGCCGGGGAAGCCGATGCCGAGCAGCTTGCGCACGGTCGAGCGCTTCCCGTCGCAGCCGACGAGGTAGCTGCCGCGCCAGGTGCGTTCCCGTTCCCGGCCGCGCTCGCCGGGCGCCTCGGCCGCGGTGTGGACCACGACCTCCTGGCCGGTGTCCTCAAGCTGGCTCAGCCGGTGTCCCGCCGCCATCCGGATCCGGCTGTGGCCGGCCACGGCGGCGCGCAGCGCCCCCTCCAGCACGTGCTGCGGGAGCTGCACGGGGGCCGTGCCGGGGGAGGGGAACTCCACGCGCCGCACCTCACGGCCCCGGTGCATGGTCCGCCAGGCCGACCAGACGGCGGCGTCCTGCCCGGCGCCAGGAAGCCAGGCCCAGTGCGCCGTGTCGGGCGGCAGCACGCAGGTCCTGGCCAGCCGCCGGGGAGAGGGGCCCTGACCTCCGTCGAGGACGACGACCGGCACCTCGCGGCGGGCCAGGGCGAGCGCCAGCGCGAGCCCGGTCGGGCCCGCGCCGGCGATGATCACGGGCAGCACAGCACGTATGCAACCCAGCGGTCGTGCGGGCGTCAAGTTGGCGCCGCACGGGGCGAACCGCCTGGCAGCGGCCGCCCGAGAGGGCCAGCAGCGGGGCTGGCCGGCCCAGGGCTAGGTGTCGAGCTCCCGGGCCTTGCCGACGGTCTTGCCATCGGGGTCATCCGGCCCGGCCGGCCGCCCGGCGCCTGCCGCCGGCTGCGCCGGCACCCGCGCCGCGGTGGGCGCGGCCCCCGGCAGCTCGGCCTCGAGGTCGTCGTCCGTCCCCGCCGAGGCCACCGCGCCGGAGGTCTTCCTGCCGCGGCGGATCCGGGCCTCGATCCGGCTCGCGGCGTTCGTGAGCAGGGCGTTGAGCGTGATGAAGATGGCCGCGGCCGTCGTGTAGGCGGCGATGGTGTTGGAGTAGTTGCTCTCCACCAGCCCGGCCTGGCGCAGCAGCTCGCTGTAACCGATCATCGGCCCGCCCAGCGCGGTGTCCTTGACGACCACCACGAGCTGGCTGACGATCGCGGGCAGCATGGCCGTGACCGCCTGCGGCAGCAGGATGTTCGTCATGGTCTGGCCCTTGCGCATGCCGATCGCCTTGGCGGCGTCGGTCTGCCCGCGCGGGAGCGAGAGCACACCGGCCCTGACGACCTCCGCCAGCACCGAGGCGTTGTACAGCACCAGGCCCGTCACCACCGCGTACAGCGGGCGCACTTCGCGGTCGAGCGAGGACCACTCGCTGTAGGCCACGTTGGCGAAGATCATCATCATCAGCACCGGGATGGCGCGGAAGAACTCCACCACGGCGCCGCACGGGGCGCTGATCCACCAGTGCTCCGAGAGCCTGCCGATGCCCAGCAGCGCGCCGAGCGGCAGCGCGATGACCATGGCCAGTGCCGCCGCGACCAGGGTGTCCTGGAGGCCGGGCAGCAGGTACGTCGTCCAGACCTGGGAATCGGTGAAGATCGGGCTCCACCGGTCCCAGTCCAGCTGGCCCTTGTCCTTGAGGGCACTGATCACCCAGTAGGCCACCAGGCCCAGCACCAGGAGGAACAGCACCGTGTACAGGACGTTCCGCCGCCGGGCCCTGGGGCCGGGCGTGTCGTAGAGAACGGAGAGATTGCTCATCGCTTCACCGCCACTCGCTTGCTCACCCAGCCGAGGAACAGACCGGTCGGGAGGGTGAGGATCAGGAACCCGGCCGCGAAGATGGCCGCGATCGGAATGAGCTGCGCCTCGTTCTCGATCATCTCCTTCATCAGCAGGGACGCCTCGGCCACGCCGATGGCGGCCGCGACCGTGGTGTTCTTCGTCAGCGCGATCAGGACGTTGGCCAGCGGGGCCACCACGGCGCGGAAGGCCTGCGGCAGCACGATCAGCCACAGCACCTGGCCGAAGTTCAGTCCCAGCGCGCGGGCCGCCTCCGCCTGGCCGACGGGCACCGTGTTGATGCCCGAGCGGATCGCCTCGCAGACGAAGGTCGAGGTGTAGGCGATGAACCCCAGCACCGCCAGCCGGAAGAGCGACGAACTGCTGTCGCTGCCGCCCATCGTCAGCGACAGGGTCAGGAAGAGCACCTGCGAGCAGGAGACGATGATCAGCGTCAGGGGAATGTTGCGGACGAGGTTGACGTACACGGCCGCGAAGCCGCGCATGACCGGCACGGGACTGACGCGCATCGCGGCCAGCACCGTGCCCCAGATCAGCGAGCCGATCGCGGAGAACACGGTGAGCTGCACCGTCGTCCAGAACGCGCCGAGCAGGTCGTACCTGTCCGGATCAAGAAAGTCGAACACGGGTTCTCACAGTCTCGCCTAGTCGGTCGGTGCCGACCGCCGGCGCGGCCGGCGTGGACTGCTGCACGAGGGGCCCCGCGGCGCGCCGCCACGGCGGAGCGGCGCGCCGCGCGCGGCTGCCCTCACCTCACTCGACGACCTCGCCGATCGTGGGGGGCTCCCCGGCGTCGTAGCCCGCGGGGCCGAAGTTGGCGTCGACGAACTCCTGCCAGGAGCCGTCCTCGATCATCTGCTCCAGCGCGGCGTTGATGTCGTCCCGCAGGTCGGTCTCGCCGTCCGGGACGCCGATGCCGTAGTTCTCGGTGCTCAGCTCCAGGCCCGCCAGCGCGAACTTGCCCTGGTTCTGCTCCTGCGCCGCGTACCCGGCGAGGATCGAGGCGTCCGTGGTCAGCGCGTCCACGGTGCCGTTCTCCAGGCCGGTCAGGCACTGCGAGTAGGTGTTGTACTCCTGCAGGTCGGCCCGGGGCGCGAAGGTGTCCTTCACGTTCTGCGCCGAGGTGGAGCCGGAGACGGAGCAGAGCGTCAGGTCGTTGATCGCCTCCTCGTTCGGCACCTCCTCGCCCTCGCGGATCAGCAGGTCCTGGTGGGTCACGAGGTACGGGCCGGCGAAGTCGACCTGCTCGTCGCGCTCCGGGGTGATCGAGTAGGTGGCGACGATGAAGTCCACGTCGCCCCGGTTGAGCATCGTCTCGCGCTCGGGGCTGGGCGCCTCCACCCACTCGATGTCCTCGGCGGCGTAGCCCAGCTCCTCGGCGACGTACGTGGCCACGTCCACGTCGAAGCCGGTGTAGTCGCCGCCCGGCTCCTGCAGGCCCAGGCCCGGCTGGTCGAACTTGATGCCGATCCGGATCGAGTCGCTGTCCCCGCCGCCGGAGCCACAGGCGGTCGCCGTCAGCGACAGCGCGGCAGCGACAGCGGCAAGGGTCGTCGTCTTGCGGAATCTCATGGGTGCCTCGTCTCGTTCTGCTCGTCGTGCTGACTCGTCGTACGGGGTCGTGCGGGAAGCACAGGGGTGACGCGCGGCGCGTCAGTGCTGGAGGATCTTCGACAGGAAGTCCTTGGCCCGGTCGCTGCGGGGGTTGTCGAAGAACTGGTGGGGCTCGGCCTCCTCGACGATCCGGCCGTCGGCCATGAACACCACGCGGTTGGCCGCCGACCGCGCGAAGCCCATCTCGTGCGTGACCACGACCATCGTCATGCCCTCCCGGGCGAGCTGCTGCATGACCTCCAGCACCTCGTTGATCATCTCCGGGTCGAGCGCGGAGGTCGGCTCGTCGAACAGCATCACCTTGGGCTCCATCGCCAGCGCGCGGGCGATGGCCACGCGCTGCTGCTGCCCGCCGGAGAGCTGCGCCGGGAACTTGTCCGCCTGGTTGCCGACGCCCACCCGGTCCAGCAGGGCGCGGGCCTTCGCCTCCACCTCCGCCTTCGGCTGCTTGCGCACCTTGACCGGGCCCAGCATCACGTTCTGGAGCACGGTCTTGTGGGCGAAGAGGTTGAAGGACTGGAACACCATGCCGACATCGGCCCGCAGCCGCGCCAGGTCACGCCCCTCCTGCGGCAGCGGGGCGCCGTCGATGGTGATCGTGCCGGAGTCGATGGTCTCCAGCCGGTTGATCGTGCGGCACAGCGTGGACTTACCGGAGCCGGAAGGCCCGATCACGACGACGACCTCGCCCCGCTTGATCGTGAGGTTGATGTCCTGCAGCACGTGGAGCGCGCCGAAGTGCTTGTTCACGCTGTCCAGGACGACCAGGTCCTCCGCCAGCGGGGTGGCGTCCTCGGCGTCCTTGCTCAGCGGTACTTGGCTCATCGTGGGACTGCTCCATCCTCGTCGGTTGGGGGGAGACCCTAACGACGGGCACAATCGGCAGTCAGCAGATCTGAGCGGAAATTGAGGATAACCGTCCGTGGCCCTGACCAGCGCGTAGGGTAGCGGGTGCCAGCCGCGGGATAACGGAAGGGTTCACCTGCCCGTCCGGCTCTTGACGCCGGGACCGCTATCGAGGTGGATGCCAGGTAGCCAGAAGGCGGACCCGCCTGACACACCGGAGAGGAGGCTGTGATGAGGCTGCTTCTCGTGGAGGACGACGAGCACGTGGCCGCCGCGCTGGTCGCCATCTTGCGACGGCACGGCTTCGATGTCACGCACGTGGCCACCGGCGAGGACGCCATCTCCCTCCTCAGCGACCGGGCCGGGTTCGGCTCCTTCGGCGCGGTGCTCCTCGACCTCAGCCTGCCGGACGTCGACGGCTTCGAGATCTGCGGCCGGATCCGCCGGGTGTCAGCCGTCCCCATCCTCATGGTCACCGCCCGCGCGGACGTCCGCTCCCGCATCCACGGGCTCAACCTCGGCGCGGACGACTACATCGTCAAGCCCTACGACACCGGCGAGCTGCTCGCCCGCATCCACGCCGTCAGCCGCCGCACCGCTCCCGCGGGCACCGGGTCCTCCCGCCCCGGCGGCGACGTGCTGGCCGCCGGCCCCGTCACCGTCGAGCTGGCCACGCGGCAGGTCAGCGTCGACGGCCAGCCGGTGACGCTGACCCGCAAGGAGTTCGACCTGCTGGCCCTGCTGGCACGGCGGCCCGGCGTCGTCTTCCGCAGGGAGCAGATCTCAGCGACGTGTGGCAGACCAGCTGGGAGGGCACCAGCCGCACCCTCGAGGTCCACATCGCCTCGCTCCGCGCCAAGCTGCGCCGCCCCGAACTGGTCGAGACCGTGCGCGGCGTCGGCTACCGGCTCGCGCTGCCGGCGTCCTGAACGGCCCGGCGTCCCCTCCATGCGCTCCCGCCTGCTCCCGCTGCTCATCATCCTGATCGCCGGGGTCGTCGTTGCCCTCGGCATCCCGCTGGCCATCAGTGAGGCCGCCCGGGAGCAGCAGCGCGTCGTCGTCGACCGCATCGACGACACCGCCCGCTTCGCCTCGCTCGCCCAGTACGTCACCGATCCCGTGCCCGGCGGCGGCGATGACGGGAAGCTCGCCACGCTGCGGCAGGAACTCGAGCGGTACCACGAGGTCTACGGCATCAGGGCGGGTGTCTTTCTCCGCGACGGCACCCCGCTGGCCGCCGCGCCCAGTGGCTGGGAGGCGCCGGGCGGCGCTGCCGGCCGGGAGTTCTCCGAGGCGCTTGCCGGGCGGCGCAGCCACCATCCGGGGCAGGTCTGGCCGTGGGAGACGGACGAGCGCCTCATCGTCGCTTCCCCCGTGATCCGGGACGGTGATGTCATCGCCGTCGTCGTCACCGACTCGCCGACCGGGCCGCTGCGCTCCCGCATCGTGCACGGCTGGCTGCCGCTCGCCGCGGGCGAGGCCGCCGCCATGCTGCTGGCGGTGGCCGCCGCGTTCCGGCTCACCGGCTGGGTGCTGCGCCCGGTCCGTGATCTCGACAAGGCCGCGCACGACATCGCGACCGGCCGCCTCACCTCGCGTGTCGCCCCGGCGGCCCGCCCGCCGGAGCTGCGGCACCTGGCGCGGTCGTTCAACGAGATGGCCGACCACGTGGAGCAGGTACTCGAACAGCAGCGGGCGTTCGTCGCCGACGCCTCGCACCAGCTCCGCAACCCGCTGGCCGCGCTGCTGCTGCGTATCGACCTGCTCGGCCTGGAGCTGCCGGAGGACAGCGAGGAGTTCGCCTCCGTGCGGGCCGAGGGCAAGCGCCTGGCCCGGGTGCTGGACGACCTGCTGGACCTGGCTCTGGCCGAGCACAGCCCTGCCGACCTGCGCGTCACCGACGTCGCCGCGCTCGCCGCTGAGCGGATCGACGCCTGGCGGCCCGTGGCCGAGCAGCGCGGGATCAGCCTGACACGGGACGGGGCCGCCGCGGTGACCGGCTGGGCCGATCCGGTGGGCCTCTCCAGCGCGCTGGACGCGGTCATCGACAACGCGCTGAAGTTCACCCCCCGGGGCGGGCACGTCACCGTCACGGTCACGCCCGGCCGGGACGAGGTCACCGTCGTCACCGCCGACGACGGTCCCGGCCTAGACGACGAGGAGCTCACCCGCATCGGCAGCCGCTTCTGGCGCAGCGGCCGCCACCAGAACGTCGCCGGCTCCGGCCTGGGCCTGTCCATCGTCAGTGCCCTGCTGGCGGCCGGGGGCGCCCGTGTCCGCTACGCGCACAACGAGCCGCACGGCCTGCGCGTGATCATCACGCTGCCGCGGGACGCGCCCGAGGACCAGGGGCCGGCGGCGCCTGGTGCCGCGCCCCGCCCGCTCACGACTTGACCGAGCGGTAGTACGCGACCGCGCCGGGATGCAGCTCCAGCGGATGCGTGTAGATCGCGGTCCGCAGGTCCACCCGCTGCGCCGCGTGCACCTCCTGCCCGATCCGGTCCCGGCCGTTGATCACCGAGCGCGTCACCTGCTCGGTCAGCCGGGAGTCCGTGCTGGCCGCGGTCACCAGCAGGTTGGCCATGGCCACGGTGTCGACCGTCCGGCTGCCCGCGATCGCCGGATAGGCGTCGGGCGGCATCACCGCGGCCCGGTAGTACTGCGCGGCCGGCCCCGACGCCCGCAGCGCGGGCAGCAGGTCACCCAGCGGCACGAACCGGATGCTGACCCGGCCGGCCAGCTGCTCCACGGCCGAGGTCGGCAGGCCGCCGGACCAGAAGAAGGCGTCCAGGCGCCCCGCTTCCAGCATGCGGGGCATGGCGTTGATCCCCTCGCGCACCGCCGTCAGGTCCTGGTCCATGTCCAGGCCCGCGGCCGCAAGCAGCTGCCGGGCCACCAGCTGCACGCCCGAGGCGTCCTGCCCCACCCCGACGCGCATCCCCGCCAGGTCGGCGGCTTTCCACACCGGCGACTCCTCGCGCACGACCAGCTGCATGTAGTCGTCGTACAGCCGCACGCACGCCTGCAGCTGCCCGCCGCTGTGCTCGCGCACATGCGCCGCCACCGAGTCGGCCGTGGCAATGGCGAAGTCCGCCTCCCCGGCCGCCAGCCGCCGCAGGTTCTCCACCGAGCCCTCGCTCGGCAGCAGCTCCACCCGCAGCCCGGGGACGTCCCGGGCCAGCTGCCCGCGCAGCAGCTGCCCGTACCGGGAGTACACGCCGGTGGGCACGCCCGTGCTCAGCCGCATCGTGCCGGACAGGCTCGGCTCGCCGCCCGGCAGCCGGTCCCGCAGCGCCACGCCGGCGACGGCCAGCGCCGCTGCCCCGCCCGACAGGGTCAGCACGACGCGGCGGGAGGGAGCGTTCAGCTGGGCCATGCCGTGATCCTGGCGCCGCCCGCGGTCCCGGGGCAAGCGCCCTCAAAGCCGGCGGCCGGGGCACCGTAGACTGGCACCGCGAGGATTCGCCGCGAGACGGAGCGCCACGCGCCGCGGACGCACCGCACGACGGACCGCAGACGAAGAAAGCCCCCGCACCCGACACGGATCGAGCCCACTCATGCCGGAAGCCGCGCGCACCTACGAAGTCCGGACGTTCGGATGCCAGATGAACGTCCACGACTCCGAGCGGATGGCCGGGCTGCTGGAGGAGGCCGGCTACGTCCGGGCCGAGTCCGGCACCGCCGACGTCGTCGTCTTCAACACCTGTGCCGTCCGGGAGAACGCGGACAACCGGCTGTACGGCAACCTCGGCCAGCTCGCTCCTGTCAAGGCCCGGCGCCCCGGCATGCAGATCGCCGTCGGGGGCTGCCTCGCGCAGAAGGACCGCGACGCCATCGTCAGCCGCGCCCCCTGGGTGGATGTCGTCTTCGGCACCCACAACGTGGGCCGCCTGCCGGTTCTGCTGGAGCGCGCCCGGATCCAGCGCGAGGCGCAGGTCGAGATCGCGGCGTCGGGAATGGCGGCGCGGACCCGCTCGATGATGCCCAGGTA
>k87-1927778_pt1 | contig 10073 bp, 8 predicted proteins | sample MGYA00084031_6733416 | MGnify analysis MGYA00084031
GTCGGTGTAGTCCACCAGCAGTGCCGCGTCGACCAGGGCGGCGTGCTCGGGCCGGTACTCCTCCGGGCGCAGGACATCGACGACGCCCAGGCCCATGTTCCTGGCCTTGCGGACCGTCTCCACACGGCCCCCGATGATCAGAACCGTACGGCGGTTCGAGCCCACGACGTCTTCCTCTCTCAGTTCCTGGCCAGCTCGCCGGAGGTGTCGGGCAGTTCCTGTTCCGACGCCTTCTGCGCCGCGGCGAGCCGACGTTCGCCCCATCGCACGGCGGGAACCATCAGGAATCCCGCGATCACGAAGAGCGCGCCGAGCAGGATCCAGCCGGGTGCGCCCCAGTAGACGATCAGCCCGGTCAGCGCCAGCGGACCGACGATCTCGGCCACGGTGAGCCCCATGCCGAAGAAGGCCTGGTACTGGCCGTGCCTGCCGTCCGGGGCCAGCCCGAAACTGATCTCCCAGGTGCCCGCCATCTGCACCATTTCCCCCAGCGTCTGCACCGCGGCGGCAGCGACCAGCAGCAGGAACGCGGGCACGACCGAGTCGGGACTGCCGGAGAAGGCGAAGATCACGCATCCCGCACCGAGCAGCAGGCCACCGCGCACCACGTACCGGGCTGCGCTGGCCAGGCCGGTCACCCCTCGGGACACCCGGACCTGGAAGACCACCACGGCCAGCGTGTTGAGCACGAACATCACGGACAGCACCCAGGCCGGGGCCTCGGTGTGCCCGACGATCCACAGCGGCAGGGCCACGTCGATCAGCGGCACGTGCAGGACCAGGATCAGGTTCAGCAGGCTCACCGCGACGTAGGGGGGGTCCTGGAACACCGACTGCTTGGCCTTGTCCTTGGTGGCGGGCGGTGTCGGCGGGACCGCGGGCACCCGGCACAGCACGAGGGCCGCCACGAAGAACGCCACGGAGTTGAGCGCGAACGCAGCGAGGTAGGCGGCAGGTGTGTCGAAGAGCAGCACGATGCCGCCGAGCGCCGCACCCACCGCCAGTCCGGCGTTGTAGCTGGATTGCAGGTAGGCCCGCACCTTCGTCAGGTTCTCCCGGGGCACCACGCCGGCGAGCAGCGCCTGCTGGGCGGCCGAGCCGCTGCGCTGGCCCACCGCGTACAGGCACGCGGCGAGGACGAACAGCGGGAAGGAGCGCACGAACAAGTACGAGCCGACGGCGACTCCCGCGCAGCAGAAGAAGAACACCGCCGTCCCGCGCACGCCCCTGCGGTCCGCCAGGTTCCCCAGGGGAACGCCCAGGACCAGTGCCACCGCCCACGCTATGGTCAGGCCGAGCCCCAGCTGCCCCGGTGACAGCCCGACAACCCTGGTGAAGAACAGGGCCGCGCACACGTAGTACGCGCCGTCCCCGGTCCGGCTGATCAGCTGGGCCAGGGCGAGGGTCCGGGGTGGACCGGCAGGGGGAATCAGACTTTTGATCATTTCGCTCCTCGGGCGACCCGTCCGGACACGGGTCCGCCGTGCGTGGTGGGATGGGCTACCCGGCGATCGGGCCCAGGGCTTCCACTGCCGTCTCCAGGTGGTGCCGCTCGTGGACGGCGGACAGCGCGAAACGGATGAGCCCCGTGCCCCGTGCCACCGTGGGGAAGAAGGCCGGAAGGACGAGGACACCGGCGGACCGCAGCCGGCGGGCGGCCTCGAACGCCGCCTCCTCGGTGTCGAAACGAGCGCCACGGACCGGTGAGCGCTCTCCGGCGTTCACCAGGCGGTTGTCGGTTAGTTCGTCGAACAGGGCGGCGTTCCGCCACAGCCGCTCCTGCAGCTGCGCCACCTCACCGTCCAGGTGCAGCCCGGCCGCCGCCACGTTGGCGGCGAGCAGCGGAAGCATGATGGAGTGCCCGAAGACCAGGGGATTGGCGAACTTACGCAGCATCCGCACGTCCCCGGGGTCCTGCAGCACCGCGAAGCCACCGGCGCCGCCGAATGCCTTGGACAGCGATCCGGCCAGGAGCACGTTGGCCGGGAGCCGGCCACCGAAGGCCTCGTAGGCATAGCCCGCGCCGTGGGGTCCCTGGATCGAGATGCCGTGCGCGTCGTCCACGTACAGGTAGCCCCCGGCCTCCGCCAGCGACCGGGCGAGCCCGGCCACGTCGGTCAGGCCGCCCATCGAGCCGACCCCGTCGGCGAGGGCGATGGGGGTGCGTCCCTCCGCGGTTGCCTCGGCCAGGCGCGTGGTCAGCGACTCGGGATCGGTGAGGTCGAAACGGTGCACCGGACCGATCTGTCCCATGACCCCGCGCAGGACCTGCATGGAGGCGTGGGCCGTCTTCTCGACCAGGAAGACCGGTCCGGTCGGGGAGACCGGGTAGCCGGGCAGTGCGCCGTTGCCGAGCAGGGGCAGCACACCCAGGTGCACGTTGCTCACCGAGGTGAAGACGGTGACCGGGCCGCCCCCGTAGATCTCGCTCAGCAGCTCCTCGAGTTGACCCAGGTACATCGGCCGCATGCGGTTACGGGACGAGGAGAAGTGCACGCCGAACCGGCGTAACGCCTCCTCGGCCGCGGCGACCAGAGCCGGATGCTGTTCCAGTCCCAGGTAGGAGCAGGAAACGAACTCGATCGCCCGGCTGCCGTCCGCCAGTTCCACCTCCTTGCCCTCGCGGCTGGTGATGACGTGACCGGTCAGCCCCTCGTCGAAGGCACGGTCCAGCGCGTCGGTCGTCCTGGCGATACGGGCGGCCATCCAGTTGGCGGATCTGATGGTCTCTGTGGTGGTCACGGCGTCTCCTCGGGTTCGACGGTGGGCATGCGGGCGAAGAGCGTCGCGCAGACGTCCTGGTAGTGCGGGAGCCTGTTCCCCAGTACCTGGGAGAACGCGTGCAGCGACCGCGCGAACTCCTCCTCGCTCCCGTCACGGGTGAGGTCCTGCAGCCACCGCACCCCCTGGGCGAGCGCGTCACGTGCATCCGGGGCGAACGGGTTCGCGGACTGGATGTCCCAGTACACCTCGGGAGTGCCGGTCACGATCCGGGCCAGCAGGGCCAGGAGCACGGCATGCGGCGGGGGAGCCACCGCGGCCAGCTCGTCGATCGTGACGTCGAGCGTGGACAGGGCGCGGCCGAAGGACAGCACGGTGGCGTGGGTGAGCACTTGGCAGGCGGCGGTCACCCGGTCGTGCCGGTGCGCGTCCATCCGCACCACCCGGCCGCCGTGCTCGGTGATCAGGCGGAGCAGCTCGTGGACCAGCGGCCCGTCGTGCAGGACGACGGCGGCCACCGGCCGCCCGGCCATGTCCAGTGCCGGCGCGAACATGGGGTTGAGTCCCAGCGCCTGCTGCTCGGGCAGGTGGGCGGTGATCGCGGCCGCGACCCGGGACTTCACCGAGAGGGTGTCCGCGAACAGGGCGTCGGGGTTGAGCACACCGGGCAGTCCGGGCACCGCGGCCAGGGCCACCGGTTCGGGCACGGCCAGCAGCAACAGGTCCGTCGCCGCCAGCTCGGCCCGGAGCCGGTCGTCCGGGGCCGTGACGTCACCGGGCAGGTGGCGGACTCCGGGCCACGCGGCCCGTGGGGGCGCGGGGTCCACGACGCACACGTCGGCCCCCGCCGCCGCGAGCAGCTCACCGAACAGGGCGCCCACCGCGCCCGACCCGCCCGCCACGACACAACGTCGGATCGGCGTCGTCCTCGGGGAAGCAGTCATGCGTCCGCCGCCTCACCCCGGTCCACCATGCCGGCTGCGATCGCCGCCACCATCGCCCGCGACTTCACGAGCGTCTCCTCGTACTCCTCGACCGGGTCGGACAGCGCGATCACGGCACCGCCCACCCCGAAGGACACGCCGTCGGGTGTGGCCACGAGGGTCCGGATGACGATGCTCAGATCGGCGGCCCCGTTGAGCGAGAACCAACCCAACGCGCCCGAGTAGACGCTGCGCGGCCCCTCCTCCAGCCGATCGATGATCTCCATGGTGCGCAGCTTCGGCGCCCCGGTCATCGAGCCACCGGGGAACGCGGCCCGGACGCAGTCCACCGCGGACTTGTCCTCCCGCAGGGTGCCGCGGATGGTGCTGACCAGCTGGTGCACCGGGGCGAAGGTCTCGACGTCGAAGAGCTTCGGGACGTGGACCGAACCGACCTCGCACACGGTGTTGAGGTCGTTGCGCAGCAGATCCACGATCATCAGGTTCTCGGCACGGTCCTTCTCCCGGCCCAGCAGGTCCTCGCGCAGCCTCGCGTCCTCCTCGGAGGTCGCGCCCCGCGGCCGGGTCCCCTTGATCGGCTTGGACTCGGCGATCCTGTCCGTCCCGACGGTGAGGAACCGCTCGGGGGATGCGCTGAGCACCGCCACCCCGGGGAAATCGAGCAACGCGCCGTAGGGCACGGGGCTGATGCGCCGCAGCTCCCGGTAGGTCCGCAGCGGGTCGATCACGATGGCGGAGGAGATCATGTTGGTGAGGCAGACCTCGTAGGACTCACCGTTGCGGATCTCCTCCAGGCACTCGTCGATGCGCTTGAGGTATCCCTCCCTGCTGTGCCGTGGCACGAGCGCGAGGTGGGCGGGCGGTGTCGCCTCGACCAGGGGCCGGTACGTGGTGGCGGTCCCAGGGGGCAGTGCCGCCAGCCGCTCGGCGGTGCTGTCCAGCCACCGGGCGGCGTCGGAGTCGTGTTCGGTGGTGCTCAGGCACAGCAGGTAGCAGGTGTTCTCGGCATGGTCGACGACGACGGCGCGATCCACGAACAGGAAGGCCGCGTCGGGCACCGGTGAGATGTGCGCCGCCATGCCCCCCGTCTCGGCCTTCAGTTCGTAGCCGAGGTAGCCGACGTAGCCCAGTTGGAAGGCGAACGGCAGGCTGTCGTCCGTGGGCAGGGCACGCCGGCGTAGTTCGTCGTCGAGGTAGTCGAAGAACTTCCGCTGCAGCTTCTCGACCGGCTTCCCCGTCCGCTCCACGCACACCGTGCCCGTGGCGACCCGGTAGGTGACGTACTCGGCGAGCGGGCCGGTGCCGTCACCGAGGATGGAGAAGCGGGCGTTGCCGTCGGCGTGCGAACTGCTGTCCAGCCAGAAGCTGTGGCGGCGCCCGGCGAACAGCTCCGTGTAGAGGGCCTCGGTGTCGGGAGCCAGGTCGAGCCGACGGACGTGCAGGTGGTAGCGCACCTGCCCGGGTCCGGGGGTGCCGGGGCGGCCGCGACCCGCAGCGGCTCGGCGGGTGCCCACGTGACGGTGCTCCGCGCTGCCAGCCCTGCCCCGGTGAGCCTCGGTCAGGTCCCGGAAATTGCCCAGCAGTTCCCGCCCGTACTCGCTGCTGATCGACTCCGGGTGGAACTGGACCCCCCAGATGGGCCTGGACCGGTGCCGCAGGCCCATGAGCACACCGTCCTCGGCCCAAGCGATGCCCTCCAGCTCGTCGGGGAGTTCGGTGACCGCCAGGGAGTGGTAGCGCACCACGGAGAAGGGTGAGGGCAGCCCGGCGAAGATGTCCTCGCCCCTGTGGTGCACCTGGGAGATCCGGCCGTGCCTCGGTTCGGGGGCGTGCCCGACCACGCCGCCGAACAGTTCGGCGATGCCCTGATGGCCCAGGCACACGCCCAACACGGGAAGCCCGCTCTCGCGGATGGCGCGGGCGCTCACACCGAAGTCGCGCTCCCGGTCGGGCCTGCCGGGCCCCGGGGAGATGACGATGTTGTCGTACTCGTCGAGACGAAGCGTGGACCAGGCGATGTCGTTGCGCACCACGGTCGGTGGGCGCCCGTTCACCTCACCCAGGTACTGGTAGAGGTTGTAGGTGAACGAATCGTAGTTGTCGATCAGGAGCGTATGCATCGAACACCGGGTCTTTCGCTGCCGTGACCTACTTCCGACCGGTGGCGTCGACCTACTTCCGATCGGTCACGTCGCCGTTGATGACGAGGTCCTCGACCCGACAGGTCTCCTCGATGATCAGCTCGTAGAGCCGGCGCAGGAACGCCTGGTCGATGCCGTGCTTGGCACCGTATCGCGCGGCATGCTCGTGCACCACGGCGATCCGGTGCGGCTGCATCATCGGCACCGAGTGCTCGCGCTTGTACCGGGCGATACGCACACAGCAGTCCAGCCGAGCCCTCAGGACGTCCAGCAGCTGCTCGTCGATCCGGTCGAGTTCTTCGCGCAGACCGGCAAGACCGGCCTCGGCGTCGGTCGACGTCGTCATGTCCGTACCTTCCTGACAGCGGTGGTGTAGCGGGGGCGGTTCTCCTGGTCGCGGTGCTTCTCGATGCCGGCGAAGACGCCGGTCTGGGCAAGTAGTGCCGGTACGACGTCCCGTTGCGCGTCACCGTGCTCGATGGCAAGACCTCCGCCGGGGCGCAGCAGTCGTGCGGCGCAGCGGACGACGTGGCGGATGACGTCCAGCCCGTCCTCACCGGCGAAGATCGCCTGCCTGGGGTGGTGCCTGCCCCACTCGGGCAGCAGCACCATGCCCTCCGGCACGTACGGGGGGTTGGCCAGGACCAGGTCCACCCCGCCGTTGAGGAACGCCAACAGGGCCGGTTCGGTGACATCCCCCTGGATAAGGGTGATCGGGGTGTCCCCGGCGGCGACACGCTCGGCGGCGTTGCGCTGGGCGCACTCCAGTGCCGCGTCGTCGATGTCGACCGCGTACACCGTGGCGTCGGGCCGGGCGTGCGCCACGGCCAGGGCGACCGCCCCGGAGCCGGCGCACAGGTCCACCACGACCGGGGCCTCGGTCCGCCGGATCACCGACAGCCCCCAGGCCAGCAGGAGCTCGGTGGGGAACCGGGGCACGAACACGTCGGGGGTGACCGACACCTCGATGCCTCCGAAGCGGACCCGGCCGGTGAGGTGGCCGAGCGGGATCCGGGCGGCCCGGCGGGACACCAGGGCGCGCACCTCGTCCGCCGCGGACTGCGACACGAGCAGGTCCGGTTTGAGGTCCTCCTCGGCAAGGCCCAGCACGTGGGCCGCCAGTGTTTCCGCGTCCGCGCGCGGGCTCCACACCCCGCTGTCGACGAGCACCTGCTCCGCTTCCCGGAGCAGTTCTTCGAGCGGCAGGCCAGCCACTGTCCTTATGTCCTTTCAGGTGAGCCGCGGGTTCCCGGTCCCGAACGACCAGGTCAGGGGCCTGGGGGAATCCGGGCACTTTCAGGCGCGCTCCGCCGCGTGCCAGGCCGCGTAGTAGGCACGCAGCGCGTCGGCGAGCGTGGGGTGGATCCGGGAGGAGGCCAGCAACTCCGGCGGCGGGGTGAAGGTGGGGTCGAACTCGTCCGCGATGCGTGTGTAACCGACCCGCAGGTAGTGCTCGATGGTGAACGGCCACTCGACGGGCACGGTCCAGTTGGACTCGTAGCCGGTCGCCAGCATGTGGGTGACCGTCGCCTCCACGACCTCCTCACGGGAGAACGGCTGGATCGGGGGCCGGACCGGTCGGAACATCTCCAGGTCGATCCGGGCCTCCTCGCCCAGCAGACGTGCGGCCATCTCCCGGGCGAGCAGGGGGGAGAGGGTGAGCCCGTCGCGATAGGTGCCGCCCATCATCCACAGGCCCTCCAGCTCGGTCTCCCCGAGCAGCGGCATGGCGTCCAGCGCGATGGGGCGGTTCCCCACCTGGATCGTGCGCAGGCCGCTCTCCCCGAGGTTCCTGCGGACCTGGCGGTCGGCACAGTTGAGCAGGAAGAGGACGTCGGAGATGAGTGGAGTCTCCCGGGGCTCCGGGGAGATGATGTTGGTCGCTCCCACGTAGACCTGGCCGGCCCGCCGCGGAACGACGTGCAGACCGCAGGCGAACGCACGGTTGGGGGTGCGGATGACGCTGCGCGGCCCGGTTCCGTCCTCGGTGTCGACCAACGCCGAGACCCCGTAGCCACTGACCAACCGTGGGATACGTACCGCCAGGCTGGGAACGGTGTCCAGCACCCGCTGGGAGGCGGATCCGGCCGCCAGGACCAGGTGCTTCGCCGACAGCACCGTGCCCGACTCCAGTTCGATGCCACGCACCCGCCCGGCATCCCGGTCGATGCGGATCCCGTGCTCGGGGACGATCACCCCACCGGCCGCGACGAACGCGTCCTGCAGGCGGGCGATCAGGCCGTGCGCGTCGACGGCGTGCTCGTGGGGCAGGAACATCGCCCGGAGAGGACGGGCCGTCGGCTCCGGGTCGAGCCAGTCGATGTCCTCGGGGTCGACGTCCTCGAACGCCTCTCCGTAGTCGGCGAGCGCCTTCCGGATGGCGTTGAAGTTCTCGGTGTCGATCTGCGGCAGTCCGACGGTGTTGAGCATGACGATGGTGCCGTTCGCCGTCAGCAGGTCCGTGCCGTCCGAGTCGGGCGACAGCTGGGCCAGCCAGTCGGGCCAGAGCTTGCTCGCCTGGTAGGCCCAGTCGAGCTTGGTGCGCCCGTATTCGCTTTTCAGCAGCGCGGCCGTGACCTCACCGAAGGTGCCGATCATTGCACCTGCCGCCAGGGAAGCGGACCAGGGACGGTGTGGCCGACCGAGTACGGCCACCCGGACGTTCCGCCGCGCCAGGACGAGGCCGAGCGACAGGCCGAGCGAACCGTTTCCGACGACAACGACGTCATACACGCGACTGTCGCCAGAAGAAGCCACGGACACCGGCGTATCCCCTTTCACGTCATGTCGGTGAACACTGGCGATTCCCACCGTCGCAGCAGATCCACAGCGATTTCGAAGAATCGGGCGACCGCTCGAGCCCGGCATTACTGGTGTGGTGGCCCGGACGGCGATCCGCCGCCCACAAGCTAGACGTGTGGCCCCGCGGAGCCAATGCTTTTAGCTGGTGCTAAATCCATGCATGGCCGTTCCCCGTTCAACGCGTTCGGTGCCGGGGGTCGGCACCACGGAGAAGCGCCTCTCCCATCTCGGTGAGCGAGTGGAGGACCTGCCGTCCGGCTCGTCTGCTCACCACGAGTCCGCACTCACGCAGCACGCCGAGGTGCTGGCTGACCGCACCGGGCGTGACACCGATCTCCACCGCGAGCTCACTCGTCGTCGCGGGTGTCACCAGTGCCTCGAGCACCGCCGCCCGGATACCGCCGAGCAGGGCCGACAGCGGACTGGGGCGTCTCGACTCCTGCCGCTGCCAGACCTCCGCGGCACCCGGTCTCGGGTACACGAGCATCGCCTGCTGGGGAGGCAGCATGGTCAGCACCTCCGGGCCGCAGAAGACGCTCGGCACGAGCACGATCCCCTGCTCGTCCAGGTTCTCCCGGAAGTCGTACCCGCTGCGGACGGTGAGGCAGGTCCCGTCCCAGCCGACCCGGTCGTTCAGGGACGAGAGCACGGGAGCGACCCCCGTGTTCTCCATGACCCTGGTCCGGGAGCGGATGTCGGTCAGCAGGCTTCCCCGCAGGCGCTTCCAGCAGGGCTCCAGCGCCGCCCGCCAGTACCTGTCGAGAAGATCGGTGATCCTTCTGATCGCCTTCTCCGGGCTGGCCAGCATCTGCCGGTGCAACGAACCGGCCGCCGTCCGCCAGGCGGTGGGCGTGGCCGGGTCGTTCACCATCCACGTCACCTCGTCGACGAAGTGCTCCGGCCTGGTCGAACGCACCACCTCCAGCTCCTCGGCGAAATCCGGGGACCGCAGTCCCGGCGGGGGTGTGAGGAAGTCCGGGACGTACCCGGTGGGTGGCACGACGGCACGCAGGAGTCGCAGATCGTTCTCCGCCAGTCTCGACCGGATGGCCTCGAACCAGATCCGATGCGGTTTTCTCCGTTCGGGCGAGGCCAGCATACGGAAGCTGTACACCGCCTCTCCCAACGGGGAGAGCGAGAACCTCACCCGGGGAGCTTCGCGTTCGGTCGTGACATAGGAGATCATGGCGCGTTTCTCACTTCGCTCTTTCTTGCCGGCTTTCCGCCCCACCCCGATGCCGAGCAAAAAGTATTTCCAGAAGCAAACAACCGAGTGCGGGCCAACGTCCCCAAATTCTCGGAAACCGAGCATGGTGCAGTGCACCGGAACGATCGGCCGCTCTCCAGGAGAGCGCCGCGCGAATCACCGGCAGATCCGGGAGGTCCGGAACTACAAAACGAATCGGGACACGACGAGCCACACCTCACGAAGAGAGAACTCAATGTCATCCCCCAGGACGCAGAA
>k87-253587_pt1 | contig 10072 bp, 8 predicted proteins | sample MGYA00084031_6733416 | MGnify analysis MGYA00084031
CGGGGTCATGAGCTGCGGAGAGCCGCACGAGACGGATTGCAGCGAAATCCTCGATCATCTCTACGAGTTCCTCGACCGTGAGATGCCCGATGACGACTGTGCGAAGTTCGAGCACCACTTCGAGGAATGCTCACCGTGCCTGGAGAAGTACGGCCTGGAGCAGGCCGTGAAGAAGCTCGTCAAGCGGTGCTGCGGGCACGACGACGTGCCGGGCGACCTGCGGTCGAAGGTCATGAGCCGCATCGAGCTGATCCGCTCCGGCGAGACGGTGCCCGACCACGACGTCGCCGCCTCACCGGCCACACCACAGGAGTCCTGACCACCGAGGAGCCCCGCACCCCTCGCGTCACTCGTACGTGCTAATCCCCGGCTTATCGGCCCGCCCGGGTGCCGGCGCGCCCTAGGCTCCGGAGGCTGACGGGCGGCAGGCCGAGAGCGGCCGGCACGGTCGGGGAGGGGCTCATGGAGGCGTTACCGGCACCAGCCCGCATCTGTGTGACGGGCGCGGCGCTGGTCGCGCTGCTGTGCCTGCTGCCGCTGCCGGCACCGGACGATCCGGCCTGGTGGTGGCAGGCCGCCGCACTGCTCGCCCTGCTCTACGCCGCCGGCGAGTGGCTCGTCCGATCCGCCCGCCCCGGAGCGGCGAACCCGTCCGGCACCCTCTATCCCGTGCTGCTCGCCGGGGCCTTCCTGCTGCCGCCGCACGCCGCCGCGCTGGTCGCCCTGCCCGCGGCGCTGCTCGCCCCCGTGGAGCAACCCCCGCTGCTGCCGCGGCGGATCTGGCGCGCCGCCCAGCTGGTGCTCGCCGTCCGGGCCGCCGCCGAGACCCACACGGCGGCCGGCGGACGGGAGGCCGTCGCCGGCTGCGAGGTGCCCGCGGCACTCGCCGCCGCAGGGGCCGCCGTCGTCGCCTTCAGCCTGGTGCTGACCCTGCTGGACTGCCTCGTTCTCGCCCTCACCTCGGGCAGTCCGCTGCGCCGCGCGGGCCGCACCGGCGGTGACGCCTGGTGGCGGCTGCTGCTGAGCTCCCTGGCGCCGCTCACCGTGCACGGGCTGGCCGGCCTGATGATGGCGCTGCTGTGGCGCAGCCCCTACGGCCCGGTGGCCGCGCTGCTGGTGCTGCTGCCGATGGGGGTCTCCTGGTGGGCCTTCGCCCAGTACCACCGGGAGCGCGCCGCCCACCAGGCGACCATCCGGGCCCTGGTGCAGGCCGTCGACATCAAGGACGGCTACACCCGCGGGCACAGCGAACGCGTCGGGCAGGCCGCCATGATGATCGCCCGCGAACTCGGCATGGACGACGAGCGGGTCGAGGTGCTGCGCTTCGCCGGCATCCTGCACGACGTCGGCAAGCTCGGCGTGCCCACCCGGCTGCTCACCAAGGACGGCCCGCTCACCCCCGAGGAGCGGCGGATCATCGAACTGCACCCCGAGTACGGGCACGAGATGGTGCGGGGCATCGCCTTCCTGGGTGAGGCCCGCGCCGCAGTGCTCCACCACCACGAACGCCTCGACGGCACCGGCTACCCCTACGGCCTCGCGGGCAGTCAGATCCCGGAGTCGGCGCGGGTGGTGGCCGTCGCCGACGCCTTCGACGCCATGACCTCCACCCGCTCCTACAGCCGGGCCCGCCCGGTGCCCGTGGCGCTGAAGGAGCTCCAGCGGTGCGCCGGGGCGCACTTCGACCCGCGGATGGTGGCCGCCCTGGTCCGGGTGATCGGGCGGGTCGGCTGGCATCCCGCGGTCACCGCCGACCAGTCCCCGGCCCGGGTGCCCCCGCCCGCCGCGCCGGCTGCCGACCGGTCCGGGGCCCGGCGGTGATCCCCCGCCCGCCCCTGCACACCGCCGTGCACGGCGCGGCTGCCGCCGTGGCCGGCGGCTGCCTGGGCAGCACCCTGTGGCACGGTCTGGAGAGCCGCGGTGCCGCCCTCGCCTTCGGCATCCTGGTCGCCGTCGGTGAGCTCACCCGCCGCGGCCGCACCCCCGTCCGGCAGGCCGCGCCGCTGGCCGCCGCGGGCTCCCTCGCCTACGGGCTGCTCGGCGAGATCGGCGGGCGCCCCACCACGCACGGCGCCGCCCAGGTCGTCACCGTGGTCCTCGCCGCCTCCCTGCTCGGCAGCGTGCCGCACGTCGGGCGCGGGCACGGGCCCACCCTGGACCACCTGGCGCGCCGGGTGCTCACCGTCGGCTTCGTCGCCGTCTGCTTCCAGCCGCCGCGCAACCGGGGCACGTTCGACGACTGGGGCGGCCCCGCCTACGCGCTGCTGCTGCTTCTGCTGCTGTCGCTGACCATGCTGTGCGACGCCGTGCTCGCCGCCGCCCTGGCCCACTCCCGGCACGGCTGGCCCTTCGGGCCGGTGCTGCGGGACGAGCTGCGTGCCGTGCCCGGCATCGGTGCCGCGGTCATCGCGACCGGGGCGGTGATGGCGCTCGCGGTCGCCGTGGTCGGCCTGTGGGCGCTGCCGGTCTTCTCGGTGCCGCTGCTGCTCGCCCAGCTGGCGCACCGGCGGGTGGCCGCGGTGCGCGCCACCTACCGGCAGACCATCGCCTCCCTCGCCCGGGCCACCGAGATCGCCGGGTACACCCCGGCCGGGCACGCCCGCCGGGTCGCCGCGCTCAGCCAGGCGGTCGGCCGCGACCTCGGGCTGACCGAGCCCGAGCTGACCGTGCTGGAGTACGCGGCCCTGATGCACGACATCGGCCAGCTCAGCCTCGTCGACCCGGTCCCGGCCGGCGCCACCGCCGGCCTGCCGCGGACGGAGCAGCGGCGGATCGCCCTGCTCGGCGGCGCCGTCGTCCGGCAGACCGGGGTGGACCCGCGGGTCGCCCGGATCGTCGAGCAGCAGGCCGACCCCCACCGGGAGCAGCTGCTGGCCGCCCGGATCGTGCGCGCGGTCAACGCGTACGAGGAGAAGTCCCGGGAAGGCGGCCCCGGCGGGCCCCTCACCGCGCTGGAGGAACTGCGGCTGGGCACCGCCGGGGAGTACGCGCCGGAGGTGGTCGAGTCGCTGGCCCGTGTGCTGTCGAGGAACCCGGAGGTGATGCGTGAACAGAGGGGCTGAGCGTGGCGGGAGCCACGCGGGAGACAGGGGGAAGAACTGTCTGACCCGCCTCGGGGCTGGGTAACCCATGGGTAATGAGCGCCCTTGCGGCCGTACGTGGTTGGATGCGAACAAGAGGGTGTCCGGGGGGCGCGAGCAAGGATCAGCCGGCCCACCGCACGGAACTGGCAGGCGGGAATCGTGAGGATCTTCGGCAAGGGACGGCACCGGCCCTCCGCCTCCTGGCGGGAGGCGACGGACCGGGCGTTCACGCTCATCGGCGACGGGCGTTACGAGGACGCGGGCGCACTGCTGACACGTGCTGCCGATCTGGAGCCCTGGCTGTCGGAGTCCTGGTTCAACCTGGCGCTGCTGCACAAGTTCCGGCACGACTGGGAGCAGGCGCGGGCCGCGGGACTGCGGGCGGTGGCGCTGCTGGACCGGGACACCGGGGCCCCCGACTGGTGGAACGTCGGCATCGCCGCGACCGCCCTGCAGGACTGGCCGCTGGCCCGCCGCGCCTGGCAGGCCTACGGCCTGAAGGTGCCCGGCGCCGCCACCGACTCCGGTGAGCCGCTCGGCATGGACCTGGGCAGTGCGGCCGTGCGGCTCTCCCCGGAGGGGGAGGCCGAGGTGGTGTGGGGGCGGCGGCTCGATCCGGCCCGGATCGAGGTCCTGTCCATCCCGCTGCCGTCCTCGGGGCGGCGCTGGGGCGAGGTCGTTCTGCACGACGGGGTGCCGCACGGCGAGCGCAGCACGGCCGCCGGGCACACCTACCCGGTGTTCGACGAGATCGAGCTGTGGGCGCCGTCACCCGTGCCGACCTGGGTGGTGCTGCTGGAGGCGGCCAGCGAGGCGGACCGGGACGCGCTGGAGCAGCTGGCCGCGGACGCCGGGTTCGCGGCGGAGGACTGGTCGTCGTCGGTGCGGCTGCTGTGCCGGATGTGCTCGGAGTCGCGGATGCCGTCCGACGAGGGCGAGGGCGAGCACCTCGACCCGCACGACCACAGCGAGCCGGGCCACCCCGGACCGCTGGGGCACCGGACCGACGGGCAGCTGTGGGTGCCGGAGCGCGAGTGCGGGGTGGCGGCGCCGGCCGCGCTGGTCAGGGGGCTGCTGGACGGCTGGGTGGCGGACAGCCCGGACACCCGGGACTGGCGGGACCTCGAGGAGGTCTGCTAGCCGGGACCGCCGTGGGCTCCCGGGCACCGGACGCCCTTCGCGCACCGGATGCGGTGCCGCGCCCCTCCAGGGGCGCTTGCACGTACCCTGTATCAGCAGTGCAACCCCCTTTTGCTTGCAGGAAGGCTTACGTCGGCATGGCTCAGCAGGACACCGAACAGCGGCGCGCGGGCGTGCTCCCCGTGGACGACGAGGGGTACGTCATCGACACGGAGGACTGCGAGGAGCGTGAGGCCGCCTACCGCGAGCGGGGCACCTCCCGTCCGATCACGGTCGTGGGCAACCCGGTGCTGCACAGGGAGTGCCGGGACGTCACCGAGTTCGACGACGAGCTGCGCAAGCTGGTGGACGACATGTTCGCCAGCCAGCGCACCGCCGAGGGGGTGGGCCTGGCCGCCAACCAGATCGGCGTCGATCTGAAGGTGTTCGTCTACGACTGCCCGGACGACGAGGGCGTGCGCCACGTCGGTGTGGTCTGCAATCCCAAGCTCGTCGAACTGCCCGCCGAGAAGCGCCGGCTCGACGACAGCAACGAGGGCTGCCTGTCCGTGCCGACCGCCTACGCGCCGCTGGCCCGGCCGGACTACGCCGAGGTGACCGGGCAGGACGAGTGGGGCAACCCGATCAAGGTGCGCGGCACCGGATACTTCGCGCGCTGTCTGCAGCACGAGACCGATCACCTCTACGGCTACCTGTACATCGACCGGCTGTCGAAGCGGGAGCGCAAGGAGGCGCTGCGGCAGATGGCCGAGAACGAGCCGCGCTACCCCGTCGTGGCCAACGACTGATCTTCTCGAACCTGACCCTGCGGCGTCCCGCCGGCGGCCCCGGCCGCCACGGCGGGACGCCGTTCGTATGTTCGTCACACGTTCGATCCCCTGCGGGTCGTGTCCTGATACAGAATTAGACACACATGGGGAGAATCTCGGCATCTGGGGGTAGTGAAAGAAGCAAATCCATTCCCAGAACGGTCAGTTGTGGTGCTGAATGGTTGTGCGGGGATGCGTGACACCGGCGCACGCCCGGCACGGGGGACGGGTGCGTGTCAACTGGCCGCTGAGAGGGGATTGTTCGTGCATGCTTTGTCACACGGCACCACATCCGCACCGAGCGCCATCGCAGTTCCACCGTCGTTGTCCCTCCCGTTGATCGAGAGGGCGTTTCCGCGTCAACTCCATCCGTATTGGCCGACGCTCCAGAAGCGGACCCGGGCGTGGCTGCTCGAAAAGCGGCTCATGCCGGCGGACAAGGTGGCGGAATATGCCGACGGACTGTGCTACACCGACCTGATGGCGGGCTACTACATAGGAGCCGCCGACGAGGTCCTGCAGGCCATCGCCGACTACAGTGCGTGGTTCTTCGTCTGGGACGACCGGCACGACCGCGACATCGTGCACGGCAGGCCCGCCGCCTGGCGGCGGCTGAAGGACCAGCTGCACACCGCCCTCGACAGCCCCGACGACCACCTCGGTCACAGCGATCCACTGGTCGCGGGCTTCTCGGACAGCGTGCAGCGGCTCTACTCTTTCCTGACCGACCGCTGGAACCTCCGGTTCGCCGGGCACTTCCATGAGGTGATCGAGGCCTACGACCGCGAGTTCCACAACCGCACCGGCGGAGTGGTCCCCGGCGTCGAGGAGTACCTGCAGCTGCGCCGGCTCACCTTTGCGCACTGGATCTGGACGGATCTGCTCGAGCCCAGTGCGGGATGTGAACTCCCGGCCGAGGTGCGGGAGAATCCGGCGTTTCACCGGGCGGCACTGCTCAGCCAGGAATTCGCCGCCTGGTACAACGACCTCTGCTCGCTCCCGAAGGAGATCGCGGGCAATGAGGTGCACAATCTCGGAATCAGTCTCATCACGCACGAGGGGCTGACTCTGGAAGAGGCGATCGCCGACATGCGGCGGCGCATCGAGAATTGCATCTCCGAATTCATGGCCGCGGAAAGCGAGGCGTTACGGTTCGCCGACTCCCTCGACGACGGGACGGTGGGAGGAAAGGAACTCAGCGGCGCCGTACAGTCCTGCCTCGGCAATATGCGCAATTGGTTCAGCTCCGTCTACTGGTTCCACCACGAGTCCGGTCGGTACATGGTCGACAGCTGGGACGACCGGTCCACGCCCCCGTACGTCAACAACGAAGCGGCAGGTGACACATGACCGTCGAGTCGGTGCGGCCCGAAGCAACCGCGACACACTCAGCCGACGGACTGCGGCAGCCGCCGGTGGCCGGGGGCGCGGTCCCCGTCCTCGGCCACGGCTGGAAGCTGGTCCGCGACCCGCTCGCCTTCCTGGCCCAGCTGCGCGACCACGGCGACGTCGTCCGCCTCAAGCTGGGCCCCAAGACGGTGTACGCCGTCACCACCCCCGCCCTCACCGGAGCGGTGGCCCTCAGTCCCGACTACATCATCGCCGGCCCGCTGTGGGAGTCCCTGGAGAGCCTCCTCGGCAAGCAGGGAGTGGCCACCGCCAACGGGCCGCTGCACCGCCGCCAGCGGCGCACCATCCAGCCCGCCTTCCGGCTCGACGCGATACCCGCCTACGGGCCGATCATGGCGGAGGAGGCGTACGCGCTGGTGGAGCGCTGGCGCTCGGGACAGGTCCTGGACGTCACCGCGGAGTCCTTCCGGGTGGCGGTGCGGGTCGCCGCCCGCTGCCTGATGCGCGGCAGCTACATGGACGCCCGCGCGGAGCGCATCTGCGCCTCGCTCGCCACTCTGTTCAGCGGCATGTACCAGCGCATGGTGGTGCCGCTCGGCCCGCTTTATAAGGTGCCGCTTCCGGCCAACCGGGAATTCAACCGCGCGCTGGCCGATCTGCACCTCCTGGTGGACGAGATCGTCGCCGACCGCCGGGCAAGCGGTCAAAAGCCGGACGATTTGCTGACGGCTTTGCTCGAGGCGAAGGACGAGAATGGCCAGCCCATCGGGGAACAGGAGATCCACGACCAGGTCATCGCGATACTCACGCCCGGCAGTGAAACCGTCGGATCCGTAGTCATGTCGCTACTCCTGGTTCTCACCGAACGCCCGGAGATCGGGGACAAGATCCGCGACGAGGTGAAAGCGGTCGTCGGTGACCGGCAGGTCGCATTCGAGGACGTGCGAAAGCTGACGTACACCGCGAATGTCGTGACCGAGACCTTGCGCCTGTATCCGGCCGTCTGGATATTGACCCGGCGGGCGGTGGCCGACACGGAACTCGGCGGATACCGCATTCCCAAGGGGGCCGACCTCATCTACAGCCCGTACGCCATCCAGCGCGACCACCGGTCGTACCGGCGGCACGAGGAGTTCGACCCCGACCGCTGGCTCCCCGAGCGGTCCAAGGAGGTGCCGAAGTACGCGATGAGCCCGTTCAGCGTGGGCAACCGCAAGTGCCCCAGCGACCACTTCTCGATGGCCGAGCTGACGCTCATCACCGCGGCGATCGCCTCCAACTACCGGTTCGAGCACGCACCCGGCTCGGACACCCGGCCCCGCATCGGCATCACGCTGCGGCCCAGGCGGCTGATGCTGCGGGCGCTGCCCCGCTGACCGGCCGGCACGGCGCGCCTCGCTGACCGGTCGACCGGCGCGCGTTCAGGCGGCCTCCGTGCCCCTGAACGTGCGCCGGTAGGCCTGCGGAGTGGTCCCCACGGCGCGCACGAAGTGGTGGCGCAGCGCCGCCGCGTTGCCGAAGCCGGTGCGGCCCGCGATCGTGTCCACCGTCTCGTCGGTCTGCTCGAGCAACTGCTGGGCGAGCAGCACCCGCTGGCGCAGGATCCAGCGGTAGGGCGTGGTGCCGGTCTCCTGCTGGAAGCGCCGGGCGAAGGTGCGCGGCGACATGTGGGCGCGGGCGGCGAGCTGCTCGACGGTGACCTCCTGGTCGAGATTGCGCTCCATCCACACCAGCACCTCGGCCACCGTGTCCCCGCGGTGCTGCGGCAGCGGGCGCTCGATGTACTGGGCCTGGCCGCCGTCGCGGTGCGGAGGCACCACCATGCGCCGGGCGATCTTGTTGGCCACCTCCGGGCCCTCCTCCTTGCGCACCAGGTGCAGGCAGGCGTCGATCCCGGCGGCGGTGCCCGCGGAGGTGATCACCGGGTCCTCGTCCACGTAGAGCACGTCCGGCTCCACCGTCAGATGCGGATACTGCCTGCTCAGCGTCTCGGCGTGGCGCCAGTGCACGGTGCAGCGGCGGCCCTCGAGCAGCCCGGCCGCGGCGAGCACGAAGACCCCGGAGCAGACGCTGAGCACCCGGGCACCCCGGTCCACCGCCCGGCGCAGGGCCTCGAGCAGTTCCGGCGGGAAGGGGCGGCTCTCGAAGCCGGACCCGGCGGGCACGGCGACCAGGTCGGCCTCCTCGAGCCGATCCAGACCGTGCTCCACCTGGAGGGTGAGGCCCGAGTTGCAGCGCAGCACGGGGCCCTCCGCCGAGGCCACGGCGAAGTCGTACACCGGCAGTCCCTCGTCGCTGCGGTCGATGCCGAAGACCTCGCAGACGACACCGAGTTCGAAGGGGTTCACGCCGTTCAGCAGGACGGCCGCCACGTTGCGGAGCATGCGCCCAGTGTGCCGCGTCATTGGCAGTAAATCGAGGGTGTGCGACAGTCCTGCCACTGTTTGTAAGGAGTGTCCGGCGCAACAGTGGTGTTCATGGATACCGCACACGTGGAAGCGCTGATCGGAATGCTCGTCGTTCTCGCCCTGTTCGCCCTGATGGTCCTCCCCGCCGCGATCGGCATCGCGCACGAGCGGAGGATCGACCGTCAGCTCCGCCGGGCCGGGACCGCCAGGGACACGGCACGGGACACGTCCCGTGCCCCCGCCGGCCGCACGCCGGCCTCCGCCGGCCACCCGTCGCGCCGCGGTGCCACCTCGCAGCACACCGCACGAGCGGCGTGAGGCGAGGTGGCACCCGAGCGGACCCCGGCCGGACCCCGGCCGGACCGCGCCCGGAGACCGGGACCGCCTCAGCGGAGACCGGGACCGCCTCAGCGGAGACCGGGACCGCCTCAGCGGAGACCGGGACCGCTCTCCCAAAGACCCGGAAGGACGGCTAGAAGTCCTCGTCCAGGTCGACCGTGCCCTCCACGGCGACCTGGTACGCGGACGGGCGCCGCTCGAAGAAGTTGGTCAGCTCCTGCACCCCCTGCAGCTCCATGAAGGAGAACGGGTTCTCCGAGCCGTAGACGGGGGCGAAGCCCAGCCGGGTCAGCCGCTGGTCGGCGACGCACTCCAGGTACTGCCGCATCGACTCGGTGTTCATCCCCGGCAGCCCGTCGCCGCACAGGTCACGGGCGAACTGCAGCTCCGCCTCGACCGCTTCGCGCAGCATGTCGGTCACCTGCCGGCCCAGCTCCTCGTCGAACAGCTCCGGCTCCTCCTTGCGCACGGTGTCGACCACGTCGAAGGCGAACGACATGTGCATCGTCTCGTCGCGGAACACCCAGTTGGTGCCGGTCGCCAGCCCGTGCAGCAGGCCCCGGCTGCGGAACCAGTACACGTAGGCGAAGGCCCCGTAGAAGAACAGGCCCTCGATGCAGGCGGCGAAACAGATCAGATTGAGCAGGAAGCGGCGGCGGTCCGCCCGGGTGCGCAGCCGGTCGATCTCCTCCACGGAGTCCATCCACTTGAAGCAGAACTCGGCCTTCTCCCGGATCGACGGGATGTTCTCCACGGCCGCGAAGGCGGCGGCCCGGTCGTCGGGGTCGGGCAGATAGGTGTCGAGCAGCGTCAGATAGAACTGGACGTGGACGGCCTCCTCGAACAGCTGACGGCTCAGATACAGCCGCGCCTCGGGCGAGTTGATGTGCTTGTACAGCGTCAGCACCAGGTTGTTCGCCACGATCGAGTCGCCGGTGGCGAA
>k87-445671_pt1 | contig 10071 bp, 8 predicted proteins | sample MGYA00084031_6733416 | MGnify analysis MGYA00084031
CCTGCGAGGCGTTCAGGCTCGTTGAGCAGCGCCAGAATCGCGTCAGAAAGCGCCCGGGGATCGTTGAACGGCACCACCACGCCGCGCCCGTCGGCCAGGAGCTCTTGCGCGTACCAGTAGGGCGTCGACAAGACGGCCTTGCCCATCGCCAGCGCGTAGGAGAGGGTCCCGCTCACCACCTGTTCCCGGTTGAGGTACGGCGTCACGTAAAGGTCGCTGGCCTGGATATACCGGCACAGCGTATCAAAGTCGACAAAGCGGTTGACGAACCGGACGTGTTGAGCAAGCCCCAACTGCCGCGCCCGGCGCTCTAATTCAATCCGGTACCGCTCCCCTTCCCGCTTCTTCAGCTCCGGGTGGGTCGCGCCCAGGACGATGTAGAGCAGGTCGGGCCGCTCCTGGACGACCGGCGGGAGCGCGTCGATCGCGGTCTCGATCCCTTTGTTCGGGCTGAGGAGTCCGAATGTGAGCATCACCAGCCGGCCCTCCAGGCCCAGCTCGCGCTTGGCCTCCTCCTCGCCGCCGAAGGGCACGTCGGGCACCCCATGGTAGATGAGGGAGATGCGCTCTTGGGGGGCGCCGTAGCGGCGGACGAGAATATCCCGGGCTACTTCGCTCATCACCACCAGCGCGTCAGAGTAGCGGATCACGTCATGCAGGGCGGCCTCGTACTCAGGCTCGGGATCCCGCAGCACGGTGTGCAGCGTGGTCACCACCGGCTTTTTCACGCTCTGGAGCAGCGTCGTCAGGTACGCGCCCGCGGGCCCCCCAAAGAGGCCGAACTCGTGCTGCACGGAGACGATGTCGGCGTCGCAGCCGTTGATGAACTCCGCGGCCCAACGGTAATCTTCGGCGTGATCGCGCTGGATTTCAAATTGCACTTCAGGAGGATACGGGTATCCGTCGGGGATGTTGTTTAACGCGACCACGCGGGGCGGGCGGTTTGCTGCGGCGCTCCACGCCCGTGCCAAATCGCTGGTGAAGGTCGCGATGCCACAGCGGCGCGGCGGATAAGAACCTACATAGATCACGTTGAGAGGGTGTGCCACGTTCGCATCACCTCCGCATAAATTGGGCGCCTTCGTCACCCGCGCGGCCCCACGGGAGGACGCGCCGGCGCGGGCGCCCGGCCATGGGAACACCGCTCAACGCGAGACTAGGTAGGACAGGGCATGGAATATGAGGTTGTCAGACCCGGGCGCGCCAGCCGTTGTCAGCACTCGCGGCGCGCGAGTGCTGACACGAGTATACGGCCGAATGACAGGAACTGTCAACCGCGCACGTCGTAGCCCGCCTCTTCCACCGCTTCCTTCAACGCGGCCAGCGTCGTCCGGCCGGGATCGAAGGAGACCGTCGCCTTACCGGCGGCGACGTCCACATCGACAGAGTGGACGCCGTCGATCGCTTTGAGCGCGTCGGTCACCGCTTTTTTGCAGTGGTCGCAGCTCATTCCCTCAATCTGCAACACCTTGGTCTCCACGGCTTTTCCTCCTCTTTTTCGCTCCATGCGCTTTACCGCAAGCCCTGCAGCGGATCGAACCGCTTGAGCAGGCTGGAGTTGGTCACCACCGAGACGGAGCTGAGCGCCATCGCCGTCCCGGCGATGATTGGATTTAACAGCCCAAAGGCTGCAAAGGGAATTCCCACGGCGTTGTAGACCAGCGCCCAGAAAAGGTTTTGCCGGATCTTGGCCATCGTCGCCCGGCTGAGCCGGATCGCCGCCGCGATCCCGCGCAGGTCGCCCCGTACCAACGTGACGTCCGCAGCCTCAATGGCCACGTCGGCGCCGGTGCCCAGCGCGATGCCCACGTCCGCCGTGGCCAGCGCCGGAGCGTCGTTGATGCCGTCGCCCACCATCGCCACTTTGAACCCGCGCCGCTGCAGCGCTTCGATCTGCCGCGCTTTCTCCTCCGGCAGCACTTCGGCGATGACGTCCTCCGCAGCGATTCCCACCTGCCGGGCGACCGCATGAGCGGTGCGCTGGTTGTCGCCCGTCAACATGATCACGCGCAGGCCCATCGCCTGCAGCGCCGCGATCGCTCTCGCGGAGCTCTCCTTCACCGTGTCCGCCACGGCAACGATGCCCGCGAGCGCTCCATCGACGGCGACCAGCATCGCGGTCTTCCCCGCGCGCTCGAGGCGCTGCACCTCCTCTTCGACGGCACCCACGTCGAGGCCGCTCGCCTCCATCAGCCTCCGGTTTCCGACCAGGATGGTGCGGCCCTCCACTTCGGCGCGGACGCCCTGCCCGGGAATCGCTGCGAAGCCGCGGGGCTCCGCGAGCTCAAAGCCTTGCGCTCGCGCCGCGGCGACGACCGCTTGGGCCAGCGGGTGCTCCGACCGCTTCTCGGCTGCGGCCGCCCACTGCAGGAGCCTCTCCGCCGGCAGCGTCCCCACGGGGACGACATCGGTCACTTCGGGCTCCCCTTTGGTGATGGTGCCCGTCTTGTCCAACACGACGGCCGAGAGTTGGTGCGTCTTTTCGAGGTGCTCGCCGCCCTTGAATAAGATCCCGCTTTCGGCGCCCCGGCCCGTGCCCACCATGATGGCGGTCGGCGTGGCCAGGCCCAGCGCGCACGGACAGGCGATCACCAGCACCGCCGTCATGTTGAGCAAGGACCGGGTGAAATCGCCGGTGGCCAGGTACCAGCCGCCCAAAGTCGCGAGGGCCACGAGGACCACCGCCGGGACGAAGTAGGACGAGACCACATCGGCCAAGCGCTGGATCGGCGCCTTGGAGCCTTGCGCCTCCTCCACGATCCGGACGATCTGAGCCAGAGCCGTCTCCTTGCCCACTTTGGTGGCGACGAACGTGAACGCGCCGTGTTTGTTGATGGTCGCGCCCACCACCTCGTCGCCCGGCCCCTTCTCCACCGGGAGGCTCTCTCCGGTGATCATCGACTCGTCGACCGCGGAGCGCCCCTCCTTGATAATCCCATCGACCGGGATCTTCTCTCCCGGGCGGACCAGTACCAAGTCGCCTACCTGCACCTGTTCGACGGGAACCTCCAGCTCCTTCCCGTCACGGATCACCCGGGCACTCTTCGCTTGCAGCCCGATCAACTTTCTGATCGCCTCGGAGGCCCTTCCCTTCGCGCGCGCTTCCAACACCTTGCCGAGGAGGATCAGCGTAATCAGGACGGCGCTCGTCTCGAAGTAAAGGCCGGTGATGCCAAGCTGCGGGCTGAGCACTGCGGCGAGGCTGTAAAAGTAAGCGGCCGACGTGCCCAGGGCCACCAAGACCGACATGTTTGCCGTCCGGTTTCTCAGGTTCCGATACGCGTCGACGTAAAACGGCCAGCCGGCGAAGAACTGGACCGGCGTCGCCAGGACGAACTGAACCCAGCCGTGCGACAGAAAGCGTATCAGCGCGCTCTCTACGTGAGCGACGTGGCCCGCCATGGCCACGAGGAGAGGAAAAGAGAAGAGGGCTGAAAAGAGGAAGAGGAACGTCTGGCGCTTGATCTCGGCCTCCCGCGCCTCGCCCTGGTCCTCGCGGACATCTTGGAGCGCAAAGGCTTCGTAACCCAACGCGGCCACTTTGGCAGTGAGCTGCTCCAGGCTCACCGCGCCGGGGTCAAAGCGCACGGTGGCCCGCTCCATCGCGAGGTTGACGCTCGCTTCATGGACGCCGGGGAGCCTGGCCAGCCCGCGTTCGATCCGGTTTGCACATGCCGCGCACGTCATCCCCCGGATGCCCAGCAAGACAAGGCTTTCGGCTTTCTCCGCCCCGGTTTTGACCCCTTCGCTGCCCAATGGTCCCACCCTTTCAGGCACTCCGGCGACTCATACCCCATACGGCTATGGGGTATATGTCGTCCATCCTCAGTATACGGGCGCGGCCCCGCAGTGTCAACGCGGCGGCGCACGCCCCGCCTACTTGAGGAAGCGCTTGATCACCTCCGTCAGTTCGGCGATCGCCGCGTCGCCGTCGTTGCTTCTTAGCGCGCGGGCGACGCAGCCGCGGGTGTGGTCCTCGAGGAGAATCAGCCCGACGCGGTCCAGCGCGGAGCGGATGGCAGCGATCTGGACCAGGATGTCGACGCAGTATTTCTCCTCGGCTACCATGCGCTGGACCCCCCGCACCTGCCCCTCGATGCGCCGGAGCCGCTTGAGCAGGTCCTCCTTATCCTTCCCGTACGATGCCACTGCGTTCACCCCTTGCCCACGGGAGCGCCCGGCGCCCTCCGCCGCCCTGGCGCTTCACCGTCGCTGCGCGAAGCGCCAGGAACCGCAATACCCGGTATAGGTATCTACCGCGACTGTAACCGGACGGAACCGCCAAAGTCAAGGGGCCCCACCCTAAAAGGCATACTCCCGCCGGGAAGGACGAAGCTTAATCTTGCGAGGTGATAGGCTGTGTCCGTCGAGCGGCATCGGCAGAAAATCGAGGAGGAAGTGCGCAGGCGGCTCGAGAGCAACACCGCCGCGTCGCTGGAAAGTTTGCAGCAGGAGATCACCCAGGCGCTGGGTCTCGATCGCTCGCAAAAGGCCCAAGCGGAGCTGCGCGCCCTCATCCGCTCCCTGTACGAGCAGCACCAGCGCGCAGACACCTTCGACTACGACGACGTCGTCGAACAGAGCTTCCCCGCCAGCGACCCGCCGCCCCCCGCTCCCTGACCGGATGAGCCGGCCGGCAAGCTCACGGCCACGGAAAGGGCGAACCCCAGCGCAGGTCGCGGGCCGCACGGTAACGCTCCCGCTCGGCCCGCGTCACTTGACGCTGCTCCACCGTGCCCCCGGCCGTGCACACCGCGAAGCGGACGCGGCCCTTGTGCGTCTGCGGCCGGCGCAGGATCCGGCCGGGGAGAGCAGCCGCCGGCATGCGGGCTGCGCAGATCAATGAAAACTTCTCATCCTCGTAGGAAAGCTCGCCGTCCTTGATGTCCCGGTGCAGCCGGGACCGCGCGACGCGCTGCGCAAAGTGACACCAATCGCCCCCGGTCAGCGGGCAGGCGGCGGCGTGGGGACACGGTGCGACCAAATGAGCGCCCGCCTCCAGCAACCAGGCGCGCGCGGCAAGGATGCGCGCGAAGCCGGCGGGGGTTCCCGGCTCGATGAGGAGCAACGCGCCCGCGGCGTGCTCCCACAGGCGCCGGAGCACAAGCTCCCGTTCCGTCTCCCCGAGCTCTCCTAACACGTACGAGGCAATCACCAGGTCGTGGGCGGGTAAACGCCACGCCGCCGCGATGTCGGTCCGGACCCATTTGGCGGCGCCCATAAGAGGGTGCCGGCCGTGCGCGGCAAGCCGCTCGCCCAGGGCGATCATCTCTGCTTCCCGCTCGAGCAAGGTCGCCTCTTGCAGCGTGGGAAAGTGCTGCGCCGCCGCCCACATCGCCGTGCCCGGACCTGCCCCCGCGTCGAGCAAAGAACGGGGCTGCCACTGCGGCAGCCCCGCCTTAACCTGGTCCAGAGCGGCAAAGGCGGCGGCGTAAGTGGCCGGGAGGCGGAAGGCCGCGTAGGCCGCGACCTCGCGGCGCGAGCGGGCCAACCCGCCCGGAAAAGCCGCGCCGGACCGGTACCGCTGGGAAAGCTCCGCCGCGACGGCGGCCAACTCCCGGACCGGGATGCCTTCCAGCTCCTGGTCGATGGCGGTGCGCAGGTCAGGAGGCAACTGCACGCCGCACCGCTCCCTTCGCGCGATCTACCGCCCGGATTACTCCGTCGCCGGGCCGGCCTCCTTCGCGCGCCTACTGTTGCTGCTGGCGCTGCTCCTCATACTCCCGCATGATCGCCCTGATCTGCGCGTTGGCAATCTCCAGCGCCGGCCGCACATCGGACTCGCCGTTTACGATCTTCGTCTCCGCCGCGGCCAGCTGCTGAAAGATCTCCGCGTAGCGGGGATGCGACGGCTCCACCTTGGCGTGGCGGAACGCCTCGATGAACGTGATAAACTGGGGATACACTTCGACGACGTCCGCGACCCACGGTCCGGCCCAGGGGATCATCAGTGAGACTTCCATGAACCACTTCTCCGCCCACGGCCGGTCGGAGAAGAACTTCGCTACTTCCCACGCCAGGCGCGGGTGCTGGGATTGAATCGTGACGAAGGTTCCCCAAGCGTAACTGGGCGACGAGGGCTCTCCATCCTTGAGGACAGGGTAAGGGCTCACCTCGATCTGAAAGCGGGCGTCCTGGATCTTCTCAAACCCGAAAAACTGGTACGACGCCCCGGGGTACATCGCGACCAAACCTTGGCCGAATTGGGTGTTGTTCCATCCCGGGTGCGCGGCGCCCTCTTGATAGAAGCTGCGGTAAATCTCCATGGCTTGAATGGCGCGCTCATCGAGGAAGTTAGGCTCGCCGTCGGGCGTGATCCAGTCGGTGCCCAGCTGCCTCATCATGGCGACGATGTGAAACGCATTCCAGACGTGTCCCCGCACCAGGCTCATGCCCGCCCGTTCCCAGACGCCGTCCGGCGTGATCCTGGTCAGCCGCTTCGCCACCTCGGCCATCTCTTCCCACGTCGGCGGAGGCTCGGCCACTCCGGCGGCGTGCATCAGATCCTTGTTCCAGTAGGTGCCGAACGTCGTCACTTCCGTCGGAATGAAGTAGATGTCGTCGTACAGGAGCATGCTGCCCAGGGCGCCCACGTACCACAGGTCGGCGTACTCCTCGTGCGTGCTCACCCCGAACACGGAGAGGTCCAGAGGGCGGAAGAGGCCCTGCGAGATAAACTTCGGCGCGTCGCGGGTCGACATGGTGGCAATGTCCGGCGCGATGCCGGCCGCAAACGCCGCGAGCAGTTTATCGACGGATCCCTGGTCGAAGAGCACCTCGAGGTCGACGTGGGGAAAGGCCTCCTCGAACTGGGGCAAGAGCGAAGTGATGGTGCGGCGATACGATTCGCCCAGACTCCACATGACGATCTTCGTCTTGGCCACTGCCGGTGCGCTCGTCACGGTCGACGCTGCCAAAATCGCCAGCAGCGCCAGGACGGCGGCACACCGCCTCATCCACACGGACATCAACTCCCTCCGGTAAGTTTCTGATCCTTCTACGGGTCATATTGTCTTTCAATTTTATTATCTGTTTTCCCTCTATTCGAGTTTTCTTCCGGCGCGAGCCGGCCGGGCGCCGCGTTGCGCGGGCGCAAACCCGCTCGAGAATTTTTTCCGGGAAGGACAAAAAGGAACGCGCGGGCAATATTTCCTGCGAAAGTGCACCCTTCGCCCAAGGAGTGGTGGGCGCGATGACCACGCTGCGCGTCGGTCTTGCCGAGACGAATATCACCCCGTGGCTCGGGATCGAACTCTCCGGGTACGGATTCTTCCTGGAGCGCACGGGCGAGTCGGTTCACGAAGAGCTGGTCGCGCAGGCCGTCGCCTTGGAGTGCGGCGGCCAGTCGGCCTTAATTCTCAGCGCGGACTTGATCGGGTACGAGCACCAATACGTGATGCAGCTGCGCCAGGAGATCGCCGCGGCGACGGGAATCGATCCGGACGCGATCGCCTTCACGGCCACCCACACCCACTCCGGCCCAGCCACCATTTTCTTGCACGGGTGTGGGACGGTCGACGATGAGTACATGCGCTTCCTCTCCCGTCGCCTTGTCGATTTGGCCCGCCACGCGTGCCACCGGCTGGAGCCGGCGCGCCTTTTCACGGCGCAGATGCCGCTGCCGGGCGTCGCCTTCAACCGCACCCGCGCGGACGGCCCCGTCGACGACCGGCTGCAGTGCCTCTTTGTCGAGGATGAGTCGGGAGCGCTAAAAGCGGTTTTGACGCGCTTCTCCTGCCACCCGGTGGTCTTCCGGCATTCGGACCGCTACATCTCGCCCGACTTCGTCGGCGCCTTCCGCCGGGCGATCCGGCGCCAGTGGCCCGGCGTTATGCCGGTCTACCTGCAAGGCGCGTGCGGCGACCTCAATCCCGACGTCAAGGCCTTCTACGGGGATCTGGAGCAGGTCGTCGCCGGGGTGGGTCTTGCCGTCGCGGGCGGCGTCATGACGCTCTACGGAAGGCGCAGGCCCCACCCTGTGACCGGACTGGCGGCCGCGGTGACCACGATCGAGCTTCCCCACAGCCGGCTGACGGAGGAGCTGGTGCGCGCGTTCGTTTCGAGCCACACCCCACCCGAGCCCCACACGGACGTCTACACCCGGGGGCGGGCCCGTTTCGCCCGCGAGGCGGCGGCATTCATGACCGCACGGCTGGAAAGCGGCTCGTTGCCGGCGGTGGACCTCGTCGAGCTGCAGGCGATCCGCTTAGGCGGCCTCACGATGCTCTTTCACGGCGCGGAGCTCTTCTCGGCCCCGGCGATCGCGCTGCGGGAACGCTTTGACGGGCTTTGGGTGGTGGGCTACGCCAACGACTTTTGGGGGTACGTCCCCGATCGCGTCGATTTCGAACGGAAAGGGTACGCGGCCGTCACCGTGCCGTACATGGTGCACAAGCCGCCCTACGTCCCCGACGTGGCCGACCACTTCGTCGCGCAGGCGGCGGGGTTTCTCGCTGGACTGAACGCGCGACAGGAAAAACCCTTGCGAACGGAGTGAGAAGCGATGGCGAAACTGGCGATCAACGGCGGACCGCGGGAGCGTACCACCCCGTTCCCGTCCTGGCCGGTCTGGGGGCCCCAGGAGGAAGAGGCGCTCCTTTCCGTGCTCAAGTCCGGGAAGTGGAGCTCCATCACCGGCGGCAAGAAGACGGCGGAGTTCGAAAAGGCTTTCGCCCAGTACTGCGGCGTCAAGCATGCCGTCACAGCCAACAACGGCACGTCGACGCTGATGATGGCCCTGCGGGCGGTGGGGGTGGGGCCGGGCGACGAGGTGATCGTGCCGGCCTACACCTTCTTCGCGACCGCTTCGGCCGTCCTTTTTTGTCACGCGATCCCCGTCTTTGCCGACATCGACTACGACACCTTCTGCCTCGATCCCGGCGCGGTGGAGGCGGCCATTACGCCGCGCACCCGGGCGATCATCCCGGTGCACATCGGCGGGCGCCCCGCCGACATGGACCGCCTCATGGAAGTGGCCCGGCGCAGTGGCCTGGCCGTCGTGGAGGACTGCGCTCAAGCCCACGGCGCCCGCTGGAAAGGCAGGCACGTGGGCAGCATCGGCGACATCGGCTCCTTCAGCTTTCAAAGCAGCAAGAACATGACCAGCGCCGAAGGGGGCATCGTCACCACCGACAGCGATAAGGTGGCCGAGCTGGCCTGGTCGTACCAAAACTGCGGCCGGGTTCCCGGGGGCGCCTGGTACGGGCACAAAAACCTGGGGTGGAACCTGCGCCTGACGGAGTTTCAGGCGGCGATCCTCCTCGCCCAGCTCCAGCGGCTCGACGAGCAGACCGCGATCCGAAACCGCAATGGAGCCTACTTGGACGAACACTTGGGGCAGATTCCGGGCATCGAGGTGATGCCGCGCGACGAGCGGATCGACACCCACGGTTACCACCTCTACATCTTCCGCGTCAATCCCGACGTGTTGGGCGTCGACCGGAACCTCTTCATCAAGGCGCTGGCCGCCGAGGGAATCCCCTGCTCGCCAGGGTACGTCCCCTTGTACAAAGAGCCCGTCTTCAGCGATGCGGACGGGGATGCCGCCCGCTTCCTGCGGGCGATCGGGCGGACGGACATCGCCTACCGCGATGTGACGCTGCCCAATACCGAGCGGGCTTGCGCCCAGGGCGTTTGGTTTTCGCAGTCGGTGCTCCTTGGCAGCGAGGCGGACATGCGCAGCATCGTAAACGCCGTGGCCAAAGTGGTGGAAAACGTGAGCGAGCTGCGCGAGCTGCAGCGCACCTCGTAAGTTCGGCGCGGCACGGGCGCGCTGCAACGCCGCAGGCGCCTTGAAGCGGCGGCGCGGGAGCCAGTCGCTCCCGCGCCTTTTTCTTGTCGAAAGGGGACAGGGAAAGCCTTCGTCCGCACGGAAGTTTCAGAATCACAGTTTTAGTTCATTTGACTCGGAATGGAGGGAATCGCATGCCGATCTCCCTGGCGCACCGGTTCATCCCCTTCGCCCTCGCCGCGGCGAGCGCCCTTCTCTTTGCCTGGACGGCCCCCACCGCCGCGGCCGAAAAGATCAAGATCGAGTACTGGACGTGGGATCCGACGATCCAAGAGATCACC
>k87-399987_pt1 | contig 10062 bp, 8 predicted proteins | sample MGYA00084031_6733416 | MGnify analysis MGYA00084031
CCCGCCGGCCGGCCCTGAAACCGGCCGTCCGGACATCCCGCACCTGCGCACGAGCAAGGCCCCGGCTCCTTCGCGGAACCGGGGCCTCGGTGCGGATGGCCGGCCCTTCCGGGCGCCGCTGAGGAGGCCGTGGGCCGGTGCGGGCCGCTGCCGTGCGTGGCCTTCAGCCCTTCCAGGCCCGCGCCACCCGGCCGTCCTTCACCTCGAAGTTCAGCCGGCCCACCCGGTACTCCATGGTGATGATCGCGCCGGGCGGCAGGGACCGCACCGTCGGCCAGCCGCGTTCGCGCGCCAGGTCCTCGGCGCGGCCGGCGGCCAGGCCCACATAGGCGTCCGGGTTGTCGTCGGGTTCCGCGGAGGGTGTCGGGATGGGTGCCATGCGGCCACGCTATGCCCTGCCCGATGCGCGGGGAAGCCCGGCCCTCCCCGAGGGCCCCGCGTCTCCCGGGGGACCCCGGCCTGCGCCGGACGACCCCGGTGTCTGCCGGCGGTCACGCTTGTGTCACAGGATCACGACAGCCGACCGGTCCACGGACCGTCACACCAACGAGCGATTCTCGCCACCTTCCCCGGGCATTCGAACGTGATTTCCGCGCGGCGCGCGAGAGCCTCGGTCCGGCCCCGAACCAATTCCCGGACCAGGGGGTCACAGGCGCATTTCCCGGCCCGGCCCGCAACCGCGGACGAATACCCGGGCGGCACGTCCCATTTCCGGATTCCGTCGTCCGTCCTGGCACGCCCCCTGTCGAAGCGCCCACCGGGCGAGCATCATGGCGGGCACCCGCGGGAACGTGTGGCACGGGCCGTGGCGGGCCCGGCGCGTGAGAGCGAAGGGGCGAGGGAGCCATGGGGACGCAGACCGTTCAGGCGGCACCGGCGCCCGCGCCGACGCGGCGCGGACGCGTGATCATCGACTGGCTGACCACCACCGACCACAAGAAGATCGGCCACCTCTACCTGATCACGTCCTTCGCGTTCTTCCTGATCGGCGGCGCGATGGCGCTGGTGATGCGGGCCGAGCTGGGCCGCCCGGGGACCCAGATCGTCACCAACGAGCAGTTCAACCAGCTGTTCACCATGCACGGCACGATCATGCTGCTGCTGTTCGCGACGCCCAGCTTCGCCGGGTTCGCCAATGAGCTGATGCCGCTGCAGATCGGCGCGCCGGACGTGGCGTTCCCGCGGCTGAACATGTTCTCGTACTGGCTGTTCCTGTTCGGCGGGCTGATCGTGCTGGGCTCGCTGGTGGTGACCGGAGGTCCGGCCGCCTTCGGCTGGTTCGCCTATGCGCCGCTCAACAGCCTGGAGTACTCGCCGGGTGTGGGCGCCGACCTGTGGATCATGGGGCTGGCGCTGGCGGGCTTCGGCACGATCCTCGGCGCGGTCAACTTCATCACCACCATCATCGGGATGCGCGCCCCCGGGATGACGATGTTCCGGATGCCGCTGTTCACCTGGAACACGCTGTTCACGTCGATCCTGATCCTGGTGGCGTTCCCGGTGCTCGCGGCGGCGCTGCTGGTGCTGGAGGCGGACCGCCGGTTCGGCTCGCACGTGTTCGACGCGGCCAACGGCGGCGCGATTCTCTGGCAGCACCTGTTCTGGTTCTTCGGGCACCCCGAGGTCTACATCATCGCGCTGCCGTTCTTCGGCATCGTCACCGAGATCATTCCCGTGTTCTCCCGCAAACCGCTGTTCGGTTATCTCACGCTGGTCGGGGCCACCATGGCGATCACCGGTCTTTCGGTGGTGGTGTGGGCGCACCACATGTTCGCCACCGGTGCGGTACTGCTGCCGTTCTTCTCCTTCATGAGTTTCCTGATCGCGGTGCCGACGGGGGTGAAGTTCTTCAACTGGAGCGGCACCATGATCAAAGGTTCGCTCTCCTTCGAGACGCCGATGCTGTGGGCGACGGGCTTTCTGGTGACGTTCCTCTTCGGCGGTCTGTCCGGAGTGATCCTGGCGTCGCCGCCGCTGGACTTCCATGTGACGGACTCGTACTTCGTGGTGGCGCACTTCCACTACGTGGTGTTCGGCACGGTGGTGTTCGCGGTCTTCGCCGGCTTCTACTTCTGGTGGCCCAAGTTCACCGGGAAGATGCTCGACGAGAGACTCGGCAAGATCCATTTCTGGACGCTGTTCATCGGCTTCCACACCACGTTCCTGGTGCAGCACTGGCTGGGTGCCGAGGGCATGCCGCGCCGCTACGCGGACTACCTCGCCGCGGACGGCTTCACCGCGCTCAACACCGTCTCCACGATCGGCGCGTTCCTGCTGGGCATGTCGACGCTGCCGTTCCTCTACAACGTCTGGAAGACCGCGAAGTACGGCCGGAAGGTCGGGGTGGACGATCCCTGGGGGTTCGGCCGCTCCCTGGAGTGGGCGACGTCCTGCCCGCCGCCGCGGCACAACTTCGTCACGCTGCCCCGGATCCGCTCGGAGTCGCCGGCGTTCGACCTGCATCACCCGGAGTACGCGGCCGTGACGCCGCAGCCCGAGCCGAAGCGCGAGCAAGCAGGTCACGAGCCTCGTTGACGGCGTCGATCAGCTCCTCGGGCTCCAGCACCTCGAACTCGAAGCCGAGCAGCATCACGTGCAGGACCATCAGCTCCAGGCTGCCGGCACCGGTGCGCAGCAGGCAGGCGTCCGGGCCGTCCGCCTCCAGCGTGCCCGCGCTCGGCGAGATGCGTTCGGCCGCCTGCTCGAGGGGCGCCAGCAGCCGGATCAGCGCGTGGGTGGCGTAGGCGCGGGTGGAGACACCCCGGGAGACGTAGGCGGCCAGGTCCTCGGCCGGGGGTTCACGCGGCTCGAAGCGGGGGCCGTGCGGCGGCCTGGGGGTGATGCGGTCCACGCGGAAGGTGCGCCAGTCGGACCGGTCGAGGTCCCAGGCGACCAGGTACCAGCGGCGCTCGGAGCACACCAGGCGCAGCGGCTCGGCCGTGCGGCGGCTGGAGTTGCCCTCGTGGTCGCGGTACTCGAAGCGCAGCCGCTCGCAGTCCCGGCACAGATTGGCCAGCTCGGTCAGCACCGCCGGGTCGACGGCGTCGGCGCCCGGGCCGCGCAGCATCGGCACGGTGAAGGCGTTCAGGGCGCTCACCCGGCGGCGCAGCCGGTCGGGGAGCACCTGCTCCAGCTTGGCCAGCGCCCGCACCGAGGTCTCGCCGATGCCCTCGATGCCCCCGCCGGCCGCGGTGCGCAGGCCGACGGCGACGGCGACCGCCTCGTCGTCGTCGAGCAGCAGCGGCGGCAGCCGGGCGCCCGCGCCGAGCTGGTAGCCGCCGCCGGTGCCGGGGCTGGCGTGGACCGGGTAGCCCAGCTCGCGCAGCCGGTCCACGTCCCGGCGCAGGGTGCGGGCGCTGACGCCGAGCCGCTCGGCGAGGTCGGCGCCGGACCACTCGCGGTGGGTCTGGAGCAGGGACAGCAGGCGCAGCAGGCGGGCCGAGGTCTCCAACATGGAGGGCAGTCTGCCAGCCGTTGCGGACAGATTCTGTCCTTGAAGGCCGCCCGCCCTCTGGGCCGCTGTCCGGAAGCGCCGGTGGCTCCCGGGCCGGCTCAGGGTTCGTAGGCGAGCTGCGGGACGGTGAAACAGGTGCGGTTCATGTCGCCCTGGCTCACCCAGCCCTTGCCGTCCTGCCAGCGGGCCACCGACAGGCAGGTCCGGCTGGTCCTCGGCGGCTGCGGGGACGCTCTGAAGCTGACGGGGAGCAGCAGTCCGCCCGCGGTGTAGCCGTCGCTGCCGTCGACGAACTCGTCGATGCAGGCGCGGGTGATGCCCTCGTCCGCGCAGGACCTGGCGGCGTCGGTGAACCAGCGGGCGGCCGCCCAGCCCTCCAGCTGCCACTGGGAGTGCGTCTCCAGGTGCTTGGTGGCGTCCCGGAACTCGCGCACCGCCGGGAAGCCGGTGTCCTCGTAGTTGCGGCTGTGGCCGGTCGCCCACAGGGCGTTGCGGCAGCGCGGGGCGTCCTTGTAGTCGCGGGCCACGGCCGAGGTCCAGTTCTGCACATTGGTCACCTTGGCGGTGACCTTCGCGCCGGCCTCGTCCATCGCCCGGCACAGGCGGGCGTTGCCGTGCGCGTCGATGGCGTCGAAGACCAGGTCGGCCCCCTGCTGCCGCAGATCGGCGGCGACCGCGCGGAAGTTGGGCAGCGCGAAGTCGACCTGCTCGGTGACCACCTCGTAGCCCTCGGCCTTCAGGCCGCGCTCGATGAGCCGCGCGTAGGCGGCCGAGGAGGACTGGTTGTACGAGACGACCGCGGCGGTACGGGCGCCGTGCTCGCGTTTGAAGTAGCGGTAGACCTCGGTGCCGCCGTACAGCTTGCCGTCCCAGCCGGTGGTGCCGTTCCTGGGCGCCGAGGTGCCGTAGATGCTGTACAGGTGCGGGTAGGTGTCGTAGGCGGTGCCGATGGGCTGGCCGCCGATGTCGGGGACGCCGGCGCGCGAGACCCGGGCGGCGCCCGCGTAGTCGAAGGCGGTGGTGGCGACCAGGGCGACCACCTTCTGCTCGTCGACCAGCTTGCGCACGCACTCGTTGTTGCCGACGCCGCTGCCGCCGTCGTCGCACAGGTGCACCTCGACGCGCCGGCCGTCGATGCCGCCGCGGGAGTTGAGCCGGTCGAAGTACGCCTTGGCGCCGTCGCGCGGCCCGGTGAAGGCGCTGCCGCCGACCGGGCTGGTGGCGCTGGTGATGATGCCGACGTGCAGCGGTTCGCCGGTGGCCCGGGTGGGCGCGGGCGAGCGGTCGTCGCCGCCGAAGTCGCTCTCCGGCAGCCGGCTCCCGCAGGCCGCGGTCAGGGCGAGCAGCGCGGCGGCGGCCAGCGCCGCGGCCGGCGGCGTCCACCGCCGGTGCGCAGGAGCCGTGGGCGTCCGCGTCCCCGCGCGGGGCACCGGGACCTCGGGCAGCCGCTCCCGGCGCGCCGGGGCCGGGAGGTGTGTCCGCCCGCGGCGCGTCGAGCCCGGCGGCGTCCGCCCTCGGTGCGGCAGGGTCCGGGCGGACGCCGCCCGCCGGGGGGCCGGCACCTCAGCAGCCCGGGACGGCCGTGGCCGACCCGTTGCCGCTCATCTGCACCAGCGCGCACAGGGTCTTGGCGGACACCTTCCAGGTGCCGTCCTGCTCGACGGCCGTGCCGGAGGCGTCGGGCAGGGCGGTGGCGCCCTGGAGGGTCAGCGTGTAGGTCACGTCGGCCTCGGTGGGCGAGGTGAAGGTGATCTCGGTGACCTTCGCCTGCACCTGGCCGCCGCGCTGGTCGCCGCTGAAGGCCTGGAGCACCGGAGCCATCCGCTCGCCGTTCTCCAGGACCGTCGTCTTGTCCTCCATGGAGGTGGCGGGGTCGAAGAACTTCTCCCAGTTCTGCCGGATCTCCCGCTCGGCCGCCGCGCGGTCCGCGGGCGCGCTCGCCGGCGCGCTGGTGGTCCGTTCGGGTGTCGGTGTGGGCGGCGGGCTGGAGTCGCCCCCGCCGTCGTCGTCATCGCCGCATGCGGCAAGTCCGGGGCCGAGGACCAGGATCACGGCCGCCGCAAGGGCGGAGCCGCGCCGCGCCGTCCGCGGGCCGCGTCCCCTTCCCCTGGTCCCCCGTGTTCCTCGTGTCCCCCGCCTGAGGTCGCTGCCGAGAACCATCTGGCTCACCACCGGGTGTCGGTCCGGGCCATGTGCGCCCGGTTCTTTCAGGGTCAGCTTCCACAAGGCATAGTGCAAGCCAACGCCCGAGTTGGACAGTGGGCCAGGGTGTCCGGGGGCCGACGGACACGGGCGGGCCGGCACATGCGCGGAGAGACGACCGAGCGATGTGGGAGCCAGGATGCGGACAGCCCGACTGCGGACCGTGCACCCCGCCCTGTGGGCCGGCTGGGCGGCCCTCGCCGCCGGCGCGGTGCTGTGCGTCGTCGGCTGGTACGGCATCTCCGGTGAGCGGTACGCCGAACGGCAGTTGCCCTACCTGGCCTCCTGCACCATCCCCGGCGCGGCGCTGATCATCGCGGGCGCGGTGCTGCTGGCGCACGGGCGCGAGTCGCTGGCCGCCACCCGGGTGGAGGAGCTGTACGGGCTGCTGGTGGAGGCGGAGCCGGACGACGTGGACGTCTCCGGGCAGGCGGCCGGCGCGCCGGTCGCGGTCAGCGGCGAGACGCTGATGGTGCCCGGCGGCACGCTGTGGCACCGCGCGGACTGTCCGCTGGTCGCCGGCAAGGCGGAGGCGGTGCCGGTGGACAGGGCGCTGGTGGCGGACGGCCGGCTGAGGCCCTGCCCGATCTGTGACCCCGCCGGGGACGACGACTGAAGCCCGGCCGCCGATGTCCTCGCTGACGTACGACCTCACGCTGGCCGGGCTGTCGGTCGGCGCCGCCGCGGCGCTCACCGGCATCGGCCTGATCGTGACCTACCGGGCCACCGGGGTGCTCAACTTCGCGCACGGCGCGATCGCCATGGTGTGCGCCTATGTGCTGCGGCAGTGCGTGGTGGAGTGGGGCTGGCCGCTGGGGTGGGCCGCCGTGTTCGCGCTGGTGGTCCTGGCACCGGGGATCGGGGTGGTGCTGGAACGGTTCGTCTTCCGCCCGCTGTCGGTGCTGGGCGGCGATCCGGCGCAGACCCTGGTGGCCTCCCTCGGGGTGTTCGTGCTGCTGGTGGGCGGTGCGGCGCTGCTGTGGGGGCAGGGGGCGCGGGACGACGCGCCGGTGCTGCTGGCGGCGGAGCCGTGGGGCCAGCTGGCGGTGGTGGCGGTCCTGGCCGCGGGGGTCGCGGCAGTGGTGCGGTTCTCGCGGTTCGGACGGGAGCTGCGGGCGGTGGTGGACGACCGGCAGCTGGCGGTGCTCGGCGGCGTGGACGCGGACCGGGTGGCGGCGGTGGGCTGGGCGTTCGGTGCGTTCACCGCGGGGCTCACCGGGGTGCTGCTGGCGCCGTACGTGCGGCTCGACCCGTACGGGCTGCCGCTGCTGGTGATGGAGGTGCTGGCGGTCGCGGTGGCCGCGCGGATGCGGAGCCTGTCGGTGGCGGTCGTCGTGGCGCTCGGCATCGGGGTGGCGCAGAGCCAGCTGACCCGGCTGCATCCCTCCGGCTGGGGGCAGCCGCTGGTGCAGGCCCTCGGCTCCAACCTGTTCGTGGTCGCGCTGCTGATCGCCGCCCTGGCGCTGCCCGGGGTGGGCACGCGGGACGCGCTGCCGCGCTCCGCGACCGCGCGGGTGCCGACGCCGCCGGGCGCCTGGATCGTGGCCGGGGTGCTGTTCCTGCTGCCGCTGGGCTTCGCCGGACGCGATCTGCACACTGCCGTGCAGGTGCCGGCGCTCGGCGTGGTGCTGCTGTCCCTGGTCGTGGTCACCGGCCGGGGCGGGCAGATCTCCCTCGGCCAGGCGGCCTACGCGGGTCTGGGCGCCCTGTTCACGGCCCTGCTGGCCGCCGGGCGCTTCCCCGGCCTGCCCCGGCTGCCGGAACTGGCCGCGCTGGCGGTGGCGGTGGTCCTGGTGGCTCCCCTGGGCGTGCTCACCGGCTGGCCGGCGATCGGCCGCCGGGGCCTGGCCCTGGCGCTGGCGACCTTCGCATTCGGTGTGGGCGTGAGCCGCTTCGTCTTCGCCCAGCCCTACGCCACGGCGGGCCTGTTCCTGAACCGCCCCGCCGGCTTCGACGACGACCGCGCCTACTACGCCCTGGAGCTGGCCCTCCTGGTGTGCGCCTTGCTGGCGACGGCGGCGCTGCGCCGGGGCCGCGTCGGTCGCGCCCTGGCCGCCCTGCGCGACCACGAGTCCGGGGCCCGCGCGGCGGGCGTGCCCGTGCCCTCGCTGAAGCTGCTCGCCTTCGTCTGCGGCGCCGCGCTGGCCGCGCTCGGCGGCGGCATGCTCGGCATGGGGCTGCGCGCCTTCGACCCGGCCGCGTTCGACCCCGTGCGGGGCCTGCTGTGGTTCGCCGCGGTGGTGGTCCTGGGCGCCGACAGCGCCCTGGGCGCCCTGCTCGCCGCGGCTCTCCTGGTCGGCCTCGACGCGGGCACCCGGGGCGGCGTGGCGGCGGCCGTCATCGGCGTGCTCGCCGTCCTGGTGGGCCGCTTCCCGGGCGGCCCCTATGAGGCCCTTCGCTCCGTCCTCCGGCGCCTGGACGGCACCCCGTCCCTCACCCCCCTGGGCATCCGGGCGCGCCGCCGCCTCCACGGCTCGCCGGCGGAACCCCCACCGGCCCCGGTGCCGTCCGGCGCCACGGCGGTGGCCGCGCCAGCGCCGGCCGCCGGCGGCCCCCGGAGCGGGGCGACCCGGGAGGCGCGGGACACCGGCCCCGCGTGGCGCGAGCACCCCGCACCGGGCACGGACTCCACCACCCCGCAGGATTCGCTCGCCGGTGAGCCCGACGAGTCCGGTGAACCCGGTGGGCCCGGTGGGCCCGGTGGGCCCGGTGGGTCTGAGCGGCCCACCGGCCGGGCGGGGACGCCGGGTGCGTACGGGCCGGAGGACGTGCCCGTGCTCGAGGCGCGGGCGTTGCGCGTCCGGTACGGGGGGTTCGTCGCGCTGGACGGGGTGGATCTGCGGGTGCCGCCGGGGCGGGTGACGGCGGTGGTGGGGCCCAACGGGGCCGGCAAGAGCACGCTGTTCCACTGTCTGGCCGGGACGCTGAGGCCCGAGCGGGGGGTCGTGCGGTTCGGCGCGCTGGACATGACGCGGCTGCCCGCGCACGCGCGCACCCGGCTGGGTGTGGCGCGGACGTTCCAGCAGCTGGCGGTGTTCCCGACGCTCACGGTGGCGGAGAACGTGCGGGTCGGCGCCGAGCAGGGCCGGGTGAGCGATCCCGGTGCCGTGGAACGGACGCTGCGGCTGCTCGGCCTCGACGGGCCGGTGCGGGCGCTCCCGGCCGCCGGTCTGCCCACCGGCACGCTGCGCCGCGTCGAGCTCGCCCGCGCCCTGGCCGGCGGCCCTCGTGTGCTGCTGCTGGACGAGCCCGCAGCCGGTCTGGACACCGGCGAAGTGGCCGCGCTGACGCGGATCCTGAAGGCGCTGGCGGCCGACGGCATGGCGCTGCTGGTGGTCGAGCACGACCTCGACCTGGTCGCCGACCTCGCGGACGTGGTGCATGTGATGACGGCCGGCCGGATCGTCGCCACCGGGCCGCCGGGCCATGTCCTGGACACCCTCGGGGAGGCGACCGGAGCATGACGACGAACTCGACGGCCACCACCGTCGAACTGCGCCGGGCACGCGTGCGCTACGGGCCGCTCGAGGCCCTGCACGGCGTCACCCTCGTCGCACCGGGGCCCGGCCTGACGGTGCTGCTCGGGCGCAACGGGTCCGGGCGCACCACCGTGCTGCGGGCCCTGGCCGGCACCGTGCGGCTCTCGGCCGGCGCGGTGGTGTGGGACGGCACCGACGTGACCCGGATGCCCGCGTTCGAGCGAGCCCGCCGGGGGCTGTGTCTGGTGCCGGAACGGCGGGCGGTGTTCGGTTCCCTGACGGTGCGGGAGAACCTCGCCCTCGCCGCGTCCGACCCCTCCCCCGCCCTGGACGCCTACCCGGCGCTGCGGCCGCTGGCGGACCGCCGGGCGGGCACGCTCTCCGGCGGCGAGCAGCGGATGCTCGCGGTCTCCCGTGCCCTGCTGGTCCGGCCGCGCGTGCTGCTCGTGGACGAGCCGGCCCAGGGCATGTCACCCGCGGTCGCGGCCCGCACGTACGAGCTGCTGGCGTCCCTGGACGCCTGTGTGGTGCTGGCGGAGCAGCGGCTGCCGCCCGCCCTGCGGGACCGCCCCGCGTTCGTCTACGAACTGCGCCGCGGGGCGGTCGTGTTCGCCGGGGAGGCGGGTGAGGTCGCCCGCCTCCCCGGCGTCTGAACCTGCCGGGAACCCGCCGGAGGGACCGGAGCCGTGGCAGCGGTTCCCGGCTGTTCTCGGCCGCGCTCAGAGCTCGAGCCGCTGGCCCGGCAGGATCACGTCGGGGTCGCCGCCGATGACGTCCTTGTTGGCGGCGTACAGCCGCTGCCAGGTGGTGCCGTGCCGGGCCGCGATGCCACTGAGGGTGTCCCCCGCGCGGACGGTGTAGTCGCCGCGGGAGTGGCCGCGGTCCGGGTGTCCGGTGGACCGCGTGGACGGCGCGGACGGCGCGGAC
>k87-235512_pt1 | contig 10060 bp, 8 predicted proteins | sample MGYA00084031_6733416 | MGnify analysis MGYA00084031
GGCGCAGGGGGAAAGAGGGGCAACAGGGGCAGGGCCGCGGGCCCCGCGAGAAACCCGGCGTAGATCCCCCGCCACAAGGCCGTCCACCGGCCTCTCGCGGGCACGATGCCGGCCCGCATCCCCGCGCTGGCGAGCCCACCCGCCCCCAGCAGGCCCAGGACGGCGAAAAAGTACGGCTGGATCACCGGCAGCCGCTGGAGGTGGACCCGCTTGATCTCGGCGTACCGCTCCAGGAGCGCTTCAAGGGGAGCAGGGTGAGCGACGGGCCGCCACGGCCGCCCGCCGCGGGCGGGCGCGGCCTCAAGGCCGAGGTCGGCGAGGACCGCGGGCAGGAAGTCGACGTTGGCGACCAGCCCCGGCCGGCGGGTGGTGGCCGAGGTGAGGAGTCCCGGGCCCGTTCCCGCCGTCCCGGATCCCGGCGCCAGCTCCCAGCGGAACACCGGGGTGAGCAGGATGCCCTGCCGCCCCGGCGCCGCCGACGGGGAGGGCGAGACGAGGTAGACCAGCCGGGGCCGGGGCGGCGGGAGCTCCAAGAGCTCGCGGACAAAGCGGGCGATCCGCTCGAGGCTGGCGCGGCGAAGCGCGCGCGCCCGCGCCGGCGAGAGCTGCGCTCCGTAAGCTTCCAGCCGCGCCAGGTCGCCCAGGTCCACGGCGACCACGTCCGCGATCTCGAGGATCTCCGCGAGCCGCTGGCGGAGGCGGCCGTAGTCGGTGCGCGCCCCGCCCGGAAAGCGGGGGTCCCGCAGGAGCAGCGGCCCGCCGGCATCGCCCAGGAGGACGCTGCCCGCGTCGTCCATCACCAGCAGCGCCCCGTAGCGCTGCCGCTCCGAAGCGACATCGCCGTCGCCCAAGAGCGCGGCGGTGAGACCCGCTTCCTTGAGAAGACCGCCCAGTAGCCCGGCGCGGGGGGCTCCGGGCTGCACGAGCCCGGCCTGGTACAGTTCGCCGATGCCCAGGTGAAGGAGGCTTCCCCGGGGCGGCAGGCCGGTGAGGCTCTCGTAGAGCGAGGCCGCCGGAAGCCCCTGGTGGGTCTCGCCGGGCGCAAGGGCAAGGCCTGCCCACGGTCCCACGGCCGCCCGGGCGCCCGCCGCCAGGGACGCGTACCCGTTGGCCGAGGTCGCGCCGGCGGCGGTCCGGACGTTCATCATGCCGGCGGCTCCGCCCGTGGAGAGCCGCTCAGCGAGGGGCTCCAAGGCCGCGGGGAACTCCTGGAAGTCCTCTACGGCCAGCTTGTCCGCGATGACGATCACCGCCTGGGGACGGGCCGGCGCGGCGCCCGCGGCGCCGCAGGGGAACGCAACCGCCGCGGCCAGGGCCGCGGCCACGATGAGCAGCGGTGCCAAGGGAGGGAGGCGGCGCCCGTGGTGCCTCACGGCGACCATCCCAGGCTCCTGGCCGCGGCCGCCTTCCCCCGGATGGAGGTGACCTTGCTGGGCCTCCACGAGCCGGCAGGGACCACCACGTTCAAGGCGCGCTGCTGGACGGTGAACGTGGCGGGCAAGCCGCCGATCACTTGCCCGTCCGCCTGGATCCGGACGGAGCTGGGCCCGTCCACGCGGACGATATGGGCTTTCCCGTAGTGGAACTTGCGCTGCCGGATGTGGGTGCCGCGAAAGACGCGCGCCAGCGCGAGGAGCGCTTCGGCCCGGCTGAGATCGCCCGCGAGGCAGACGTCGAGCAGGCCGTCGTCGTAGTCGGCTGAAGGGCAGATCTTGAGGCCCCCGGCGTAGTAGCGGCCGTTGCCGACCGCGAGGAGAAAGACGTTCCCCTCGCTTCGCCGCCCGTCGACGTCCACCACCAGGCGCTGCGGGCGGTACCACGCCAGGGTCTTCACGGCGGCGGCCAGGTACGGCAGGGAACCCTGGCCCGGCGCCCGCTCCGCCCGCTCCGCCACGTGGGCGTCAAAGCCGATCCCGGCCACGTTGAGAAACGGGCGCCCGTTCACCGCGGGGAGGTCGAAGGGGCGCACCTCGCCGTGGAGGAGCTGCTCCAGCGCGGCGCGCGGGGCGAAGGAGATGCGGGCGCTGCGCGCGAAGTCGTTGCCCCTGCCGGCGGGAATGACGCCCAGGGTGCGCCCGGGCGGAAGGCCGGCCAGCATCTGGCTCAGCGTGCCGTCGCCCCCCACGGCGACGGCGATCACGCCTTCGGGGATGCGGGCCGCGATCTCCTCTGCGTCGCCGGGCCGGCGGGTGACGGACCACTCGAACTCCACCCGCCGCGCCGCAAGGCGCTCCTTGATCTCCGCCCATACCCGGGCGCCCTTGCCGCCGCCGGCCGCCGGGTTGATGACGAAGTGATACGCAGGTTTCACCTGGTCATCGCTCCTCACCCTCGCGAGGGTAAGGCTACCCGGCGGGTGGCGGCCGCATGCGGCCGCCTGCCGCTGCGCCGCGGAGATGAAAAAGCCGGCGCCGCAGCCCGGCGCCGGACGTCCAAAGCGGTTTAGTACTTGTCCTCCAAGAGCTCGACCTCGTAGCCGTCGGGGTCGGTGAGAAACGCCATCTTGTTTCCCTGGGCGAAGGCTTCCCGCCAGTTGTCCGGCCAGATCTCAAGCCCCTTCTTCTCCAGCTCCTCGCAGAAGGCCGCAAGATCCGGCACGCTGATGGCGATGTGCATCAGGTCCTCGGGGACCTTGAGGTCGTAATCCGGAGAGTAGCAGAGCTCGATGGCGTGGTCGTTCCCGGGAAGCTCGAGAAAGGCCAGCTGGTTTCCGGCCGGCGAGCGGTCGGTCCTGCGGGTCACCTGAAAGCCCAGGTTGTCACAGTACCAGCGGATGGAGCGCTCGAGGTCGCTCACCCGAAAGCGGGTATGAAGCAGTTTCGCCATGAAACTCCCTCCGTCTCGAGACGAGTTTTCCCCCAGTCACGCTCACCTTTCCACGCCGCGGCGGCTCTCCCTCCTCCGGCGCCGCCCGCCGCACCGCGCCCCGCCGGCGAGGCCCTAATACACGCCCAGGTACTGTTCGATCTCCCACGGGTGCACCTGGCTGCGGTAGACGTCCCATTCGATCCGCTTGCCGCTGATGAAGTGGGTGCAGACGTGAGGGCCGAGCGCTTCCTTTATCACCTCGTCGGCCTCGAGCGCGTCCAGAGCCTCCGCCAGGCTTCCCGGGAGCGAAGGAATTCCCCGGGCCGCCCGCTCTTCGGGAGAGAGCGCGTAGATGTTGAACGTGACCGAGGGGCCCGGGTCGATCTTGTTCTTGATGCCGTCGACGCCGGCGGCGATCATGGCGGCGAAAGCCAGGTAGGGGTTGCACGAGGGATCGGGGGAGCGCAGCTCGATGCGGGTCCCCTGCTGGCGGCTGGCGGGGACCCGCACCAGGGCGCTGCGGTTGTGCGCCGACCAGGCGATGTACACCGGCGCCTCATACCCCGGCACCAGCCGCTTGTACGAATTCACCAGCGGGTTGGCCACCGCCGTGATGGCCGGGGCGTGCTTGAGAAGCCCTCCGATGAAATAGCGAGCCACGTCGCTCAGCTGGTGCTCGCCGTGGGGATCGTAGAAGGCGTTCTGCCCGTCCTTGAAAAGGCTGATGTGGGTGTGCATCCCCGAGCCGTTGATGCCGAAGATGGGCTTCGGCATAAAGGTGGCGTGGAGCCCGTGGCGCTTGGCGATGGCCCGGGTGACCACCTTGAACGTCGCGACCCGGTCTGCCTGGGTCAGGGCGTCGCCGTACTTAAAATCGATCTCGTGCTGGCCGGGAGCCACCTCGTGGTGGGACGCCTCCACCTCGAAGCCCATGGCCTCCAGGGCCAGCACGATATCCCGCCGGGCGTCCTCGCCCCTGTCGACGGGGCCCAGGTCGAAGTAGCCGGCCTTGTCGTGGGTTTCGAGCAGCGGGGCGCCGTCGGGATCGGCCTTGAACAGAAAGAACTCGCACTCCGGCCCGAGGTTGACCGTATATCCCAGCTCCTCTATCTGGGCCACCGCCCGCTTGAGGACGTAGCGGGGGTCGCCTTCAAAGGGCTTGCCGTCGATCTTGTAGACGTCGCAGATCAAGCGGGCCACCGGTTTGTCCTCGCGCCAGGGAAAGAGGGTGAAGGTGTTCGGGTCGGGGCGGAGGTTCATGTCGGACTCTTCGATCCGGGTAAACCCCTGGATGGAGGAGCCGTCGAACATGATCTGGTTGTCCAGCGCCCGCTCCAGCTGGCTGCGGGGGATGGCCACGTTCTTGATGATCCCCATGATGTCGCTGAACTGCAGGCGAACGAAGCGGACACCCCACTCGTCTGCTTTCCGGAGGATCTCCTCTTTGGTCATGGCATCGCCCGTCCTCCCGGCGCCCGCAGGGCGGCCCCGCCGCGGCGCCCTGCGCCCGGCGAACTCCCCGGCGGGCCTTCCAGAGAATGCTTTATGGGTCAATTATAGGGACGACGGGACCGTGATTCAAGAGATTCGTGTAAGAAAAGCTGACATATCCCTGACATAAGGCGGGCGGCTTCCGGATTCAACGGCGGGAGCGGCGGATCCCGTTCACCACGAAGACCGCCTGGGCGACGACGATGAGGATGAAGAGGACGAGGCGGGGCACCGGGGGGATGGGAAACGCGTTGAGCACCAGCACGGCCGCAAGGAGCAGCAGAAAGATGATGAAATCGCGATCGGTGAGCATGGCCCGCACCTCCGTACGGAATGAGAGCATTCTCGGCCGCCGGCCGGACACCTCCTGTCCCGCTGGGGTATACTGGAGGCAATGACGCGCCGGACCACCCCGGCGAGGGAGGGCATGCCCGTGCACCACCAAGAGCGCAAGCCCAACCGCTTGATCCACGAGACCAGCCCGTACCTGCTCCAGCACGCCTACAATCCGGTGGACTGGTACCCGTGGGGCGACGAAGCCCTGGAGCGGGCGAGGACCGAGGACAAGCCGATTCTCCTTTCCATCGGATATTCCGCGTGCCACTGGTGCCATGTGATGGAGCGGGAGTCGTTTGAGAATCCAGAGATCGCCGCGCTGATGAACCAGCATTTCGTCAACATCAAGGTCGACCGGGAGGAGCGGCCCGACCTGGACGAGATCTACCAGACCGCCGCCCAGCTCCTGACCGGTCAGGGCGGCTGGCCGCTCACCGTCTTTCTCACCCCGGACCAGCGGCCGTTTTTCGCCGGCACCTACTTCCCGCCGGAAGACCGCTACGGCCGCCCGGGATTTGCCAGGGTCCTCAAGACGCTGAGCGAGGCGTACCAGCAAGAGCGGGCGCGCATCGACCGCATCGCGGCGGAGCTGGTGCGGGCCATCCAGCAGGTGGACCGCCGCGACGTGGACCGGAGGGCCCCGATCCGGCCCGAGACGGGCGAGGCGCTCCTGGCCAAGGCCGTCGAATGGCTGGCCCGGGCCTTTGACCGGGAATACGGCGGCTTCGGGGACGCCCCCAAGTTTCCCAACGCGCCCCTCCTGGAGCTCTTCATCCGGCACGCCGCCCGCACGGGCCAGCGGGAATACCTCGAGATGGCCTGCACTGCCCTGGCGGCCATGGCCCGCGGGGGCATCTACGACCACCTGGGCGGGGGGTTTCACCGCTACGCCACCGACCGGCGCTGGCTCATCCCCCACTTTGAAAAGATGCTGTACGACAATGCGCTGCTTCCCTGTGTGTACCTTCAGGCCTGGCAGCTGACGGGCGATCCCCTTTTCGAGCGGGTGGTCCGGGAGACCCTGGCCTACGTGGAGCGGGAGATGTCCCACCCGGAAGGGGGTTTTTACAGCTCCCAGGACGCCGACGCGGAAGGTGAAGAGGGAAAGTTCTTTGTCTGGCGGCGGGACGAGGTGCTGGAGCTCTTGGGCCGGGAGCTGGGAGCGCTCTTCTGCGACGTCTACGGCGTGACGCCCCGGGGCAACTTCGAAAAGGGCGCGTCGGTGCTGCACGCGGCCGTGCCGCCGGAAGCGTGCGCCCAAAGGCACGGCCTTTCGCCGGAGGAGGCCGAGGCCCGGCTGGCGGAGGCCCGGGCGCGCCTTTTCGAAGCCCGCGAGCGGCGCGTGAAGCCCGGCCGGGACGAAAAGGCCATCGCCGCGTGGAACGCGCTGATGATCTCTGCTTTTGCCCGGGCAGGCCGCGCGCTGGGGGAGAGGGCGTTCATCGAAAGGGCCCGCCGGGCCGCGGCCTTCGTCGAAGCCCGCCTCATCCGGGGCGGCAGGCTCGTGCGGAGCTTTAAGGAGAAGCCTTCGCCGGTCCCCGGTTTTCTCGAGGACTACGCGTGCTGGGCGCAGGCCTTGATCGACCTCTACGAGGCGACGCTGGAGCGGGCCTACCTGGAGAAAGCCGCCGGGGTCGTGGACGCGGTCCTTGAGCTCTTCTGGGACGACCAAGCCCCCGGGTTCTTCCTCACCCCCCGGGGCCACGAGGAGCTGGTCCACCGGCCGAAGGACTGGCGCGACCAGAGCATCCCTTCCGGCACGGGCGTCGCCGTGCAAGCGCTCCTCCGCCTGGACGCCGCCTTCGACCGGCGGGGCTACCGGGCGCGGGCGGAGCAGGTCCTGGAGACGTACGCGCGGCAGATGGACCAGAATCCCTGGGGGACCGCCTCTCTCCTCCTGGCCTACGACGGCCTGGTGCGAGGCGCCACCGAGGTGGTGCTGGTGGCCGGAGAAAGCCCCGGGGAGCTCGAGCCCTTCCAGCGGGTCATCGGGCGCCGCTACCTCCCGCACGGCGTGGTGCATGCCATCGGCGAGGCCGAGGCGCGGGAGGAAGGCGCGCCGCTCCTGTGGCGAGGAAAGGGCCGGCAGGACGGAAAGCCCACGGCCTACGTCTGCCGGGGCGAGGCCTGCTCCGCCCCGGTGACCGATCCCGCGGCGCTCGACGGCCTGCTGGCCGCGTGCGTGGCTCACGCCGCCGGCCCCGGGGAGCGGTGAGGCAAGAGGCGCTGAGGAGTTCCCCGGGCTCGTGCGGCACCAGTCCCGGATCGAAGGCGTCCGCCCCTTGCGGCGGAGGGTTGCGCCCGGTCAAAGCGAAGTTAGGCGTGGATTTCAAACCACCGGACGGGGAGGTCTGTGGTCCATGACCCGACGCGTGAAGTTTCGCTTTCTCCGGGCAGCTGCCGCTCTCTCGGGCCTGGCGCTGGCGTGGGTTTGTGTGCTGGCCGGCCCGGCGCTGGCAGCGCCCGCGGCCGAGGGGAATGCCAGCGGCCGGGCGCCGGTCGCCGACGGCGTGGCGCGGCGGGCGCTGGAGGAGGCGCTCCGCTTCGCCGACGTGATCTACCAGTGGGAGGGCCGTGCGGAGCAGGGCGTCGCCTACCTTTGGGGCGGGCGCATGAGCGTCGATGAATACTTGCAGGCGGTGGCGGAAGGGAAGCGCCCGGGCGTGGAGGCCGGGGTGGACGCTTCCGGCCTGGTCGTGCAGGCGTACCGCGCCGCGGATCCCGCCATCCGTTTCGTGGTGGAAAGCGGCGGCGGCGAGCAGCGGGTGCGGGACGTGAGCAGCGGGGCTCTCTATCGCTGGAACGTGCGGACCGTGCCCGTGGACGAGCTGCGGCCCGGCGATCTCATCTTCTTCCAGAACAGCAGCGGGCAGGTCTCCGGGGTGGCCATCTTCGAGCGGCGGGAAGGTCCCAACGTCCATTTCGTGGTGGCGTCCGCCAACTCGGGCAAGGTGATCCGGACCTTCCTGAATGTAAATAACGAGTACTGGAAGACGCGGGTGCTGGGGGCAGGACAGCTGCTCGAGGCGTCCCCGTGATCCCCTGGCTCAACCGGGGCAAGTGGGAACGGCCCTCCGACACCATGGCGGTCTACACCGAGATCGAGCCGGGCAAGCGGTGGGGCATCCGCGTCACGCTCATCGGCGATTTTGCCCGGGTCGAGGCTATTGACGGCGAAAAGTGTTCGTGGTATAAACCTGGTCCAGAACTTTCAAAAGACGTGAAGGCGCCGAACCTGCTGGAGCGCTTGCGGGGAATCAGCTTCGAAGACAAGTTGAAGGCCGAAGTGGAGGCCAAGCGCAAGGTGGCAGCGGCGCGCAACGGCGTCTCTTGATCCCCTTCCGGATCGCATCCGGAGCGAAACGGGTGAGAGGATGGACCAGGAACGGACGGAGAACCCCGCAGGCAGGGTGAGTGTGGCCGTCGCCGCTGAACAGGACCGAGCGCCGCTTTTCGACGGCTTGCGGGAGTACGCCCGGAAGAACCGGATCCCCTTTCACATCCCCGGCCACAAGCGGGGAAGAGGGATGGATCCCGAGTTCCGGGCGTTTCTCGGTGAGAACGCCCTTTCCATCGATCTGGTCAACATCGCGCCCGTCGACGACCTGCACCTGCCCAGGGGGATGATCAAGGAGGCCCAGGAGCTGGCCGCCCAGGCCTTCGGCGCGGAGCGCACCTTCTTTTCGGTGCAGGGGACCAGCGGGGCCATCATGGCCATGGTGCTGGCAGCGGTGGGACCGGGCGACAAGATCCTGATCCCCCGCAACGCGCACAAATCGGTGTGGACCGCCGTGGTCCTCTCCGGGGCCCAGCCGGTGTTTATGGAGCCCGAAATCGACCCGGTCCGCGGCGTCGCGCACGGCGTCTGCCTGGCCACGGTCGAGCGCACGCTCGAGGAGCACCCCGACGCCAAGGCGGTCCTGGTGGTGAACCCCACGTACTTCGGCGTCTGCGCCGACTTGCGGGGCATCGCCGAGGTGGTTCACCGCCGCGGCATTCCCCTGCTGGTGGACGAAGCCCACGGCGCACATCTCTATTTTCATCCGGCGCTCCCCTGCTCCGCGATGGCAGCGGGGGCAGACGCCGCCGCGACCAGCATGCACAAGCTGGGAGGCTCGCTCATCCAGAGCTCCATCTTGAACCTCCAGGGCGGGCGCCTCTCCAGCGACCGGGTGCAGGCTGTCCTGAGCATGCTGACCACCACGTCCACCTCGTACATCCTCCTGGCCTCGCTGGATGCCGCCCGCCGGTACCTGGCCACGTGGGGCGAAGAGCTCCTCACGCGCGCCATCGCCCTGGCCCAAAGGGCGCGGCGGGAGATCGGCGCCATCCCGGGCCTGGAGTGCCTGGGGCCGGAGGTCATCGGCGACCGCAGCTCCTCGTACGACTTGGACCCCACCAAGCTGTGCGTCACGGTGACGGGTCTGGGCCTTTCGGGCATCGAGGTGGAGGTGCTGCTCAGGGAGGAGCACGGGATCGAGGTCGAGCTTTCGGACCTCTACAACATCCTCTGCCTCATCACGCCCGGCGACGGCGAGGAGAGCGTCTGCCGGCTGGTGGAGGCGCTGCGGGCCATCTCCAGGGAGCACTACCGGAAGCGGCCGGCCACGCCGGTGGTGGTGAAGACACCCGAGGTGCCGCCCTTGGCCATGTCGCCGCGGGACGCGTTTTATGCCCCGGCGGAGCCTGTCCCGCTCTTTGAGAGCGAGGGGCGGATCATGGCGGAGTTCATCATGGTCTACCCGCCCGGGATTCCCCTCCTGCTCCCCGGCGAGCGGATCACCCGGGGGGCGCTGGACTACATCCGGGAGCACCTGGAGGCAGGTCTTCCCGTCCAGGGCCCGGAAGATCCCACTCTGCAGACCATCCGGGTGGTCGCCCGCGCCTAGCGTCCCCCGCGGTCCCAATGCTGGCAAAAGGGCGAAGCGTCTCCTTTTCCGCGCCTTTCACATGTGTTAGACTAAAGGCGTTGCAAATTTCAAGAGGCTGTCACCGACGGCCGGGGATAGCTGCCCAACACTCTCTGGAGGGAGCGACCGACGTGGCCAGGCAGTTGCGCATCGGGATCATCGGAGTGGGAGGCATTGCACAGTACGCGCACATTCCCGGCTACAAGGAGCTGGGAGACGAAGTCGAACTCGTGGCATGCGCGGATGTCAACGTGGAGCGGGCCAGGCAGGTGGCCGCGACCTACGGCATCGCCCGGGCGTACGAAGAGTACCGCGAGATGCTGGAACGGGAAGAGCTGGATGCGGTGAGCATCTGCACTCCCAACAAGTTCCACGCGCCGGCCACCATCGCCGCCCTGGAGGCGGGCTGCCACGTCCTGTGCGAAAAGCCGCCGGCGCTCTCCGTGGCGGAAGCGCGCGCGATGGTGGAGGCCGCGGCTCGGGCCGGCAAGGTGCTCACCTTTGGCCTGCACTAC
>k87-227443_pt1 | contig 10057 bp, 11 predicted proteins | sample MGYA00084031_6733416 | MGnify analysis MGYA00084031
AAGACAAACAATGTTTTAAATGAACATCCAATTCAATATAGAAAGGGGTTGTTGATGATGCTGGGGACAAACTTGAATGAAAAAAAGGCATTGCCGACGGTTCAAAGGGGCTGGGCTGAATTGATCCGAAAGGAAGACTGGTGGGCCGTGTGGATCGGACTTTTTCTGGTTGTGATAGCTATATTCTTTTGGTTAGCAGGGTCTTCCATTAAAGTGTTAACAGCCCAAATTCCAAAATGGGGAGACATTCATACTTTAACGACCACGTTAAGTCAACATTTCGGTTCCATCATTCTGTTGTTGGCCATTTATATTGTTTTATTTTCGATCGCTGCCTTCTTTTTGCAAGTAAAAACGAGTCACTTTATTTCCGGATTTATCGTTTTGTTTTATTTATACTCAGCGTTTTAATCAATATTTTTAGTTCTTGGGAATGGGCGCAGCAATATAATTTGGAAGCTCCTCTTGTTGCCCTTGCTTTAGGGCTTATCATCGGCAACTTAATACCTATTCCCGAATGGTTTGGAACGGCGCTCAGGACGGAACTTTACGTGAAAGTGGGGATTGTGTTTCTTGGGGCAACGCTTCCTTTCACACTGATCATAAAGGCTGGTCCTGTTGCCTTTCTCCAGGCAACGATCATTGCTGTGGCAACATTCCTTGTCATTTATTTCGTGGGAACCAGATGGCTGGGATTGGATAAACGATTTGCGGCCACATTAGGTGCAGGGGGCTCCATTTGCGGTGTTTCGGCTTCAATTGCCGTAGGCAGCTCCATAAAAGCAAAGAAGGAACATGTTTCCGTCTCGATTTCACTTGTTGTGATTTGGGCAGTATTTATGATTTTTGCTCTTTCACTTATTATCAAATGGCTAGGATTACCAGCGGGACAAGCGGGAGCGTGGATCGGAACATCAGAATTTGCAGATGCGGCGGGAATAACGGCTGCCAGCTCATTCGGCGATAAAGCGCTCGTAGCCTTTACACTCATGAAGGTCATCGGTCGTGATATCTTTATAGGGGTTTGGTGCTTCATACTTACGTTCATTTCAATCACTTGGTGGGAAAAGAGAAATGAAGGTGCAAAAGCGGATACGTCTGAAATATGGCGCCGATTTCCTAAGTTTGTGATTGGTTTTTTTAGCGCCTCAGCCATCCTGACCATCCTTTTGGCCGGCTCTTCGGCCGTTCAGGCAGATGTGATTAATACAGAGATTATTGCACCAATCAAAGAACTGAGAACATGGGCTTTTACTTTTTGTTTCCTGTCGATTGGATTGACAACTCGTTTTAAAGAATTAACATCGGTTGGTTGGAAACCGCTTGCCGCCTTCAGTGCAGGGGTCGTGGTGAACGTCGTTTTGGGATATATTTTATCTATTCTTGTCTTTGGCTCTTATTGGGCGAATTTATCATCATAAAGAAAAAAAAGGCCTATGTACAGTTCAACTTTCATAGGCCTTTTTTCTGCTGATCAACACGAATATTAAAGGAGTACTGTTGAATGAATAAAAATCAACTGACTTGTAATCAAAAAATCTGTTTTATTTTCGAAATTTGGGATCGACAGATTTGGTTTCCGCGCAAAATAAAACCTCTTAAAAGGTCATCCCGTTTTCACCAAGTGAATTCACGACATGTGAGAGAATTGAAGGATCGTTTATCGCTTCGATTGGAGAAGATTGCTTGCATGATGGACATTTTGCAAGAAGCGCATGATCATTGGATGATTTACGAAAAAAAGAACCAAATCATTATGGAAACCGCTACTTTTGATTTTAGTGAAGCTCTCGATATCTTGTCCAGACACGGTTTCACCAATGGCGATTATAATTTGAAAGTGGAATACGAACGAAAATGGGGAATGCTGTGATTCTTTTCCGTTTTACGAAACTCGGAAGAAATGTATAAACAAAAAAGTCTTTCAACGAACTAAACAGTGAGATTCCAAATTTTCAAGGAACTGATTTCAAAACGATTTTTGTAATCTCGGGAACGGCGAAAAAACGATATGGAAGACGGGTGGTGCCTAATCCGCGATTCACATAAAGTGTGAGTCTGTGGTGTTTTGTCAGTTCATAGCGTCCTTCTGGATATTTTGTTCCAAAGGGTGGGGTAATCAATGCCCCGATGAAAGGCAGTTTGATTTGTCCGCCATGGCTATGACCGCTCAATTGTAGTTGAATAGGAAAAAGAGAAGCCTCATCCGCTAAATCAGGTGCATGAGATAATAAAATCGTAAATTGATTTTCTGGGATTTTTTTGATCGTTTCATAAAGATTCGGTGATCCGAGCATAGCATCGTCAATTCCAGCGATGTAGATGCGTTGTTGGTTAATCATAGAGATTGTTCTGCTTTCATTGCGGAGAATTTGAAAGCTCGATTTTTCCATGATGTTTTTGTAAATTTCTGTTCCATAGCCTCCGTGATCGTGATTGCCGTAAACGGCGAACTTTCCAAAAGGGGCTTTGATTTTCCCGAGAATGTCAGGGAGAACATGCTTTTTTGGAAACTGACCAGGGTGGTCTAACAAATCGCCTGTAAAGAATACAATGTCAGGTTGCAAAGAATTGATGATGGCGACATGTTTTTGCAATTGATTCAAAGTATATTGAAATCCAATATGAGTATCGCTGAATAGAACGATCGACATTCCGTCAAATGACGGAGGAATGAGAGGATGGTAAAATTCTTCCACATGGATATCCAGCCGTTTCGGTTCTATATAATGTGCGTAGGCCAGCCCTCCGCCGGACAACCCTAGAAAAGCCAAAAAAGTGCCTGCCATCTTTTGGAGAAACATTCTTCTCGATATTCTCATGTTCACGTTGATCCACACCTATTCTTGTCATGGGGGATACCCACTCATAAAAGTGGATTGGCGTTTTTTCTTTTCAAGAAACGGGAATTTTCATGTTGCAGCAGCAAGTGCTGTCATTCCTAAACACGAATCATTTGCTTTCTAGTAAACTGATTCAAAAAGTTTCTGTTATTATTCTATGGACTTGCAATCAAATGTATTGCTTATTTTCGATTCAAGTGTTACTTTTTGAATAGATGAAGTTGCACAATAAAAGATGGCAGCTTAAAGGAGGCTGCAGCCGTGCAAAAAGAAAATCGGTTTGAAATGTTTTTCCTTCCTTCTAAAAAAGGAATGATACGGGTGTTTATCTATGGATTTGATGCTCCCGGAAGCTGGGGACAGGTGTTTGCCCAGTATCATGAATATACCATCAATATGAAAGGGTATAATAAAAAGAAGACGATCATTCAAACATTAAATAAATTAAATGAAAGATTAATAAATGAAAACCTCTAAATTCCGCTTCGGCGGAATTTTTCTCTTATCAGCGTTTTTTTATAAATAATGAAAAAGGACGAGGATCATTGGGGGTCATTCTGGCGGGAACCCGCTTTTTTTCATATAATATAATTGAGATTTTAAATTTTTTGTTAAGAGAAAGTTCGTAAGAAGCGGATGATTGGTAGAATTAGCGAACTTTTGAATGATTCGACAACCTCAAGTATTTTGAATCGAGCGATTTTTCCGGCTAATAAAGCAGAATATAGCACATTTTTGAAACGGGACAAGGAATTTTTCCCTATGTTCATACTTTTGCTGAATATGCGCCTAGGAAAAGCCGTTTGGCCTGTTCTAAATAAAAGACGGAAACAAGATTTTTGCTGATGGGGGCTTGTTTATGGACGCATTGGAAATTATGGCGAATTTAGATAGAGTAGTTCCTTACTTTCAACCGATCTTTAGCGCAGATGAACATAGCATCATTGGGTACGAGGTGTTGGGAAGATATTTAGGGGAAAATGGACCGGTAAGTTTAGGAGATTTCTTTGAAGATGAGGAAGTGCCGGATGAATTTCGGTTAGAGGCGGATAATCACATCTTAAGGCAGGCGCTCAATCGTTTTATGGAGGAAGAAGCGGAAGGACATCTGTTTATCAACAGGGATGCTCGTTTACTGATGATGGACAAAGAAGAAGAATTTCTCAATATATTGCTCGGGTACAAAGAAACGGGTCTTGATCTACATAAAATTGTGCTTGAGATTTCGGAAAAAAAATATACGAGTGATCTTGAACATCTATTACAATACTATAAAACATTTGGCATACAAATTGCGATTGATCATATTGGGGAAGAGAATGTCAATATTCATAAGTTTACCGGTTCTTATCCGGATATATTAAAAGTCAGCTTGCAAGCTCTTCGACATGATGCCGGAAACCGGGCATACAAAGACATTCTTCACTCTTTGTCGATATTAGCAAGAAAAATCGGCGCTTCTCTGCTTTTTGAAAAAATAGAAATCGAATTTCAGCTTCAATATGCATGGAAACATGGAGGCCGGTATTATCAAGGCTGCTACTTGCAAGAGCCAATACCCGGTTTTTTGCCTTGCGATGTTCTTAAGGAGAAATTGAGGAGAAAATTCCAAGAATTTATTCTTCATGAAAAGCGCATGCTGGAAAAAGTATATCTTCAGGCGGAATCCATACAAAACGATTTGCAAACACTTTTGCCGAAATTAAGGAAACAAACGGATTCGAGGATTGAACTGCTCAAAGAACTGGCTGCTTATTTTGATCCGATGTGTTTTCGTTTCTACATATGTGATGAAAACGGATTTGAAGTGACGCCGAACTTGTTGAAAAAGGATGGGGAGTGGATTGTACAGCCGGAGTATTTAAATAAAAACTGGAGCTGGCGTCCCTATTTTCTGGAAAACATTCTCCGCATGCGCAAAAACCGTACCGGTCTTTTATCAGATTTGTATTCTGATCTTGAAACGGGGGAAATAATCCGCACGTTCTCCTATCCAGTCAATGATCATGAATATTTATTTATGGACATTACGTACGATTATTTATACGAGCATGATGGTCTTCTTTATTAAAATAGGTTCGAATAGCTCATTCAGCACCTGGACATATTAACTATACACAATATAAGGCTAGAGGTGCTGAATATGAGTTTTTTTATGTGGATTTTAACATTGGCGGGCGTTGTAGTGGTTTCCGGATCTCTTTTGTACACGATTCTGATCATACAAGAGCAAAAACTGAAACGAACATACGATTCTGCGATCCCAAAAGCTGTTCAAGATCATCCCTATATTCGAAACCCTGTTATATGGACCGTAGTGATCGGAACAGGGCTTGTTCTTTTTTATATATTTTATGAGGCGGTCATTTATGGCTATTTATAGAAGGAACAGACCTCGTTCAGAATCGTGAATAAAGAAAAACGGGCCATTGTGACTAGTGATAGAAAATCGTGTAGACAATATCAGAACATGTTATCCTTTACATCTATTTCTTCAATAAGAAAAGAGAGGAAAATTTTCGCTTGGATCGATTCTATCTTTGCTTATCTTGTATTTCTTTTGCAAGATGTGTTTCCATTTCTTGAAACTGTACACAAGAAGATGTTTATGCTTCCTTCCTGTTAGCAAAGGCTCAAAAAATTTGAAAAAAATAAAATAGTTGGCTGCTTAAAAGATGTATGGTATATTTCTCTTGTTTCTTTTTTTAAAACTATTTGTACGGGCGGCAGACAAGTAGACCATTTATTTAGAAAGGGGAATCCTAGCATATGTCACAATTGCTCGGCATTATTCAACGACTCAAGTCATTGCAAGAAGGAAGCGAGACAGGAGAGGTCCAGCAACGGCTGTTTGAACTGAACGGAAAAACCATTTGCCAAGTTAAATATTTCCCAAATAAAGATACGTTTGAGTTAGAAGTGTTCGATCAAGACGGTAAATCCAAAAAGTATCCGTTTGATGACATCGATATGACCGCCATTGAAATTTTTGATTTACTTCAGGAAGAACGGCAGCAATAATCGAGTTCCCTTGTTGAGGATTTGGTCTCAATAGGGGATTTTTCATGTCAAAATACTGTAGATAAGAATCAATTTCTGGTATAATGACAGAAATTCAAAATATAAATAACGAGTGCGGGTGAAACCGGTGACCTTTATCATTGTTTTGTTAATCATCCAACTTTTCTTTTTGCTGCTGATGTCTGCGGAGCTCGCAGGAACAAGAAAGGAATTGACGGAAATCCGTAAAATTTTGTCTGATCAATCTTCTAAAAAGCCGACGGATCGGTCATAGCTGTTTTGCAAGAGCGTCAAGTTCTTTCGGCAGCGGAACTGATAAAGTGCTTTAAGTGCTTTGTTTGCTGAACTTAGAAGGGCTTATTCCTTTTTTATATTTTCCAAGGTGTTTTAGGGGCAAGAAATTCGGGTATATGGTAAAATGTAAAAAGAAATCAAGCGCTTACATAAAGCGGTAATTTTATCTGGAGGAGATGGAATGATTTCTTTCCAAAGCGAAAAATTTTTAGAAACAAAGATTTCGGATTTCTTAATTCCTTCTGAAAAAGTAGCCCATGTACAGTTAGAAAACAGCTTGGAACATGCTCTTCTAGTTCTGACAAAAAGCGGTTATACCGCAATTCCTGTCCTGGATCCTCAATTTCGTTTACATGGGCTTATCAGTTCTCCAATGATAACAGAAGCAATCCTCGGTCTTGAACGGATTGAATTTGAAAGACTTGAACAGCTAAAGGTAAAAGATGTATATAATTCTAAAATCCCTACGTTAAAATCTGATGATCGCTTTAAAAAGGCGCTTGGATTATTGATTGATCATCCTTTTCTTTGTGCGGTGGACGACAGTGGATATTTTGAAGGCATTTTAACGAGGAGAATCATTTTAAAGCAATTAAACCGCCACGTGGATCAATTAAATCATTTTTAAGGGCTGCTCCCGGTATTGGGAGCATCTCTCTTTTTGGCAAATATCCAATCCCCGTTTAATAGGGCTGCATTTTCATTTCAGGAAGATTGAAATAATGAATGGGAATTCGCGATTGAAAAGAGGTGTTGTAGATGATGGATAGTGAAGCATCCGTTTCCAGTTTGAAGCAAACAAAACGGCCTTATGTTCTTGCGGCTGTTATGCTGGCGATGTTCATGGGTGCCGTTGAATCGACGATCGTCTCAACGGCAATGCCTGACATTGTCTCTGATCTTGGAGGATTCTCCCTCTATGGCTGGGTGTTTTCTGCTTATCTGCTTATGAATTCGGTCACAGTTCTTATTTATGGAAAATTATCCGATCTGTTAGGTCGTAAACCAATCATTTCGATAGGAATCATTTTATTTTTAATTGGATCGACTTTATGCGGGTTTGCTCAGTCGATGGGACAGCTTATTTTGTATCGCTTTATTCAAGGTATTGGAGCAGGGGCCGTCATGCCAATAGCGAATACGATTATTGGCGATATTTATACGAAAGAAGAAAGAGCTAAAGTACAAGGATATTTATCCAGTGTTTGGGGCATTTCGGCCATTGTCGGTCCCGCTGTCGGCGGAATATTGGTGGAATATGTCAGCTGGCATTTTGTTTTTTGGATGAACATACCTTTGGGACTGCTTTCGCTTCTTGGCATTTGGCTGTTTTTTCATGAACATTTAGAGAAGAAAAATGCCGAAATTGATTACTTAGGGGCGATTTTCTTTACAATCGCTATCTCCTCTTTTATGTTTTTGTTAGTGGAAGGCGGAGTGAATATTGGGTGGCGTTCAAATGCCAGCGTCGGAATATGGTTTGGAATAGTCCTTTTTTTGGGCTTATTTATTTGGCAGGAAAAGCGGGCAAAAGAGCCTCTCGTTCCGTTTGCCATTTGGAAGGTCCCTTCTATTGCTATTGCGAATGTGGTTTCCTTTATAACGGGAGTGATGCTGATCGGCATTAGTTCTTTTCTTCCAACGTATGTACAAGGTGTGATGGGAGAAAATGCCACCATTGCCGGATTTGCCTTGACGGCCATGTCCATTGGTTGGCCGATTGCTTCTACTGTATCCGGAAGATTATTATTGAAAATTGGGTACCGATATACTTCGCTGCTCGGAGGGATCTTTCTTGTTATCGGTGGATTGCTTTTTGTTTTTATGAAATCGTCCTCAGGTCCGTTATGGGCGGCTGTCTCTTCGTTTTTCGTCGGAGTGGGGATGGGATTAACATCCACCGCTTTCATTGTATCCATTCAAAGCACGGTTGAATGGCAGCAAAGAGGGATCGCCACAGCTACCAATATGTTTATGAGAAATCTTGGAAATACAGTCGGTGCTGCTTTGCTGGGGGGGATTTTAAACAGCCGCCTCCAACGTTATTTGGAACACCGTACAGATTCTCAATATGCTTCTATCAATTCAATTAATTCTTTGCTTGGCAACGGCGGGAATAGCCGGATTCCGTCTAGTTTAGTCTCCGTTCTGAGAAACGGTTTGTCCGCTTCCCTGCATACTGTATTTTTGGTTGTCTTTTTCTGCGGTCTTCTCTCTTTTGTTTTGGTGATGTTTTTGCCTAAAAAAGAATAGCGAAAATTTCTTGCGAAATAGAACGAACAGAAGGGAAATAGGTCATGTCTTTTTCGGAGTTTCAACTATTATCTGTTCTGGCTCAAGAAATGAATATGCGAAAAGCGGCTGAACGGCTGTTTGTATCTCAGCCCGCTCTTTCTCAGCGTTTGCAGAACATTGAAAAAGAATGGGGAACAAGGTTGTTCAACCGTTCCCCAAAAGGATTGACTTTGACACCTGCCGGGGAATTGGTGGTGGATTTTGCAAACGAAATTCTGGAACGAAAAGAAAAAGTGCTGGAAAAAATTCATTCATTTGAATCGGAAGTACATGGTACGCTAAAAATTGCCTGTGCCTCCATTGTAGGGCAAAATTGGCTTCCGAAAGTATTAAAGCAATTTGTCGAAAAGTATCCTCATGCCAAGATTTCGTTGATGACGGGATGGAGCAGCGAAATAGCGAAGGCGCTTTATGAAGGAGAAGTGCATATAGGCATCCTTCGCGGTACACCCGATTGGAAAAGCCGAAAAATTCATTTATTCAAGGACAGGCTTTACCTGGTTGACAAGGAAATTCGCCGAGTCGAAGAAGTATTGGAAACCGACAGGCCGTTTATCCAATTTAAAAGCGACTCCAACTATTATCAAGAAATCCAGAATTGGTGGCATCGTCAGTTTCAAATGGCCCCAAAACGAACGATTATTGTCGACCAAATCGAAACGTGCAAGCAGATGACGTTTAACGGGATCGGCTATGCGATTCTCCCTGCGATCACGCTTCATCAGTGGGAATCAGATTTTTATAAAATTCCTCTTCACGATGAACATGGGCTGCCAATGGCGAGGGATACTTGGCTAATGGGATATGATTCCGCCTTTGAACTAAGACAGGTGGAGGCTTTTGTGGAAGTAGTCAATGATTATTTGGCAGAGCAGTCGACAAGTTTTGAATAAAATCTCTTGTACTAAGGACTTTCCTTTGCTAAAGTAGTATCAAACGTTCATCTGCTTTTACGGCGGTTTGTGTTCAACCGCTGCCAAAAATACATATTGAGTGGTTTGCCAAATATGGACAAGGAGGAAGAGTTTTTTTATGAAAATGTTGGACGCACATGAGATCATTTCATTTATCAGCAACAGCAAAAAATCTACACCAGTAAAAGTTTATATAAAAGGAAATTTAGATGGAATCGACTTTGGTCCTTCTGCCAAAACCTTTATTAACGGCAATACAGGTGTAGTGTTCGGCGAATGGGCGGAAATTTCACAAGCGATTCAAAACAATGAAGATCGCATTGACGATTATGTAATCGAAAATGATCGCCGCAATTCTGCTTTGCCTCTAATTGATTTAAAAGGAATCAATGCACGTATCGAACCTGGTGCCATTATCCGCGATCAAGTGGAAATCGGCGATGGGGCCGTCATCATGATGGGTGCCGTCATTAATATTGGCTCCGTTATTGGCGAAGGAACGATGATTGATATGAATGCGGTTCTTGGAGGACGTGCGACTGTCGGGAAAAACTGCCATATAGGAGCAGGTGCCGTTCTTGCAGGTGTAATTGAACCTCCTTCTGCAAAACCTGTCATTATTGAAGATGATGTGCTTGTTGGCGCTAATGCGGTTATTTTGGAGGGTGTAACTGTCGGAAAAGGTTCGGT
>k87-1104101_pt1 | contig 10055 bp, 7 predicted proteins | sample MGYA00084031_6733416 | MGnify analysis MGYA00084031
CATCGTGCAGGGAATGATCGCCGACGCCGATGCCCGCACGCCGGCCGCGATCCGCGAGGGGCTCATCCGCCCCAGCCGCGATCCCGAGGCGCGCAACCGCGTGCTCGTGCTCGCGGTGCTCGGTGCGCTGGCGCTCTGGGACCTCGCCGAGCCCGAGCAGGGCGCCGAGGGAACCCCGAGCATGCGCAGGCTCACCGAGCGGCTCTACCTGCCGCTGCTCGAGGTGCTGGCGAACGGCTACCTCGCCTCCCCCGACATCTACGAGGCGTTCGCGCAGGCGCGAGAAGGAGACGACGCATGACCCCGATCGAGATCACCGGGCTGCGCAAGCGCTTCGGGCGGGCCGTGGCGCTGGACGGGCTCGACCTGACGGTGCGCGCCGGCGAGGTGGCCGGCTTCCTCGGACCCAACGGCGCCGGCAAGTCGACGACGATCCGCGTGCTGCTCGGTCTGCTGCGGGCGGACGGCGGCCGCGCCGCGCTCTTCGGCGGCGATCCGTGGCGCGACGCGGTCGAGCTCCACCGCCGCCTCGCGTATGTGCCGGGCGACGTGTCGCTCTGGCCGAACCTCTCGGGCGGCGAGGCCATCGACCTGCTCACGCGCTTCCGTGGGGGCCGGGCCGCGACCCGCGACGCAGGCTACCGCAGGCGCCGCGAGGAGCTCCTGGAGCGCTTCCAGCTCGACCCGAGCAAGAAGTCGCGGACGTATTCGAAGGGCAACCGCCAGAAGGTCGCGCTTGTGGCCGCCTTCGCCTCGGACGCCGACCTGCTCGTGCTCGACGAGCCGACGAGCGGGCTGGATCCGCTCATGGAGGCGGTGTTCCAGCAGGAGGTGCGCGCCGCCCGCGAGCGCGGGGCCGCGGTGCTCCTCAGCTCGCACATCCTGTCGGAGGTCGAGCGCCTGTGCGACACCGTGACCATCATCCGGGGCGGTCGCACCGTCGAACACGGTCCGCTCGACCGGCTGCGGATCGGATCAGCCGCGCACGCCGAAGGCGGCACGGAGGCGAGCCTGGAGGAGCTGTTCATGCGGTTCTACGACCGCGAGGACGCCTCGTGAGCCGGTCGCGCCTGGGCGCCGGCGGCCTGCACGGCACCTGGCGCGTGCTCGCCTTCGCCCTGCGCCGTGACCGTGTGCGGCTGCTCGTCTGGCTCGTCGTCATCGCGCTGGTCTGGGTGGCGTTCACGGCGGAGCTCGCGGTGATGCAGGACGAGGGCCAGCTGGCCGAGCGCGCGCTCGTGCTGCGCGGCCCAGCCATGATCATGATGACCGGGCCGGGCTACGGCCTCGACGACTACACCGTCGGCGCGGCGCTGGCGGAGGAGGTCACGCTGTGGTTCGCCGGCGCCCTCGCCGTGCTGTCGATCCTCGAGGTGGTGCGCCACACCCGCGCCGAGGAGGAGTCGGGCAGGGCGGAGCTCATCCGCGCGGCGCCGGTCGGCCGTCACGCGGCAGCGGCCGGTGCGCTGCTGCTCGTCACCGGCGCGCAGGCGGCGATCGCCGCGGTCGGCGCGGCGGTGGTGGTCGGCGTCGGCGACGTCGCGATCCCGGACGCGCTCGCGCTGACGGGCGGCCTGGCGCTCGTCGGCGTGCTCTTCGCCGCGGTCGCCCTGGCGGCGTGCCAGCTGGTGGAGCACGGCCGCACCGCGACGGGCCTGTCGCTGGCGGTCTTCGGCGCCGCGTTCGCGTTGCGTGCGATCGGCGATGCGCAGCAGAGTCCCGCGACCGGCGACGCGCAGACCTCGTGGCTGTCGTGGCTGTCGCCCATCGCCTGGGTGCAGCAGACGCGCGCGTTCGTCGACCTGCGCGTGTGGCCGCTGTGGCTGATCGTCGCGGCGACGGCCGTCGCGCTCGCGTGCGCGATGGCGCTCGCGGCCCGGCGCGACTTCGGAGCGGGTGTGCTGCCGGCGCGCGTCGGGAGGGCGGGCGCGCGGGCCTGGCTGGCGGGGCCGCTGGCCCTCGCCGCGCGCGCCCAGGGCGCCGGACTCGCATGGACGACGCTCGGGCTCGGCCTGCTGTGGCTCGGATCCGGCACCGTCATCGGCTCCCTCGAAGACATGCGCCAGCTCCTCGAGGAGAACCCGCTGTACGCCGCCGTCCTGGGCGAGGGCGACCTGCAGAACGCGTTCTTCGCGCTCCTCGTGCTGCTCGCGGCGGTCGGCGCGGCGGCCTGGGGCGTGGGATCCGTCGGGCGCCTGCGGGCCGAGGAGACCGCGGGCCGCACCGAGGTCGTCCTGGCGACCCCCGTCGCCCGGTGGCGGTGGATCGGCGCGCAGCTCATCGCCTCGGCGGCGGGGACGGCGCTCCTGCTGCTCTCGGGCGCGGTGCTTCTCTGGGCGGGCGCGCGACTCGCCGCAAGCGCGGATGCCCCGGCGTGGCAGGACGTCATCGCGCTCGGCGCCACGCACATGCCCGGCGCACTCGCGATCGTCGTGCTCGCCGCTGCCCTCTACGCGTGGCTGCCGCGGGTCGGCTGGCTCGCGTGGCTGCCCGTGGCGTGGGCGATCGTCGTCGGCATGTTCGCCGATCTATTCGACCTGCCCGATGCCGCCAGGGCCGTCTCACCCTTCTGGTGGGCACCGAACCCGCTCACGGGCGACAACCCGGCTGGCGGCGACGTCGGCGCTGCTGCCGCCATCACCGCCGTCTGCGGCGTCGTCGCTGTCGTGCTCGCGCTTGCGCTCTGGGGCTTCCGCCGCCGCGGCGTGCCGGCGTGACGCGGGTCACTCCTCCTGGTCCGCGGGGCGGCGGTACGGATCCGCCTCGCCCGCGGGACGGGCATCCTTCGCGAGGCTCGCGACCTGCTCGTCGCGCTCACGTGCCTGCCGCAGCAGATCGGCGATCTGGCCCGCAGACTCCGGCAGCGCGTCGGGGATGAACTCGAGCGACGGGGTGAGCCGTGTGTTGAGCTTGCGCCCCACCTCGCTGCGCAGCATGCCCGTCGCCGAACGCAGGGCCGCCGCACTCCCCTCGCGCTCCTCGTCCGATCCGTAGACCGTGTAGAACACCGAGGCATGCTGCAGGTCTCCCGTGACGCGCACGTCGGTGATCGTCACAAAGCCGAGCCGCGGATCGCGCAGCCCCTTCTCCAGCCGCTCGGCGAGGATCACGCGGATCCGATCGGCGAGCCGGGCCTGACGTTCGCTTGCCATGGTGCTTCCCTTCTGAAAGCGGTTCTGCCGGACGACCTGAGGTCGCCCGGCAGAACCATGAGATCACGTGATCAGACGCGAGGCTTCTCGACCATCTCGATGGTCTCGATCTCGTCGCCGATCTGGATGTCGTTGTACTTGCCGAGGCCAATACCGGCCTCGTAGTCCGTGCGCACCTCGGTGACGTCATCCTTGAAGCGCCGCAGCGACTCGATGGCGAGGCCATCGGCGATGACGACACCGCCGCGGATGACGCGCGCCTTGGCGTTGCGCGTGATCGTGCCGCTCTTGACGATGACACCGGCGATGTTGCCGAACTTCGAGGAGCGGAAGACCTCGCGGATCTCCGCGAGACCCGCCTGGGTCTCCTCGTACTCCGGCTTGAGCAAGCCCTTGAGCGATGCCTCGACATCGTCGATCGCGTTGTAGATGACGTTGTAGAAGCGCACGTCCACGCCCTCGCGCGCCGCGGCCTCGCGGGCCTTGGTGTCGGGACGGACGTTGAAGCCGATCACGATCGCGTTGTCGATCGTGGCCAGGTTCACGTCGGACTCGGTGATGGCACCGACGCCACGGTGGATGATCCGCAGCTGCACGGAGTCGTCGACCTCGATCTTCAGCAGCGACTCCTCCAGCGCCTCGACGGCACCGGCGACGTCGCCCTTGATGATGAGGTTGAGCGACTCGACCTTGCCCTCCTCGAGCGCCTTCGTGAAGTCCTCGAGCGACATGCGCTTGCGGGCCTTGGCCAGCTGCGCGTTGCGCTCGGCGGCCTCGCGCTTCTCGGCGATCTGGCGAGCGGTGCGGTCCTCGTCCGTGACGATGAACATGTCGCCCGCACGAGGCACCGAGTTCAGACCCTGCACCTGGACGGGACGCGACGGAGCCGCCTCCTCGACGTTCTCGCCGTTCTCGTCGATCATCGCGCGGACGCGGCCGTACGCCGTGCCCGCCACGATCGCGTCGCCGATGCGCAGCGTTCCCGACTGGATGAGCACCGTGGCGACCGAACCGCGGCCCTTGTCGAGCTTCGCCTCGATCGCGACACCGCGGGCCGCCTTGTTCGGGTTGGCGCGCAGGTCGAGTCCCGCATCGGCGGTCAGCAGCACCGCGTCCAGGAGGTCCTGGATGCCGATGCCCTCGCGAGCCGAGACGTCGACGAACATCACGTCGCCGCCGTACTCCTCTGCCACGAGCCCGTACTCGGTCAGCTGCTGGCGGACCTTCGCCGGGTTCGCCTCGGGCTTGTCGATCTTGTTCACCGCGACGACGATCGGCACACCGGCGGCCTGGGCGTGGTTCAGCGCCTCGACCGTCTGCGGCATGATGCCGTCGTCGGCGGCGACCACGAGGATCGCGATGTCGGTCACCTCGGCACCACGGGCACGCATGGCCGTGAAGGCCTCGTGACCCGGGGTGTCGATGAACGTGATCGCCCGCTCGATGCCCTCGTGCTCGGTCCAGATCTGGTACGCACCGATGTGCTGCGTGATCCCGCCGGCCTCGCCCGCGACGACGTTCGTCTTGCGGATCGAGTCGAGCAGCCTGGTCTTTCCGTGGTCGACGTGGCCCATGACGGTCACGACCGGCGGACGGATCTCGAGGTCTTCGTCGTCCTCCTCGAGCTCCTCCTTCTCCAGGTCAAGACCGAAGCCCTCGAGGAGCTCCTTGTCCTCGTCCTCGGGCGAGACCATCTGTACCTTGTAGCCGAGCTCAGCGCCCAGCACCTCGAAGGTGGCCTCGTCGAGCGACTCGGTCGCCGTGGCCATCTCACCCAGGTGGAACAGCACGGTGACGAGGTTGCCCGGGGGCACGCTCACGCCGTGCAGCGTCTCGAGCTTGTCAGCGAAGTCCGAGATCGATGCGCCGCGGCGCATCCGGATGACGGTGTTGCCGTCGCCGCGCGGGACCTTGACGCCGCCGACGATCGGCGCCTCCCGCATCTCGAACTCTTGACGCTTCGCCCGACGCGACTTGCGCTGCTTCGACTTGCCGCCGCCCTTACCGAAGGCGCCGGCCGTGCCACCGCGTCCACGACCACCGGGGCCGGGACGACCGGGGAAGCCGCCACCGCCACCGGGGCGGAAGCCACCGCCACCGCCCGCACCGCCAGGCCGGCCCGGGGCGCCGGGACGCTGCTGGAACGGCGCGCCGGGACGACCGCCGGCACCGGGGCGACCGCGACCACCGGGGCCGGGACGACCGGGGGCGCCGGGACGCTGCAGCCCCGCACGCGGCGGCTGCGGCTTCGGGATGTTCGCGGGCGTCGGGCGCTGGCCCATGCCCTGCGCCGAGCTGAACGGGTTGTTGCCCGGGCGCGGACCGGCCGGGCGCTTGCCCATGCCCTGCGCCGAGCTGAACGGGTTGTTGCCGGGACGCGGGCCACCCGGGCGCGGCCCCGGGGACGGCGCGGCGCCGCCCGGCTTCGGAGCCGGAGCGGCCTTGGTCGATGCCTCGGCGGCCGCGGCGGGCGCCGGGGCCGCATCGGTGGGCTTCGGCGCGGGCGCCGGGGCAGGCGTCGCCTGCGGCTCGGCGGGCTTCGCCGGGCCCGGCTTGGCTGCGCCGGGGCGCGACGGCGTCGGCCGTGCGGGACCCTTCTTGCGCGGGTCCTCCTTCTTGGCGTCGCCGGAACCGACCGGCTTCGCGCCGTCGGCCTCGAGGGCGGCGCGCAGCTTGCGCGCGACCGGCGGCTCGATGGTGGACGACGGGCTCTTGACGAACTCGCCGAGATCCTTCAGCTTCGCGAGCGCGACCTTGCTGTCGACGCCGAGCTCGGCTGCGATCTCATGTACGCGTGGTTTAGCCACAATTCTCCTGTCTGGGCGGCCTGCCCGGACAGGGGCAGACCATCAAAGGCGGACGGGTCTCATTTCGAGCCGTTCACTTGGTTTCCATAGCTGTTCAGCCATTCCTCGAAGGTCTGCGTCTCGAGCGAGCCCGACACGCGCAATGCTCGTACGAAGGCACGACGCCGGATCGCCAGCTCCGCACACTCGGGCGTCGGATGCACCCACGCGCCACGCCCCGGCAACGACGCGCGCTCGTCCACGACGAGTTCGGAATCGACCGCCACCACTCTCAGGAGGGCGGACCGGGGAGCACGCGTGCGACAGCCGACGCACGTCCGTACGGGTTCCATCCTACACCTCAGTTCTTTTCACAAGCGCGTCTCGCGCGTCGCGAACCGCTTGCCTCTCTTTTGGGAGAACTCCCGCGTGTCGCACACCGCGAAGCGGCGCCCTCCGGCTCGAGGCCTGCGCGCAGCGCCGACCGGGCGGCGCTGCGCGCCGCGGGGGTCGCTTGGCTTCATGCTCGCTTCGCTCGCACAGGGGTCGCCGCCCGATTCGTCCAGGGCTCAGTGGCGCCGACCACCCTGAGCGATCACTCCGAGTCGAGGATGCTGTCGGGCTGGATGTCGATCTTGGCGCCCGTGAGCTTGGCGGCGAGGCGGGCGTTCTGCCCCTCCTTGCCGATCGCGAGCGACAGCTGGTAGTCCGGCACGAGCGCCCGGACGGCCTTCGTCGAGGCGTCAAGGATGAAGCTCGAGGTCACCTTCGCCGGCGACAGCGCGTTCGCGACGAACTTCGCGAGCTCCTCGTCGTAGTCGATGATGTCGATCTTCTCGTCGCTGAGCTCCTCGGTCACCGCGCGCACGCGGCGGCCGAGCTCCCCGATGCAGGCCCCCTTGGCGTTGATCGACGGGTCGTTCGCCTTCACGGCGATCTTCGTGCGGTGGCCCGCCTCGCGCGCGAGCGCCGTGATCTCGACGAGGCCGCTTGCGATCTCGGGCACCTCGAGGGCGAACAGCTTGCGGACGAGACCCGGATGCGTTCGCGACACCGTGATCGACGGGCCCTTCTGCCCCTTCGACACGCTCGTGACGTAGACGCGCAGGCGCTGGCCGTGCGGATACTCCTCGCCGGGCACCTGCTCCTCGGGCGGGAGGATCGCCTCGACCGTGCCGAGGTCGACGTGCACCATGCGTGGGTTCGGCCCCTGCTGGATGACGCCGGCGACGATGTCGCCCTCCTTGCCGCGGAACTCACCCAGCACGGCATCGTCGGCGATGTCGCGCAGGCGCTGGCTGATGACCTGCTTCGCGGCGAACGCGGCGATGCGACCGAAGTCGTCGGGCGTGGCCTCCTCCTCGCCGATCACGGCGCCGGAGTCGTCCTTCACGGGCACGTAGATGCCGACATGACCGGACTTGCGGTCGAGCTCCGCGCGAGCCCCCTCCGGGACCTCACCCGCCTGGGAGACGTGCTTTCCGTAGGCGGTGAGGACCGCCTGCTCGATGATCCGCACGAGCTCGTCGAACGGGATCTCCTTCTCACGCTCGACGGTGCGCAACAGCCCGAGATCGATGTCCACAGCGGCCTCCCTATTCAGCTCTCATCGGCATCTGGCTCGCCGATATCCCTCCGACGATACCGGACGGCACGCGCCCGCCGGCTGTGAGGACGTCGGCGGACGCCCTGCCATCCGCCCTGCGACTCGACATACTGGGCCGCATGGACAACCTGATGTACGCGATGACCGCCGAGGAGCTGATCGCCGCGTGGGGAGACGTGTTCTGGACCTGGACCGTGCTGCCGGTCGTCGTGGTGCTGGGCGTCTACCTCACCGTCCGCTCCGGCGCGTTGCAGATCCGGTTGCTGCCGGAGATGTTCCGGACGCTCACCGACAAGACGCCGCGCGACGAGGATGGCAGGCCGCAGTCGGTGTCGTCGTTCCAGGCGTTCACGATCTCCGCGGCCTCGCGCGTCGGCACCGGCAACATCGCCGGCGTCGGCACCGCGATCGCGGTCGGCGGACCGGGCGCGGTCTTCTGGATGTGGCTCATGGCGTGCATCGGCGCGGCGTCGGCGTTCCTGGAGTCGACGCTCGCCCAGCTCTACAAGACCCGCGACGCGAACGGCTTCCGCGGCGGGCCCGCGTACTACATGGCGCGGGGCCTCGGTGCCCGGTGGGCCGGCGTGCTCTTCTCAGTGATCCTGCTCGTCTGCTTCCCGTTCGCCTTCAGCTCGCTGCAGGCCAACACGATCGCGATCGCGGCTGACACCGCCATCGGCGTGCTGACGGGGCGCGACGAGACCGCCGCGTGGCTGCCCGCCGTGATCGGCGTCGCAGTCGCCACGCTGACGGCGCTCATCGTGTTCGGCGGCGTGCGCCGCATCGCCCACGTCACTCAGGCGCTGGTGCCCGTGATGGCGCTCGCATACCTCCTGGTCGGCCTCGCCGTCGTCGCGGTGCACATCGAGCGGCTGCCCGCCGTGGCCGCATCGATCTTCACCCAGGCATTCGGGCCGAACGAGGTGCTCGGGGCAACGCTCGGATACATCGTGCTCACCGGGGTGAAGCGCGGGATGTTCTCGAACGAGGCCGGGCTCGGATCGGCGCCCAACGCCGGCGCGAGTGCCGCCGTCACCCACCCGGTCAAGCAGGGGCTGGTGCAGTCGCTCGGCGTGTACTTCGACACGCTGCTGGTGTGCTCGATCACGGCCTTCACGATCCTCGTCGCCGTGCCGGATCTCGCCGATGCGCCGAGCGGGCTCGAGCTGACGCAGACGGCGCTGTCAGGGTCGCTCGGTGCCTGGTCGCTCGTCGCGCTGGCGGTGATCGTGTTCATGCTCGCGTTCAGCTCGATCATCGGGAACTACTACTACGGCGAGGCCAACCTCGAGTTCATCTCCACGAGCCCGCGCGTGCTTGCCGGCTACCGTGTGCTCGTCGTTGCCGCTGTGCTCGCCGGCTCCGTACTGTCGGCCGGTGTGGTGTGGGCGTTCGCCGACGCCGTCATGGGCGTCATGGCGCTCACGAACCTCATCGCTCTCGCGCTGCTGTCGGGCGTCGGCTTCCGCCTGCTGAAGGACTACACGGCGCAGCGGCGGCAGGTCCGCGATCCGGTGTTCACGCGGGACCGGATGCCCGATCTGCGCGGCGTCGAGTGCTGGGCGGACGAGGCGAGCGTCACGGGCGTGATCGACATCGCGGCGGCGCGGCACCAGGCCGCGAAGCACCGCGATCACCTGCACGGCGCGCCGGACCCCGGGAAGGCGGATCTGGGACCCGCGCGGGACACCGAGTGACGAGGAACGGGCCCGCTCCCCGGTGAGGGAGCGGGCCCGTTCGCGTGGCCGGTTCGATCAGGCGATCGACGCGGGGCGGCGCCGCAGCACCTGGACGAAGCCGCCGATCACGATGAGCAGCGCCGCGCCGAACGCGATGCCGAGCGGCAGCTCCGCACCGGTGACGGCGAGCTGCCCGTCCGCCGTGATCGTGACCCAGGCCCACCCGACGACCTCGCCCGAGGCATCGACGACCGCGAGGCGGTGCTGACCGGGTGCGATGTCGGCGGGCAGCACGTAGCTCAGCTCGCCGTCGGCGGCGACCGTGTCGGTGCCGAGCGACACCGGGTCGGAGAACAGCCATCCGCCGAGCGTCTGGCCGGCGAGCGCCTCGTCGACGATCACGGTGACACGCCCGCCGGGCGTCAGATCGCCGCGCACGACGATCTCACCCTGCAGGTCGGCCGTCAGCTCGTCGGCCGACGGAGCCCGGCCGGCGTTGCCGTTCCCGTTGCCCGGGTTCCCGTTGCCGTTGCCCGGGTTCCCGTTGCCGGGGTTACCGTTGCCGGGGTTACCGCCGTTGCCCGGGTTCCCGTTGCCGGGGTTACCGCCGTTGCCCGGGCCCGGCTCCTCCGTCTCGGCGATCACCGCGCGACCGAGCGGCGCGGGGTCGACCTGCTCGTGCGCCGCGAAGTAGTCCACGGTCGCGCTGAGGTCGATCAGGCCGCTGTCGGCCGTGCCGGCACCCTCTGCGAAGGTGAAGAAGTTGTCACCGCCGCCTGCGAGGAACGAGTTCGTGACCACGAGGAGCTCGTCACCATCCGCGACCGGCTCG
>k87-146944_pt1 | contig 10051 bp, 11 predicted proteins | sample MGYA00084031_6733416 | MGnify analysis MGYA00084031
GGGCGGCGGCGACGAGATCTTCGTCGACGACCTGCACCAGCGCTACGAGACGGCCTGCGACCCGCGGCTGAACCGCAGCCAGTCCCTCGACCTGGCGTTCCTCGTCGCGGAGATGTACCGGAACCAGTGAGACGGCCGCCTCGCGGGAGGCGCACCGGGTGGGGCGCGGATCACACACGATCCGCGCCCCACCCGGCTTTTGCGCCTCTCGCGGGGGCGAGTAAGGTTAGGTTTGCCTTACCGAGAATGCGGAAGGGCGTCGTCGAACCGTTCCCGGCGCAGGGGTGAACCGCGTGTACGTCTGCAGTTGCTTCGCCGTCACCGAGCAGCAGGTCGAGCAGCACGCGGAGAACGGCGCCCGCACCCCCCGCCAGATCGCCTCGGTGTGCAAGGCGGGCACGGACTGCGGCTCGTGCGTCCGCCGTATCCAGGCCCTCCTCGGCAGAGGCGCGGCCCCGCACCGGGAGACGGCCGGCCGGGGGCGTCCTCTTCCGGCGGGCCCGGCCATGGCCCCGGCCCCGTGCCCGGACCTCGGCGAGGCCGCCTAGTCCTCCGGCCGGTCCCCGCTTCCTGCCGTGCCGGTCACTCCTCCGGCTGTTCGACCACCTGGGCGAGGTAGAGGGCCTCGCCGAGCTTGTCCACCAGCTCCAGCTGGGTCTCCAGGTAGTCGATGTGGTGCTCCTCGTCGGCGAGGATGTCCTCGAAGATGTTCGCCGACGTGATGTCGCCCTTCGCCCGCATCACCTCGATCCCGCGCCGCAGCCGGTCGACGGCCTCGAGCTCGATCTGCCGGTCCGCCTCGAACATCTCCGTCACGGTCTGCCCCACGCGGACGTGGAACAGCCGCTGGTAGTTGGGCAGACCCTCGAGGAACAGGATCCGGTCCGTGAGGACCTCGGCGTGCTTCATCTCGTCGAACGACTCGCGGCGCGTGTACCGCGCGAGTTTGTACCAGCCGTTGTTCTCCTGCATCTTCGCGTGCAGGAAGTACTGGTTGATGGCGGTCAGTTCAGCGGTGAGCTGCTCGTTGAGGAACTCGATGATCTCGGGGTCGCCTTGCATCGTCAAGGCTCCTTCCGCACGGGGGGCGGGGCTGGCGGTTGCGCGGCATGATTCCACCGGCCCTCACGGCTGTCCAGTAAGTTCACACTCAGTATGAATTGCCCCGATTACCCCGGGGCTGGTCATGTGCACCCTCCTGCGTCTGCCAGGATGGAGTCATGGGTCAGCCGGTGGAACACACGTCCGGGAACGTGTCTGGAGGGGTGTCGCAGGGGGCGGTGCAGCCGGGGCTTCCGCCGGGACAGCGGTCGCAGCGGGGCTGGCCGGTCACCCACTACGGGCCGGTGCCCAGGTTCCGGCCCGAACGCTGGGACTTCCGGGTCTTCGGCGCCACCGCCGACGGGGAGAAGCACAGCTGGACCCACGAGGAGTTCACGACCCTGCCCTACACCACCGTGGTGGCCGACCTGCACTGCGTCACGAGGTACAGCGTGCTCGGCGCCGAGTGGGGCGGCATCCTGGCCCGCACCATCCTGGAGCTCGTCCCGCCCGCCCCGGAGGTCACCCATGTGATGGCGTGGGCGGAGTACGGCTACAGCGCCAATCTGCGCCTGTCCGACTTCGCCTCCGAGCGCACCCTCTTCGCCACCCACAAGGACGGCGAACTGCTCACCGCCGAGCACGGCTTCCCGCTCCGTCTGATCGTCCCCCACCTCTACGGCTGGAAGGGCCCCAAGTGGGTCCGCGGCGTGGAGTACATGACCGCCGACCGCCGCGGCTTCTGGGAGGAGCGCGGCTACCACAACATCGGCGACGTCTGGAAGGAGCAGCGGTACTCCTACCAGGAGGAACCGGGGGACGGACCGGAGCTGTGACGGCGGCGCGGCTCAGCCGTCCCTGAGCTTCTTCAGCAGGGCCACGTCCGCCGCGTGGCCCTCCTTGCCGCCCGGGGTCTCGATGATCAGGGGGACGCCCTCGGTGGCGGGGTGGGTCATCAGGGCACGGAAGGGGTCCGCGCCGATGTGACCGGCGCCGATGTTCGCGTGCCGGTCCTTGCGCGCACCGGCCGCGTCCTTGGAGTCGTTGGCGTGGATCAGCTTCAGCCGTCCCTCGCCGACCGTCTCCACCAGCCGGTCCAGCGTCCGGTGCATGCCGTCCGGGCCGGTCAGGTCGTGCCCGGCGGCGAAGACATGGCAGGTGTCCAGGCACACACCGAGCCTCGGATGGGCGTCCAGCGCCTCGAAGTACGGCCCGAGGTCCCGGATGCGGGAACAGAGGGAGGCACCCTGTCCCGCGGTCGGCTCCAGCAGCAGACACGGGTCGTCGTCGTGGGTGAGCTCGTCGAGCAGCGGCAGCAGATGCTCCCGCACCTGCTTCAGCGCCGCCGCCCGGTCCCGGCCGCCGGTCGCGCTCCCGGTGTGCACCACGACACCCAGGGCGCCGATCTCCCGCCCGCGCCGCAGCGAGTGCCGCAGCGACTGGACGGACCGCTCCACGGTCGCCTCGGTGTGCGAACCGAAGTTGATCAGATAGGGCGCGTGGACGTACGCCGGGATCGACTCCTCGGCGCAGGCCGTGCGGAACGCCTCGTCCTGCCGCGGATCGCCGGAGGGCGTGGCCCAGCCGCGCGGGTTGGCGACGAAGACCTGCACGGCCTCGGCCCTCAGCTCACGGGCATAGGACAGGCCCACCGAGTACAGCCCGCCGGCGACGGGCACATGGCCGCCGACGGGGTTGCGGAGGGGACCGGGAAGGGCGCGGGACTGCTCACTGCTCACCTGTTCAGGGTGTCATGTGCCCGGCGGGACGTGGCCGCCGGGCGCCCTGCGTCCGTCGCCCGGGCCCTCCTTGGGGCTCACCGGATGGTGATCGTGACCGTCGATCCCTTCGGGGCCAGGTCGCCGCCCTTCACGGACTGCCGCCGGACGGTGTCGCCGAACAGCCCGAGCAGACCGCGGTCCTCCTCGACCGCGAAGCCGGCGGCCTCCAGCTCGCTCCTGGCCTCGTCCACCTTCTTGCCGACCACGTCCGGCACCCTGACCATCTCCGGGCCCTTGGACAGCGTCAGCGTGACCGTGCCGCCCTCGGCGATCCGGCTGCCGCCCGCCGGGGCCTGCCGGGCGACCCGGCCCTTGTCGAACTCGGAGTTCACCTGCTCGGAGGCGATCCGCACCTTCAGACCGGCGCCCTCCAGGGCGGACTTCGCCTGGTCCAGGTCCTTGCCGGTGACGTCCGGCACGTCCACCGCGCGGCCCTTGCTGACGACGAGCGCGATCGCCGAGCCGGCGCGCCGCTCGGTGCCCGCCGCGGGCCTGGTGGCGATCACCGAGCCCCTGGCCACGCTCTCGCTGAACTCCCGGGTCACCATGCCCGGCTCCAGCCCCGCCTTCTTCAGCAGGGACCGTGCCTCGTCCAGCGGACGGCCCTGGAGATCGGGCACCTTCACGATCCGCGGTCCGTCGGAGACGGTGAGCGTCACCGAGCCGCGGACACGGATCCGGGTACCCGCCTCGGGGTCCGTACTGATCACCGTGCCGCGCTCGACCGTGTCGCTGTGGGCGTGCCTGACCTCCTTGACCTCGAGGCCGGCCTCCTCCAGCCGCTTCCTGGCCTCCGCCTCGGTCTTCGCCAGCAGCGGCGGGACCTTGGTGAACTGGCCCGAGTTGATGTACCACACCCCTCCGCCGAGGAGGAGGACCAGCAGGGCGGCGGCGACGACCGTGAGCGGTCTCCGCCGGAGCCGGAACGGCAGCCGCGGACCGGACGGCGGCGGAGGCGTCTCGAGACGGGCGGTACGGTCCAGGCCGTCCCCGGCCGGTTCCGCCCCGGGGCCCCCGCCGGCGGACGGGCGGCGCGGCACCGTGAGCGCACGCGGGATCACGCTCGTGCGGTCCTCCGCGTTGTCGTGCTCCGTGGAGCGGGCCTGCGGCGGCAGGGCGTCCAGCTGCTCCTCGCTGAGCCGGGCGCGTGCCTCGCGGACGCGGGCGAGCAGCGCGACCGCGTCCTGCGGCCGGTCGTCCGGGACGCGCGCGGTGGCCCGGGCGACCAGCTCGTCCAGCTCCTGCGGCAGCCCCGGAACGGCGGCCGACGGAGCCGGCACGTCCTCGTGGAGGTGCCGGTAGAGGACCTGGGCGGGGGACTCCCCCTGGTGCGGCTTCTCGCCGGTCAGCATCTCGTACAGCACGACACCGCACGCGTACACGTCGACCCGGGGGTCGGCCGTGCCGTGCTCGATCTGCTCCGGCGCGAGGTAGGAGACGGTGCCGAGGACGGCCCCGGTGGTGTTCGTCGCCGTGTCCACGGAGCGCACCAGCCCGAAGTCGGCGACCTTGACCCGGCCGTCGTCCCCTATCAGGACGTTCTCCGGCTTCATGTCCCGGTGCACGAACCCGGCGCGGTGCGCGGCGCCCAGCGCGGCGAGCATCGGCTCCAGGATGTCCAGCGCGGCCCGCGGCTGCAGCGCCCCGCGTTCGCGCAGCACGTCGCGCAGGGTGCAGCCGGGGACGTACTCCATCGCGAGGTACACGTACGACCCGTCGGTGCCCTGGTCGAAGACCTGCACCACGTTCGGGTGGGAGAGCCGGGCGACCGACTTGGCCTCCCGGATGAACCGTGCGACGAACGAGCCGTCGGCCGCGAGCGACGGATGCATCACCTTGAGCGCGAGGACCCGGTCCAGCCGGGTGTCCATGGCCCGGTAGACCGTGGCCATTCCGCCGGCGGCGATCCGCGCGTCGACGCGGTAACGGCCGTCGAGCACCTGCCCGACGAGAGGGTCCTGAAGGGTCGTGTCCACGCAGGTGAGTCTACGAGCAGCCCCGGGCGGTCCCTCCGGACTGCGACCGACCTGTGACGGTCCGGGGGCACTTGTGCCCCGTGCCGCGGGAGCGGGCGGACCCGCCCCCGCGGCACGGCTCAGGCCGCCCCGAAGGCGGGCCGCTCCGGATCCAGCCGCGCCAGCCCCTCCATGGGGGAGGACGCCTCGGCGAAGTGCCGCTTGGGGATCCGCCCGGCCAGCCGCGCCAGCCGCCCCGCCTCGACCGCGTGCTTCATGGCCCGGGCCATGGTGACCGGCTCCTGCGCCCGGGTGACCGCCGAGGCGAGCATCACCCCCGCGCACCCCAGCTCCATGGCCAGCGCCACGTCCGAGGCCGTCCCCGCCCCCGCGTCCAGGATCACCGGCACGCGCGCCTGCTCCACGATCAGCTGGAAGTTGTGCGGGTTCCGGATGCCCAGCCCGGACCCGATCGGCGACCCCAGCGGCATGATCGCCGCACAGCCGACGTCCTCCAGCCTCCGGGCGAGCACCGGGTCGTCGTTCGTGTACGGCAGCACCGTGAACCCGTCGTCGACCAGCGTCTCCGCCGCGTCCAGCAGTTCGATCGGGTCCGGCAGCAGGGTGCGCTCGTCGGCGATGACCTCCAGCTTGATCAGATCCGTGCCCAGCGCCTCGCGCGCGAGGCGCGCGGTCAGCACGGCCTCGCCGGCGGTGAAGCAGCCGGCGGTGTTGGGCAGCACCCGGATGCCCAGCTTCTCGAGGACCGACAGCACGGATCCGCGCACCGACGGGTCCACCCGCCGCATCGCGACGGTGGTCAGCTCCGTGCCGGAGGCGAGCAGGGCCCGCTCCAGCACCTCCAGGCTGGGCGCGCCCCCCGTGCCCATGATCAGCCGGGAGGCGAAGGACGTCCCTCCGAGGACCAGGGGATCGTCGGCCATGGCTCAGCCTCCCTGGACGGCGGTCAGTACTTCGACGCGGTCGCCCTCGGCCAGGGCCGTGGACGGCCACTGCGCGCGCGGGACGACGGTCTCGTTGACGGCGGCGGCCACCCCCGAGGGGGCCGCGGTGAGGGACCGCACGACGGTGTCGAGAGCCGTGCCGGGCGCGACCCGGCGGGGTTCGCCGTTGACGGAGATGGTGACGGAGAGGTTCATACGGGCTGCTCCATGGATGCGGCGGCGCGAAAGCGCCGCGGACTGAAGGGGCGGGCCTCCTCCGGCAGCTCGCCGGTGGTCAGGACGTGCGCCATGGCGTCACCGGTGACCGGCGTGAGCAGCACGCCGTTGCGGTGGTGCCCGGTGGCCAGCAGCAGGCCGTCGAGCGCGGTCGGGCCGAGCAGGGGCGCGTTGTCGGGGGAGCCGGGGCGCAGTCCGGCGCGGGTCTCCGTCAGCGGCAGCTCGGTGATCCCGGGCACCAGCTCGTGCGCGTCGCGCAGCAGCTGGTACACGCCGCCCGCCGTCACGGTCGTGTCCCAGCCCAGCTCCTCGCTGGTGGCCCCGACGACGAGTTCGCCGTCGAGCCGCGGCACCAGATAGACGTGGCTGCCGCGCACCACGGCCCGTACGGTGCGGTTCAGAAGCGGCGCGTACCGCGGGGGCAGGGCCAGCCGCAGCACCTGTCCCTTCACCGGCCGCACCGGCGGCAGCACCTCGTCCGGGACGCCCGCGAGCTGCCCGCTGCGGCTGCCCGCCGCGAGGACCACCTGCTCCGCCCCGAGCGCGGTGCCGTCGTCCAGGACGCAGCCGGCGGCCCGGTCACGGGTCACGGTGAGCCGTTCGGCCCAGGCGCGGTGGAAGACCACGCCCGCCCGTTCGCAGGCCGCGACCAGCGCGTGGGCGAGCCGCCGCGGATCGACCTGGTGGTCGCCGTCCACCCGGAGTCCCCCGCGCACGCCCGGTGCGAGCATCGGTTCCAGACGCCGGCACTCCCGCCCGGACAGCCACTCCGACTCCAGGCCCGACTGCTGCTGCAGCGCGTGCAGATCGCGCAGATGGGCACGGTCGTCGGCGTCCAGTGCGACGGCGAGCGTGCCGCAGCGGCGGTAGCCGGGGTCGTGGCCGGTCAGCTCGGTCAGCTCGGCCACGAAGTCGGGGTAGCGGCGGGCCGAGGCCAGGTTGAGTCCGAGCAGGGTCTGCTCGCCGTAGTGCAGTTCGGTGACGGCGGCGAGCATGCCGGCGGCCACCTGCGCGGCCCCGCCGCCCGGTTCGGGATCCACCACGGCGGTGGCGAATCCGCGCTGCGCCGCGCGCCAGGCCGTCACCAGCCCGATGATTCCGCCCCCGACGACCAGGACGTCCGACGTACGCGATGACGACATGGGCTTCCAGCCCCTCCCTTCGCCGGTATGACCCGGATCAGGTTCGTACGGTCGGAGGCCGCCAGCCTCCCTCTCAGCCCGGTGCGTCCGGGCTCCCGCGAGTCCTTGTACGGTGGCCACCCTAGTGCGCGGCACATCGCCCCTGTAAAGGAGCCCCCTTCATGCCCCGTTCGCTGGACGGCCGTGTCCTCGCCCCCGTCGCCGACCAGGCCCCCGGACGGGTGGACACCCGCACCCGCTTCGCGTACCACGAGCGCGAGGGGCGGATCTGGGCCGAGTACGCGGGCGGGGACGTCGTGCAGGGCCGTCCGGTGGGCACCAGGGAGGGAAACCGCCTCGACTTCCGGTACGTGCAGCTCCGGCGGGACGGGACGACGGCGTCCGGGCACTGCGTGGCGACGGTGGTCGACCTGCCCGACGGACGGGTGCGGCTGGAGGAGACCTGGCAGTGGGAGTCGCAGCCGGGCAGCGGGACGAGCGTGGTGGAGGAACTGGTCGAGGAGCCGGCGCAGCAGTCCGCCCCGCACGCCCCTGACTGACGGAACGTCAGTTGACTATGGTGATCGAGTGAGCGACCAGAGGCAGGAAGAGAGCACGTCACAGCCGCGGCGCGTGGTCGTCGTGGGTGCGGGCATGGCGGGTGTGCAGACCGCGGTCGCCCTGCGCGAGCAGGGCTTCACCGGCACCGTGACCCTGATCGGCGCCGAACCCCATCAGCCCTACGACCGGCCGCCGCTGTCCAAGGCCGTCCTGCTCGGCAAGGCCGAGAGCTCCGCCTTCGACGTCGACTTCGAGACGCTCGGCATCGACCTGCGGCTCGGCTGCGAGGCGCTGGCCGTACGGACCGGCGCGCGGGTGCTCGACACCTCCGCCGGGCCGGTGCCGTACGACACGCTCGTGCTGGCCACCGGTGCGGAACCGATCCGCCTGCCGGGCGCCGAGGGCGTCCCCGGAGTGCATCTGCTGCGCACCCTGGACGACGCCGAGCGGCTGCGGCCGGTGCTCGCCGAGCAGCGCGACGTCGTGGTCGTGGGCGCCGGCTGGATCGGCGCCGAGTTCGCCACCGCGGCACGCGAGGCCGGCTGCGCCGTGACGGTCGTGGAGGCCGCGGACCGGCCGCTCGCGGGGGCGCTGCCCGCGGAGGTGGCCGCGCCGATGGCCGCCTGGTACGCCGACAGCGGCGCCGAGCTGCGCACGGGCGTGCGCGTGGAGCGCGTCGAGCCCGGCGCGGTGGTGCTCGACGACGGCTCGCGGCTGGCCGCGGGCGCCGTCGTGGTCGGCATCGGCGCGCGGCCGGCCACGGACTGGCTGGCCGGCTCCGGCATCGAGCTGGGCGCCCACGGCGACGTGCTGGCCGACGACCGTCTGCGCACCTCGGCGCCGGACGTGTACGCGGTCGGCGACTGCGCCTCCTTCCCCTCGAGGCGGTACGGACAGCGCCTGCTGATCCACCACTGGGACAACGCGCTGCAGGGACCGCGCACGGTCGCGGCCAATGTCGTCGGCCAGGTGCCCGCGGCCTACGACCCGGTGCCGTACTTCTGGTCCGAGCAGTTCGGCCGCTTCGTGCAGTACGCCGGCCACCACGCCGGTGCCGACACCACCCTCTGGCGCGGGGATCCCTCCGGGGCGGCGTGGACGGTCTGCTGGCTGCGCGAGGGACGGCTCGTCGCCCTGCTGGCGGTCGGCCGGCCGCGGGACCTGGCGCAGGGCCGGCGGCTGATCGAGTCCGGGACCCCCATGGACCCGGACCGGCTGGCGGACCCGGCACGGCCGCTGAAGGCGGCGACCGCGTGAGGCACACGACCACCGGCGGACGAACGTGACTTCCTCGCGTCGGTGGCAGATGGCAGGCTTGATTCCGTGACCGAGATTGACGCAAAGATCGATGCTCTCGTCCCTGCCTGGCTCACCCTTCCCGACGTCGCCGAAAGGCTCGGCGTCGAGGTGACGCGCGTGCGGCAGATGGTCAAGGAGGGCCAGCTCATCGCCGTGCGCCGCGGGGAGAACCGCGCGCTGCACGTCCCCGCCGCCTTCATCGACGGCAGCAAGGTGGTCAAGGGCCTGTCCGGCACCCTGACGCTCCTGAAGGACGACGGCTTCACGGTCGAAGAAATGATCGAGTGGCTGTTCACTCCCGACCCGTCCCTTCCCGGCACCCCCGCCCAGGCCCTGCGCGAGAACCGCGGCACCGAGGTGAAGCGCCGCGCCCAGGCCCTGGCGGTCTGACCCGTACGACCGGGGCGGCGCGGGCGGCCTTTCACGGGGGCGGTCGACGCACCCCGCCGGCCGGCCGCGCCGCTCATGACCGGAGGGCACCGGCGGTCCCCCGGACGGCCGCCGGTGCCGGGGGGAGGAACACGGGCGGGTAGGGTCCGTCCGGGCGCCGGAAGAGGGCCGGACGGGGCCGGACCGCGTGCGCGGGGCCGTGCCGCCGGGCCCGTGCGCCGTCCGCGCACCCGAACCGACGAGCCCGGCACGGGCCTTGAGACGCATCCGAGGGGGATCCGCCATGTCCGACACCGCTGCCGCCGCCGACGCACGGACACGGCTCGCCGGCGCACGGCTGTATCTGTGCACCGACGCCCGCCGCCGGCAGGGCGACCTGGCCGAGTTCCTGGACGCCGTGCTCGCGGGGGGCGTCGACGTGGTGCAGCTGCGGGACAAGCAGCTGGAGGCGAAGGAGGAGCTGGAACACCTGGAGGTGTTCGCCGAGGCCTGTGCCCGGCACGGGAAGCTGCTCGCGGTCAACGACCGGGCGGACGTCGCCCACGCCGCCGGCTCCGACGTGCTGCACCTGGGACAGGGCGACCTCCCCGTTCCCGCGGCCCGTGAGATCCTCGGGGACGGCATCCTGATCGGACGGTCCACGCACAGCGAGGCCGAGGCCGCCGCGGCCGCCGTGCAGGACGGCGTGGACTACTTCTGCACGGGGCCCTGCTGGCCCACCC
>k87-1467721_pt1 | contig 10050 bp, 9 predicted proteins | sample MGYA00084031_6733416 | MGnify analysis MGYA00084031
ACGTCGTACTGCTCGCCGTAGATCCGGCTCAGCTTGGGCTCCTCCCGGACGTAGACGTAGAAGGCGAAGAACGCCCACACCCCCGCGCCGTAGATCCCCAGCGCGGGGTCGGCGAACAGCAGCGCCTGCCCGAAGATCACGCCGAGCGCGGAGACGAACATCGGGTTGCGGACCCGGCTGTACGGCCCGCCGATGACCAGGCGGTCGCAGGGGGCGGGAGGCATGGGTGTGCCATGGCCCTCCGTGACGAAGCGGGCGAACGCCCGGATGAGGTTGGGCGCGCCCAGCACTATCAGGACGACGCCCACCGCCCGCAGCGGCAGCAGGCCGGGGCTGGACCAGTCGTAGGGCGAGTCCCACCCCGTGAGGAGCCAGGGAACGACGCCGACGATGAACAACGGCACGACGAAGAAGGCAGCGCTCGCGGCTGCCGCCACACCCGTACGCATGCCGAATGGCTTACCGTCCACTCATCATCTAAGACTCCCGGCCGGGGTGGCGCTGGCGCATCAGGGTGCGCGTCGCCGCACGGCGGGCTCCCAGCGCACACGCCCCGGCGGCCCCGGCCGCCGGGGCGCGCGGCCCGCCCGCCTCAGCCCCCCGCCCGCGAGGTGCCGCCGGAACCACGCGGTCAGCGCCGAGTCCACCTCGCGGGCCAGCGGCAGCTGCGGTGCCGGCCCGGTGCCGGGCTCCTCGGCGAGCGGACGCGCCAGCCCGGGCACCGTCAGCAGCTCGCCGCGCTCCCCCAGCGCTCCGGCGAGGCGCGCGGCGTCGGCGCGCAGCGGCGGATAGTCGCACTCGCCGCTGACGACCAGCAGCGGCGCGCGGCCCACGGCGTCGGCCCGGGCGAGGAAGTCCAGGGCCGCGGCGGCCGCTTCGGACTCGGCGTCCCACCGATAGCCGCCGGTCAGCAGGTTGACGACGGACCGGGCCCGGATGGCGGCGTTGACCACGGCACCGGCGAAGACGGGCACGTCCGAGTCGGCGAGCACCCGCAGCGCGACCGCCCCGCCCAGCGAGCCGCCGAGCACGCCGACCGGGCCGCCGCTGACGGGCAGCTGTGCCCGGAGGGACGCCAGCGCCGCCGGGAACTCCGCGGCCGCCTGCCGGACGAGCGGGTCCAGGTAGGACCTCAGGGCGTCGTCGCGCACCAGTTGGCGCACGGCGTCCATGCGGCCGCCGGGCATGCGCGCCCCGCACCCCGGCATGCCGAGGTGCACCCGCCACGCGGGCAGGCCGTGCATCGGCAGCGCCGCGGCGAACGCCGCGTCAGAACACGGCGGGGCGTGCATGTGCCAGGTGACGATCAGCGGCGCGGCGCCGCCGCTGTCCGGGGGCAGCGCGGTGAAGGGCACGCCGGCGGCCGTGCCGGTCAGCGGTGGGCGCATCCGGCCACGGTAGACCCGCGGCCCCGCGCAGGCCGCCTGGATCTGCCAGCAGCGAAGGCCGTCACCCCCGGGGGCCAGGCCGGTGCGGCCGGTCAGGCGCCCGGCGGCTCGCGCTCCAGCCAGGCGCGCAGGTCGGGCGGCAGCGCGCTGACGGCCCGCTCGTACAGCACCAGGTCGCCGGCGGTGACGGTGCCGCGCCACTGCCCGCTGGTGCCGCGGCGGAAGAACCACGGGCCGGGCCGGGCGCCGGGCCCGAGGGCGGGCAGCACACGGTCGTACTCGGCGCGCATCGCGTCGAGTCGGCAGGCCGCGACCAGTGAGGGCCAGGCCGCTTCGGGCACCGTGATGCCCAGGTGGGCGGCGACGCGCCGCATCTGCGCCGGCAGGTCCTCCAGCAGGTCCTGGTAGTGGAGTAGCAGCACGCGCGGTTCGTGCCGCAGCGGCCACCAGGATGTCAGGTGTGCCGTGAAGCGTTCCAGCGTGATCGTGCCGCCGCGCCCGAAGGACTGGCCGGAGAAGAACGCCCGCCAGAAGGCGCGCGGATCGCTCGGCAGCGGGCCGTGCACCCCGCTGGCGCGCATGTGGTGGTGGAACGACAGAGCGACGTCCCGCAGGTCGCGGAAGACGACCAGGTAGGAGACGGTGGGCGGCAGCGGCGGCAGCCCGTCGGCGGGGAGGTGGGTCTTGAGGAACCGGCGGTGCCGCTGGGCCTGGAGCCGGCCGAGGACGGTCTCAAGGCTGTCGTCGTCGTGCCGGAACTCCAGCCAGGGAGAGAGCTGCCGCAGCGGCCCGGGCAGCGCGGTGCCGCCGAAGACCAGGCACGCGGTGATGCGCTGCGTCCAGGTCGTGCCGGACTTGGGCGGGGTGGCGATGACGATGTCGTCCGGGCGCGGCCGGAAGCGGTCCCACCGGGTGCTGTCGTAGAGGGCCGTGCGGTACACGCGCCTGCTGAGCTGGTCCATACCTGCGCTTTTCCACCGCCCGGGGGCGGCGGCACGGCGCACGCCCGGGGCGCACGGGCGCCAGTCATCCCTCGTTGGTTCACCGGCCCCTCACCCGGGAGGACCTGGCGGATGCCGCCACGCCCCGAGGAAGTGCGGGGCAGGCCGGCTGGCGCGGGGAAACGGGAGGGACGCGGTGCGGCGACAGGCATGGACCGGCCGGGCGGTGGCCGCCGGCGGCGCGGCGCTGGCGCTCGTGCTGGGGCTGCCCGGCACCGGGCTCGGCGGGCACCGGCACGGCTGGGAGCACGTCGTGGTGTGGGTGCCGCAGGACGAGCCGGAGCGGGCCGCTTACGTCGCCACCTCGGCACACGGCGGCTTCGACGTCCACCCGCGGGATGAGATCCAGTGGGACGGCACCCACCCGAAGACCGTCTACCACAAGGACGGGATCGGCACCCACTGCTTCCGCCCGGCGGGCACCGGCGACGAGCCGCCGGAGAACCACGCGGGGACGTGGCAGTACCCCACGCTGGCCGGCTGGGAGGGGTATCCCGCGGGCGTGCGCGAGCAGCTGGTGGCGGCCGGCTTCAGCAGCGCCGCGTTCGGCCTGAGCGGCGCCGCCTTCGGCTCCCGCCTGGAGCGGCGATGCCCGAGGACATCCCGTTCGGCCCGTACGGCTTCTAGGGCCGCCGCGGGCCGCCGCCGGCTCACGGCGGGGTCCGGCGGGTCCGGGCGGAGGACCATCCCTAGAATCGCACACGTGTCCGAATTGCCGCCCGATCCCGCCCGGCTGCGCGTGCTCGCCGCCTGGCTCCAGCTCCAGCTGAACGCCGTGCGCGGCGCGCTCGCCGAGGCCGAACGGCGGCAGGCGCAGGAGGCGGCGCGGCCCGGGTGGTGGGTGCAGTGGCGGCGGCGCGTGCCGGGACAGCCCCGGGGCGGCGTGCTGCACCGGCGCGGCTGCTGGTGCCCCGGCGAGCCGGACCTGCGCGCCGAGGAGGTGCGGCGGCTGCTGGCCGAGCACGGCGACCGCATCGAGCGGTGCGCGGCCTGCCGCCCGGACATCGGCGCCGGCTGAAGACCGGCCACCGCCCGGCACGCGGAGAACGGGCGGCGGGCAGGTGTGTCACGAACGGCGACGGCACGGTCGACCTCTTCGCGCTGATCTGTGATCGTGTGTAAGCCAGCACCCGGTTGAGGGGGGGTACCACCACATGAGCACCGGCTTCGGTCTGTCCCACGCCGTGTGGGCGAAGTCCAGCTACAGCAACGGAAACGGCGAGCAGTGCGTCGAGTTCGCCCGGAACATCCCCGGCGTCGTGCCCGTGCGCGACTCCAAGAACCCCCAACGCGCCCTGGCCGTGTCCGCCGGCGCCTGGCAGGCGTTCGTCGACTATCTCAAGGGATGACGCGACCCGGCGGAGCCCCGCCGCCCGGCTCGCGGAGCGGCGGGGCTCCGTGACGTCCCGCCCCGCGCGGCTGCCCCCACCACATGCACCTCTGCGCCAGACGGCGGGTATTCAGGTGGAACGCGCCTGCCGCGGGGCGTGGCTGTCCGGCGCCCGCCGCCGCGCTCCCCGAGGCCATCCGTCGATGACAGCCGGGCGGAGAACCCGGACCGGACGAAGGGAGCGCAACCATGGCCAAGGACGTCATCACCTTGATCACCTCCGCCCACCGGGAGGTCGAGCGGCTGTTCGACGCGCTGCGGTCGGGCGAGGGGGACCGGGCACGGCTGGCCAGCGTCCTGTGCGCGCTGCTGATGGCGCACTCCCGCGCCGAGGAGGAACGGGTCTACCCGGTGATCGCGAAGGCGGCGCCCGGCGAGAAGGACCTGGTGCGGCACAGCGAGGAGGAGCACCAGGAAGCCGAGGAGCTGGCCCAGCGGCTCACCCGCCTCGACCCCGGCGGGAACGACTTCGCCTCGGTCCTGGACGAGCTGGTCAGCGCCGTCGCCCTCCACGTGGAGACCGAGGAGTCCGAGGTGCTGCCCGCGCTGCGCGAGGCCGTCGGCGACGACGGGCTGTCGCGGCTCGGCGAGGAGTTCAGCCAGCGCCGCACCGAGGTGCTCCAGGAGGCGCCCGGCGGCGAGGAGGCGCTGGCGAGCCTGACACGGGAGGAGCTGTACGAGCGCGCCCAGGCGGAGGGCGTGGCCGGCCGGTCGGACATGGACAGGGAAGAGCTGGCCGCCAGCCTGCGCGAGGCACACCGCCAGCAGTGAGGCGCGGTGGCGCGGCGTGCCGGGTCCCTCGCCGGCAGCAGCGGTTTCCGCCGCGGGCGGCGGGGAACTCCGGCACCAGGAGCTGCCTCGTCGTTCGGCCGAGCGACGGCATCACGGATGCGAATGCGAACCGAGGAGACCCGCCGTGCAACATGATCAGTTCGTGGGACAGGTGCAGGCCCGGGCCCGGCTCGGCAGCCGCGGCGCCGCGGAGACGGCGACCCGGGCCAGCCTGGAGACGCTGGCCGAACGCGTGCCGTCGACGCTCGCGGTCAACCTGGCCTCCCAGCTGCCGACCGAGGTGGGCGAGCACCTGCGCCGCGTCGCGTTCGCGGCCGACGAGCCCCGGACCGGGGTGCGGATGAGCCGCCAGGAGTTCTTCGACCGCGTCGCGCAGCGCAGCGGCGCCGACCCGTCGAAGGCGGCGTACGAGGCGCGCTGCGTGCTCCAGGTCGTGGACGAGGCCACCAGCGGCTCGCTGACCGACAAGGTCCGCCAGTGCCTCGACGACGACCTGGACAACGCGCTGTTCCGGCACTGACCAGCCGCTGACCGGCCGCTGCCCCCGGGAAACCGGCCCGCACCAAGCCCGCGACCTCACGCGCCGCAGGCCTTACACTTCCCCTGTTCACGGCGGTGGCAGGAGGCGGCGGGTGACGGACGGGCAGGTACCGCGCCCGCGCGGCGCGCAGAACGGGAACGCCAGGAACGGGAACGACAACGGGAAGAAGCCGCCGACGATCTACGAGGTGGCGCGGCTGGCCGGGGTGTCCCACCAGACCGTCTCCCGCTTCCTGCGCAAGGATCCGGCCATGCGGCCCGAGACGACGGAGCGGGTCGCGCGCGCTGTCGCGGAGCTCGGCTACCGGCCGAACCGGGCGGCGCGGACCATGCGCACCCGCCGGACCAACCGCATCGCGGTCATCTTCCCCGGCTCGACGGAGCGGCTGCCCGCGCGCATCCTCGGCGGCGCGGCGGCAGCGGCGCACGAGGCGGGATACCTGCTGGACGTGGTGAGCCTGGAGGGCGACGCCGCCGCGCGCGCGGAGCGGCTGGAGGCGCTGCTGCAACCGGAGAGCGCCGACGGCATCCTGTCGTTCACGACGCTGGGCGAGGGGGACGAGCTGCCCGCTGCGGTGGCCCAGTCGCGGGTGCCGATCCTTATCGACGGGGTCTACGACGACAACATGCGGTCGGTCGGCGCGTTCGCCGACTCCTCCCTGGCCGCCGACGTGCTGCGGTACCTCGCCGGTCTGGGCCACCGCCGGTTCGCGCACGTCACCGGTGCGCCGGGGTGGGCCTCGGCGCGGCACCGGCGGGCGGTGTACGAGGCGACCATCGCCGAACTGGGCCTGGAGTCGTGCGCGGTGGTGGAGGGCGACTGGAGCGCCGGCTCGGGGTGGCGGGCCGCGCGCGAGGTGATCGCCGGCTCGGGGGCGACGGCGGTGTTCGCGGCCTCGGACCACGTGGCGTACGGCGTGATCACCGGCCTGCAGAGCCTCGGCATCGACGTCCCCGGCCAGGTCAGCGTGTTCGGGTGGGACGACGCGGACCTCAGCAAGTACTTCCGGCCGTCGCTGACCACCATCGCCGTGGACCGGGAGCGGCAGGGCCGCGAGGCCGTGCACCGGCTGCTGGCGATGGTGCGCGGCGAACCGGACGTGCAGCGGACGGACTTCTCCGAGCTCAACCGCATCGTCCTGCGGGAGTCCACCGGCCCGGCCCCCGGCTACCGCCCCGGCGGCGCCCGCTAGCGGACGGCAGCCATGGCCGCAGCGCTCGTGTGCACCGAGACGCGCGGCTTTGCGGATGCGACTACGGCGAACTGAACGGGAAGCCCGCCGAGCTGGTCGCCGCCGAGCGCCCGCACCGCATCGGCGTGCCGTTCCCGGCGGCTTGAGCTGCCGGCTGGCGGTGGCCGCCACCGACGCGTTCCGCCGCGGCCTCTCCCGCTGAGCGGGACGGCCGCCGGGTGCCGCTGACCGCGCAGACCGCCAACCAGTGGGCGCTCGGCTGCCTGCTGGCCGGCCTCGCTGCCGGAGCCGCTCCGCGAGCCGTTCGCCTGGCAGCCTGGCTGGAACTATCCGCTCCCGGACGGCTGGCACCCGCGGCCGCCGTCCGCCGCCTGACCGTTCGCACAGCGAAGCCGCCGGTCCGGCCGGGCGGCCCCGGCGCCGCCCGTGACGCTCTCGGATTCTTCGCGGATTGGTGACGCACAGCCCTTGTGTGATCGATCACCCTCGCCATAGAGTCGCGCCACGTTGCGCGGGCCCCGGCACGGGAGCCCCCTCGCGCGCAACCTCCCCCTTCGCACCGGAGAGGACTCACTGGTATGCGTGTGCACACGCCTCATCGGCGCTGGAGCGTCGCGCCGGCCGGTCGGTGGCGGCGGACGGGGTGGTCCCGTTGAGCGCGCTGGGCGAATTCAGGACACTGAGCCGGTCGCGGTTCCGGCGGGGCGGGCCAGGCGCACGCGAGGAGACGCCCGACAACAAGGCCGCCGCCGTCTTCCTGGCGCCCTGGCTGATCGGCCTGCTGGGCATCACGGTCGGCCCGATGATCGCCTCGCTGTACCTGGCGTTCACCGACTACAACCTGCTCCAGGACCCGGAGTTCACGGGCCTGGAGAACTTCCGCCGGATGCTCTCCGACGACCGCCTCGCGCAGTCGCTCAAGGTCACCTTCACGTACGTGCTCGTGGGCGTGCCGCTCCAGCTGATCGTCGCGCTGGGCCTGGCGCTGCTGCTGGACCGGGGGGTGCGCGGGCTGCCGCTGTACCGGTCGGTGCTGTACCTGCCGTCGCTGCTCGGCGCGAGCGTCGCGATCGCCGTGCTGTGGCGCCTGGTCTTCGGCACCGACGGGCTAGTCAACTCCTTCCTCGGCGTCTTCGGCATCGAGGGGATGGGCTGGGTCTCCGACCCGGACACCGCGCTGGGAACGATCATCATCCTGCACGTGTGGACGTTCGGCGCGCCGATGGTCATCTTCCTGGCCGGGCTGCGGCAGATCCCGCGCGAGCTCTACGAGGCCGCGGCCACCGACGGGGCGTCGCGGACGCGGCAGCTGTTCTCCATCACGCTGCCGCTGCTGAGCCCGATCATCTTCTTCAACCTGGTGCTGGGCCTGATCGGCAGCTTCCAGTCGTTCACGCAGGCATTCATCATCTCGGGCGGCACCGGCGGCCCGAGCGACTCCACGCTCTTCTTCTCGCTGTACCTGTACCAGGAAGGGTTCACGGGCTTCCGCATGGGTTACGCCTCGGCCCTCGCCTGGCTGCTGCTGGTCATCATCGGGGCCTTCACGGCGCTGAACTTCTGGGCCTCCAAGTACTGGGTTTTCTACAATGACTGACGCCCTTCAGCCCTCGATATCCCGCTCCGCGCGGCGGCGCGTCGCCAGCGTCCTCAAGCACACCGGGCTGGTCATCATCGTGTTCCTGATGATCTACCCGCTGCTGTGGATGGTGGCCAGTTCGCTGCGGCCGAACGAGGACATCTTCTCGAACTTCGGCCTCTTCATCGACACCTTCGACTTCAGCCACTACCCGGACGGCTGGAACGCGCTCAGCCGCCCGTTCTCCACGTACCTGCTGAACTCGTTCCTGGTGGTCCTCGGCTCGGTGGTCGGCAACCTGATCTCGTGCTCGATGGCCGCCTACGCCTTCGCGCGCCTGCGCTTCCGGGCCCGGCGGTGGGCATTCATGATCATGCTCGTCACGATCATGCTGCCGATCCACGTGCTGATCATCCCGCAGTACGTCGTCTACGCCCAGCTGGGCTGGATCAACACCTACCTGCCGCTGATCCTGCCGAAGTTCCTGGCCACCGACGCCTTCTTCATCTTCCTGATGGTGCAGTTCATCCGCGGCATCCCGCGCGAACTCGACGAGGCCGCGCGGATCGACGGTGCCGGGCACGCCCGTATCTACGGGCAGATCATGCTGCCGCTGATGATCCCGGCGCTCGCGACGACCACCATCTTCACGTTCATCTGGACCTGGAACGACTTCTTCACCCAGCTGATCTTCGTCACCGAGCCCGATCTGTATACGGTTCCGGTCGCGCTGCGGTCGTTCATCGACGCCCAGTCCCAGTCCGATTTCGGCGCCATGTTCGCCATGAGCGTCGTCTCCCTGATCCCGGTCTTCCTGGTCTTCCTGTTCGGCCAGCGGTTCCTGCTCCGCGGGATCGCCACCACCGGCGGGAAATAACCGGGTTCCCCGGCAGCGGCCGGCGGTGAGGGAAGAGCGAGCCAGAGAGGAAAGAACATGTCCCGTACCGCACGCGCGGGCATCGCCGCGGCGACCGCGGGTCTCACCCTCGCGGCCTGCGGGGTGGGCGCGGACCCCGTGTACCACCCCGAGCTCTCCGATGGCGAGGTCACCATCACCATGAACTGGTGGGGCGCCGACGCCCGCACCCAGATGACCCTGGAGGCCATCGAGCTGTTCGAGCGCGAGCACCCGAACATCAACGTCGAGCCGCAGTACGCCGACTGGGCCGGCTACTGGGACCGCCTGGCAACGACCACGGCCGCCGGCGACATGCCCGACGTCATCCAGTTCGACCAGCTGTACCTGGCCTCGTACGCCGAGCGCGGCGCGCTGCTGGACCTGTCCACGGTGGACAACATCCTCGACGTCTCCGCGCTCCCGGACAAAGCGCTGGACACCGGCCGGGTCAACGGCGACCTCTACGCCGTGCCCACCGGCGCCACCACCAACGCGATCCTGATCAACACCACGCTCTTCGAGCGCTACGGCGTCGAGCTGCCCGACACCACCTCCTGGACCTGGGAGGAGTTCGAGCAGGTGGCGGTCGAGCTGACCGAGGCGTCCGGCGGCGAGGTGTACGGCCTGAGCCCGTTGGGCGGCGACTCCTTCAGCCTCACCGTCTGGGCGCGCCAGCACGGCGGCGAGCTGTTCGACGCCAGCGGCGAACTCGCCCTGGACCCGGAGCTGCTGGCCAGCTACTGGCAGCGCGAACTCGACTTCATCGACAGCGGCGCCTCGCCCTCAGCCGGGCGGCTGAGCGAGGTGCAGGGCCTTCCCCTGGACCAGACCCACGTGGTCACCGGCGTCACCGCCATGTCGTTCATCCCCGCCGGGCAGTTCCTCGCCTACCAGTCGGCCGCGCCCGACTTCGACTACGCGCTGGCGGAGTGGCCCCGGGACGAGGGCACCCCCGAGGGCTTCCAGTACCTCAAGCCCTCCATGTACTGGGCTGGCGCCTCGACCTCCGAACACCCCGCCGAGGCCGCCCTGCTGATCGACTTCCTCACCAACGACACCCGCGTCGCCGAGATCTTCGGCCTCGACCGCGGCGAGCCCGCCAACCCGGCCTTCCAGGAGGCGCTGCTGCCCCACCTCGACGAAGCGGGCCGGGAGTCGCTGGAGTTCACCGAGACCATGGCCGGGAAGGTCGGCGACACGCCGCCGATCACGCCCAACGGCGCCAGCAACGTGGAGCTGCTGCTCGTGCGGTACAACCAGCAGGTACTG
>k87-740936_pt1 | contig 10049 bp, 13 predicted proteins | sample MGYA00084031_6733416 | MGnify analysis MGYA00084031
ACAGGCACAACCCGACCGACAAGTCGGAAAAAACATGATCGGCGGGAATCTCTGTTCCGTTGAAGCGTTCACATCTGGATAGACCACGTGGAAATCCCGGCGTTTTCCGCTCTCCGCCGCGGAAGGGGGCGCCCCCCGTCCCCGGCCCGGAAGAATCGGAGGTGCCCTTTTGGATTTCGTGGGCTATGGTCGTAAGTGAGATGAGTGCGATGCAGGATCGTTTTCGCAGGCCCGCGGCCACATCGGCCGTCATGGGCCTGCTCCTGCTCGCCTGCCTGCTGTTCGCCGCCTCTGCGGCGTGGCAGGCCGATGCGGCGCCCGCACCGCCGTCGGCCACGGAGCCGGGCATGTGGGCCGACGACTCCTCATCCGAACAGCTCTCGACTCCGCCGCGCGCGGCTTCCGGCTGGGGAGATCACCTACCCTCCCTTCTCGCGCCCGGCGTCGCCATCGCCGTCCCGCTCCGGTACGTCTTCGTGCGCGGGGCGGAGCCCGTGGGCGCCCAGCTGCCTGAGGGACGGCGCGTCGCAGGCTCGCGCGCTCCGCCCGTCGCGTAAGCCCGCATCCACCCGGCGCGAACCGCCGGGCATAACGCATATGCGCCGCGAGCGCCGAACTTTCCCCGCGAGACGCGTGATTTCGGCATGCGCGCATAGCGCCGTGCCGTGATTAATCGCGGGGCGATTTGTATTTCAAGAATCAGGAAATATCTCGACTATCCCAACCCTGGGATCTCTCGCCGGTTTCCTGGCGAGCTCAGAGGGTGGCGCGGGCGGTGCGCATCGGGCCGCCGCATGCCCACCGAACACGGAAGGACGAATGCCATGACCACCAGCGCAGAAGGCACCACGCTGAGCAGCGTGCAGCTCGCGGCCATCCGCGAGGAGCTTGACGAGCAACTGCTCTGGCGGAACAGGCAGCTCTCCGATCTGGAGAGCACCGTGGCGGATGGCACGGTGAGCGAGACCGCCAAGGCCGCGATCCTCGCTGAGATCGCCGCCACCGAGCGCAACATCGCCGCCGTGAAGCGGGCTATCGACGACATCGCGGCCGGTGTCTACGGACGCTGCGACGACTGCGGCATAGCCATCCCGTACGAACGGCTCAAGATCAGGCCGCTCGCCCGTTACTGCGTCAACTGCCAGCGTCGCCAGGAGAAGCGGTGACGGTCGGCCGGCGCCCGGCCGAATAAGCGGGCGGTCCCGCGGCGTCCCGCGCCGCCCTGACGGGCGTGGCGCGGGACGCCGCTCCGTTTCGCCGGCGAACCCGAACCCGCGGCGCCGGACCGGCGAGATCAGCGAACGGGGTGGCCCGCCTCCCGCAGCGCCTTCTTGATATCCGCGATCTTCAGCTGACCGAAGTGCAGGACACTCGCGGCGAGCACGGCGTTCGCGCCCGCGTCGACCGCCGGTGCGAAGTGCTCCACGGCCCCCGCGCCGCCGCTGGCGATCACCGGCACGGAGACGGCCGCCCGCACGGCGCGGAGCATCTCCAGGTCGTAGCCGTCACGCGTACCGTCGGCGTCCATCGAGTTGAGCAGGATCTCGCCCACGCCCAGCTCCTCGCCGCGCCGCGCCCACTCCACCGCATCGATGCCGGTGCCACGCCGACCGCCGTGCGTGGTCACCTCGAACCCGCTCGGCGTGGGCGGGCCGTCCACCACCCGGCGGGCGTCCACCGACAGCACGATGCACTGCGCGCCGAACCGCCGCGACGCCTCCGTCAGCAGTTCCGGCCGGGCGACGGCGGCGGTGTTCAGCGACACCTTGTCCGCACCGGCCCGCAGCAGCCGGTCCACGTCGTCCGTGGAGCGCACCCCGCCGCCCACGGTGAGCGGGATGAAAACCTGCTCGGCGGTGCGGCGGACCACGTCGTACATGGTCTCCCGGCCGCCGGAGGAGGCGGTGATGTCGAGGAAGGTCAGCTCGTCGGCGCCCTCCTCGTCGTAACGGCGGGCCAACTCGACCGGGTCTCCGGCGTCGCGCAGGTTCTCGAAGTTGACGCCTTTCACCACGCGCCCGGCGTCGACGTCCAGGCACGGGATGACACGTACGGCGACGCTCACCAGTTTCTCCTCGGTGACTCGGCGGTTTGCGGTTCGTTCTCCGGGCGGCCCGGGCCGGGTACGGCGCGCCCTAGCGTACGGCGGCCAGGGCCTCCTCCAGCGTGAAGGCCCCGGCGTACAGCGCCTTGCCCACGATCGCCCCCTCCACGCCCTCCGGGACGAGCTCGGCGATGGCCCGCAGGTCGTCGAGGGAGGAGACGCCGCCGCTGGCGATGACGGGCTTGTCGGTCCGAGCGCAGACCTGGCGCAGCAGCTCGATGTTGGGGCCGCGCAGCGTGCCGTCCTTGGTCACGTCGGTCACCACGTAGCGGGGGCAGCCGTCGGCCTCCAGGCGGTCCAGCACCTCCCACAGGTCGCCGCCCTCGCGGGTCCAGCCGCGGGCGGCCAGGGTGGTCCCCCGCACGTCGAGGCCGACGGCGATGCGATCGCCGTACTCAGAGATGATCTTCGAGCACCAGGCGGGGTTCTCCAGCGCCGCCGTACCGATGTTCACCCTGCGGCACCCGGTGGCCAGTGCCGCCTCCAGCGACTCGTCGTCGCGGATGCCGCCGGACAGCTCGACGTTCACGTCCAGCGCCCGCACCACCGAGGCCAGCAGTTCCCGGTTGGAGCCGCGGCCGAACGCGGCGTCGAGATCGACCAGGTGGATCCACTCCGCGCCCGCCTCCTGCCAGGCCAGGGCGGCGGCCAACGGGTCACCGTAGGACGTCTCGGTCCCCGCCTCCCCCTGGACCAGGCGGACGGCCTGGCCGTCCGCGACGTCTACGGCGGGCAGCAGCACGAGCGACATGGATTCACGACCTCCGGTCGAAGACGAGGGTGACGAACAGCGGCAACAACGACAGCATCCGGACGCCGGGGCGGGCCGTCCGGCCGGACGGCGCCCGCCGCGGCGGCGCCGGAACGAGCGGGAACCGCGCCGCGGCGTTCCGCACGCGACGGCGGGACGCGGGCACCGGCGGCCCGTGCCGGGCGGGACGGCGGCGGGCCCGGCCGCTCGCACCGCCGGGCCCGCCCGGCCGACGCTCGGCGGGGGTGACGGCCGGGTGGCCCCGCTCGACCTTCCGCTCGGCCCCGCACCGGGCCCGCTCCTCGCTCATGGCACGGCACTCACGTGATGGCGCGCAGCCAGTTCTCCAGCAGGGTGGCCCCGGCGTCGCCGGACTTCTCCGGGTGGAACTGGGTGGCCGCCAGCGGGCCGTTCTCCGCCGCGGCGACGAACGGCTCGCCGTGCTCCGCCCAGGCCACCTTCGGCTCGGCGAATCCGGGACCGGCGGTGAGCTCCCACCGGCGCACGCCGTAGGAGTGCACGAAGTAGAAGCGGGTGTCGGCGTCCAGCCCGGCGAACAGCACCGATCCCTCGGGGGCGGAGACGGTGTTCCATCCCATGTGCGGCAGCACGGGCGCCTTCAGCCGCTCGACCGTGCCCGGCCACTCGCCGCAGCCGGCGGTGCGGACGCCGTGCTCCACGCCCTCCTCGAAGAGGATCTGCATGCCGACGCAGATGCCCAGCACCGGCCGTCCGGCGGCCAGACGGCGGGAGATCAGTTGTTCTCCGCGCACGCGGGTGAGCCCGGCCATGCACGCGGCGAACGCGCCCACCCCGGGCACGACCAGACCGTCGCATTCGAACGCGGTGTCGAAGTCGGACGTCACCTGGACGTCGGCCCCCACCCGGGCCAGCGCCCGCTCGGCGGAGCGCAGGTTGCCCGACCCGTAGTCGAGCACGACGACGTTCACCACCAGAGCACCCCCGCGGCGATCGACAGGACCGCGCCGACGCCGAGCAGTGCGGCGAACACCTTCAGGCCCTGCTTGAGGAAGGACACGACGCCGCCCACGAGGAACAGGCCCACGAACATCATGGCGACGGCGATCCAGCTGTCGGTCATAGCACGCCCTTGGTGCTGGGCACCCCGCTGGCCCGCGGGTCGGGCTCGCAGGCCTCGCGCAACGCCCTGGCCAAGGCCTTGAACTGAGCCTCCACGATGTGGTGGGCGTTGCGGCCGTACGGCACGTGCACGTGCAGGCAGACCGCCGCCTGGGCGACGAACGACTCCAGGATGTGCCGGGTCATCGTGGTGTCGTAGTCGGGCCCGATCATCGGGGCCATGCCCTCGGGTTCGGAGTGCACGAGGTACGGCCGGCCGGACAGGTCGACCGTGACCTGGGCGAGCGTCTCGTCCAGCGGGCACCACGCGTTGCCGAAGCGCCGGATGCCGGACTTGTCCCCCAGCGCCTGGCGGAACGCGGCGCCCAGCGCGAGCGAGGTGTCCTCGATCGTGTGGTGGGAGTCGATGTGCAGGTCGCCCTCGGTCTTCACGGTCAGGTCGAACAGACCGTGCTTGCCGAGCTGGGCCAGCATGTGGTCGAAGAAGCCGACACCGGTACCGACCTCGACCCGTCCGGTGCCGTCGAGGTCGACCTCGACCAGCACCGACGTCTCCTTGGTGGTGCGCTCGACGCGCCCGACCCTGGTCCCGCTCACAGCACTTCCTCCAGCGCGGCCTTGAAGGCCGCCATCTCCTCGGGGGTTCCTATCGACACCCGCAGCCATCCGGGCGGGCCGACCTCGCGGATCAGCACGCCGCGCTCCAGCAGGCCCTCCCATACCGCACGACGATTAGGAAAATGCCCAAAAAGGACAAAATTTGCGTCGGAGTCGGCGACCTTCAGTCCCCTGCCTCGCAGCCAGTCGACGGTCGCGTCGCGTTCGGCGCGCAGCCTGTCCACCGTACCGAGCAGCTCCTGGCGGTGCGCCAGCGCCGTCCGGGCCACCGCCTGCGTCAGCGTGGACAGGTGGTATGGCAGGCGGACCAGCAGCAGCGCCTCGATCACCGCCGGGTGGGCGGCGAGGTAGCCCAGGCGGGTGCCCGCCATCGCGAACGCCTTGGACATCGTACGGGTCACGATGAGCCGTGGATGATCAGGCAGCAGCGTCAGCGCCGACGGGGTGCCGGTGCGGGCGAACTCGAAGTACGCCTCGTCCACCACGACCATACCCGGCGCCGCGGCCACGATGGCGGCGATCGTCTCGGGGGCCAGCGCCGTCCCCGTGGGGTTGTTCGGCGAGGTGAGGAACACGACGTCGGGCCGGTGCTCCTCGATGGCGGCCACCGCCTTGGCGGGGTCGATGCCGAAGTCCTCCTCCCGCGCCCCGGCGATCCACTCCGTCGCCGCGCCCGTGGCGAGGATCGGGTGCATGGAGTAGGACGGCTCGAAGCCGAGCGCGCAGCGGCCCGGCCCGCCGAACGCCTGAAGGATCTGCTGGATCACCTCGTTGGAGCCGTTGGCGGCCCACACCTGCTCGGCGGTCAGTCCATGGCCGAGGTAGGCGGCGAGGTCGGCGCGGAGCGCCATGGCGTCGCGGTCGGGATAGCGGTTGAGGCCGGCCGCGTTCTCCCGCACGACCCGGGCGAGGTCCTCCACCAGGGAGGGCGAGGGCCCGTAGGGGTTCTCGTTGGTGTTCAGCCGCACCGGCACGTCGATCTGCGGTGCGCCGTACGGCTCGCGCCCGCGCAGGTCGCTGCGGATCGGCAGGTCGGCGAGCGAGAAAGCATCGGATGCGGTCATGAAGGGATCTTCCAGTCGAACCGGGCACGGATGGCGGCGCCGTGCGCCGGGAGGTCCTCGGCGTCGGCGAGCACACACACGTGCCGGGCCGCCTCGGCCAGCGCCTCGCGCGAGTAGTCCACGACGTGGATGCCGCGCAGGAACGTCTGGACCGACAGGCCCGAGGAGTGGCAGGCGCAGCCGCCGGTGGGCAGCACGTGGTTGGAGCCGGCCAGGTAGTCGCCCAGCGAGACCGGCGAGTAGGGGCCGATGAAGATCGCCCCGGCGTTGCGGATCCTGGCGGCCACGCGGTGCGGCTCGGCCGTCTGGATCTCCAGATGCTCGGCGGCGTAGGCGTTGGCGACCTCGATCGCGTCGTCGAGGTCGGAGACCAGCACGATGCCGGACTGCTCGCCCGACAGGGCCTCGGTGATGCGCGCGGCGTGGCGGGTGGCGTTGACCTGGCCGGGCAGTTCCTTCTCCACCGCCTCGGCCAGCTCGAGCGAGTCGGTCACCAGCACGGCCGCGGCGACGACGTCGTGCTCGGCCTGGCTGATCAGGTCGGCGGCGACGTGCACCGGATCGGCGGTGCGGTCGGCGATGATCGCGATCTCCGTGGGGCCGGCCTCGGCGTCGATGCCGATGATCCCCTTGAGCAGCCGCTTGGCCGCCGCGACGTAGACGTTGCCCGGGCCGGTGACCATGGCGGCGGGAGCGCACTCCTCGGTGCCGTAGGCGAACATCGCCACGGCCTGGGCGCCGCCCACCGCGTAGACCTCATCGACGCCGAGCAGCCCGCACGCGGCCAGGATCGCCGGGTGGGGCAGGCCGCCGAACTCGGCCTGGGCCGGGCTGGTCACGGCCAGGGAGCCGACCCCGGCCTCCTGGGCGGGCACGACGTTCATGACCACGCTGGAGGGGTACACGGCCCTGCCGCCGGGGACGTAGAGGCCGACCCTGCTCACCGGAACCCACCGCTCGGTCACCGTGCCGCCGGGGACGACCCGGGTGGTGACGTCCGGACGGCGCTGCTCGCGGTGCACGAGCCTCGCCCTGCGGATCGACTCCTCCAGCGCCGCGCGCACGGCGGGGTCGAGCTCGTCGAGAGCCCGGTCGACGGCCTCCCGGGGCACCCGCGTGGATTCGATCTCCACGCCGTCGAAGCGCGCGGTCAGCTCCCGTAGCGCGGCCACACCGCGATGGCGCACGTCCTCGCAGATGGGCCGGACCGCCTCCAGGGCGGTCTCCACGTCCAGAGCGGCACGGGGCAGCACGGCGCGCAGGTCCGAAGGCAGACCCTGGCGCAGATCGATCCGGGATATCACCCTCACAGTCTACGAAGACCCGCGCCCCGGGAACCGCACCGTCCATACTCCGGACACCCGATGTCGCCCGGACCGTGCTCCTCACCTGCGGGCCCGCGTCGCGGGCCGTCCGCCCCCGCCACGGCGGACGGCCCGGCCGCTAAGCTCGCCCCGTGGCCAAGGCGAAGCGCAAAGGGGGCCAGGGCACCCCGGCGACGGTGGAGCTGACCCGGGCCGGGGTCGACTTCACCCTGCACCCCTATGAGCACGATCCGAACTCCCAGGCGTACGGCGAGGAGGCCGCCGACGCGCTGGGCGTGCCGTACGAGCGGATCTTCAAGACGCTGGTGGCCGAGGTCGACACCGGCCTGGCCGTGGCGGTGGTCCCGGTGGCGGCGAAGCTGAACCTCAAGGCGTTCGCCGCCGCGCTGGGCGGCAAACGCGCCGCGCTGGCCGACGCCGCCAAGGTGGAGCGGGTCACCGGCTACGTCGTCGGCGGCATCAGCCCGCTGGGCCAGCGCAAGCCGCTCCCCACGGTGGTGGACGACTCGGCGCTGAACTTCCCGACGATCTACTTCTCCGCGGGCCGGCGGGGCCTGCAGATCGAGACCGCCCCCGCCAACCTCATCACGCTCACCCGCGCGGTCACCGCTCCCATCGCCCGGACCGGCTAGGAGCGCCAACCCGCTCGCCCCGGTACGGCGAACCTTGCCGAGGCGTCCCCGCCCTCTCGCCGGAGAGACTGGACGGGTGAGTGAGTTGGGGGGAGAAATGAGCGGGTTGTGCGACAAGGCCGCCTGGGAGCTGGCCGAGCTGCTGCGCAAGGGCGAGATCAGCGCGGTCGAGGTGGTCCAGGCGCACCTGCAGCGCATCGAGGCGGTCAACGACCAGGTCAACGCGATCGTCACGCTCACGGCGGAACGGGCGCTGGAGGAGGCGCGGGCCGCCGACGCCGACTTCGCCGCCGGGCGGGTGCGCGGCCCGCTGCACGGCCTCCCGGTCGCGCACAAGGACCTGACGGACACCGCGGGCATCCGCACCACGTACGGCTCCCGCCTGTACGCCGAGCACGTGCCGCGCGAGGACGCCCTCATCGTGCGGCGCATGCGCGCCGCGGGCGCGATCACCCTGGGCAAGACGAACACGCCGGAGTTCGGCACCGGTTCCCACACCGTCAACGAGGTGTTCGGCGCCACCCGCAACCCTTACGACCTGTCCAAGAGCGCGGGCGGCAGCAGCGGCGGCGCCGCCGCGGCGCTCGCCACGGGCATGGTGCCGCTGGCCGACGGCACCGACATGGGCGGCTCACTGCGCAACCCCGCCTCGTTCTGCAACGTGGCCGGGCTGCGCCCCACCCCCGGGTGGGTGCCCGCGCCCAGCCCGGTCGCCGCCTGGTACACCCTGGGCGTGTCCGGCCCGATGGCGCGCGGGGCGCGGGACCTCGCGCTGCTGATGAGCGTGATCGCCGGGCACGATCCCGCCGTCCCGCTGACCGTGGCGTGCGACGGCGGCGTCTTCGCCCGGGCCGCGGAGGCGATGGCGGCGGGAGACACCGACCTGGCGGGGCTGCGCGTGGCGTGGAGTCCCGACCTGGGCGGGCTGCCGGTCGACCCGGACACCGCCGCGGTGACCGCGACCGCGCCGGGCGTCTTCGAACGGCTGGGCGCGCGGGTGGAGCCGGTGGAGCTGGACCTGTCCGACGCCGAGGACGCCTTCCGGATCTACCGGGCGTGGTATTACGCGCTGTGCTACGGCGACCTGCCGCAGGAGGAGCTGGCGGAGAACGTACGGTGGAACGTCGCGGCGGGACGGCGGCTCACCGGTGAGGACCTTGCCCGGGCCGAGCGCCTGCGCAGCGGCCTGTTCGCGCGGATGCACCGCTTCTGGCGGGAGTACGACGTGCTCATCGCACCGGTGAGCCAGGTGCCGCCGTTCCCGGTCGAGCAGCGGTACGTCGAGTCGATCGCGGGCGAGCCGATGCCCGACTACCTCGCCTGGATGCGCTCGGCCTACTGGATCAGCGTGCTGCACGCGCCCGCGGCGTCGGTGCCGTGCGGGTTCACCGCCTCCGGGCTGCCGGTGGGGGTGCAGATCGTCGGCCGGCCGTACGCGGACGCGGAGGTGCTGCGGGTGGCCGCGGCCTTCGAGACCGCCACCGGGTACGGCGCGCGCAGGCCCGCGATCGTCACCGGCTGACCCCTACGGCGCGGGGTCGTGCCCGGGCGGCGCGGCGGGCGGGGAGCCCGGCGGCTGCCCGGGCGGAGCCTGGTACGGGAACGGCGGGCCGCCGGGCGGCACGCCGTACGCCCCGGACTCGCCCGCCGGGTGGTTCAGCGGCGAGTCGCGGTAGGCCGTGACCGCCAGCAGCACGGCGAAGACCGCCGTGGCCGCCAGCGGCCAGGCGATGAGCACGCCGAGCGCGGTCAGCTCGAGCGCGCCGGGGACGACGTTGCCGGTCACGCCGGAGGCCGTGACGGTCGCCGGCCCCAGGTTGACCGTGTTCCCGACCCACCAGGCCAGGCAGGCCGCGACCAGCCCGCCGCCTGTCAGTCCGAGCAGCACGCCCAACGGCCTGCGGCGTCCCGGCAGGAACGCCACGATCCCGACGATCAGCCCTGCCGCCCCTGTGATCACGGCGAACCAGCCGTCGGCGGCGATGATCGCCTGGGTCGAGGGGTCGGCGAGCCGCAGCCCTTCCGGCGTCGCCAGGTAGGGGGCGCGCGGTGCGACCGCCGACCAGATCAGTCCGGCTACCACGCCGATCAGAGCCTGAATGACCACGGTAACCGCGAAATCGCGCGATTCCCGCAATGGGCCCCCCTCCGGGTCGGTCCAGACGTGTTCGATGCTACCGGGATCGTCTGCGATATCACGGCTTTCAACATCGGCGATCACCGGGCGCGCTGTTCGCACCGGGGCGTGTGAGGACCGGACGGTTAGGCTGTATTGCTGTGAAAGAAGAAGAGGTCTGGATTATCGAGCCTTCGGGACCCCTGCGTGGTGACGTCGAGGTCCGCGGATCGAAGAACGGCGTCTCCAAGCACATGGTGGCGGCCATGCTGGGCACGGGCGAGAGCACGATCCAGAACGCCCCCGAGGTCGGCGAGGTCGAGATCACCGCGGCGATG
>k87-297477_pt1 | contig 10047 bp, 6 predicted proteins | sample MGYA00084031_6733416 | MGnify analysis MGYA00084031
ACGATCATGCTTAGCCCTTCTTTCCTCAATATGCTCAGTAATTATTCCTGATTCCACTATAGACTTTCACGCTTAAGCGCTTGTTCGCTTTTAAGCTTTTATGCTTTTATCTATTAAAGTAACTATACAAAAAATGCCCCTTTCCGTCAAGCCCAAATCCTGGACCTTTTGAAAAGGGGAGCTGTTGGTGTACTTACGGAATCGGTTTGTCGCGTCCCTCCGACACTTTACGCTTAACCAGCGGGATAACGATTCTTACCGTGGTTCCGATCCCAGCCCGGCTGAACAAGGTAACCCCGTATTGACTGCCGTAGTGCAGCTTGATTCGCTGATCCACGTTACGGATCCCGTAGCCAGCGTTCGTCAGATTCTGAGCCCCGGTGTTATCCAGCCTTCGGTCAGGAGGGAAACCAACCCCGTTATCGATAACCCGGAATTCCAGCACATTCTGAAGCACCCTGGCCGTGATGCGGATATGAATGGAGTCCCCGGTCCAGGCATGCTCGAGCACATTTTCAATGAACGGCTGAAGAATTAGCTTCACCGTCTCGTACCGGACGACTTCCGGCTCTACGTCATAGCTGACTTGCATTCGTTCATCGTATTTAATCTTCTGGATATCGACATAGGCTTGTGCTTGCTCCAATTCGTTCTTGACGGAAATAATGTTTCGGCCGTCATTGAGCGACAGGCGGTAAAACTTGGCCAGATCCAGAACCATCCGATGCAGCTTATCCAGCATGCCAAAGCGGGCCAGACGGCTGATGGAGGATAATGTATTGTACAGAAAATGCGGATTGATCTGCGCATGCAGCGATTCCAGCTCCGCTTCCTTCTTCTGCAGATCGGCCAGGTACACCTCATTGATCAGTCTGCCGATGTTGCTGCCCATCTCATTGAGCGCGGATGAGATATGCGAGAATTCATCATTGCCTTTGAAATGGGCCCGCTTATGGAATTCCCCTTCCTGGAACGAATCCAGAACTGAGACGATTTTAGACACGCGGAGGCTAAAATACCTCGAGACGATCAGGCTCACCACGAAGAACACCACGATGCAGACGAGGCAGATCAACAGCGTCAGGTTGCGAATCTTGACTGTATCCTTCTCGACGATTGGCGCGGGGACAACAGCGATCAATTCCCAGCCAAGCTGAGGAATCGGTTCCCGGATGAGCAAGTCGCCGTTATTGCGGAGCTCCTTCTCCCTGAAGACGGTCGTCTTCACACCGCCCGAGGAAAGGATGATTCGCCCCTGCGAGTCGGATAAATAGAGGGCCGTTCCTTCACCGATTTTTTTATAGTCCATACTCTCGAACAAATAATCCAGGCTGACGTTGATCCGCATAAATCCGATTTCCTGCAGCTTGATCGTGGTGATGTCGATCAAACGGCGAAGGAGCGAGATGCGGCCCTGGGCAGCATCATACTCGATCTGTTTCCATTGCAGCGTCGTTCCGTATTCTTCTTCCGGCGGGTAAAGCTTGTACCAGGTTTTGTCAACCAGGCGGTCATATCGATAAATATCGAACAGCCGTTTATCCGCATCAAGCGGATCGGAATCCGAATAATTATCATACACTTCTCCGAGGTCGTTATTCTTTAAATAGATCGACATCCATATTTTTCGATTGGCCGTGCTGATGGCCGTCTCCAGCTTGGGAATCAAAACCTTGACCATGGTATCGTAACTGACCCACTGGCTCTCCGTGTAACGAAGGCGATTGTTGAATAAGGTATCGAAATACAGCATATCCGAAATCCGCACGATATCCTCGATCTTGTACGTAATGTTATTATTCATTTGATGAAGCGTGCCTTGTATGTTATTGTGCGTCTGTTCCCGGATGGACGTAACAAAGATCTGGGTGGCGATGTTCCCGACCAGCAGCACGGGAATAATGATGAACACGCAATAAGATATCATTAATTTATAGCCGAAGGGCACCTTGACCCGGATTCGTTCGAATTTCCCCGTCATGACCAATCACGACCTCATTATCTACGGTATAGTATGGAAGGCTATGCGTGCTTGCGCCGATATTCCAGCGGCGTCATCCCGTACATTTCTTTGAATTGCCGACTGAAATAGGGCAGATACTGATAGCCGGTCTGGGATGCAATTTCATATATTTTAAGCTTTGTCGTAACCAGCAGCTCTTTCGCCCGTTCCATACGAAGCTTGATGACATAATCGCTAAAATTGTATCCGGTTTCTTCTTTGAAGAGAACCCCTAAATAGTTCGGTGAAAACGAAAATCGGTTCGCCATATCGCGTAAAGTAATATTTTCATGCATTCGTTCGCGGATATTGCTGATGATATCCTCAACCAGCCGGCCGTTCCTGGAATGCTGCCGGAAGTTGAGCTGCTCCGAAATTTCAAACACTTTCATCCGGAGCCAAGCGAAAATATCATTCATCGTCTCAAACTGCATAAGGACATCCAAATTTTTCAGATCAATCCCAAGCATGCGGAACAGATCCTCATGCATCGTGTGAAGATGCGCATCCAGCTTCATGATGATATAAATGGCCAAATTACGGATTGTAAATTTGGATCTGATGTTTGAGGCCAATGCTTGAATCGCTTCGATCTCGTCGTGAATCCGTACAATATCGTAATTGGTCATCGCCGTGAACAAGGAATCGAGGCGTATGTCCAGAATTTTGGCGTCCTCGCGATCCTCGGTCGGAACCTCGTGATAAAGAATCCACTGACCCTTCCCGCGGAACATCTTATAATCTAATGCTTCCACCGCCGTCAGATAAGAAGCGTGCAGCTGCTCCAGCTGATTGGCAACGCCGCCCTCGCCAACCGTTACGGTTAAGGCATAATCGTCCTTCAGCTGCTCCAGGAGAAGCTGTATATCCGGCTTATCGTGCTTGCTGTCCAGCAGCACCGCCATTCGCTGGTCCGTAACCTTGCATACATGCCGGAATCCGGCCTGCTCCAGAAGCATGTGCAGCTTCGCGAAGAACTGCTCGTTAACCCCTGTCCCCTTATTCCTCTCCTCATAGCTGCTGCGCCAGGTACTGACATCATCGATTTCCAAGAGTGCTACACGGACAGGCCATTCGATTTCATTCAGTCTGTACTCCCGTTCGATAATCTCCAGCATCGCCCCATCATACGGCTTTTGCAAAATTTGAAGAAAGTATTGGTTTTTCAAGATCGGCACCATCTGTTGATAGGCACGCTCCGTCTCCTTCCGCTCGCGAAGGCGGTCCAGCTCCTGCTTGACCTTGGTCAGCGCTTCGATAAGCTCCTCATCCTCCATCGGCTTCAGCACATAATTACATGCTTTGAGCGCGATTGCCTGTTTAACGTAACTAAAGTCCTGGTAACCGCTCACGAAAATAACCTGCAGCTCTTCATTCATCTTCTGCGCCTTCTGTGCCAGCTCGATCCCGGTCATATTGGGCATTCGAACATCGGTAACGAGAATATCCACCGGCTCCTTCTCCAGCACTTCCCATGCCGCAAATCCGTTATTAACCGCAGCCGCGACCTCCATGCCGAGGCTTTCCCATGGAATAAAGCTCCTCATGCCTTCTAGGTCCAGTATTTCATCATCTGCCAGCAGCACTTTATACATGGGCATCTACTCCCCCTAAAATTCCGATAAGGGTATACTGCATCCGCAGCATACCCTTTCGGTATTCCATATGGTATTATTGGCCGTTCATCTTGGCGAGGTTTGCTTGCCATCTTTCGGTTTTGAAAGCAAGAAGCTTCTCGTAGCCTGCTGCTTGAGCATCGGCTTCTGCCTTATCCAGCACGGCCAACACTTCGGCATCGTCCTTCGCAAACAGAGCCTTCGCTCTAGCTTCGGTATAGATATCTTCGATACGTTGACGAATAATTCCTTCTTCGCTTTCAGGTGACGGATCCAGGTTAATGAATTCCGTTGCGTTCGCTTGCGTTTTCCATGTTATTTCGTACTGCCAGCGAGTCGACCAGTTGCGCTGCTCTTCAGGCAGTGTGCTTTCGTACTTCGCTTTTGCGGTGTCGACGAATACGGTATTACCGTTCCATTGGATATTCGTTGTTGTTGCTTGAAGCTTAGCCAGACCTTCTGCATCCGTTATATACTTCTCAGTAAACTTCGGTGTCTTTCCGTCTTCTTCAAATCCGTCCCAATATCCGCCTGGAGGGCCCCACATTTGGACGCTTTGTCCTTCAGGACCGGTATACCAATCCAGGAAAGCAAAGATGGCTTCCGGATCTTTCGCGCTTTTCGTAATGACGCTTACGTTCCAGCCCAGCTGCGTATAGGTACCCGGATAAATTTTGTTCTTATCCAGACCTTCCTTAGCAATCGGCCAGATCATGAAATAACCGCCGTTCGGATCTTTCTTGGCCAGCTCGGCATGAGCATTCATCGCATTTTCCGTCGGGCTTGATGCAGCGTAGACTGCAACACGGCCCGTCATTACTTTTTCTTTAACCTGGTCGTTCGTTTGGGTCAGGGCATCCTGCGAAATCAGCTTGTCGCGGAACAGCTTCGCCGCATACTGCATCGACTCGCGATACGTCGGATCGGTGAAGATCGAGGTCAGCTTGTCGCCGTTTGGCACGCCCCGGATCGCGATCCAGCGAGTCAGCGCATCTTCCTTGAATGCGGAGTACAATACATCGATCCCTTGGCCTTCAATGCCCGGCTCGAACGGTACGACTTCATTGCCGTACTTCGCCTTGACGGCCGCCAAGTAATTCGCCAAATCTTCGGTCGTCTCGAGCTTCGGCTCTCCAAGCTCCTTGTAAATCTTCTTGTTCACGACGTAACCGGCGTTGCCGTTCGGCTGGCTCGTATACCAGTTCGGGAACTGATACAGCTTCCCGTCATCGGAACGAAGCATATTGATCCCGGCTTCGCCGAGCCATTCCTTCAGATTCGGATATTTATCCAAATACTCATCGAAAGGCACGAGCATATCCGCCTCTCTGAGCTTCTCCACGTCTGGACCGCGATCGAGCCAGATAACGTCCGGAAGCTCTTTGGACGCGATCATCGTATTGAATTTTTGCTGCGCGTTGCCTTGGGAGTTAATCGCTTTAACATCGACTTTTTTGTTCTCTTTAATCCATTTGGAAGCGTCGTCCTCACCCCAAGGAGGCATCGTATACCAATCGTAATGACCATAGAAGCTGAACTCAAGCGGCTGCTCACCCAGCACGTACTTGCTGTCGGACGCTTGCTCTGTCGGCGTGCCCGTATCGCCGCCCGTGCTAGGAGCCGGATCGGACGTCTTCGTCCCGCCGTTGCCACCGCCGCCGCCACATGCCGACAGCATCAGCGCTGCTGCCAGCAAAGCGGTCATCGATGTGGTCAGAGATTTCTTTCTCAACCTCATTCTCTAATTCCCCTTTCGTATTTCCACTTGATATTTATGTCTAAAGCGAATGCTTCAAACAACATGTTTAGATGCTCAGGATTATGCAAAATCCGATTCCAGCGGCTTCCAGGTCCAATAGATAGATGAACCAAACCATTTCACCCTGCATATTGCCGATTGAAAGCCGCTCTTTGAATATTTGCAAAGACTCTCGGGTTCTACTCTTTCAATGAACCTACCAGTACACCCTTTACAAAGTGCTTCTGTACAAACGGATACACCATAATAATCGGCAAGGTTGCCACGATCATTGTTGCCATGGACAACGATTTGGTCGTTACGCTCTGCATTCTCGACAGCGCTGCCGCCGACGAGGAATCGAGCTGGCTCATCTGCTCGGACATGATGTTCGAATTCAGAATTTGACGCAGAATCGTCTGAATCGGCAGAAGCTCTTCCTTCGTAATGTAGATACTCGGCAAGAACCACTCGTTCCAGTGCGCCACGGCTGTAAACAGGGATAGTGTCGCGATAACGGGACCGGACAGCGGCAGGATAATCCGGAAGTAAATCCCCCAATTGCCTGCGCCGTCAATCTTGGCAGACTCCTCCAGCCCGTTCGGAAGCCCTTGGAAGAAGGTTCGGAATATGATCATGTTCCACACGCTTACCAAGCTCGGAATAATGAACACCCAGAAGGAATCCATCAGACCCAGACTGCGGACGAGCATGAACGTCGGAATCAAGCCGCCCCCGAAGTACATGGTAATGATGCACATCACCATGTAATATTTGCGTCCGATAAGCTCGCGCTTTGTCATCCCGTAAGCAAAGATCGACGTCACCAAAATCGAGCTGATCGTACCGACCACGGTCCGGGCTACGGATATGCCGAAGCCGTTCAGCAGCCGTTTGTCCTGGAAGACGATTTCATAGTTCTCCAGCGTAAAATCTCTCGGCCAGAAAGTCACTCCGCCCAGGGCGGTATCCGAACCGGAATTCAATGATATGACAAGTCCGTTCCAAAACGGATAAAAGGTCACAAAAGCCAACAATGCAAGCAAGATATAGATGACAACCTGCATGACGCGGTCACCGAATCCTAATCGTACCAAATCTACCCGCTCCCTTCATCACAATGTTCGTTTACCATAGACTGTTGCCCGATCTGCGTGCAATCAGGTTGGCGATCGTCAGAAGCATCACGCTGATTACCGCTTTGAACAAGCCTACAGCCGTTGCATAGGAGAACCGGGAGTTTTCGATACCGATCCGGTAAACATATGTATCAATAACATCGGACACCTCTCTAAGCACAGGGTTCTTTGCCAAGAGCAAGATGTCTTCAAACCCGGCAGTCAACAGGTTGCCGATCGCAAGAATCATGAAGATGACAACCACCGGCATGATCGAAGGCAGTGTAATGGTGAAAATCTGGCGGAACTTGCTGGCTCCATCCATGTCAGCCGCTTCGTACATATGCGGATCCACTCCCGCTACGGCTGCCAAATATACGATCGACGAGAAACCGATTTCTTTCCAAACTCCCGTCGTTACAAGAATGGTCCAGAAGTATTCCGGCAAGGACAGGAAGTTGATCGGCTCTTCGATCAGGTTCAGCTTCATCAGCAAAATATTTACGCTCCCGTTATCCGTGGACAACAGGGAAATGACGAACCCTGATACGATAACCCAGGATAAGAAGTGAGGCAGATAGCTGACGGTCTGCACCAAGCGTTTGAAGAACATGTGCCGGACCTCGTTCAGCATCAGCGCCAAGATGATCGGCGCCGGGAAGCCAATTAGAAATTTGAGCAAACTGATGACGATCGTATTGCGCATGACGTTCATGAATTCAGGAGATTCAAAGAACATCCGGAAATGCTTCAGACCCGCCCAAGGGCTGTCGCCCATGCCTTTGAAAATGTTGTAGTCCTGGAACGCCATCAAAATCCCGTACATCGGGATATAGCTGAATATAAAAATCAGCGCGAGCGCGGGAAGCACCATAAGCTGGATGTCCCACTGTTTGGCAAAGCGAACAAGCAAATTGTCTTTCTTCCGTTTAGGAACAGGTTCCTGCTTAACGGATATTTGTGCCATCTCCAACCCCCCGTATGTTTATGCCATGAAGTATCTCTAATGTCTATCATTCTAGTTGAAAGAGGCGATCATGAATATTTGCCTGATCAACGAAAAATGATAATATTCAATCGAAATGCATCCAAATGAAAAAAGAGCCCTTAAAGGACTCTTAGGAGGGCAGCATGTCGCGGCCCCTTCATCGGTAAATTACTTCTTACTACCCCCGGTTTAAAGAAAATTGATATTATTCAACGAGCTTCTAGCAGCATCCGGGTGGCATAAACAACGGTTTGGCACAAAAAAAGCCATTGCGAAATTACCGCAATGGCTTCTTCATAAATATCTATGGTACTTAAGCTTGCGTCTTGCTTTTCGCACGTACCGGAGGCAGCAGCTTGCTCATGTTCACCGTACGCTTGATTTCCCAAGTTTCCGGTTTGTCATGCTCATACTGCTCAAGGTATGCGATGACTTCTTTGGTGATCGGCGTCGGCGTCGAAGCGCCCGAGGTGACCGCCACCTTGCTGATGCCTTCAAGCCACTCGCGCTTCAGCTCGGTCACATCGCCGATCCGGTGCGCGGGAACGCCGGCAATTTCCTCGGAGACTTGAGCAAGCCGGTTCGAGTTGTTGCTTCGAGGATCGCCCACCACGATGACGAGGTCCGCTTGCCCTGCCTGCTCCGCTACGGCCTCCTGCCGCACCTGCGTCGCCAGGCAAATCTCGTTATGGATTTCGGCACCCGGGAATTTCTCCAGCAGGCGCTTCATAATATGCTTGATATCCCATTGGCTCATCGTGGTCTGGTTCGTGATGATGATCCGGGATGCGTCAACCTCAAGCTGATCAATCTCCTCTTCCTTCTCGATCAGATGGACGTGCTCAGGCGCGATACCGATCGCCCCTTCGGGCTCGGGGTGGCCTTTCTTGCCGATATAAATAATTTCGTATCCGTCCGCAACCTTATCCCGAATCAAATCATGGGTCTTCGTCACGTCCGGGCACGTCGCATCCAGCGTGGTCAGCCCTTTATCCCGGGCAAGCTTGCGAACCTCCGGCGAAACGCCGTGTGCGGTAAAGATAACCGTCCCGCTGTCCACCTGCTTCAATATTTCCATCCGGTTCGGACCGTCCAGCGTAATGATGCCCTCATCCTCAAAAGATTGCGTGACATGACTGTTGTGCACAATCATGCCCAGTATATAAATAGGCCGGGGAAGATCCAGGTTCTGGGCGGCCTGACGTGCCAGCACCATGGCATCCACGACGCCGTAGCAGTAACCTCTCGGCGATATTTTGATGACTTCGATGATCCTCACCTGCTTTCGCGTTGTATTCCTTAGGTTCATAGACCATTATACCCTATTCCAGGGGAGGAGCAAAGACGACCGGCAGCCATACAATGAACGTGCTGCCTTCCCCTCTGCGGGTAACGACCTCGACCGAGCCCTTGTGTTCATCGATGATCCACTTGGCAATCGAGAGCCCAAGGCCCGTTCCGGCGGTAACGCCTCTAGACTGGTCCGCGCGGTAGAATCGTTCGAAGATGAACGGCACCTCGTCCTTGTCCATCCCGATTCCGGTATCCGAAATCCTCAGACCGACCTGTCCCTTGTACAGAACGGCGTCCAGACTGACCTCACCTTCCGGCGTATACTTGAATGCATTTTCGATAAATATGAACAGCATCTGCTGCAAATAATCTTTGTTCCCCTCGACGTACACCCCGTTAAGAACCGACAGCCGGCCGACGTGCCACTCTGCGGTCTTTTCCAGAAACTGTGCCCGCCGCGCAACCTCCTCAACGAGCGGCTGCAAAGGAATCGGCGACAGCTCGAAGGTCTGACCGGTATCCGCGCGGGCAAGAGACAGCATATCGTTCACGAGCCGGCTCATCCGTTTGGCCTCATCTGAGATGTCTCCAACCGCTTCGATCGAAATTTGCTTGATCATTTCATCGTCCATATCCATTCGTTCGCCTTGCTCCGCCGTCCACATCTTCTGCAGCAGGTCGACGTTGCCGCGGATCGTGGTCAGCGGGGTGCGGAGCTCATGGGAAGCGTCGGAGACGAAACGCCGCTGGGCGGCATAGGCGTCCTCCAGCTCCTTATAGAAGCCTTCGGTTCGCTCGAGCATCGCGTTAAAGGTGCCGATCAACTGTCCGATTTCGTCCTGCGGACCGTCGTACTCAATCCGGACGCTAAGGTCCGTTCCCTTCTGGATATGTTCTGCGGCCTCGGTCACTTTGCCGATCGGATTCATCGATTTACGCGCCAAGAACAGACCGAAGGTGGAAGCAATCACCAGCGTTGCGGCCGAACCCATGATCAGAATCGACTGGAGCCGGTCCAGCGTTTGGTCGATTAGCCTAGTATTGGCACCAATCTGAAGCCACAAGATGGTTTGATTAGGGTTTTTAAATAATGCTTTTTGATATACAAGAAAAGAGTTTCCGTTGATATTCATGCGTGTAAACTTATTGTCGTATTTTTTTATATTGTCGGCAGGAGGAATATCAAACTGAACCTCGCTAAAGATCATATTATCAGAGCGCCATGTCGGTCTTTCCGTAGTCGATGTCTGCATAAATAAATCAGCAGCTTCGAGCCGGTCGGCTGTATCACG
>k87-1533086_pt1 | contig 10042 bp, 10 predicted proteins | sample MGYA00084031_6733416 | MGnify analysis MGYA00084031
GCTGCGAGGTTCGCGGCCACCATATCGAACATAGGCGAAAGCCGGGACTGCTATAGATGCGGGCCCGGCTTTTACTATGCGCATTTCGCAGCAGGAAGAAGGAATTTGGTCAGCGTTAACGTTGAAAATCCGAGCAAGCTAGTAAGCGTAGCTTTCAGATCGGCGAATTGGCGTCAAGGGGATTTAGGAGGCTTTCCGCGAGTGTCATCCATAGTTCATCTGTGGTCTTCCAGCGCTTGTCTAATCCTGGCGCACCTTGTTGAAGATAGGGGGGAATTGGGGTAAGATTTAGGTACATTTCGAACCGAAATGACATATGGTATCACGTAAACCATGAATATGATGAGAAGGAAGCGGTGGGTTCGTGCAGCAAGCAATCGCAATACTAGACTCAGGTGTGGGTGGGCTGACCGTCGCTAAGGAAGTGATGAGACAGCTCCCGAGAGAGAAGATTATTTATTTCGGAGATACTGCCCGCGCACCCTACGGACCCCGTACACCGGAAGAAGTCCGTTTATTTACGGAACAGATTGTAGATTATCTAATCCAATATGATCCCAAAATGATTGTCATCGCCTGCAATACGGCTACGGCGGCGGCGCTCGATTATATTTCATCCAAGGTGCCGGTGCCTGTCATCGGTGTCATTCATCCGGGCGCGCGAGCCGCGATCAGTGCAACGAAAACCGGCCGTGTCGGTGTGATCGGCACCGTCGGGACGATCGGAAGCGGAGCATATACGGCGGCTCTGAAGCAGCTGTCCCCCTATGTAGAGGTTGAGAGCCGGGCTTGCCCGGATCTCGTTCCGCTGGTGGAACACGGATTATTCCGATCCAAAGATTCGCTGCAGGTTGTCGAAGAATCACTGAATGGAATGAAAGACTCATCCATTGATTGTCTGATCCTTGGCTGTACGCATTATCCATTCCTGATGGATCCCATCCAGACCGTTATGGGGCAGGATGTGAAGCTAATCAGTTCGGCTGACGAGACGGCGCGCGAGGTCAGCACGATTCTGTACGACAAGGGACAGCTCGCCAGCAATGACGAGAGTCCGGTCCATCAGTTTTTTTGCACCGGAGATCCGGTGATCTTCCAGAGCATCGCTAAGGAATGGCTGGGGGATCATATTAAGCGGACGCCGGTGGTATGGCAGATTACGAAGCTATAATTCACGAATCATCATCGAGCGAAAAGGACGAAAGGAGCGGGCCGGCAGGGAAGAAATCCCTGCCGGCCCGTTTTGTGACCTGCCCCTAACGGTGTATGGGATAGGGATCGCGTATGGTTAACGAGTCCGGCGGATCAAGCGTCCGTATCATCCGCCGGTTCAAAGGCACATGATGGACAAACCGCAAATCATATATATGGAGTGGACGATAATCGAAGCGGCTCTGGCCGCGGAAAGGAATCCACTATGCAGCAGTATGTCGTTCAGAAAGGCGATACTTTAAGACGCGTCGCGGCACGCAACGGCCTGGCGCTGGAACAGCTGTTAACGGCGAATCCATGGGCGGCCCAGCAGCCTTATTTGAAAAAGGGGCAATTGTTGTATCTCCCTTCCTCATTGCGCCGGAGGTACATCATTCAAGAGGGGGACACGCTGGAGCGCATCGGCGCTGCCTTCCGGTTATCCGTAGGCGCTTTGATCGACCTGAATCCCGGGTTAACGGATCACAGCCTGCCTCCTGGCAAGACAATGGTTCTGCCGGCTCCGTCATCCGGGCATCTGATCAGGCTGGCGGGCGAGTACGGCCCGAATGAGCTTGAGCGCGATATTCAAGAAATGCGCATAAGGTACCCGGCCCTAAAGTGGACGGTGATCGGCACAAGCGTTCTCGGCAAACCGATCCATGCCGCTTCCATCGGCGTCGGCCCGAAGGCGCTTCATATGAATGCGGCCCTGCATGCCAATGAATGGATTACCGCCCCGTGTCTGTTGCGGTTTGCAGAGGATTACGCCAAGGCGCTGTCCGGAAGCACGCGCATTTATGGAGGGGACCCGGAAGCATGGTATACGGAATATACGCTATGGATCGTGCCCATGGCGAATCCGGACGGCGTGGAGCTGGTGCAGGAGGGGGTAACCCCGGACCATCCTTATTACGACCGGCTGCTTGATTGGAATTATGGGCGTGAGGATTTTCGCCGCTGGAAGGCCAACATCCGCGGAGTCGACCTCGGCGATCAGTTTCCCGCGCACTGGGAAGAAGAGGTGGAGCGCAGAGGGAAAACGGGGCCATGCCCGCAGGATTATGCCGGGACCGCTCCGCTGTGTGAGCCGGAGGCTAGAGCCTTATACGAGCATACCCTGGACATATCCCCTGTAAGGGCGGTTTCCCTGCACAGCCAGGGGAAGGAGATCTATTGGAATTACAGGGATTATGAGCCGCCTGAGACCGAAGACTGGGCAAGGATTTTGGGCAAGGCAGCGGGCTACCGCCCGGTCAAGCTGCAGGGCAGCGATGCCGGGTATAAAGATTGGTTCATTCAGCATTACCGGAGACCCGGCTTTACCGTTGAGATCGGGCTTGGCGTAAATCCGCTCCCGCTGGAGGATTTTGAAGATTTATGCGTTGAGGCAGGCTCCATTGCCGCCGCGTTCATGTCACTGAAATAACGTTGGGATTTGAAACGGAAGCGATGCCGAGCTCGTATATCCTTTAGGAGCAGCCGCTGCATGGAATCTCCTGCAGCGGTCTTGTTATTTTTCGCCACGGCTTATGGCTTAAGACCCGGCCAAACGGAAGGCTGAGGAACATTGTATAGAATAAACCGTCTTATAGACCGGAAGGCTGTAATTTGAAGATTGGGTAATGATAATCATAACTGCGGCTCGAATGGAGGGATAGCATCATGAAATGGAGAAGATTATGGTCGCTGCGGCGCTGGTCGCATGTATTTCAGCGTATTTTCGGTTATATCGCCTCCTCCGAGGTTTCACTGCCGGACAAGCTCTTGTTTCTGGTTCCGGTCATACTCTACTGGGTGCTCCCGGATCTGATGCCTCTGCTGCCGATCGACGATATCGGCTTTACGATGCTGCTGATGAACTGGTTCGTTTCGCGCGTCGAACGAAAGTATCCCCAATTGCTGCAGGACAAGCAGCGGCGAACGGTGAAATAAGGCTGCTTAAGCTTTGCATATCCAGAGGAAATGGCCTGGTCCTACCGTACGGGAGGGAATTGCCTCATTACCCTGCTCTTGCGCATATTCCTCACTATGGTCTACAATAAACTATTGAATGCATCATCTTAGAGGAGATGAACGAATAGTGAAATGTAAAATCACCCGCAATGCGGCCAAGGTTATAAAGCGTGAAATGGCGAAGGAAGAGAATGCAGGAAAGCTGCTTCGGGTTATCGTGACCCATGCGCACGGCGATCATGCCCACTACGGGCTTGATTTCGATACGCCGAAGGAGAACGACGAAGTGGTTGCGACCGATAAAGAGATTGATGTGATTCTGGAAAAGGGGCAGCCGTTCCTTGATGGCGTCAAGATTGATTATCTCTACTTTCCACAGGAAGGCTTCGAAATCACGAATCCGTCCAAAGGCAATCACGGCGACCACTAGGTTGCTGCAGTAAAGAAGGTATGAAACATGGCAAATGATATAAGAGTCTGCGAGAAATGCAAGCATACGAGACTGAAGACCCTTATCCCGAAAATCAAGAAAATGGCGCCTGACGCCGAGATCAAAATTGGATGCAAATCTTACTGCGGACCGTGCGGCAAACGTGCATTCATTTATATCAACGGCCGATATGTCAGCGCGCCGACGGAGGATGAAGTGCTCGCCAAGGCGCAGCCGTTCATCAAGTAGATTCCAGGCGAGCATAATTTGACGGCTTCACCCTGATAATTCCCTTATGAAGGGTATAGTTCCTGCCTTGTCCATCCATGCTAAGAAGGCAACAGGAACCTGAACTTCAGAAGGGAGCAACCAACATGAACAGCCACGATTCCAGTCTTCATTCCAACAATCCCAGCAATAGCGCTCTGGATTCCGTAGAAAAGCTGCACCGTGCCGTATCCTCGGCAATGTCGCATCCTACGGAGCAGCTGATCCGGCAGGCTGAGAATTCCCTCTCCCACACGGAGCGGGCGGTTTCTCAGGTGATGGAGCAGGGAAGTCCGAACGCCGTAGAATTGGCGGAAGAGCTGTTAGGCGAGGAGAAGGAACGTCTGTCCAAGCTTCGTTCAAGCAAGAAATAGGTATGAATCCTGTGCAAGCCCGCTATTCGAGCATTAAAGCTCTATAGCGGGCTTTTTTGTATTGTGCGGCCCAATCATCCGGCCCGTTTAGCGATGCGTACCCGATCGGCCGACATCCAGGTCATTTTCCACAAAATAAAGCCCCTGTATCCACTTGGCTGCCCAAATGGACGAACAGGAGCTATTGATCAAGGTTTTGAGATTGCAGAAGAACTCGAAGCTTTAAATTGACGGAGCAAATCATACATGATCACCTGATCCGACACCTGCAGCATTTCCTGCGTTTCCTCATATCCCTGGCTGCAGGCCTGAATATCGGTCGGCTGACGGCTAGCCAGATCATAGCAGGTGCCGCCCTGAAGTCCGGCGGCCTCGGATGGCAGATAGAACACCTTCCCGTCGGAAAATGCCCCGGTACGCAGCGGAATCAGCCGCTCTTCGTCTCCGAATAGATGCCCGCCGATCCAATAAGGGTCTGCCGCTATCCCAAGCAGGTGGAGAATCGAAGGCGCCACATTCATCATGCCGGAGGGTTCCGGATACACGCCCGCACTGCCGCCGTCCGGCAAATGAATGAGGAGCGGTACTTGATTCATGATCTGCTCCATATCGAGCGGACTTAGCTCGCGTCCCAAAAATTTCTCGTAGTCCTCTTTTTCCTTAATGGAGTTGTCATGGTCCCCATAGATTAACAGGATGGTGTCATCCCACAGCCCCTGCTCCTTCATCTGCTCGACGAGCTCGCCGAACGCAGCGTCAACGTAATGAACCGACTGAAGATAATCCCCCAGCATCGATCCCTCGAGTCCGCCGATGTCCAGCTTGCGTTCCGCTTCGGGGAGATGATACGGATGATGGCTTGACAGGGTGATAAGAAACGAATAGAACGGCTGCTTGATATTCTTCATATAATCGAGCGACTGGTCGAATAAGGCTTTATCGCTCAGGGACCAGCCCAGCACATCGTTCATCACGAAATCTTTCTTGCTGTAAAAATGGTCGTATTTCATCTCGCGGTACATCGTCGTCCGGTTCCAGAAGCTTGCATCATAGGAGTGAAAGACGTTGGCGGAATAGCCCTGGTCCTTCAATATTTCCGGAAGGGTATCGAAATCCCGGTCCGCGTAGCGGGTAAATACGGAGCCCGTCGGCAGCGGCAGCAGCGAGCTGTGCGTGACGAAGTCGGCGTCGGAGGTCCGTCCCTGTCCGGTCTGATGATAAAAATTGCTGAAATATAAACTCTCCTTCATCAGTTTATTGAGATTCGGCGTAATTTCCTGACCGTTCACGGATTGTCCGATCACGAAGTTCATCAAGGCCTCCGTTTGAACCATGATGACATTGCTGTCTTTATACTTCCCGAACAACCCGCCTGCATTCGGCTGGGTGGACCTCCTGGCCTCAAACCATTCCCGAATCCGCTCGATCTCCGTCCCGGCGAGCTTCGGCTGGCTGATGACATGATCCCGGCTGTAGCGATACAGATCATAGCCATGAAAGCCGATCAATCCGGTAACGTTATACAGCGTAATATTCCACCAGTTGCCTTCGAACAGGCCGACCGCCCACGTATCCGACGCCCGTTTAATGGGAACCAAGGTCATGCCAAGACCCAGGATCAGAGCGAGTGACCCGGATACGAGACGAAGGATAAGCCTTCTTCTTCGCTCCTGCCGAAGCTCCCCTGCAAACGATAGTCCGCGTGCCGCCCCGGATCCTTTTTTACGCAGCAGCATGATGACAGTGAACGGGATCATGACCAGCCAATCGATAACAAAGAACAGATCTCCCGCGTCTGTCAGGGACCGGATGCTGTCGCCCAGCGAGCTGACCTGACCGGCTTGAAGCAGCACCGGCACCGTTATGAAATCGTCGAAATAGCGGTAGTATACGAGGTCTGCATAGAGGATGCCGGTCCACAGCATGTTTAACAGCGTCAAGGAGACGAGCCTTGCCTTAGGGGGAAGCCACAGGGTCCAGAACGAGACGAGAAGCAGCGAGCCGACCGCAATGACATAGTCCGCCTGATCGAGCTTGATCTGGGTCAGCCGGAGCCTGTCGTCGAACAGAACCAGCTTGTACATCATGAGTATGAGAAAGATCCAAAATGCCGTGAATCTGTAGTGTAAAATACGGGCGACCCGACTTCGCAGGCCACGCCTGGCGTGAAATGATAGCAATGTTAGATTCCCTCCTTCTAGCATCGGGAGTTCCCCGATTCGAGCCGGTGTTATCGATGATTACATTTATAACATAAATGAGGCGCAAACTCATATGTCCCCCAAGAGGATGCAAGCTCTCGAAAGAGCAAAAAGCCGCCCTGCAGGCGGCTCTGGCGTGATAGGCGTGATATAAAGCCTTGCTCCAGCTTTACGATTGTTCAGGCGCAGGCTTACGCGGAGGTAACGGGCCTAAGTACTGATAGTACTGGCATTCGATCCGGCCGTTATACAGCTTGCGCCGCTTGTCCGCCTTGCGGCCGAAATAATGCTCGAACTGCTTGGTCGGGCTGAGCGCGAAGAAGGACCATGTCGGCAGCGCCCCGGTCATCGTGCCCAATTGGCGGATCAGCCGCTCTACCTCCGGCTTATCGCTCAAGCGCTCGCCATACGGAGGGTTCGTGATGATGCAGCCGAATTCTCCTTCAGGCAGCGCTTTGGCGGCAGGGAGAATCTTAAAGTCGATCTCGCCGGCAAGTCCGGCGCTTTTGGCTGCCGCCTTGGCCACTTCGATCGCCTTCGGATCGATATCGCTTCCCGCGATGTGAAGCGGGATGTCGTCGGTTACGGCATCGAACGCTTCTTCTCGCGCCTCCTCCCACAGCTTATCCCCGATGATATCCCAGTGCTCGGAAGGGAATGAGCGGCGCAGACCCGGCGCGATATTCCAAGCCTGCATAGCGGCTTCAATCAATATGGTACCGGAGCCGCAGCACGGATCATACAGCGGACGGTGGGGACCCCAGCGGCTGATCTGCAGGAGGGCGGACGCCATCGTTTCCTTCAGGGGCGCCTCGGTCACGAGCTTGCGGTATCCGCGTTTATGCAGAGCCGGTCCCGTCGTATCGAGCGTTAATAAAGCGCGGTCTTTCAGCAGCGACACTTCGATGACGTACCGGGGACCGTCTTCGGGAAACCACTCGGTACGATGCGACAGCTTTAGCTTCTCCACGATCGCCTTCTTGACGATCCCTTGGCAGGCCGGAACGCTGCTCAGCTGGGATTTATGGGAGCGTCCTTCGACCGGAAATTCCCCGCGCGCGGGAATCCACTGCTCCCAAGGGAGCGCTTTGGTTCCCTCAAAGAGCTCGTCAAAGGTCATCGCTTTGAACTCGCCCATTTTCACCAAAATGCGGTCGGATGTCCGAAGCCACAGATTGCAGCGGCAAATATCGATCAGGTCGCCGGAGAAGGTCACTCTTCCGTTCTCTACTTCCATATCGGTATATCCGAGCTCCTTCAGTTCCCGGGCGACAATAGCTTCAAGGCCCATAGGGGCGGTTGCGATCAATTGTAATCGAGGCATTAACGGTGTCAACTCCATTTAACATGTGTACGGCGCTTCACGCCGCCGGTTCAATCTTTATAGTATAGGCGATTGCATTCGCCAAGACAATTGTCTTATGATAGACCTCGTTAGGTTTAACGGATCATTTTAAGGCTTAAAGCCTGAAACAAAGGAGGCGGCATCACTTGCTGACGACCCCTGACGATTATGTTAATCAATTATATCCCGAAGATGACGAGCTCAAGCAGGTACTGCAAGCCATTAGGGAAAATGGGATGCCCGAGGTATCCGTAGCACCCGCTTACGGCAGGCTGCTGACACTGCTCGTGCAGACTTCAGGCGCGCGCAGCATACTGGAGATCGGCGCCCTCGGCGGCTACAGCGGCATCTGCCTCTGCCGGGGTCTTCCGGCTGATGGCAAGCTCACCTCGCTCGAATTGAAGGAGGAGTATGCGCAGCTGGCCGGCCGCCATCTGGAGAAGGCGGGCTTTAAGGATCGGGTGGAATACCGGATCGGTCCTGCGGCGGACAGTCTGGCCGAGCTGAAGCGGGAAGGGAAGACGTTTGATTTTTTCTTCATCGATGCCGATAAAGAGAATTACCCGCTGTACCTGGATTATGCCATCGAGCTGGCGAATCCGGGAGCGCTGATCGCAGGAGATAACTGCTTCCTGCGCGGAAGAACGCTGAATTCGGATAAGAACGGTCCATCGGTGCAGGCCGTACGCCGGTTTAATGAACGAATCGCGACGGATGACCGGCTTGTGAGCACGCTGCTCCCTGCTTACGACGGGCTGATTCTGGCACGAGTAAAGTGAATGTACCCACAAAAAGGGAGATCCCGGACGTAGGCCGCCGGGATCTCCCTTTTTGTGTATGGGTTCTTATGTGTGCCGCTACCGGAATTTCGGAGCAGGCTTGCTCGCAAACAGCTTCCTTCTTACCCACAGCATATTGATGATCAGCAGGCAGCCGGAGGTGATGAACAATCCCTCGATCCCGATAAACCCGGCTAAAAAACCGCCGATGACGGCGCCCAGCATATTGCCGAGCGCGAGCGAGCTTGTGTTGAAGCCGAATGAACGGCTCTCCATACCGTCCGGCGTGTACGAGCGGATCAGCGCATTGACGCTCGGCAGGAGTCCGCCCATAAAGACGCCCATCATGAACCGCACCAGGATCAGCTGCCACACGGACTGTACGAATGCCTGCGGGATCAAGGTGAGCCCGGTGCCGATCAAGGCATACGTCAATATCCGATGTGCACCGACCTTGTCGCTTAGCCTTCCGAGGATCGGTGAGGCGATCATGTTGGAGAGGCCGGTTACCGCAACGACGAAGCCGGCCCATATCGCGATATCCTCGGCCGTGCCGTGAAGCTTCTGGACGTACAGCGGCAAGAGCGACATCGGACTGATCATTGCGAACTGCAGCAGAAACGTAACGGCGAACAGTGACGGAAGCTGCGGAATATGGCTGAGCTCCTTCAGGCCGCCGATAACCGAGACCTGAGGCGTGTGAGCGGCTTCCTCCCGGTCGAATTTTTCCTTAACCAGAAACAAGGCAAGCAGCGAAGCGGCAAATATCAGACCGCCCGTAATGAAGAAGATCGGACGGTATCCGACCCAGTTGGCCATGACGCCGCCGATCAAGGGGCCAAGGATCGTTCCGGCAACTTGTCCGGATTGCATGATGCCCATGGCAAAGCCCATCCGGTTCTTCGGCGTGGTGCCCGATACAAGCGATATCGCCGCCGGGTTGAAGCCGGAAATCGTCCCGTTCAGCAGACGCAAGGCAAGCAGATGCCATGGATGGGTGGCAAATCCCATACAGCCGATAACGATCGCCATGCCGAACCCCGAACGAAGCAGCATCAGCTTGCGGCCGTACTTGTCGGCCACCTTCCCCCAGATCGGTTGAAAAATAAATGAGGTCAGGAAGTTGGCTGCGAATATGAGTCCTGCCCATACTCCAATTTCCCGTTCCCCCGTGACATGGAGGTCCTGCGCCAAATACAGTGTCAGGAACGGGGTGATCATCGTCATCCCGGAGTTGACCAAAAACTGCCCGAACCAAAGCACAATGAGATTGATTTTCCAACGGTTCAATGTGCTCACTCACTTCCTTTCTAAGCTGTCCAGCCCGAAGTGATCCGGGCCCTCAAATTATGCATACCCTAAAAAATGCCGTTCTTTCAGTATAACACATCTGAAAAGCGCCAAATGTTGACAATGTCATAAGATTGTCATCTGATTTTCATAGGATGTCCATGTAAGACGGTTGTTACTTACTTTTAAAAAGGGCATAATGAACATTA
>k87-342508_pt1 | contig 10041 bp, 9 predicted proteins | sample MGYA00084031_6733416 | MGnify analysis MGYA00084031
GCAGGCGCTTGCCGGCGCGCAGCTCCTCCTTCACCCGCTCAAAGATGATCACGTTCGCGTCGACGGCCATTCCCACCGACAAGATCACGCCGGCGATGCCCGGCAGCGTCAACGTGGCGCGCAGCCCCACGAGCGCCGCCAGTAAGAATACGACGTACATGACGAGCGCGACGGAGGCCACCAAGCCGGGGAGGCGGTAGTAGAGGCACATGAAGAGGACGACGAGGGCGAAGCCCGCGATGCCCGCTTTCCAGCTCCGCTCGATGGATTCAGCGCCCAAGGTGGGGCCGACGTTGCGGATCTCCATCACTTCCAGGGGGACCGGCAGCGAGCCCGACTGGAGGAGAATGGCCAGCTGCCGCGCCTCTTCCTGCGTGAAGTTGCCGGTGATGATCGCCTCGCCGCTGGTGATCGCCTCCCGGGGGACGGGCGCGACCAGCACCTCGCCGTCGAGGACGATCGGCAGCGGCTGCTGGGTGAGGCTGTAGCGGCCCGTGAGCTCTCCGAAAAGCCGCGCCCCTTCGCTGTTGAGGCGGATCGAGACGGCCGGCCGCCCAAACTCGTCGTAGCTGAGCGACGCGCTCTGCAGCAGCGCGCCGGTAAAGACCGTGTTGCCAAAGGGATCTTTAAACTCCAAAAGCGCGGTCTTGCCAATGGTCTCGACGGCCTGATCCGGATCGTGCACGCCCGGCAGCTCGACGATGATCCGACGGTCTCCCTGGCGCTGAACGATAGGCTCCGCGACCCCCAGCGCGTTGATGCGCCGCTCGATGACCGCCATCGTCCGCACCACCACGTCGTCGGTGATGCGCACCCCTTCCGCCTCTTGAACCTCCATGACGACGTGGACGCCGCCTTGCAGGTCAAGGCCGAACCGCATCGGCATCGCATACAGCACCGCTGCCGCTCCCGCCAGGAGCGCCAGGATGCCTGCAAGCCTCCACCCGTTCCGTCTCAAACGTCGGCACGCCCCTTCCCATTGCCAAGCGCCCGCACGCTTGTGCAAAGGTTAACGAAACACGATACGGCCATTATAGCTTGGCCCTTTCGCCAGTGTCAATTTTGAGGAGTGTGCGGCCGTGTCCCCTTCGTTCCAATTCGGCAAACTTTGGCCTCACAGGAGCGTCACCCCGTTGGCCTGCAGGTGAAACGTGCACCCCAGATACTGCGCCGCCCGCCGGCACATCATCATCCGGCTCAAGAAGATTTCAAAGTACTCCATCACGGAGCAGATCTCGGTTTCAATCTTCAGCTCCAACGTCGCCGTGCGCGCCTTCGCGTCGATCCGCAGGAATGAGTGAACCACCGCGTAGTTCACCCGGTCATGAATGTCGAAGGTGGCCGGATCGGTGTTACGCACGCGCGTGCGGTGAACGTCGGTCTTGTCCGCCAGGATCAAGGCGGCGGAGATCCGGTTCACCGGCGAACCGGTCGACTCTTCATGGTTGCCCACGGCCCCCGCCACGACGGCGATCTCGTCCGGGTCCATACCCATCTCGTACAGGACCTGCGCCACCAACGCGGCGCCCGCGCTTTCGTGGCGGTGGCGGCCGAGCGCGTTGCCGATGTCGTGGGTGTATCCGGCGATCGCCGCCAACTCGCCCTCGCGCTCACTGCCGCCCAGGCGCAAGATCACGTTGCGGGCAATGTTGGAGACCAGCTCCACGTGACGGTACCCGTGCTCCGTAAAACCGATCGCGGCCAGGTGCGCGTCGGCCGCGCGCACGAAGGCGTCGATCAAGGGGTGCGCTTTCACCTCCGCGAGGGTCGGACGAGCCATCGGCATCCCCCTTTCGCGTCCATCTCTGCGGCGGCTTGCCGCGCCCCTAATCCTGCCCCTTCACGCGGGCGACGCCCGTGCGCGCCAGCCGGATTTCGACCTTGTCGGCGATGCGCAGCGTCACGTCGTCGTCGTGCACCGCGGTGATCTCGCCGTGAATCCCGCCGATGGTGATGACGCGGTCCCCTTTCTTCAAGCTCTCCAACATGGCGCGGCGCTTCTTTTGCTGCTGCTGCTGGGGCCGGATTAAGACGAAGTAGAAGACGACAAAGACGATGACAAGCGGCATGAGCGATCCGATTAACGAGCCGGTGCTGGCCGGGTCCACCTGCAAAAACGTCATTGTGACTCCCCCAATTCCATCTCCTAACAAGGACGGATGCCAAAACGCTCCATTCCTTCGACGGTCTACTCCTGCTTCCTTTCCTCGTGTTGGGATGCAAGGCGCCGCAGGGTCGCTTCCCGCCACGCGCCGAAGGTGCCGGCGGCGATCGCGCGGCGCGCCTCCTCCACCAAAGCGTGCATGAAGTAAAGGTTATGGTAGGAAGCAAGCCGCGCTCCCAGCAGCTCGTTCGCCTTCAGGAGGTGACGCACGTACGCCCGGGTGAAGGTGCGGCACGTGTAACAGTCGCACTCAGGGTCGAGCGGCGTGAAGTCGCGCGCGTAAGCGGCGTTGCGCAGTGCGATTCGGCCGGTGCGCGTAAAGACGGTGCCGTGCCGGGCGACCCGGGTCGGAAAGACGCAGTCGCACATGTCGACTCCGGCGGCGATCGCGTCAATCATATCCTCCGGTGTGCCCACGCCCATCAAGTACCGGGGCTTCTCCCGCGGCAGCGCCGCCACCGTCCACGCCAGGGTTTCAAATAGGAGCTCGCGCGGCTCGCCGACACTGAGGCCGCCGATGGCGTACCCGGGAAAGTCGAGGGCGACCAGCTCCCGCGCGCACGCTTCCCGCAGATCGCGGTAGACGCCCCCCTGGACGATGCCGAAGAGAGCCTGATCGCGGCGGCGGTGCACGTCGCGGCAGACGCGCGCCCACGCGAGCGTGCGCCGGACGGCCTGTTCCACCTGCTCCCGCGTGGCCGGGTACGGAGGGCATTCGTCGAAGACCATCGCGATGTCGGAACCCAAATCCTCTTGGATCCGCATCGACTCCACCGGCCCGATGAAGTGGGCGGAGCCGTCGATGTGGGAGCGGAACCAAACTCCGTCGTCTTGAATCCGGCGCAGCGCGGCGAGGCTAAACACTTGAAAGCCGCCGCTGTCGGTGAGGATCGGGCCGTTCCAGGCCATAAACCGGTGCAGCCCGCCCGCCTCCCGGACCACGTCGGACCCGGGCCGCAGGTAAAGGTGGTACGTGTTGCACAGGACGATCTGAGCCCCCGTTTCGGCCACCTCTTCGGGCGACAGCCCTTTTACGGTACCCTGGGTGCCGACAGGCATAAAGACAGGCGTGTCGACCGCCCCGTGGGGAGTGTACAGGCGCCCCAAGCGCGCGCTTCCCTGGGGATCCTGATGTAATAGTTCAAACCGTAGGGCGCGGGACAAACCTCGCCACTCCCTTCCTTCAAGGTGGGCGTCCGCCCGCAGCGCACCGCAAGCGCGCTGCTACAAAATTAACATGGCGTCGCCGAAGCTGAAGAAGCGGTACTCGGCCTCAATCGCTTCGCGGTAACACCGCATGATCAGCTCGCGTCCGGCGAAGGCCGCCACGAGCATCAGCAGCGTGGAGCGGGGCAGGTGAAAGTTGGTGATCAGCGCGTCCACACAGCGGAACGTGTACCCCGGGTAGATGAAGATCTCCGTCCACCCCTCGCCCGGGCGCACCCGGCCGGAGGCGTCGGCCGCCGTCTCCAGAGTCCGCACGACGGTAGTGCCCACGGCGACGACCCGGCTGCCCCGCTCCTTGGCGGCCGCCACCGCCGCCGCGGTCGCAGCGGGCAAGGCGAAATACTCGGCGTGCATGACGTGCTCTTCCACCCGTTCGCTGGTGACGGGGCGGAACGTGCCGAGCCCCACGTGCAGCGTGATGGACGCGACGCCGACGCCCTGCTCCTTAAGGCGCGCCAAAAGCTCCGGGGTGAAGTGAAGCCCGGCGGTCGGCGCGGCGGCCGCTCCCTTCTGCCTTGCGTACACCGTCTGATACCGTTCGGGATCGTCGAGGGGTTCCCTGATGTAGGGCGGAAGCGGCATCTGGCCTAAGCGGTCCAGCACGGCCTCGAAGGAGTCCGCGGCAGGCTCGCCTTCCTGCTCCCAGGCGAAGCGGACGAGCCGCCCGCCGGCGTCGGTGAAGCCGACCACCTCGCCCCGCAGCAGGCCGCCGCCGAACTCCAGCTTTGCGCCCGGCTGCAGCCGCCGCGCCGGACGCGCCAGCACCTCCCAGGTGTCCAGCGAACGCCGGCGCAGGAGCAGGAGCTCGACCCGTCCGCCCGACGGCACCCGCGCGCCCACAAGGCGCGCCGGGATCACGCGCGTATCGTTCACGACGAGGAGGTCACCCGGGCGCAGGAAGGCGCCGATCTCGCGAAAGACGCGGTGCTCGATGCGCCCCGTCGCCCGCTCCACGACCATGAGGCGCGCCGCATCGCGCGGCTCCACGGGCCGCTGCGCGATCCGCTCCGCCGGCAGCTCGTAATCGAATTCGGCCGTCCTCACCGGTAACCCAGGGCCCGCAGGAGCCGCTCCTTGTCGCGCCAGTCGGGATGCACTTTCACCCAGAGCCGGAGGTTCACTTGCGAGCCGAGCAGCGCTTCGATATCTTGCCGGGCCAGGGTCCCGATCTGTTTGAGCCGGGCGCCTCCCCGGCCGATGACGATCCCTTTTTGCGATTCCCGCTCGACGAGAATCGTCGCTTCAATATCGACCAGATCCTTTCCCTCCCTGCGGGACATGCGCTCGACCTCGACGGCGATCGCGTGGGGCACCTCGTCGTAGGTTAATGCCAGCGCCTTCTCCCGGATCAGTTCGGCGACCACGAACTGCTCGGGATGATCGCTAACCCACTCCGCGGGAAAGTACTGCGGCCCTTCGGGAAGGTGCGCGACGATCGCGTCCAGGAGCGCTTCGAGGCCCTCGCCGGTGAGCGCCGAGATGCCGAAGGGCGATTCGCCTCCCGGAAAGTCGGCGAAGCCCGCCAGCACCTCCGCCCGCTTGCCCGCGGGAACCTGGTCCAGTTTGTTCACAACTAACAGGACCGGGGCGGACTGCGAGCGAAGCCGCTGCGCGACACGGCGGTCGCCCGGTCCCGGACCGCCCGCTCCGTCGACCACGAAGAGGACGAGGTCCACCCCCTTGAGGGCCTCTTCGGTTTCGGCCATCATCTTCTCGCCCAGCTTGTCGTGGGGACGGTGGACTCCGGGCGTATCCAAGAAGACAACCTGAGCCTGGGGAGTGGTCCAGACGCACTGGATCCGGTTGCGCGTCGTCTGAGGCTTGTCCGAAACGATGGTCACCTTTTGACCGACGATCCGGTTGAGGAGCGTCGACTTGCCGACGTTCGGCCGCCCGATGACCGCGGCGAAGCCGGATCGGTACCCCTCGTTGCCCGCCGCCACACTTACTCCCCTCCTTTCGCCGGGGCTTTCGGCAGGTACCGGGCCGTAAAACTGCGGGGAAGGAGCTCCGCCAAAGAGGCCAATTCCTCTCGCCCGCTCAAGTTCGCCATCACCACCTCGAGGTCGAGGGCAAACTCTGCCAGCGCCTGGCGGCACATCCCGCAGGGGACGCACACGTCCGCCCCGTCGGCGACGATAGCGATCCGCCGGAAACGGCGCTGCCCGGCGCTGACGGCGCTGGCTAAGGCCGCGCGCTCCGCGCACAGCCCGACGGGATACACCGCGTTCTCCACGTTGCACCCGAGAAAGACCTGACCGTCTTCGCACTCCAGCGCGGCGCCGACGGCAAAGCCGGAGTACGGCGCGTACGCCCGCTCGCGCGCCGCCTTCGCCATCTCAACCAACCGTCTCCTAGCATGTTCCACGTCCCCACCTCCAAATCCGCCGGCGTCAGCGCTCTTCGCCTTTCCTCGCTTCAACTGACGAGCCGCACAACCACCAGGGTGAGGAGGAAGCCGATCACGCCGCCGGCCACCACTTCGTAGAGCGTGTGAATCCGGGCTTCGACGCGTGCTTGACCGACCAGCGCCACAAGGCCGATCGCCAGCAAGGTCGCGACGGGGCTTCCCCCCAAAAGCCCGACCAAGGTGGCCAAGGAGGCCGCCAGCGCCGTGTGCAAGCTGGGAAAGCCCCCTTGCAAGTGGAAGCGGGGAGCTCCCGCCTTGATCAACAGGGCGACGATGAGGACGGCCCCCAGCGCCGCGAGGGTGGCCGTCTCGGGAACCCCCCGCACACTGGCCAGCAGTTCGTCGGTAAGGGCGGCCAGCCGGGTAAAGAAGACGAAGACGCCGACGACGACCGCGCCGGCCGCCGCCAGCAAGACCGCGCCGGCGGCGACGTTTTTAGCGATCCGGGCCAAGGGATGATACCGGCTGGTGACGAGGTCGACGACCGTCTCGACGGCGGTGTTCACCATTTCCGCCACCATCACCGAGACGATCGTCAAAGTGAGCAGCGCCAGTTCGACGGGAGTGGCCCGCACGGTCAACCCCGCGACCAAAACGAGCAGCGCCATGAAGGCGTGGACCCGCATGTTGGCTTGGGTGCGCAGCGCGTACACCAGACCGCTGAGGGCATCGTTCAGCCGGTCGACAAAGGTGCGCCCGGCTTGCGGCTGGCGCCGACCGCCGCGGTCGTCCCTCATACCCGCTCGATCCCTAGCGAACCGAGAATCGCTTCCTCCCGCTGGCGCATTCTCTGCCGCTCGCTCTCTTCGTCGTGGGTGTAGCCCAACAGGTGCAAGACGCCGTGCACCGCCAGGTAAGCCAACTCGCGCCGTGCGCTGTGGCCGTACTCGGCGGCCTGCGCCAAGGCGCGCTCGCCCGAGATGACGATATCGCCGAGGTGGCGCGGCATGCCGGTGTCGTCCGCGCCGGGCCCGGGGCGGCCCGGCTCCAACGCTTCCAAGGGAAAGGAGAGGACGTCGGTGGCGCTGTCGATCCCCCGGTAGGTCCGGTTCAGCGCGCGTATTTCGTCGTCGTCGGTGACGACGACGCTCACCTCCGCACCGGGCCATCCTTCCATCTCGAGAGCGGTCCGGCACACGGCGATGAGAAGCTTATCCAAGTCGGCGGGGAGCCGCTGGTCAGCAACCCGAATGTCGACATCGATCAGCATGGAATCATGCGCCCGATGCCGGCTGAAAACCGGCTAGGCGCGCTTCGCCTCCATCTCCTTGAGGACGTTTTCAGGGTAGTCGATGCGGTTGTGAAAGATGCCCGTCAGCACTTTCACAAAAGCCTCCGCCACTTTGTCCAGGTCCTTCAACGTGATGTTGCTCTCGTCCAGCTGGCCGTCGGCCAAATGATCTTTGATGATCTTGCGGACCAAGCCCTCAATGCGGCCCGGAGTCGGCCGGCTCAAGGTGCGCACGGCCGCCTCCACGCTGTCCGCCAAGAGGACGACCGCCGTCTCTTTGGTCTGCGGCCGCGGCCCGGGGTAGCGGAAGTCCTGTTCGTCGCACTTCTCGTCTTTGGCCGCCTCCTGCGCCTTATGGTAGAAGTAACGGACCAGCGTCGTCCCGTGGTGCTGGCGGATGAAGTCAATCACGCACTCCGGCAGCTTGTACTTGCGAGCCAGTTCGACCCCGTCTTTGACGTGGCTGGTGATGATCAACGTGCTCAAATACGGGGAGATCTTGTCGTGGGGGTTCTCCCCGCCGTATTGATTCTCGATAAAGAAGTACGGCCGCTTGATCTTGCCGATGTCGTGGTACTGGGCGCCCACCCGGGTGAGCAGGCTGTCGCCCCCGATCGCTTCCACCGCCGCCTCCGCCAGATTCCCCACGATCATGCTGTGGTGGTAGCTGCCCGGCGCTTCCATCAGCAGTTTGCGCAGGAGCGGCTGGTTCGGATTGGTCAGCTCCAGGAGCCGAATGCTGGAAGTGATGCCGAAGACGCTCTCCAAGTAGGGGAACAGCCCGATGGCCCCCACCGCCGATGCAAGCCCGTTGACGACCCCGAGGAACGAGTAGCGGATCATCAAGGGGTCTGAGCGCAAAAAGCCGATGGCCACCATGGATGAAAAGGTGACCAGGCCCACCACCAGGCCCGCGCGCGTCAGGTCGGAACGCTCTCCCACCCGGTTGACGCTGAACACACCCGCCAGTCCACTGACCAGCGCCATCGCTGCGAACTTCAGCTCCTGCCCCAAGGTGATGCCGGCGATCACCGCCAAAAAGACGGCGCTCATGATCGCCACGTGCGCGTCGAGCAGGATGGCGATCAAGATCGTGGCCAGCGCGACGGGCGCGAGGTAACCCGCCGCCTCGGACGGAAAGAAGCTGAGCGCCTTGATGACGCCGGCGACGACGACGAGGATTAGGCCCAGCAAAGCCAGGTGGCCGTCGTCCTTCAAAAGCTGCGGCCGGTACTGGTAAAGGTAGACGCCGAAAAGCGCCATCATCAGCATGAGGACCAGCAAGATGCCGATGGCCGACGTATAGTCCGCGCGGCTGCGCAGCAGCCCCAGATCTTGCAGCACGCGCACGTGCTCTTCCGTGACCAAATCGCCCTGCCGGACAATAATCTGACCGCGCTCGACGTACACGGGCCGCACATCTTGCACGGCCGCTTCCTTCGCCCGGTTGACGCGCTGCAAATCGAGCACCAAATTGGGTTCGAGCACCCCGGCGACCATCGCGGCGACCAGCGCCGCCTCCGCATCGTCGGCCAAAACCGCGCCGTACTGGGGCGTCTGCTGCAAGCGAGCGGGCACTTGGGCCCGCACGTCGGCCACCGCCGCCTCGTCAAGGCGCTCCCTCAGCAGGATCTCTCCGGCCAGCTGGATCGAAAGTTCCTGCAGCGCGGCAAGGCGGGCCCGCTCCAGTTCGAGGGCGCCCGCCACGACCGAAAGGGGTAGTTCGATCCCGCTCACGTCGGCGATCCTTTGCCGCAGGCTTTCAGGGTCGGCCAACGCCCGCGGCGCCCCTTCATCGCCTGCGGCGGGCAGCGCGTCGCTCAACAGGCGGTACGCCTGGGCGATCCGCTCCCGCCCCCGTAAAGAGACGGCCTGGTTCACCACGTAGTTGCTCGGGTCGGCCACCGCCTCGGCGACGGCCCGGTCGGCCGCGGCGGCGCGCAGCAGCTCCGTCCGGTACCGGTCGATCGCGCGGAACGGAGCCTCGATGTCACGCCGGGCCACCTGACCCACTTCAAGTTCAAGGGGCTCCGACACCACGTTGACCAAAAGCATGCCGCCTAAGGCGACAAAGACCAGAACGGCCAGCAGCCACTGCCGGACTCCGGCCTTTTTATACGTGTCGACGCACCAGCCGACGACGCTGCTGCGCCATCTTTTAAGCAATGTCACGGAATGGTCACCTCGACCCCGCTTCGCGCGGCGAAAGCGGGTCCGCCTCCTCCGCTACGGGCAGCGCACTCCCGTTGGCTAAACTCCCGTTCTCCGACGCGGGAGCGGCCAGCTCTTTCGCGCGCTGCGCCTGGCCGTAACGCTCGTACGCCTTGATGATGCGCTGCACCAACTCGTGGCGGACGACGTCTTGATCCGAAAGGTAGACAAAGGCGATGCCCTCGACGCCCCGCAAGACCTCCTGCACCTCTTTGAGGCCGCTGCACTTCCCCTCGGGCAGGTCGATCTGGGTGTCGTCGCCCGTCACGACCATCTTAGAGCCGAAGCCCATACGGGTGAGGAACATTTTCATCTGTTCGGGCGTCGTGTTTTGCGCCTCGTCCAAAATGATGAAGGCGTCGTCCAGGGTGCGCCCGCGCATGTAAGCCAAGGGCGCCACCTCGATCACTCCCCGCTCCATGTACCGCTGGAAGGTGTCGACCCCGAGAATGTCGTACAGCGCGTCGTAGAGCGGGCGGAGGTAAGGATCCACCTTATCCTGCAGATCCCCGGGGAGGAAGCCCAAACTCTCCCCCGCCTCGACGGCGGGGCGCGTCAAGATGAGGCGGCTTACCTCGCGGTTTTTCAACGCCGCCGTCGCCATTGCCATCGCGAGGTACGTCTTGCCGGTGCCCGCGGGGCCGATCCCAAACACGATCCCGTTTTTCCGGATCGCGTCCACGTACCTCTTTTGCCCGGGGGTGCGCGGGCTGATCTTTTTCCCGCGGGCCGTCACCTGCACCACATCGCGCTCGATCTCGTCGATGCCCACCGGCGCCCCTTGGCGCCGCATCTCCA
>k87-75233_pt1 | contig 10040 bp, 9 predicted proteins | sample MGYA00084031_6733416 | MGnify analysis MGYA00084031
GGACTGCGCCAGGTCCCGCTCCGCCCTCCGCCGCCCCCCGCGCCCGAGGAGAAGCCCGGTCTCGTCGCCGAACCGGGCCAGCTGGCCGCCCCCGGCCTGCCACCCGTCCTCACGCGCGTCCCCACCGACGACCCGGTCGTCTTCCTGACCATCGACGACGGCGCCGAGAAAGACCCCGAACTCCTGCGGATGCTGGACGAGCTGGACGTGCCCGCCACGGGCTTCCTCTCCGACTACCTGGCGCGCGAGGACTACGACTACTTCCGCCAGGCGCACGACCAGGGCGTGGATCTCCACAATCACACCCTGAACCACAACGAGATGCCCCGGCTGAGCTACGAGGAGCAGGAGCGCGAGATCTGCGGCCAGCAGGACCGGCTCGCCGCGGAGATCGGGGAGCGCCCGGAGCTGTTCCGGCCGCCCTACGGCGCCTACAACTACGACACGCTCCGCGCCGCCGCCGCGTGCGGCATCGAGGCCGTGCCGCTGTGGGCCGAGGAGGCGTTTCCCGACCGCATCGAATGGCGGCGCGCGGACCAGCGGTTCCATCCGGGCGACATCATCCTCACGCACTTCCGCGGCGAGGAGCACTGGGACGGCACGATGACGGACGTGCTCAGGCGGGTGATCGACGAGGTGACCCGGCAGGGTTTCGCGCTCGCGCGGCTCGACGACTATCTCTGAGCCGGCTCTGGGACCCTTCCGGGGCATCCCCGGAAAACCGCTGGCGGCGGGCCTGGTGACGGGGCGGGAAACCGCTGCGGACCGCCGCTGGCAGCCGCCGCGCGGCGCCCCGGCGCGCGCCCCCGCCGCGCTGGCACTCTGGTTGACTGAGTGCTAACGAGGGGCCTAATCTCGACGCTGGCACTCTCGATAGCCGAGTGCCAACGTTACACGCGCGACGGGCGGATCCGGCACCCGCGACGACGGGTCCACCAGGTCGCCATCCATCCAGACAGACAAGACCCCGTGAGATCTCCGAAGGGGGAGGTCGGATCGTGACGACCGCCAGTTCCAAGGTTGCCATCAAGCCGCTTGAGGACCGCATCGTGGTCCAGCCGCTCGACGCCGAGCAGACCACGGCCTCGGGCCTGGTCATCCCGGACACCGCCAAGGAGAAGCCCCAGGAGGGCACCGTCCTGGCCGTGGGCCCGGGCCGCTTCGAGGACGGCAACCGCCTTCCGCTCGACGTCAAGGTGGGCGACGTCGTCCTGTACAGCAAGTACGGCGGTACCGAGGTGAAGTACAACAACGAGGAGTACCTCGTCCTCTCCGCGCGCGACGTGCTCGCCATCATCGAGAAGTAAGGGCAGCCGACGCTTCCGCAGCCGCGCCCCGGGCAACCCGCGTCACCTCGACGGCCGGGGCCGGGGCGCGGTTCGTTTACCCCCAGTCACGAGACAACCACGAGGGACACCCACATCCATGGCCAAGATCCTGAAGTTCGATGAGGACGCCCGCCGCGCCCTCGAGCGCGGTGTGAACAAGCTGGCCGACGCCGTGAAGGTGACCATCGGTCCGCGCGGCCGGAACGTCGTCATCGACAAGAAGTTCGGCGCGCCCACCATCACAAACGACGGTGTCACCATCGCCCGCGAGGTGGAGACCGAGGACCCGTACGAGAACCTCGGCGCCCAGCTCGTGAAAGAGGTGGCGACCAAGACCAACGACGTCGCCGGTGACGGCACCACCACCGCCACCGTGCTGGCCCAGGCGCTCGTCCGCGAGGGCCTGCGCAACGTCGCCGCCGGTGCCTCCCCCGCCGGGCTCAAGCGCGGCATGGACGCCGCCGTCGAGGCCATGGCCAAGGACCTGCGCGAGAGCGCACGTCCCATCGACTCCAAGGAGGACATCGCCGCCGTCGCCGCGCTGTCCGCCCAGGACAAGCGGGTCGGCGAGCTGATCGCCGAGGCCATGGACAAGGTCGGCAAGGACGGTGTCATCACCGTCGAGGAGTCGCAGACCTTCGGCCTGGAGCTGGACTTCACCGAGGGCATGGCCTTCGACAAGGGCTACCTGTCGCACTACATGGTCACCGACCAGGAGCGCATGGAGGCCGTCCTCGACGACCCGTACATCCTCATCCACCAGGGCAAGATCTCGGCGATCCAGGACCTGCTGCCGCTGCTGGAGAAGATCATGCAGGCGGGCTCCTCGAAGCCGCTGCTGATCATCGCCGAGGACGTCGAGGGTGAGGCCCTGTCCACCCTCGTGGTCAACAAGATCCGCGGCACCTTCAACTCCGTCGCCGTCAAGGCCCCCGGCTTCGGTGACCGCCGCAAGGCGATGCTGGGCGACATGGCGACGCTGACCGGCGCCACCGTGATCTCCGAGGAGGTCGGCCTCAAGCTCGACCAGGTCGGCCTGGAGGTGCTCGGCACCGCCCGCCGTGTGACCGTCACCAAGGACGACACGACGATCGTCGACGGGGCGGGCAAGGCCGAGGACATCGAGGCGCGCGTCGCCCAGATCAGGGCCGAGATCGAGACCACCGACTCCGACTGGGACCGCGAGAAGCTCCAGGAGCGGCTGGCGAAGCTGGCGGGCGGCGTGTGCGTCATCCGCGTCGGTGCCGCCACCGAGGTGGAGCTGAAGGAGAAGAAGCACCGCCTGGAGGACGCCATCTCCGCCACCCGCGCGGCCGTCGAGGAGGGCATCGTGCCCGGCGGTGGCGCCTCCCTGGTCCACGCCTCCAAGGTGCTGGCCGACGGCCTGGGCCGCACCGGCGACGAGGCCACGGGCGTCGCGATCGTGCGCCGCGCCGCCGCCGAGCCGCTGCGCTGGATCGCCGAGAACGCGGGCCTGGAGGGCTACGTCATCACCGCCAAGGTCGCGGAGCAGGAGAAGGGCCAGGGCTTCAACGCCGCCACCGGTGAGTACGGCGACCTGGTCAAGGCCGGTGTCATCGACCCGGTGAAGGTCACGCGCTCGGCGCTGGAGAACGCGGCGTCCATCGCCTCGCTGCTGCTGACCACCGAGACGCTGGTCGTGGAGAAGAAGGAGGAGGAGCCGGAGGGCCAGGCCGCCGGTCACGGCCACGGCCACGCGCACTGACCTCGCGTTACTCCGTCTGACGGCGTCACTGAGCGTCTGTCGGTGCCTGTTCAGCGACGGCGGCCCCGCGCGGCGGGGCCGCCGTCGTCGTGCGTGTGCCCGGGCCGCCGCCTAACGCCGGTCAGTCCTCCGCCCGGCGGGGGCCGTAGCTGCGGCCGGCCCGCGCGGAGACGTTGCCGAGGACGCCGCGGGGCAGCAGCTTCGCCGCGCCCAGCAGCATCTTGTAGCGGGCGCCCGGCACCGACACCTGCTTGTTCCGCGCCAGATCGCGCAGGGCGGTGTCCACCACCCGGTCCGCGTTCAGCCACATCCAGCGCGGGATCCGGTCCGTCCGCATCCCCGCCCGCTCGTGGAACTCCGTCCGCACAAAGCCCGGGCACAGCGCCATCAGCCGCACTCCGCTGCCCGCCAGGTCCCGCGCCGCGCCCATCGTGAACTGCACCACCCACGCCTTCGACGCCCCGTAGGTGCCGCGCGGCACGAACGCGGCGACCGAGGCCACGTTCACCACCTGCCCCCGCCCCCGGCGCCGCATCCCGGGGACGGCGGCCGAGGTCAGGCGGAGCACCGCCTCGCAGTGCACCTTGATCATCCGCAGCTCATCCGCCAGCGGGACGTTCAGGTAGCGGCCCTTCAGGCCGAAGCCCGCGTTGTTGATGAGCGTCTCGACGGGCCGGGTGGCGTCGGCCAGCCGTGCCTCGACGGCCGCGATGCCCTCTTCCTCGGCGAGGTCGGCCGTGAGCACCTCCGCCTCGATGCCGTGCCGGTCGTGCAGGTCGGCGGCCTGGCGCCGCAGCGCGTCCGTGTTCCTGGCGACCAGCACCAGGTCGTGGCGGTCGCGTGCCAGCCGCTGGGCGAACGCGGCGCCGATCCCGGCCGTGGATCCCGTCACCAAAGCTGTCGTCATGCGACGACGGTAGGCCGAGGACGCCGCGGACCGCTAACGCTTCGCGGCCTGCGCGGACTTCGAGCGTGCCAGATCGCGCCTGGCGCGGCCGAGCAGCTCCTCGCGCTCGTCCTCGGTCAGCCCGCCCCACACCCCGTAGGGCTCGCGCACGGACAGGGCGTGTGCGGCGCACTCGGAGCGGACGGGGCAGCGCATGCATACCTCCTTGGCCGCCTCCTCGCGAGCGCTGCGCGCCGCGCCGCGTTCTCCCTCGGGGTGGAAGAACAGCGAGCTGTCCACGCCCCGGCAGGCCGCGAGGAGCTGCCAGTCCCACAGGTCGGCGTTCGGGCCCGGAAGCCGGGAGAAATCTGCCATGACGGTGTCCCATCGAGACTGCGGAAGCGGATGTAAATATGACTACCAGCCGAATATAGTCTTAGTCATCTCGAGAAGGGCAAAAAGGTCAAAAACCGGCAAATGGCGAACGGGTGTGTCCCGCTGTCCGGGGCCGTGATCCGCTGTGACCGCCTCGTGCACCCTGCGTATCCCGGGGGGCTGGCGACCGTAACTCTTTCGGGTGACCGTCGTTGAGAGGGCGTAGGCGGTTGACGTAGAGCGCGGTTCCGTGCGGGCTCGGGGCGGTCAACCGCGACCGGTGAGACACATAACTGCCTGGAGGCTCAAGGTGATGCGCATCAGCTGCGGAGGACGGCCATGACTTCCGTCCTCGTCTGCGACGACTCCCCGCTCGCCCGGGAGGCGCTGCGCCGCGCGGTCGCGACGGTGCCCGGCGTCGAACGGGTCACGACGGCGGCCAACGGCGAGGAAGTCCTCCGCCGCTGGGGCGCCGACCGCTCCGATCTGATTCTGATGGACGTCCGGATGCCCGGCCTGGGGGGCGTTGAAACCGTCCGGCGGCTGCTCTCCGCCGATCCCGGCGCCCGCATCATCATGCTGACCGTCGCCGAGGATCTCGACGGCGTGGCGCTGGCCGTCGCCGCCGGGGCACGCGGCTACCTGCACAAGGACGCCTCGCGCGCCGAGCTGCGCGCCACCGTGACGCAGGCGCTGGCCGACCCGACGTGGCGGCTGGCCCCGCGCCGGCTCCGTTCCTCGGACATGGGGGCCGCGCCGACGCTCACCGCGCGCGAGATCCAGGTGCTCGAGGGGATGAGCCACGGCCGGTCCAACGCGGAGATCGGCCGCGAGCTGTTCCTGTCGGAGGACACGGTGAAGACGCACGCCAGGCGGCTGTTCAAGAAGCTCGGCGCCTCGGACCGGGCGCACGCCGTCGCCCTCGGCTTCCGCTGGGGTCTGGTCCGCTGAGCCGGACGGGGCGGCCGGGCCGCCCCGTCCGGAAGTTCCTGCGCTCCCCGGCCCCGCCGCAAAAGATCCGGCGTTGCCGCATGCTTGAAGCATGACGCTCAACGGGGACGAGCCGGTTAGGTGCGAGGGGAGTGCCCAGACATGACCCGGAACACGACCCGGATGACGGCGGTCGGCGCTCCCGCCGCCGCCTGCGGCGACGCACACGGCGGATCCGCTCATAACGCTTCGGTGCACAACTCGGCACGCGACGGCGCGGAGCGGGAGGGGTCGGTGCACCATGGACCGATGCGCGATGACGATGCCTCCGTGATCGGCGCGCTCGTCCACCGCGCGGCCGAGGGGGACGCCCAGGCCACGCACGACCTGCTGGCCCACGTGCATCCGCTGGCGCTGCGGTACTGCCGGGTCCGTCTGGCCCGCCTGCCGGTGGAGGCGCGGCACTTCGTGGATGACCTCGCACAGGAGGTCTGTCTGGCGGTGCTCTGCGCGCTGCCGAGGTACCGGGACACCGGGCGGCCGTTCGACGCGTTCGTCGTCGCGATCGCGCAGCACAAGATCGCGGACCTGCAACGGGCCGCGCTGCGCCACGGGGGAAGCTGGGCCGTGCCGTCGGACGAGATGCCCGAGCGGCCGGACGACTCGCTGGGGCCCGAGGAACACGCCCTGCTGAGCAGCGACGCGGAGTGGGCCCGCAAGCTGCTGGCCAACCTGCCGCGGCACCTGCGCGAGCTGCTGCTGCTGCGGGTGGCCGTCGGCCTGACCGCCGAGGAGACCGGGCGGATGCTGGGGATGTCGCCGGGCGCGGTGCGCGTCGCCCAGCACCGGGCGCTGAGCCGGCTCCGCGCGCTCGCCGGGCGCTGACGCCGGCCATGCCGCGGCGGGCACCGCCGTGTGGTGCCCGTCCGGCGCTCGGCCCACGGCGGTAGCTGCCTGAGGACGTGCCCGTGCCCGCCGGGCGGGCAGGGTCCGGCGGGCACGGAGGTGCCGGGGGCACGGGGGAATGCGCGGCCGCCGCCCGTCGTGAGCAGTGCTCACGGGCCGGACGGCCCGGACGGGGCTGCCGGCGTGAGGCCGTAGCATGGACAGCCCGGTTCGGGGGTGCCACCACACACAGATCGCGAGAGGTGCGGGAAGACCTGCCATGACTGACGACGTCACGGGAGTGCCGGAAAAGTTCGCGGCCCTGGGGCTGACCTTCGACGACGTGCTCCTGCTGCCGGGGCCCTCCGACATGGCGCCGCAGGACATCGACACCACCTCCCGGCTCTCGCGCAACGTGACGGTGAACATCCCGCTGCTCTCCGCGGCCATGGACAAGGTCACCGAGGCCCGCATGGCCATCGCCATGGCCCGCCAGGGCGGCGCCGGGGTGCTCCACCGGAACCTGTCCATCGAGGAGCAGGCCGCCCAGGTCGACCGGGTCAAGCGGTCAGAGTCGGGCATGGTGACCGACCCGATCACCATCCGCCCCGACGCGACGCTGCGTGACGCGGACGAGCTGTGCGCCCGGTTCCGCATCAGCGGCGTGCCGGTCACCGACGAGTCCGGGAAGCTGCTCGGCATCGTCACCAACCGCGACATGGCGTTCGAGCCCGACCGCGAGCGGCGCGTGCACGAGGTGATGACGCCGATGCCGCTGGTCACCGGCCCGGTCGGCATCTCCGGCGAGGCCGCCATGGAGCTGCTGCGGAAGCACAAGATCGAGAAGCTGCCGCTGGTGGACGCCGAGGGCAAGCTGCACGGCCTGATCACCGTCAAGGACTTCGTCAAGGCCGAGAAGTACCCGCGCGCGGCCAAGGACGCGGAGGGGCGGCTCATCGTCGGCGCCGCGGTCGGCGTGACCGGTGACGCCTTCGACCGTGCCCAGGCGCTGATCGAGGCGGGCGCCGACTTCATCGTCGTGGACACCGCGCACGGTCACTCCCGCCTGGTCGCCGACATGGCCGAGAAGATCAAGTCCAACTGCGACCGCGTCGACGTCGTCGCCGGGAACGTCGCCACCCGCGACGCCGCCCAGGCCCTCGTCGACGCCGGGGTGGACGGCATCAAGGTCGGCGTCGGCCCCGGCTCCATCTGCACCACCCGCGTCGTCGCGGGCATCGGCGTGCCGCAGGTCACGGCCATCTACGAGGCGTCGCTCGCCGCCCGCGAGGCGGGCATCCCGGTCATCGGCGACGGCGGCCTGCAGTACAGCGGCGACATCGCCAAGGCCCTGGTCGCGGGCGCCGACACGGTCATGCTGGGCAGCCTGCTGGCCGGGTGCGAGGAGTCCCCGGGCGAGCTGCTGTTCATCAACGGCAAGCAGTACAAGTCCTACCGGGGCATGGGCTCGCTCGGCGCGATGCAGTCGCGCGGCGACCGGCGTTCCTACTCCAAGGACCGCTACTTCCAGGACGAGATCGGCGACGACGACAAGCTGATCCCCGAGGGCGTCGAGGGCCAGGTGCCCTACCGCGGCCCGCTGGCGTCGGTGGTGCACCAGCTGGTCGGCGGCCTGCACCAGTCGATGTACTACCTCGGCGGCACCACCATCCAGGAGATCAAGGAAAAGGGCCGCTTCGTGCGGATCACCGCCGCCGGGCTCAAGGAGAGCCACCCGCACGACATCCAGATGACGACGGAGGCGCCGAACTACTCCGGACGCTGAGCGGATAGCCTGATGCTCCACTCGGTGAAATTCAGCGAGGAGGCGGCGCGTGTCCGGGACGAGCTCCCGGCCGACCGCCGGGCCCTCCTCGAACGGGGCCTCGCGGTCCTCGCCCAGGACCCCAGGCCGAAGATGTCCGTGGCGGTCTCGGACGACGAGTCCACCAGGTCCCTCGCGCTGACGCCGAACATCGCCGTTGAGTACGTGGTGAGTGACGGTCTCCTGCTCGTCCTCGTCATCCACGTCGTGGACTTCACGCAGGTGCTCCTGGAGGAATGACGTGACTGAGATCGAGATCGGGCGCGGCAAGCGCGGCAGGCAGGCCTACGCCTTCGACGACATCGCCGTGGTGCCCAGCCGGCGGACGCGTGACCCGGAGGAGGTGTCGATCGCCTGGCAGATCGACGCCTACCGCTTCGAGCTGCCGTTCCTCGCCGCGCCGATGGACTCGGTGGTCTCCCCGGAGACGGCGATCCGCATCGGCCAGCTCGGCGGTCTCGGCGTGCTCAACCTTGAGGGGCTGTGGACCCGGTACGACGACCCGCAGCCGCTGCTCGAGGAGATCAGGGAGCTGGACGAGGCCGAGGCCAACCGGCGCCTGCAGGAGATCTACGCCGCGCCGGTGCGGGAGGAGCTGATCTTCGAGCGCATCCGCCAGGTGCGTGAGGCCGGCGTCGTCACGGCCGCCGCGCTGTCGCCGCAGCGCACGGCGCAGTTCTCGAAGGCCGTCGTCGACGCCGGGGTGGACCTGTTCGTCATCCGGGGCACCACGGTCTCGGCGGAGCACGTCTCGGGCCGGGCGGAGCCGCTCAACCTCAAGCAGTTCATCTACGAGCTGGACGTCCCGGTAATCGTCGGCGGCTGCGCCACGTACCAGGCGGCGCTGCACCTGATGCGGACCGGCGCGGCCGGGGTGCTCGTCGGCTTCGGCGGCGGCGCGGCGCACACCACGCGGAACGTGCTGGGCATCCAGGTGCCGATGGCGACCGCCGTGGCGGACGTGGCCGCCGCGCGCCGCGACTACCTGGACGAGTCCGGCGGCCGGTACGTGCACGTCATCGCGGACGGCGGGGTCGGCTGGTCCGGCGACCTGCCGAAGGCGATCGCCTGCGGGGCGGACGCCGTGATGATGGGCTCGCCGCTGGCGCGGGCCACGGACGCGCCGGGGCGCGGCCACCACTGGGGCATGGAGGCGGTCCACGAGGAGCTGCCGCGCGGCAAGAAGGTGCGGCTGGGGACCGTGGGCACGACGGAGGAGATCCTCACCGGGCCGTCGTACCGCCCGGACGGCGCCATGAACTTCTTCGGCGCCCTGCGCCGGGCCATGGCGACGACGGGCTACTCGGAGCTGAAGGAGTTCCAGCGCGTCGAGGTCACCGTCGCGCCCGGCCGCTGACCGCCCGGCCCCGGCCGGGGAGACGGCCAGTCCGGCACGGCTACAGGCGGTGCGCCGTCCCCGCCGGCGTGACGCCGCGGGTGTCGAACAGCAGCTGGGCCTTGGCGGCGAGCCCCTGGAGGTCGTACACGCTGTGCGGAGCCAGCAGCAGCGTCAGGTCGGCGTCGGCTGCCGCCTCGTACGGCGAGGCCGCCCGGGCCACGGGACGCCCGGCGACCTGCCAGCGCGGCAGGCGCGGGTCGTGGAAGCCGAGGTCGGCGCCGAGCTGCCGCAGCCCGGCCGCGATCTCGGCGGCGGCGGGGTCCGGCTCGCCGGGCGCGCCGTCGTGCCCGGAGACGCCCAGCAGCAGCACGCGGGCGCCGCGCGCCGACTTGCCGTGCTCGTTCAGCAGGGCGGCGGCGCGGTCGGTGACGTAGCCGGGCATGCGGGCGTTGATGCTCTTAGCCCGGCCGACGAGGGTGAGCCGGCCGCCCGGATTCACCGGTCCGGCCGCGTCCGCTGGGGCAGGGCCCGGCCGCAGCGCCGCCGCGGCACCGGTCAGCCGGGCCTCGGCGCAGCGCAGCACGTCCCACAGGTCGATGCCGAGGTCGTGGCAGAGCATCGCCGTCTCGTTGACCAGGGCCGTGGTGACGTGCCGCAGATTGGCCTCCAGCGCGGCGAGCGTCTCGGCCTCGGCGATGCCCCGGGCGCGGATGACCTTGTCGCCCGTCGCGCGGCGGCCGGCCGCC
>k87-235396_pt1 | contig 10037 bp, 8 predicted proteins | sample MGYA00084031_6733416 | MGnify analysis MGYA00084031
GGCCCGCGCGGGCCGCATCGAGTGGCGCCAGCTCCTGATCCCGCTGATGCCCGGCACGGTGCTGCTGGCCCTCCTGGTCATGATAGGCCGCGACCTGGGCACCACCCTGGTGCTGATGCTGATCTTCCTGGCGCTGCTGTGGGTCGTCGGCGCGCCCGTCCGGCTGTTCGGCGGCATCCTGGCGGTCGCCGTGCTGGCCGCGCTCATCATGATCAGCGTCGAGCCCTACCGCCTGGCCCGCATCAACGCCTACCTCGACCCGTGGGGGCACGCCCAGGACGAGGGGTACCAGGCGGTGCAGGCGCAGGTCGCGCTCGGGTCGGGCGGCTGGTTCGGCCTGGGGCTGGGCAGCAGCCGCCAGAAGTGGGACTGGCTGCCGCACGCGGAGAGCGACTTCATCTTCGCCATCCTCGGCGAGGAGCTGGGCCTGGCCGGCACGCTCTCGGTGGTGGTGCTGTTCGGCCTGCTCGGCTACGCCGGGCTGCGCGTCGCCTCCCGGGTGAACGACCCCTTCATCCGCCTGTCCTCGGCCGCGACGGTGGCGTGGATCGCCGGGCAGGCGGTCGTCAACATCGGCGCGGTCATCGGCGTGCTGCCCATCACCGGCATCCCCCTGCCGCTGGTGTCTTATGGTGGTTCGGCGCTGCTGCCGACCCTCGCGGCGCTCGGCATGCTGCTGTCGTTCGCCAAACGCGAGCCCGGCGCGCGGGAGGCCCTGGCGGCCCGTGGTCCCGGTCCGGTGGCGCGGGCCCTAAGCTGGCTTGGCCTGGGTGGCCCGCGGGTGCAGAATCGCCGTGCGGGGCGCTGAGACGGGCCGATCACGCAAGACGGTCTAGACGGTCAAACGATTAGGTGAGTGAAAGGACCGACATGAGGGTGGTCCTCGCAGGCGGCGGGACGGCGGGCCATATCGAGCCCGCGCTGGCCTTGGCCGACGCGCTGCGCCAACTGGACCCGAACATCGGGATCACCTGCCTGGGCACCGAGCGCGGTCTGGAGACCAGGCTGGTCCCTCAGCGGGGGTATGAGCTGGAGCTGATCCCGGCGGTGCCCCTGCCGCGTTCGCTGACCCCGCAGCTGCTGACCGTGCCCGGCCGGCTCGCGGGCGCCATCAACACGGCCGCGGCCGTGCTCGACCGTGTCCAGGCCGACATCCTGGTCGGCTTCGGCGGTTACGTCGCCACGCCCGGATACCTCGCGGCGCGGCGGCGGGGGGTGCCGCTCGTGGTGCACGAGGCCAACCCCCGGCCGGGGCTGGCCAACCGGCTGGGTGCGCGGCTCACCGAGCACGTGTTCACCGGACACCCGCAGGCGTCCCTGCCGAACGCCGAGTTCGTGGGCATCCCCCTGCGTCGCGATATCGCCAACCTCGACCGCCTCTCCGCGGGCGACAAGGCCAGGTCGTGGTTCGGCCTGGAGGCCGACCTGCCCACGCTGCTGGTCTTCGGCGGCTCCCAGGGCGCCCGTGCGCTCAACGAGGCCGCACTGGCCGCCGGCCCCGTGCTGCGGGCCAACGGCATCCAGGTGCTGCACATCCTCGGCCCCAAGAACACGCTCGAGCAGGAGCCGCCGCCCGGCGACCCGCAGTACGTGGTGCTGCCCTACGTGGACCGCATGGACCTCGCCTACGCCGCGGCGGACTTCGCGCTGTGCCGTGCGGGGGCGATGACCTGCGCCGAGCTGACCGCGGTCGGGCTGCCCGCGGCGTACGTGCCGCTGCCGCACGGCAACGGGGAGCAGCGCCTCAACGCCGAGCCGATCGTCGCCGCCGGAGGCGGGTTGATGGTCGACAACGCCCAGCTGACCTCCGAGTGGATCGTGAACAACCTGATGCCTCTGCTGCGTGACCCGGAGCGGGTCGCGATGATGTCGGAGGCGGCCTCCAGGCTGGGGCGCAGGGACGCCGACGTGGAGCTGGCCCGCCGGGTGATGGCCATCGCCTCCGGCGCTGCGGGAGGACGGCGGTGAGCCGAGGCGGCCGGGAAGGGGAGCGGGGAAGGTGATCCGACGATGAGCCTGGTGCAGCCGGTCGATCCGGTCGCGGCCGGGGACCTGGGACGGGTTCACTTCATCGGGATCGGAGGCTCGGGGATGTCGGGCATCGCCCGCATCCTGCTCAAGCGGGGCGTGACGGTCTCGGGCAGCGACGCCCGCGGTTCAGAGTTGATCAACGAACTGCGTGAGCTCGGTGCCACCGTGCACATCGGGCACGCCGCCTCCCACATCAGGGACGTCGACACCGTGGTGGTCTCCACCGCGATCCGCGACTCCAACCCCGAGCTGGGCGAGGCGCTGCGTCAGGGCCTGCGGGTGATCCCCAGGGCCGCCGCGCTGGCCGCCGTCATGGCGGGCCGCACCGGCGTGGCGATCGCCGGCACCCACGGCAAGACCACCACCACCTCGATGCTCACCGTGGCGCTGCAGAAGTGCGGCGCCGACCCGGCCTACTGCGTGGGCGGCCTGCTCGCCACCACCGGCCTGGGCGCCGACGAGGGCGCCGGGGAGGTGTTCGTGGCCGAGGCCGACGAGAGCGACGGCTCGTTCCTCATGCTGTCACCGAGCATCGCGGTCGTCACCAACGTCGAAGCCGACCATCTGGACAACTACGGCGAGCCGCGGGCGGTTCACGACAGCTTCGCCCGTTTCGTCGAACGCGTCTCGTCCTGCCTGGTGGTCTGCGCCGACGACCCGGGCGCCGCCGCGCTGGCGCCGATCGCCCGGGCCCGCGGTCTGACCGTGCACACCTACGGCGAGAGCGAGGGCGCCGACTTCCGCGTCCGCCAGGTCACCCCCGACGGGCTCGGCGTGAGCTTCCACGTCGACGGGCTCGGGCCGGTGCGCCTGTCCGTTCCGGGACGGCACAACGCGCTGAACGCCGCCGCGGTCGTCGCCGTGGCGAGCGAGCTGGGGCAGCCCTTCGAGCAGATCCGTGAGGGCCTGGCGGCCTTCACCGGCGCCAAGCGGCGCTTCGAGGCCAAGGGGGAGGCCGGCGGGGTCGCGGTCTTCGACAGCTACGCCCACCACCCGACGGAGCTGGCGGCCGACCTGCGGACAGCGCGCGACGTGGTGAAGTCGTTCTCCGGCGACGGCAGGGTGATCGCGGTCTTCCAGCCGCACCTGTACTCGCGCACCCGCTTCTTCGCCGAGGAGTTCGGCCGGGCGCTCGGCCTGGCGGACGAGGCGATCGTCTTGGACGTCTACGGCGCCAGGGAGGACCCCGAGCCGGGCGTGTCGGGGGCGCTGGTGGCGGGGAAGGTGCCGCTTCCGGCCGAGCGCGTCGCCTACGTCGCCGACCGTTCGGCGGTGCCCGCACTGGTGGCCGAGCGCGCCCGCGCGGGCGACATCGTGCTCACCATGGGCGCCGGTGACGTCACAGAACTGGGCCCGCGCATCGTCGCGGAGCTCGCCGCCCGGTGATCCGCGGCAGGCCGCTGCGCACCGTCCTGGCGCTCGTGCTCGCCGCCGGGGTGGTCGCCAGCGCCACCTGGCTGGTGTTCTTCTCGCCGGTGCTCGGGGTGCGTGAGATCATCATTGTGGGAAATCTCACGGTCCCCCGGGAGCGGATCGAGGAGGCGGCGGGCGTGCCGTACGAGCATCCGCTGGCCACCGTGGACCTCCAGAGCGTCGAGGAGAAGGTGGGGAGCATCCGGCAGATCGAATCCGTCTCCGCCGCCCGGCAGTGGCCCGGGACGCTTAGGATCGAGGTTGTCGAGCGCACTCCGGTAGCGGTCGTCCTGGCCGGCGGCAAGGCGGCCCTGATGGACCGCGATGGGGTGGTGACCGAGGTGCGGGACGCCGCGCCGCCCACCCTTCCGGTCCTGGTCGTCGACCGCCCCAGCAGCGCCGACCCGGCCACTCGCGCCGCCCTCCAGGTGATCGCCGATCTGCCCGGTGACATCGCCCGGCTGGTGGAGGAGGTACGGGCCACCACGGCCGAGGGCGTGTCGCTGGTGTTCGGCGACGGCCGCGTCGTGGTGTGGGGAGGCACCGACCGGCCCGAGGAGAAGGCGCGGATCCTCGCCACGCTGCTCGAACGCAAGGCGAAGACGTACGACGTCAGCTCACCGGAGGTGGTGACCGTCCGATGAGGGGGCCGATGAAAGGGGGACGTGCGAATGGGACACGCCGCGACACGCCGGGCGTGCTATGCGGCGCGGTTAGTTGACCCGCGTAGAGCGTAACTCTTACTGTCCGTACCAATCCTCAGGTTGACATAAATCTAAATCTCAACTTGAGGGTGAGGGTTTGGAAACGCCATCCGGCGTCGCCGCACCGCACGAAACCGTAAGTCAATACCGCACGTCAACCACCGGAAAGGCCCCTCGTCGTGGCAGCACCGCAGAACTACCTCGCGGTCATCAAAGTCGTCGGCATCGGCGGCGGCGGCGTCAACGCCGTCAACCGAATGATCGAAGAGGGACTCAAGGGTGTCGAGTTCATCGCCATCAACACCGACGCCCAGGCGCTGCTCATGAGCGACGCGGACGTCAAACTCGACGTCGGCCGCGAGCTCACCCGCGGACTGGGCGCCGGAGCCAACCCCGAGGTGGGCCGTAAGGCGGCCGAGGACCACCGAGAGGAGATCGAGGAGGTCCTCAAGGGCGCCGACATGGTCTTCGTCACCGCGGGGGAAGGAGGCGGCACCGGAACCGGCGGCGCCCCGGTCGTCGCCAACATCGCCCGCTCGCTGGGCGCGCTCACCATCGGCGTGGTGACCCGGCCGTTCAGCTTCGAGGGCCGCCGCAGGGCGACCCAGGCCGAGGCCGGGATCGAGACGCTCCGGGACGAGGTCGACACGCTCATCGTGATCCCCAACGACCGGCTGCTGTCGATCTCCGACCGTCAGGTGAGCGTGCTCGACGCGTTCAAGGCGGCTGACCAGGTGCTGCTCTCCGGTGTTCAGGGCATCACCGACCTGATCACCACGCCCGGTCTGATCAACCTCGACTTCGCCGACGTCAAGTCCGTCATGTCCGGGGCGGGATCGGCGCTCATGGGCATCGGCCACGCGCGCGGCGACGACCGTTCGGTCGCCGCCGCCGAGATGGCGGTCTCCAGTCCGTTGCTGGAGGCCAGCATCGACGGAGCACATGGCGTGCTGCTGTCCATCGCCGGCGGCTCCGACCTCGGTCTGTTCGAGATCAACGAGGCGGCGCAGCTCGTGTCGAACGCCGCGGCCAGCGACGCGAACATCATCTTCGGCACGGTCATCGATGACGCCCTCGGCGACGAGGTGCGCGTCACGGTGATCGCCGCCGGGTTCGACGAGCCGCCCCGCGGCGACCGGTCCGCGTCGTCCACCGCCGAGCGGCCCGCCCGCCAGCAGGCGCGCCTGTCCGCTCCCGGCCCCAAGCCCGACTCCCGCCGGGAGCAGCGTCCCGGCCCGCACGCCGAGACGCGGCAGGAACCCTCCCGCGAGACGCGTTCGGAGGGGCCCAAGCCGGAAGGGCCCAAGGAGGTCCGGTCCGAGCCCGAGCCGCGGCAGGAACCCTCCCGTGAGGCGCGTACCGAGCCCGAGCGGGCCGAACAGCCGCCGGTACGGCCGGCCGGTCCCACCGCCGTGGGCGGCTCGGCCGAGGAGGCCGAGCGGCGGACGGAGGACGAGCCGCCCCCGCCGGTGTCGATCGCCCGTCCCTCGGCGGAGTCGCCCAGCGCGCCCACTCCGATCACCTCCCGGCTCAGCGAACCCGTCAGGCGCCGCCCGGTGGTGTTCGAGGAGCCGGAGGAGGAGCTCGACGTCCCCGACTTCCTCAAGTAGCCCGTCCGTTTGGGACGGGGCCCACGGTCCCGCCCCAAACGGACGGGAAGGCCGCACGCGGCGGACCGCCCGAGGTCCCGCCGGGAGGCGGCTGATAGCGTTTCCCCGCGCCCGCAAGGCGCGGCCGGGCGCTTTCGGCGCCGGCCCGGTCCCGCCCGGGCCGGACAGGCGGAAAAGACCGCTCTTCGAGAGCGGAAGAGTCACGAATGGGGGAGAGTGACGGATCTGGGAGGGCGGCGGGAGCAGGTCGCCGCCGCGCTGGCGAGTGTCGAGGCCCGGATCGCCGAGGCCTGTCGTGCGGCGGGCCGCCCTCGCGAGGAGATCACCCTCATCGCGGTGACCAAGACCTACCCCGCCTCGGATGTGCGCATCCTCGCCGAGCTCGGAGTGCGCGACATCGGGGAGAACCGCGACCAGGAGGCCGCGCCCAAGGCGGCCGAGTGCGCCGATCTCCCCCTGACCTGGCACTTCATCGGCCAGCTGCAGACCAACAAGGCGAGGTCCGTGGTGGGCTACGCCGACGTGGTCCACTCCGTGGACCGCGACCGCCTGGTCGCGGCGCTGAGCCGGGAGGCCGTGCGCGCCGAGCGGGAGATCACCTGCCTGGTGCAGGTGGCCCTTGACGACACGCCGGGCCGCGGCGGCGCGCGCCCCGCCGACGTCCCCGCCCTCGCCGACGCCGTGGCGCGGGCCGAGGGGCTGCGGCTGGGCGGGGTGATGGCCGTCGCTCCGCTGGGTGAGGACCCCGCCAAGGCGTTCGCCCGGCTGGCGGAGGTCGCCCGTGCCGTACGCGCCGACCACCCCGAGGCGACGATCGTCTCCGCCGGGATGAGCGGCGACCTCGCCGAGGCGATCGCGTGCGGCGCGACACACCTGCGGATCGGTACGGCGTTGCTCGGTCGCCGGAAGCCCTTCGTCAGGTAATGTCCAGTCCAGTGGACCTGCCGTCCACTCGAGTGGAGGTCGATCAGCGGTTGGCTCCGAGGGGGTGCGGCTGCCGCGAACGGACCTTCAACGCACGACGGAGGACGACGAAGCGATGGCCGGCGCGATGCGCAAGATGGCGGTCTACCTCGGTCTCGTGGAGGACGACCGCTACGAGAGGTACGACGGCTACCCCGAGGACGACTACGACGACTACGACGAGCCCCGCAGGGGCGAGGGGCGCGCGGGAGCCGCGGCCGAACGCGAGGACGACCCCGATACCGGGGTGACCGCCCCGCAGCGGCCCGCCGCGGCCACGGAGCGGCGTACGACCGACCTCGCGCGCATCACGACTCTGCATCCTCGAACGTACAATGAGGCGCGCACGATCGGGGAACACTTCCGTGACGGCACGCCGGTCATCATGAATCTGACCGAGATGGTTGACAGTGACGCGAAACGCCTTGTGGATTTCGCGGCAGGTCTCGTCTTTGGCCTACACGGAAGCATCGAACGTGTTACCAACAAGGTGTTCCTGTTGTCCCCTGCCAATGTCGAGGTGACTGCCGAGGACAAGGCACGAATCGCGGAGCGAGGGTTCTTCAACCAGAGTTAGAGTGCACCTATGCGTGTGACCAACACCCGGCCCACCGGCCCTCGGCGCGGCCGGGGACGGGGGAGTACGGAGATGGAGGCAGGGCGAAGCCATGGGCGTCATTAGCGAGATCGTGGTTTCCGTCCTGTGGATCTATCTTCTGCTCCTGATCGGCAGAATGATCTTCGAGACGGTGCAGGCGTTCGCGCGCCAGTGGCGGCCGACCGGCCTGATGCTGGTGCTGGCGGAGGTCACCTACACGGTGACCGATCCACCTCTCAAGTTCCTCCGCCGTTTCATTCCGCCACTCCGGTTGGGTAACGTGGCTTTCGACCTAAGCTTCACAGTGCTCTTCATTGTGGTCCTGCTCATGATCCGATTCGTGTCCGTGCTTCGATGACGGGTACCGTCCGTCCACCGGACAAGACTCCAAGCGCGCCAAGGAGACCGACATGCCGCTGACACCCGCCGATGTGCGGAACAAGCAGTTCAGTACGACCCGGTTGCGTCCGGGCTACGACGAGGAGGAAGTGGACGCCTTCCTCGACGAGGTGGAGGCCGAGCTCGATCGGCTCATCCAGGAGAACGAGGAGCTCCGTGCCAAGCTGGGAGAGTGCCTGAGGGGCAAGGTCCCCGGCGGTGCGGCCGGTATGGCCTCCGCGCCCGTGGCCGACCAGCCCAAGCCGGAGATGATGGCGCCCGAGCCCATGAAGGGGCCCGAGCCGCAGCAGCCGCAGCCCGTCCCGGTCGGCGGCATGAACATGCAGCAGTCCGAGGACAACATGGACACCGCGGCCCGCGTGCTCGCGCTGGCCCAGCAGACCGCCGACCAGGCGATCGCCGACGCCCGTCGCGAGGCGGATGAGACGGTCACCCGCGCTCGCCGCGAGGCCGACGAGATCCTCGGCAAGGCCCGCCGCCAGGCCGAGCAGATCATCGGCGACGCCCGTGCCCGTGCGGAGACGCTGGAGCGCGACGCGCAGGAGCGGCACCGCCAGGCCATGGGTTCGCTGGTGCAGACCCGTGACGAACTGGAGCGCAAGGTCGAGGAGCTGCGCAGCTTCGAGCGCGAGTACCGCAGCCGCCTGAAGCTCTACCTGGAGAACCAGCTCGCCGAGCTGAACGTCGCATCCGAAGGCAGCGGATCCTTCCCGGTCGTCGGCGGGCAGATGCCCGGCCAGCAGCCGCAGATATCCCACGCCGTGGCACCCGGCGGCCAGCAGCCGCTGCCCGGTCCCGGCGGACCGTTCGGCGGTGAGCAGCCGCAGCATCAGGGCGCCTTCCAGGGAGCCGACGGACCGCACAGCGATCGCAGGTAGGCTTTCCGGGCGATCCCATTGGCCCGTAAGCCGGGAGTTTCCCCGTGATCCTTGTCAGCGCCGGTCTCGTCCTCATCGCGATCATCCTGTTGATCGTGGGTGTCGTCCAGGCCGAGCCGTACCTGGTCATGTGGTCGATCGTGGTCAGCGTGCTGTCCGCGGTCTTCCTCCTGATCGCGGTTCTGGTCAGGCGACACGAGCTGTTCCCGCGTGGCGGGCGTGACCAGGCGCCCGAGGCACTGGCCGCCGTGCCCCACCCCCCGGGGCCGATGGCCGGGGCCATGGCATCGCCGATGATGGCGGCGCCCGTCGCTCACCAGGGAGCGGCCGTGAACCCGCCCCCCGGGCTCCACCCGATGGCCGCGGGGATGGCGTCTCCCGGCGTCGCCAGGCCCGGAACCGGGGTCCCGCCGGACGCGATCGTCTTGGTGATCCCCGGGCGCAAGCGCTACCACGTTCCGGGCTGCCGTCAGCTCATGGGCAGGAGCCACGAGGAGCTCACCTACGAAGAGGCACGTGAGGAGGGGTTCACCCCCTGCACCACCTGCCTGCCCGACGCCGCTCTCGGCGGCGTCCAAACGCCTCCCGTCCCCGATGAGGCCGTCTCTCCGGCCGAGACCCGGCCGTCGCACTCGGCCCAGGGCCATGCCCATGCCGAGCCGCGGCCGCATCCGGAGCCCCCGCCACCCGTCTCCGGGGGGCAGCCGGACCTCGACCGGACCGCTCGGCGTGAGCCTGCGCAGGCAGGCCACGAGCCGTCCTCCCCGGGCCGTGAGCAGGCCCGGCAGGGACAGGAACCTCCCCAGCGGGACCCCGCACCCTCTCGGCACGGCCAGGAGGCGTCACCGTCCGACCCGCAGCGGTCCGGCTCCCCGCACGCCGATCCCTCTCCCGCTCGCCAGGAGGGGCGCCCGGACCCCTCGCACGAGCGCGGCTCGCAGCCCCGTCCGCAGGCCCCCGACCGCGAGGGCGTGTCCGGCCGGGACGCCGCCTCCCCCCGGGACGCCGGGCGCGGCCGAGACGCCGCGTCCCCGCACGACACCGCGCGTGGCCGAAGCACACCCGCCGCCCGGGACGCCGCGGCCTCGCAGGCCGATGCCGCCGCCGCCGCGCGTGAACCCGCGGCACCCGCCACGTCGTGGTTCACCCCCGAGGACCGTCCGGTGCCGCGTCCACGGCCCTCCACCGCGCAGAGCCGCGACCGTGGGCCGTCCTCCACCGCTCCCGGACGTGAGCGTGAACCGTCGTCGGCTGCTTCCCGCGGTGACCGCGGGCCGGAAACCGAGAAGCCCTCGGGCGGACCGTCCGCGAAGTCGCCCGCCGCCTCGCGGGGGCCCTCCACCGAGGCCGCCGTCCGCCGAGCACGGCCCGCCGAAGAGCCCGAGGTCCGGCGGGAACGGCGTGACACACCGCCGGATCCGCTGGCGGAGGAGCCCGCTAC
>k87-979095_pt1 | contig 10037 bp, 9 predicted proteins | sample MGYA00084031_6733416 | MGnify analysis MGYA00084031
ACGACGGCGCCGTCGTCGGTCCATACCGTCAGCGGGCCCAGCACCCCGAAACGCATGGCCCGCACCCTAACCCGCCCAGGCCGGAAGAAGACCGTAAGAAAGCCGTAAACGCCCTCCGGCACCGTGGGATCCGACGGGCGAGACCGCGAAAGGAGGCGGAGATGACGGATCGGCTGCGGCTGGCCGTGATCATCGGCAGCACGCGCAACGGCCGGTTCGGCCCCACCGTGGCCGACTGGTTCGCCGCCCGCGCCCGCCGGTACGGCGGGCTGGAGGTCGACGTGATCGACCTGGCCGAGGCCGGGCTGCCGCAGACGCTGCCCGACCACGACGAGGAGCGTCCCGCCCCGGTGCGGGCGCTGGCGCCCCGGCTGGCCGCCGCCGACGCGTTCGCGGTGGTCTGCCCCGAATACAACGCCGGCTATCCGGCGCCGCTGAAGACCGCGCTCGACTGGTTCGACGAGGAGTGGCGGGCCAAGCCGGTCGCCCTGATCACCTACGGGCGGGAGTCCGGCGGCCTGACCGCCGCCGGACAGCTTCGGCAGGTGTTCGCCGAGCTGCACGCGGTGACGATCCGGGACGGGATCAGCCTGCCGTGCTACTGGGAGCAGTTCGCCCCGGACGGGTCCTGGCCCAAGGCCGGCGCCGAGTGCAACACCGCCGTCCGCACCACCCTGGAACGGCTCACCTGGTGGGCGCGCGCCCTCCGGGAGGCCCGGGACAAGCACCCCTACACCGTCTGACCCATCGTCCGACCCACCGGAGGGACGCCATGCGCAAGATCATCAACTCCACCTACGTCTCCCTGGACGGCGTGATCTCCAACCCGCAGATCTGGACCGCCCCCTACTTCCAGGAGGAGGCGAGCGAGTTCGCCCGCGACCAGCTGTTCTCCTGCGACGCGCTGATCATGGGCCGCCGGACCTATGAGGGGTTCGCGGCGGCCTGGCCGAAGATGGAGGAGGCCACCGGCGAGTTCGGGGTGCGGATGAACACCATGCCCAAGTACGCGGTGTCCACCACGCTCACCGACCCCGAGTGGACGAACACCACCGTGATCTCCGAGAACGTCCCCGAGGAGATCGCCCGGCTCAAGGAACAGCCCGGTCAGGACATCCTGCAGTACGGCTTCGGCCCGGTCACCCGGCTGATGATCGAGCACGGCCTGCTGGACGAGCTGCGGCTGTGGATCCACCCGGTGCTGGCCGGGGAGAACGAGCCGCAGGGGCTGCTGCTGTCGGAGGGCTTCACCGCCTCGTTCGAGCTGGCCGACACCAAGATCTTCAAGACCGGCGTGATCATCGCCGTCTACCGGCCCGCGACCGGCGGGTGACCGCAGGCCGCGCGCCGGGGCGCGGCCGGGTGCACCGGGCGCTCCCCCCGAACGCGACCCGGCCCGACGCGCGGGAGGCGCGCCGGGCCGGGGGAGGGGAGGAACGGACCGATCGGCGGGTCAGTCGGCGGTGACCGGACCGAACACCTTCCGGGTGTCGATCACCTCGCCGAACAGCTCCCACCGCTCGCCCTTGAACCGCATCATCTGCATGGACTCGATGGGGAAGCCGTCGTCGGGACCGGTCTGCAGCCGGACCCCGGGCAGCAGCATCGGCACCTCGACATCGTTGAGGTTGCGGACCGAGTCGCGCAGACCCTCGCGGGTCGGGCACTTGGCCGCCTCCATCGCCTTGTGGAAGCTGCTGGCCGCCGCCCAGCCGAACGCGTGGTAGGGGACGTTGGGGTCGGCGCCGGGCGCGTACTTGGCCATCTTCTCCCGGTACAGCTTCATCTCAGGGTCGTCGGCCCACTGCGGGTCGTTGGGGTCCTTGTAGTAGGTCGCCGAGACCACGCCCTGGACGTTCTTGAGCCCGACCGGCTTGAGCACGGTGATCGAGGCGGCCACGTTGTTGAGGATGTGCAGCGGGTTCCAGTCGGTGTTCTTCACGTCCGCCGCCAGCGCCTGCGAGCCGAACTTGGGCGTGGTGACGTTGAGGAACACGTCCGCGTCCGAGCGGGCCAGGTTGCGCATCTGCGGTTCGACGGTCGGGTCGGAGACCTCATAGCTCTCCTCGGCGACCACCTTGATCTGCGAGCCGGCGATGGCCTTCTTGAAGCCGCCCAGCAGGTCCTTGCCGAAGTCGTCGTTCTGGTACAGCACCGCGACCTTGGCGTCGGGCTTCTCGGTCTTGAGGAACTGGGCGTAGACGCGGGCCTCGGAGATGTAGTTGGGCTGCCAGCCGATGGTCCACGGGTGGTTCTTGTCGGTGCCCCACTGCGAGGCGCCGGTGGCCACGAACACCTGCGGCACCTTGCGCTGGTTGGTGTAGTCCCAGGTCGCCGCCGTGGACGGGGTGCCGAGCGTCTGGAACAGCGCGAACACCTGCTCCTGCTCCACCAGGCGGCGGGCCTCCTCCACCGCCTTGGGCGGCTGGTAGCCGTCGTCGCGGACGATGAACTCGACCTTGCGCCCGTCGATGCCGTTCTTCTCGGCGTTGATGTAGTCGAAGTACGCCTTGATCCCCTTGGGGATGTCGCCGTACGCCGACGCCGGGCCCGACAGCGGGTAGATCCCGCCGATCTTGATGCTCGTGTCGGTGATGCCCGTCGTCTGCTGGCCCTTGCACTCCTCGGGCAGGGCGCCCTTCGACGCCTCGTCGCCGCGGCCGCAGGCGGTCGCCGCGAGCAGCACGGCCGTGGTCACCGCCGCCCAACGGATCGCCGAAACACCCATCTGCTACTCCTTTCGGAGGGTTCTGTCGAACGAGCGCACCGCCCGTCCCGCCAGCCCGGCCAGACCCGTCGGAGCCACGTACATCACCACGATGATCAGCAGGCCGAAGATGACGCCGGGCGCGCCTTGGTTGATGTCCTGAGCGAACGAGGGAACGAACATCACGAACAGCCCCCCGAGGACCGGTCCGGCCTGCGAGCCGAGCCCGCCGACCACGATCCCGGCCAGCAGCGTGATGGAGAGGTTGACGGTGAAGGAGTCCGGGGACACGAAGCCGATCACCCAGGTGTAGACGCAGCCGGCCGCCCCGGCCAGCAGCGCGCTCCAGGCGAACGCCAGCGTCTTGTAGAACGCCAGCCGCACGCCCATCACCTCGGCGGCGATCTCGTTGTCGCGCAGCGCGTGCAGCGCCCGCCCGACCCTGGACCGCAGCAGCCCGGCGACCAGCGCGAACGCCGCCACCGCGACCGCCAGCGCCAGGAAGTACAGCCACTGGTCCTCGGCCAGCCCGGTCCAGGAGGGGGGCTGCGGCTTGCTCAGCGTCAGCCCCATCGAACCGCCGGTGACGTCCTCGAACCTCTTCAGCAGCGGCACCAGGAAGATGGCGATCGCCAGCGTCACCAGCGCCAGGTACAGCCCGTGCAGCCGGGCCGCCGGCACCCCCAGCGCGAGCCCGAGCACGAACGTCACCGCCGCCGCCACCGGCAGCGTCCACGGGTAGGGGGTGTCCCAGCGGTCCATCATGATCGCCGCGGTGTAGGCGCCGACCGCGAAGAACGCCCCGTGCCCCAGGGAGATCTGCCCGCCGTGCCCGACCAGCAGGTTCAGCCCGAGCAGCGCCACCGCGTAGACCAGCACCATGGTCAGCTGGAACACCCGGAACGGCACCAGCTGGAACGGCAGGATCAACGCGATCGCCAGCGCGATCCACACCCAGTGGCCCCGGGGCTCCAGGAACCGCAGCCACGACCGCGCGGGCCTCGGTCCGCTCGCCGGCGCCGTGGACTTCTCCCGGGTCTCGATGGCCTCGCTCATGCCCGCTCCACCGCCGCCTTGCCGAACAGGCCCTGGGGCCGCAGCAGCAGCACCACCAGGATGATCGCCAGCGGGACCCCGACCTTCAGGTCCGATCCGATGACGTCCACGTACGCCCCGGCCAGGGTCTCGGCGACGCCGACGATCAGACCGCCGACCACCGCGCCGACCGGGCTGTCCATGCCGCCGAGGGTGGCGGCGGCGAACGCGTAGATCAGGACGCCGCCCATCATGTTGGGCTCCAGGAACAGCAGCGGGGCGACCATGATCCCCGAGACCGCGCCGACCGTGGCGGCCAGTCCCCAGCCCAGCGCCAGAACCCAGCCGACCCGGATGCCCACCAGCCGCGCCGACTCGGGGTTGGTCGCCACCGCCCGCATCCCCAGGCCGATCTTGGTGTGCCGGAACAGCAGGTACAGCAGCCCCATCACCACGCCGACCACCGCCAGCACGCCGAGCGTGGAGTAGCCGACGCTGACCCCGCCGGCGCGCAGCGCCCCGTCGGGGAACGGGTTGGGGAAGTCCTTGATCAGGAACGACCAGATCCACCCGGCGGCGGCGTTGACGAAGATGAACAATCCCACCGTGACGATCACGATGGTCAGCTCCGGCGCCCCCTCCACCGGGCGGATCACGATCCGCTCGATCAGCATCCCGCCGACGAAGGAGATGGCCAACGTGATCGGCAGCGCGATCCAGAACGGCACTCCCGCGTCCAGGAACGTCCAGGCGATGTAGGCCGAGAACATGGCCAGCTCGCCCTGCGCGAAGTTCACGATGCCGGTGAACCGGTAGATCAGCACCAGCGCCAGGGCCAGGCTGGCGTAGATGGCTCCGGAGCCCAGCCCCACCACGATCTGCTGGATGAAATCGGCCATGATCACACCCGGTAGCCGAGATAGGACTGGGCGACCTGCTCGTCGGCCTGGATCTCGTCGGCCGTGCCCGACAGCACGATCCGCCCGGTCTCCAGCACGTGCGCGCATTGCGCGATGCCCAGCGCGAGATGCGCGTTCTGTTCCACGACGACCACGGTGGTGCGCTCCTGTTCGTTGATGGCCTGCACGATGCCGAACAGCTCCCGGGTGACCAGCGGCGCCAGCCCCAGGGACGGCTCGTCCAGCAGCAGCACCCGGGGCCGCAGCATCAGCGCCCGGCCGAGCGCCACCATCTGCTGCTCGCCGCCCGACAGGCTCCCCGCGGGCTGTTTGAGCCGCTGCTTGAGCACGGGGAAGTAGCCGTAGACCCGTTCCAGGTCCTCTTCGATCGCCGCGCGGTCCCGGCGGGTGAACGCCCCCAGCCGCAGGTTCTCCTCGACGGTCAGCGGCATGAACGTGCCGCGTCCCTCGGGGACGTGCGCGACGCCGAGCCGGGCCACCGCGTCGGGCGACCGCCCGAGCAGGTCGGCGCCGTCCAGCCGGATGGCGCCGCGGCCCTTGACCATGCCGGACAGCGCCCGCAGGAGGGTGGTCTTGCCGGCCCCGTTCGGCCCGAGGATGGCGCACACCTCGCCGCGCGCCACGGTCAGGTTCACGCCGTGCAGCACGGTCGCGTCGCCGTAACCGGCGTGCAGGTCCTCGACGACCAGGAACTCCCCGGCTGTGTCCTTCATGCTCGCTCCTCACCGGGACGCGGCCTCGGCCGCTCGCCGGCGGCGCCGGCCCGCCCGCGCTCGCTCGGCCCGGTCATGCGGGCGTCCCCAGATAGGCCTCGATGACGGCGGGGTCGCGCTGGACCTCCTCGGGCGGCCCTTCGGCGATCTTGCGGCCGAAGTCCAGGCACACCACCCGGTCGCAGGTGCCCATCACGAACCCCATGTGGTGCTCCACGACGATCACGGTCAGGTCCCACTCCTCGCGGATCTCCCGCAGCGTCGTGGCGAACTCGGCCACCTCGGCCTGGTTCAGCCCGTTCACCGGCTCGTCCAGCAGCAGCAGCCGGGGCCGGGAGGCCAGGGCGCGGGCCAGCTCGACCCGCTTGAGGGTGCCGAACGGCAGACCGGCGGCCGGATGGTCGGCGACGTCGGCCAGGTCCAGGCGCTCCAGCACCCGGTCGGCCTCCCGCCGCAGCCGGGCCTCCTCGCCGCGCAGCACCGGCAGCCACAGCGCCGCCGACAAGAACCCGGTCCTGCTGTGCGGGTGCGCGCCCACCAGCACGTTGTCGCGCACCGACATCCGGCTGAACAGGCCCAGGTTCTGGAACGTGCGGGCGATGCCGAGCCCGGCGATCGCGTGCGGCGGCAGCGCCAACAGGTCTCGCCCCTGGTAGCGGATCGACCCGGAGTCGGCGTCGTACCGCCGGGTCAGACAGTTGAACAGGGTGGTCTTGCCGGCTCCGTTCGGGCCGATCAGCCCGACCATCTCGCCTTGCTCCACCGTGCAGCCGACCCCGTCCAGCGCGGTGATGCCACCGAACCGGACAGTGAGATCGCGAACCTCCAGCATCCGGCCTCCTGGGCGGGTGGGAGTGGAACGGGGTGGTGTGATCTGGCACAGCCGAGCGGCCCGCCAGCAGGGCGTCAGCGTAAAATCCGCCGGTCAGCGGCCGCATTGGGCACGGAAACCCAAGATGTGATGCGCGCCTTGTCCGCTGAACACAGCCCCGCCCCGGTTACGGATGAGTAGCCATTTGGGGCAGGTCTCGGACTTGTTACGGACCGTTGACGCGCCTGAAACGGGCATGGATTATCCGCACATGGCCGGTGGTCTCAGCACGGAAACGCTCACCGGTGCGGACCCGGTCCGCGCTGAACGCGTGCGCATCCTCGTCCGGCTCCTGGATCGCGTTGAAGATCTGGCCGCCCGGGCGGTCTCCGCCATGGTCGCCGAAATCCCCGCCTATGCGGCGATGCCGCCCGACGACCTGGCCGACGCACACGATCAAGTGCTGCGGCACTATCGCACCAAACTGGCGGTGCTGCTGGAGGACCGCACGGTCACCCCGGACGACATCGCCTTCACCCGCCGGGCGGCGATGCGGCGGGCCCGCGCCGGGGTGACGCTGGCCGACTACATCAACGCCTTCCGGGTCGGGCAGCAGGTGTTCTGGGACGCGGTGGTGGAGTGCGCCGGCCGGTCGTCGGCCGGGCACGAGGCCGCGTTGACGCTGGCCGCGCCGCTGATGCGGTACTGCGACTTCGCCAGCACCCACGCCGCCAACGCGTACATGGAGTTCCAGCAGTACGCCGCCGCCGAGGCGGTGCGGGAGAGCCGCGACCTGCTGGAGACGCTGCTGGCCGGGGAGGCGCCGACCCGCGGCCCGCAGCTGGCCGCCGCGCACGCGCACGGCCTGACCCCCGGCTCGGGCGATCCGCTGCTGGTGGTGACCGCGGTGCTGGTCGGCCCCCAGCGGGCGGCCGGCGACCAGGCCGTCGCCAGCGGACCCGACCAGGGCGCCGACGCCCGGCACGCCGCCTGCGCCGCCCTCGCCCGGACCTCGGTGAACGGCCGGCGCACCCTGTCGGTGGTGCGGCACTCGGAGATCGTGGCGATCGCCGCGCTCGGCCCCGGCGACGAGTCGGCCGCGGCCGAGCAGCTGTGCGACCGGCTGACCGAGGTCCGCGAGAGCCTGCTCGGCGAGGGCATCGTGCTGGCCATGGGCATCAGCACGGTGGTGCACGGCATCGAGCAGATCCCGCAGGCCTACCGGGAGGCCCGCGCGGTGCTGGAGCTGGTGCCCGAGGACGGGGGAGTGGCCGCGCTGCCGCGGATCACCCCGTTCCAGTACCTGGCGATGCGGGCCGACGACACCGCCCGCCACCTGGTGGACCCGCGGATCACCGCGCTGCTCGCCGAGGACCGGGCCCGCGGCGGGGTGCTGACCGCCACCATCCGGGCGTTCGCCGCCGCCGACCTCAATTTGCGGGCCGCCGCCGAGATGCTGCAGATCCACCACAACACCGCCCAGTACCGGCTGCGCCGCATTCAGGAACGCACCGGCCGGAATCTGCGGCACATCACCGATCTGGTGGAACTGCTGGTCGCCATCGCCCTGCACGACTCATTGCCCGCAGGACACAAACACGCCGGCGAAAAGACTGGTCTCCGTGACCAATGAGGAGGAGGAGAGCACCGGCATACCGTCTGGGGCATGAACCTCGCGGACCGGGTGCGCGCGGCCGCCGAGCGCATCGGCGCACGGACGGCGCTGTCGCTTGACGAGGCGAGGCTCAGTTATCGCGGACTGGAAGTGCTCAGCGCCCAGACCGGTGCGTTCTTGCGGCGCCGCGGAGTGCGCCCCGGCGACCGGGTGGCGGTCATGCTGCCGAACGTGCCGGAATTCGCGGTGGTCTATTACGGGGTGCTGCGGATCGGCGCGGTCGTGGTGCCGCTGGACCCGCTGCTGAAACGCCGCGAGATCGCCTCTTATGTGAGCGACTGCCGCGCCCGGCTGCTGATCGCCTGGCACGCGTGCGCCGAGACCGTCGAGGCCGCGGCGTCCGCCGCCGGGATCGACTGCCTGTTCGTGGTGCCCGACGAGTTCCGCCGGCTGCTGCGCGGGACGACGCCCGACCACGACATCGCCCCCACCGCGCCGGGCGACACGGCCGTCATCCTCTACACCGCCGGGACCACCGGCCGGGCCCGGGGCGTGGAGCTGACCCACGGCAACCTGTCCGGCAACGCCGCCACCGTCGCGCGGATGCACGCCCTGGGCGTGGACGACGTGGTGCTGGGCGCGCTCCCGCTCTACCACGCCTTCGGGCAGACCTGCACGCTGAACGCCACCGTGCACGCCGGGGGCCGGGTCACCCTGATGCCGCGGTTCGACGCCGCCCGGGCGCTGGAGGTCGTCCGGCGGGACGGGGTGACCGTCCTGCAGGGCGTGCCCACCATGTACATCGCGCTGCTCGACCAGCCCGGCGCCAGCGACCTGTCGCTGCTGCGCCTGTGCGTGAGCGGCGGCTCGGCGCTGCCCCCCGCGGTGGCGCGCGCCTACCGGTCCCGGCTGGGCTGCACGATCATCGAGGGCTACGGGCTCAGCGAGACCTCCCCGGTCGCCGCCACCAACCGGGCCGGCTCCGGCAGCCGCCTCGGCTCGATCGGCCGCCCGATCGCCGGGGTGGAGATGAAGGTGGTCGACGAGGACGGCACGGAGCTGCCGCCGGGCCGGATCGGCGAGATCGTGATCCGCGGCCCGAACGTGATGAAGGGCTACTGGAACGACCCGGACGCCACCGCCGCCGCCATCCGCGACGGCTGGTTCCACACCGGCGACCTGGGCCGGGTCGACGAGGACGGCTACTTCTACCTGGTCGACCGGTCCCGCGACGTGATCATCCGAGGCGGCCGGACCGTCTACCCCCGGGAGATCGAGGAGGTCCTCTACGAGCATCCCGCGGTCCGCCAGGCCGCCGTCCTCGGCGTCCCGCACCCCGAGCTCGGCGAGGAGATCGCCGCGGTGGTCGCGCTGCGCGAGTCGGTCGAGCCGGACGCGCTGCGCGAGTTCGTGCGCGAACGGGTCGCCCCCTACAAGTACCCGCGCCTGATCAGGTGCACCGACAACCTTCCCACCAGTCCCACCGGAAAGATCCTCAAACGCGCCATCGGACCGTTGTCCGACATCCCCCCGAGGAGGTGACGGTCGTGCGTCGTCGCATCACGGCCGTGACGGCCGCCGTGCTGAGCGCCCTCGCGCTGACGATCGCGCCCGCGACGGCGGCCCCCCGGCCCCCCGACCGGGTGCCGGGCGACCAGCCGCTGCCCGGCTACACCATCGACAACCCCCCGCTGGAACCGCTCCCGGTGAACGGCCGGCCCACCCGCGTGCTGCAGGGGGTGCACGAGCACGCCGCCTACACGATCGAGGTGCCGCCGAACTGGAACGGCCAGCTGGTGATGTGGGCGCACGGGTACCGCGGGGCGACCCGCGTGCTGACCGTCGACCCGCCCGGCTTCGGGCTGCGCCGGCACCTGGTGGAGCAGGGGTACGCGTGGGCGGCCTCGTCGTACTACGCCAACGACTACGACGTGCAGGCCGGGGTCCTCAGCACCCGCGCCCTGGCGTCGCACTTCGCCGAGACGGTCGGCCGGCCGAGCAAGACCTTCATCGCCGGGGTCTCCATGGGCGGCCACATCATCGCCCGGTCGATCGAGGAGTACCCCGGCCTCTACGCCGGGGCCCTGCCGATGTGCGGGGTGCTCGGCGACCACGAGCTGTTCGACTTCTTCCTGGACTACCAGGTGGTCGCCCAGGACCTGGCGGACACCGGCTCCTACCCGCTGCCGCCGGACTATGTCGAGACGGTCGTCCCGCAGATCCAGCGGCGGCTCGG
>k87-706886_pt1 | contig 10036 bp, 11 predicted proteins | sample MGYA00084031_6733416 | MGnify analysis MGYA00084031
CCCGGTGCGGGAGGCGGGACCGGCGAGGAGGAACGCATCGCACTGCTCCGTACCGCCAGAGACGACTCCCCAAGGAGAACCGCCGTATGACTGTCGTGAAGAGCGTCATTTCCGACTCGGCCCGTCAGGTCACCGGAGAAGCGCTGCAGAACACCCTCGTGGATCTTCTCGGGCTCTCCCTGATCGGGAAGCAGGCGCACTGGAACATCGTGGGACCGCGGTTCCGCTCCATCCATCTGCAGCTCGACGAAGTGGTGTCGGCCGCCCGTTCGTTCGCCGACACGGTCGCCGAACGCGCCGCGGCGCTCGGCGTGCCGCCGGACGGGCGCCCGGAGACCATCGCCTCGGCCTTCACACTGCCCGGCCCCAAGGACGGCTGGGTCCGCGACGCGGAGGTCGTCGAGATCATGGTCGAGTCCCTGGAGGGGGCCGTCCAGCGGCTGCGCGAGCGCATCGACGCGACCGAGAAGCCGGACCCGGTCACCCAGGACCTGCTGATCACGATCACGGCCGAACTGGAGAAGCAGCGCTGGATGTTCGCCGCCGAGAACGTGGGCGCAGAGGACTGACCGGCGGCGCGCCCGCCGCCCGTGTGCACATCGCCGGCGCCCGGATCCGTGGATCCGGGCGCCGTTGTCGTGCCGTGCGCCGTGCCGCTCCGGGCTCCGCGTTCCGCACGGTCCGTGCCGCACGGCCGCGGCGGCCCACGGCCCTCACGACTGCCACGACCGCCACGTCCATGACGGCCGCCACGCCCGTCACCCCGGTCGCGCCCGTCGCCGTCACCCGAGCGGCCTCGCCGCACGGCGGCGGGCATGCGCGCCGGGGGCCGCGCACCTAACGTCGAACCCACACCCCCCGCAGGGTGTCCGGGACGCCCGGCGCCGTCCGCGGGCACCGGTTTCGGCGTGGAAGGCCGGCCCGCACGGGACGTCACCGCGGCGCGCCACCGCGGTCACGGCGGGCCGCCCGCCCGTCCGCGCCCGCCGCCGGACGACGGACCGGAACCCGGCCGGCCCGGCCCCGTACGGCGGTCGCCACCGGCCTCCCGTGTCCCGTTCACGGCCCGCCCCGGCACGCACGGCACCCGGCCGGCACGGCCGTCCGCGGCGCCGCCACCCGACGGACCGCCGACATGCGACCGCGCGGGCGGTCGCACCACCGTGAGGAGCAAGGCATGACCTCAGCCGACCGGCCGCAGCGGGACCGCCGCACGATACGCCTGCGCGTATCGAGGGCCGACCCCTGGTCGGTGATGACCACGAGCTGTCTGCTGCTGGTGGGGCTGGGGATCTGCGTGCTCCTCACCCTGACGGCGGTCTGGGGCGTACTGGGCCTGCTGGACCCGGAGACCTGGTCCTCCTTCAGCTGGACGTTCACCGTCGCCGCGGGAGTCGTGACCCTGGAGGTGATCCTGGGAACGGCACTGGCGACTCTCGGCGCGTTCCTCTACAACATCTCGTCGCGGTACGCCGGGGGCGTCCATCTGACGCTGGCCGACGACACCCCGGCGGCGGAGGTCGCGGGTGCCGCGCTGCTGCCGGACGTCGGCCGTCTGTACCGGCGTCTCCAGGCCCGCCTGGGCTTTCCGCCCCCGGGCTGGGGCGCCCGGTACGTCGACTTCGCCGACCGCTGCGCCGCGACGGGCCGGCGCCTGCGCCGTACCCGGCGGTCCGGCTCCCTCCGCCCCGACGAGCGGAGCTGCCCCACCGGCCGTACCGACCGTGACCACCGGACCGGCCGGGACGACCCGGACACCCGGGTGGAGGGGAGCATGCCCGGCTGACCCGGTGCCGGCGGTCAGCCGCCGAGACCGTCCGGGAGGTGCAGCAGCCGGGTGATCGTGCGCAGGACGCCGTTGTCGTTGTTGGAGGGCGCCAGGTGGCGGGCCCGTCCGATGACCTCGGGGTGGGCGTTGGCCATGGCGAAGGACCACTCGGCGGCGTCCAGCATCTCCAGGTCGTTGAGGTAGTCGCCGAACACCGCGGTCTGGGCGGGGGTGATCCCCAGGTCCCGCTGGAGCCGGCGCAGGGCGGTCCCCTTGTTGGCGGTGCGGTTCATGACGTCCACCCAGTGCTCGCCGGAGACGACGACCTGGTGGGTGCCGGTGAACGGCGCCAGTGCCGGCGCGACGGTCCGCTCGGCCGGCCCGAAGGCGTAGAAGGCCACCTTGATGATGTCGTCGTCGACGGCCGAGGCGTCCGTCACGGCCCGGTGCCGTACGTAGTACTTGCGGACCTCGGCCAGAAAGGCCTCGTCGGTCCGCTCCACATAGGCCGACCGCTTGCCGCAGACCACGGCGCCCACGTCCGCTCCGCGTGCCGCGAGTTCCCGTGCGGCCGCGACGAGACGGGTCACGACGGACGGCTCCAGCGGGTCGGAGCTCAGCTCCACGCCGTCCCGGACGACGTAGGTGCCGTTCTCCGCGATGAACACCATGCCCTCGTCGTTGCCGGCGAACTGCTCGGCCAGCGTCGCGTACTGGCGGCCGCTGGCGGGGCAGAAGAGCACGTCGCGGCGGCGCAGCTCGGCCAGGACGGGCCACAGCCCGGCGGGGACGCGCTGGGCGTCGTCGAGGAGCGTGCCGTCCATGTCGGTGACGACCAGCCGTATGTCGGCGGGTTCCGCGGGCAGGCCGGAGGCGGTGAACAGGGGCGAGGGTGTGCTGGGCATGTCCGTTCTCTGCTGGTGGCGCGGCGGGGCGCCCGGATGCGGTGCGCACGGCCTCGTCGCCGTGCGCGGGCTGGGCGGTTGTCGGGACGGTGTGCCGTTCCCGTGCGGCGCCGTCCGGCGCGGGCGCACGGGGGCGGCGCGGGGCGCCGTACGGCGGGACCCCACCCTACCGGGTCTTGGTAAGGACTCCTTCCTTGACCCCGGCGGGCCGGTCCCGCCCGCTGCGCACCGGCCGGTTCCCCGTTTCCCGGGACAGAGTGATCACCGGACGGCACAATGACGGCGGCGGCCTCGGGGCCGCTGCCAGGGCATCCCCACAGGGCAGGAGCGCAGACGTGAGCGAGAACCGCACCCCGTCGAACGGGTCGCCGGCACTGGACACCACGGTGGCGCACAACGCACGGGTGTGGAACTACTGGATAGGCGGCAAGGACAACTACGAGGTCGACCAGCGGGTCGGCGAGCACGTCGCCGGGATGTTCCCGGTGATCCGGGACGTGGCCCGCGCCGACCGCGCGTTCCTCGGGCGGGCGGTGCGCTGGCTGACCGCCGGGCGCGGGGTGCGGCAGTTCCTGGACATCGGCACCGGGCTGCCCACGGTCGACAACACCCACGAGATCGCACAGCGCATCGCTCCCGACGCCCGGGTCGTGTACGTCGACAACGACCCGATCGTCCTCGCCCACGCCCGCACCCTGCTGACCAGCACCCCCGAGGGCGCCACCGCCTACCTCGACGCCGATGTGCACGACCCGGAGGTCATCGTCGAACGCGCCGCCGAGACCCTCGACCTCGGCCGGCCCGTCGCGGTGATGATGCTCGGCATCCTGAACTTCGTCCTGGACACCGACAAGGCACGCGACATCGTCCGCCGGCTCATGGCCGCGGTGCCCTCCGGCAGCTTCCTGGTCCTGACGCACCCGACCGCCGACGCCGATCTCGGCGGCGAGGGCAATGCGGCCGCCATGGAGTTCTGGAACCGGAACGCCACCCCGCCGATCACCGCCCGCTCCCGTGCCGAGATCGCCGCCTTCCTCGAGGGTCTGGACCTGGTCGAGCCGGGGCTGGTGCCGTGCTCGCAGTGGCGGGCCGACGGCTCCCCCGCCGTGGTGCCGCAGTTCGGCGCGGTGGCCGTGAAACCCTGACGCGGACGGCTCGGCCGGGCGGCGGGCGACGACGCGGGAGCCGTACGAGGCCGCGGAGCCGGCGGGCCACGGCGGTCGCGCCGCCCTCGCCGCCGGCACCGGGATGCGGAACCGGTCACGCACCGGGACGTGGGGCCGGTCACAGTCCCGGAAGCAGCAGGTCCGAAGCACGAACCCCGGAAAGTATGATCAAGCAATGTCTGACATGACCGAGACCACGCCCGGTTGGCTGACCACCGAGGAACTGGAGTCGGCGCGCGCCCGGATGCCGATCCTGTACGTCGAGGCGGTGCCGGTGCGTGTCGACGACAGCGGCGAAGTGACCAGCATCGGCCTGCTGTTGCGCATCGGGCCGGACGGAACGGTCACCCGGACCCTGGTTTCCGGGCGGGTGCTGCACCACGAGCGCGTACGGGACGCCCTGCTGCGTCATCTGGAGAAGGACCTCGGTCCGGTGGCGCTGCCCCGTGTCCCGGCCTCCCTGCAGCCCTTCACCGTCGCCGAGTACTTCCCCACGGCCGGCATCACGCCGTACCACGACCCGCGTCAGCACGCCGTGTCGCTGGCCTACATCGTCCCGGTCGCCGGTGACTGCCGTCCCCGCCAGGACGCCCTGGACCTGGTCTGGTTCACTCCCCAGGAGGCCCTCTCCCCGGCGGTGCAGAGCGAGATGCCGGGCGGGCACGGGGTACTGCTCAAGCAGGCACTGGCACACGTCGGTCACATCTACTGACCGCCGTCTGCCGCACGGCCCTGCCCGGACGTCCGCACCCGGCGCACCGGCATCCGGCCCCGGGGGCGGGATCAGCCCGCAGCGCCGCTTCGCGCGGCGAGCACGATCTGGGTCTGGGTGGTCTGTCCCACGAGCCGGTCCTTGTCGTCCCGCAGGTCGGTCTGCACGACGACGAGGGTGCCGCCGACGTGCAGGGGGCGGGCCGTGGCGTGAACCCGCCCGGAGGTCACCGGCCGCAGGAAGTTGGTCTTGGACTCCACCGTGGACGTCCTGGCGCCCTGCGGAAGGTTGAGATAGGCGCAGACGGCGCCGACGGAGTCGGCCAGCGCCATCAGGGCTCCGCCGTGCAGGACTCCGCCCGCGGTGCAGGCCTCCGGGGACCAGGGCAGGCTTCCCACGGTCCGGTCGGGGGCGGCCTCGTGGAGTTCGACGCCCAGTCGTGCCGCGAAGGGCATGGCCGCCAGAAGGGCGGCGGGGTCGGGAGGTGCCGTCTCGGAAGGGGACATGGCGCGCTGCCTTTCGGGGTCGGGTATGCGCTCCCGGACACACGACGGTGATCGCCCGGTGCGCCAACCGCCAGTGTGACAGCCTTCGTTGGGCGAGTCCCGGCCGACAGGCGGAAGGGGTTCCGCCGTCGAGCGGTGTGCTCGGCCTCGAGACCGAAGACGCTCCGTGCGAAGAAGGAGAAAAGGGAAGAAAAAAGGGTCTTCACCGGCTCTCGCCCGTGAAGACCCTTCACCCTGTCGGGACGGCGGGATTTGAACCCACGACCCCTTGACCCCCAGTCAAGTGCGCTACCAAGCTGCGCCACGTCCCGTTGCCCGCTTGACCTGGGGTTTCCCCCGGCCGAACGCGCAGCAAAACCATACCGTACTCGGGCCGGTGGTCGCGCACCCGTTTCCCGGTCGTCCCCTCGGTGCCCGGCGGCGCGTCAGCGCGCGGCGGGCACTCCCAGCCGGGGATGGGCCTCCTGCAGCCGGGCCGGGGCCGCCTGGCGCCAGGAGTCGGCGAGGATGTCCCGCAGCTCCTCCTCGTCGTCCAGCGCGGCGAGCCGGACCCGGATCCAGGCGAACTGCGCCTCGTGACCGGCGATCCAGAACTTCTCCGGCTCGGCCAGGACCAGCTCGTCGCGTTCCTCCTTGGGGCAGCGCACGGCCATGGACGTCTCGTCCTCCGGCAGGGTGGCGAACATCTTCCCCGCCACCCGGAACGTGGGCATGCCCCAGGCGAGCTTCTCGGTGGTGTCCGGCAGGGACAGGGCGATACGGCGTACGTCTTCTGCGTCCGGCATGCACCGCACCGTAGCCGCCGCCACTGACAGGCGGTGAGGAGCTCCGGTCACCCGGCGGCCACGGCGGTGCCCAGGCGCTTGCAGGAGAGCGTGGTGGGCCGCCGCGTGCCGCCCGGGTCGGCGGCGTGGTCCGGGATCACACCGGCCCGGATCCAGCCGGCCGAGCGGTAGAGGTGCTCGGCGGGGCTGCCGGTCTCGGTGTCCAGCTGCAGCAGGGCGACGCCGGCCGCGGCGGCCGCGTCCCCGGCGGCGGCCGGCAGGCGGCGGCCACGGCGGGGGCGAGCGGGGCGAGAGAGCCGACCGAGGCACCGCTCGCCACGGCGTCGACCAGCAGCACGGCCAGGTCCTCGGCGCGTGCGTCGGTCTCGTCGGCGTTCAGCGGGTGCACGGCCGCAGGCGCGGCCGTCTGCCCGTTTCTCATGATCCGGGACGCTGTCCCGGGCCGGCGACGGGCGTGTTATGCGCCGGCCGCCTCGGCGAGCGCGTCGAGCACCGGACGGATCAGCGGGTGCTCCTCCGCCCCGCGGCGCACGGCGGCGAAGACCCGGCGGGTGGGGGCCACGCCGTCGACGGGGCGTACCACCACCCCCGTGAGATCCATGTCGCGCAGGGCGGAGCGCGGGACGAGGGCCACGCCCGCGTCGGCCGCGGCGAGCGCCACGACGGCGCGGAAGTCGTCGGAGGAGTGTTCCAGGCGAGGCTGGAATCCGGCGTTCTCGCAGGCCAGGACGACCACGTCGTGGCAGGGATTGCCGGGGTAGGGACCGATCCAGGGGTCCTTGGCCAGTTCGGCGAGCGGAACCTCGGAGGACTCGGCCAGCCGGTGGGTCACGGGGAGGACCGCGTCGAACGGCTCGGCGTACAGCGGTACATGGGTCAGCCGGGGGTCGTCGGCGGGCGGCGCGCCCCGGTACTCGACGGCGACCGCCACGTCGACCTGCCGGTCCATCACCATCGGCAGGCTGGCGTCGCCCTCGGCGTCCAGGACGCGGATGCGGATGCCGGGCGCCGTACCCGCCAGGCGGGCCACCGCGGGGGCGACGACCTGGGCGATGCCGGTGGCGAAGGCGGCCACGGTGACGGTTCCGGCCTTGCCGGAGCCGTACGCGGCGAGTTCGGCCTCCGCCCGCTCCAGCTGGGCGAAGACCGCGTGGGTGTGGCTGAGCAGGATCTCGCCGGCCTGGGTGAGCCGTACGCCCTTGGCGCTCCGCTCGACCAGCCGGTGGCCGGTCTCCTGCTCCAGGGCGGCGAGCTGCTGCGAGACGGCGGAGGGGGTGAGGTAGAGCGCGGCGGCGGCGGCCGTCAGCGTGCGGTGGTCGGCCACCGCACGGAGGATGTGCAGCCGCCGCGCTTCAATCATGCGAGTGATTATCGCAAGGTGTCCGACAGGCCGGACTCCGCTTCCGGGGACGTCGTGTGGACCGGGCCGGCTCCGGCGGCATGGAGTCGGCCTCGCCCGTCCCGTCTCCCGGGTCGTCCCGCGATCGGCAACGAGCCGGACCGGGCCGGGGTGGTGCCGGGAAATCCAGTGGAGATCACCAGCCGGCCCGACGCCTTGGAAGTGCGGCCGGAGGGGGCAGCCCGACACCCGCAGCTCCGCAACGCTCAAGAGGGCCGAGGCCACCTCCGGTGTGCCTCGGACCGGCTGCCGGCCGCCGAGCGAACGCGCCGGGCGTCCGGGCGGCGCCGTGGCTACTCGCGCACGTCGGAGTGCAGCCCGGCCAGCTTGTTGATGTCGGCGCGCAGCTGTTCCACCTTCTCGCGGTAGCTGTCGACGTGGTCCGCGGTCAGTTTCCAGGTGGGCGGAGTGGCTGCGGAGGGGACGGGACCCGCGTAGGGGTCCACCGGAACATGCTGTGTGTAGCCGCTCCTGCGGTCCTCGAGGGTTCTGAGGGACCTTGCGACGATCATCCACCGGGAATCCCCCGTGGACAGGTACAGCCAGGTCGCGGTGCTCACGGGGCTGCGTACATGAAAGGGCACGCGCAGGCGCCTGCGGACCTCCTTGAACTCCTTCTTCAGCTCCGCCCAGGCGTCGTCCAAGGCGAAGATGCACTCCCGCTGGTCCTTGAAGTACCAGCTACCGGGATAGGGGGTCTCCTTCTCGGGCCGCCACCGGACGATGGGGGACGGCTGCCAATCCGGCTCGGGCACACTGCTCGGGTCGGCGGGCGGCGCACTCGCCATGTCCGTCCGATCGGGCTCACCGTCCTCCGGCGAATCGGCGCCGAAACGCCTGGCCGGCCCGTTCGCCCCGGGAAGTGCTGCCACGGCGGCGGGGGCGCGGTTCGGAAAACCGAGGAGTTCAGCCGCGTAGTTCTGGGCGTACAGTTGCGGCTCCGGGCGTCCTCTCGAGACGAGTCCCCGCCGCACCTGCCGCCAGACGAGGCTGACGCTCAGTTCCGACCCCATGCCGGGAATCCCATGCGTCAGGACCTTGATCAGTTCTCCGGTGGCCTCCGGGCAATCGGCGTCCGGTGGTGAAAAGGACTGCTTGTCATGCGGTGCGGAAGTGAGCACCACGTCCCCGTACTCCTCCGTGGGATCGCTCTCCGGAGCCGGATCTTCGTCCAGGGCCAGGGCCAGTTCCTCGCGCGTGGCCAGGCCGTGGGCACTCATCGCCCCGGCCAAGCCGCTGTAGCAGCAGTCCAGGAAGGTCAAGCGGTAACGCGCACGATGGCCGGCCTGCCGAAGGACATCACGCAGATCCTTGTATGCCACTGTTCCGACCTGCGGGTGGTTCGGATCGGCATCGGCCAGGCACAAGTACAGGTTCCGGCCATCGAGATCGCGTAGTCCGTGCCCGGCGAAGTACACGACCAGGGTGTCGCGCGTCGCCTGCGCTGCGTCCCGTACCGCCCCCAGGACCTGGTGCGCGGACGCTCCGGCGCCGAGTGCGGTGACATGGCTCTTCGGCAGGCCCCAAAGATCGCGGAGCAGCTTGGAAAGCCGCCGGGTTCCGGGAGCGACGGCGGGGACCGGGTCCAACTCACGATAGCTGTCCACCCCGATCAGCACCGCCCGGCTTCTTTGGGGGTCAGGAAGCACCGGCGGCTCCTCCGTCGGAAGCAGTGTCTGCCGTCGATTCCGGCGCCTGGTGGTCGAGGAGCCCGGCGTCGCCCACCAGGCGCATGAGCTGGGCCACCTCCTCGGCAGAACCCGCCTCGACCACTACGCGGGAGTCGCCGCGTTCGGCCACCAGCCGCACGGACGACCTCTCACGGGGCGGCAGCGAAGCACGGAAGGACAGGTGCGAGTACACCAGCGAGATCACGGAGAAGCTGCTGCTGAACACCAGCGCGAGCCAGTCGACCAGCTCGCCGGACATCGCGCCGTCGGTTGCCCCGGAGCGTATGCGGTTGATCTTGACGTACGGCCCCACCGTGCGGTCCTGCTCAAGCCACCGCGCCAGAGCCTCCGTTAATCGCGATGCGTCCTGACTCCGTACGCCGTCTGCGACTTCGACACGAATGCGCACTCGTACCCCCACGTCGGGCCTCCGTGGCCGGATGCCGCTCAAACTGTAGTGGCGGGTCGGTACGGCTTCCACCAGATGCGGCGACACCCCCGTGCTTGCAGCGTCACCGCTACGGATCAGCGCGAACCGGCCTTGCGCTGCAACGCCTCCCACGTGCTCGCAGCTTCCGCTGCCGCTTCCGGCTCTCCTTGCGACGCCGCGCGCTCACGGGCTTCCGGGCTCCGGAGCTTCGTGTGGTCCGGCAGCCGCAACAGCCCCCACCACTCCCGCGGGCAGAGCGAGCGCGAAGAAGGCCAGGACGGCCGCCGGGCCGGCCTCGCCGCAGGCGGTGGCCGATCCGGTCGGACGGCCGCGGGACGACCGCGCGGATGTCCGGCACCGCAGATGGCTGCGGACGGCGCGTGAGGAGTACGCGCGGTCGGCCGGAACGGTCAGGGTCTCGTCCGAGGCCTGCCCGGTCCGGTCGGGGCACGCGGATGCGGGCCATCACCGTCTCGAAGGCGGGTGCGTCACCGGCCTGGCCCGCGGTGACGGTGAAGGCGAGGGGGCGTGCGCGGCCGTCCGCGGACCGGATCGGCCGGCATCAGCGGCTCGATCCGGTCCCCCGTCGCATCAGTGATCACTGATCGGAGCCTAAGGGCTGTCCCGTAATCCGCGGTGGATCAGCGCGCGGTGCCGGATGCGGTGCATCGCAAGGCGGAGGGGCGTCCGCATAC
>k87-650630_pt1 | contig 10035 bp, 7 predicted proteins | sample MGYA00084031_6733416 | MGnify analysis MGYA00084031
CTACCAGCAGATCGATGACGAGGAGCTGGAACAGTCGGGCAGGCCGGTGTGGCTGTACGCGCTGCCGGGCTCTGCAGCCCTGGCCCTGCTCGCCGCGCTGCTGTGGGCGTTCCTGGCCGGTCCGTTCGCCGGCGACGGAGAGGAGACCGACCCCGCCGACCGCCCCGCCACGGAGAAGGCCGATGCCAAGCCCCGCCAGCAGGCGATCGGACGGCTCCCCAAGTACAAGGGGGAGGCCTCGCCGGTCACCGGCACCCTGACCGTCGAGGACGCCGGCGTCACCCTCCCCAGGTTCGGCGCCCCGTGGCGGCTCGACCAGCGCCCGACCGTGGCCGCCAAGTACGGCTACGGCGTCCGCCAGTACGCCAGGGCGGGCACCGACCCCGCCACGGGCAAGGCGCAGTACGCGCAGGTCCTCGCCGGAACGCTGCCGAAGGAGCTGGCCGACAAGTACACCTCGCCGGACGACCTCACACCGGTGATCAACGCGGTCGCCTACCAGGCGCGCACCAAGTTCTTCCCCGAGGGCAACAAGATCCGCAAAACCGCGCAGCAGCCGCTGTCCGTCGGCGAGCTGCCCGGCAGGCTGGTCGCTTACGAGGTGACCGCGGGCGAGAGCAAGACCACCGTGGTCGTGGCGGCGCTGAGCACCGGAGCGGACTACCCGGCGATCGTCTACATGTCGGTCCCGGACAGCGGCCGGAAGCTGCTGCCGGACGTCAACACGCTCGTCAACAGGCTGCGGCTGAGCACGACGTCCTGACCCCCGTATCGCGGCCGCCGCACCGCGCGGGGATCACGGCGGAGCTTCGGGCGGCGCGCGGCCGGGGGAGCGCGCGGTGAAAGCACTGCGGAGCGCGCGGTCAAAAGTGCGCGGTCATGCGCTTGACGCCGTTGATGAAGCTGGAGAACAGCAGCTCGGGCTCGCCCACCTCGAGTTGCGGCACCCTGCGCAGCAGCTCGCGGAACATCACGCTGATCTCCCGCCGGGCCAGATGGGCGCCCAGGCAGAAGTGCGGTCCGGGGCCGCCGAAGCCGACGTGCGGGTTGGGATCGCGGGTGATGTCGAAGGCGTAGGGGTTGTCGAACACCGCCGCGTCGCGGTTGGCGGACCAGTAGTAGAGGACGACCTTTTCCCCCTTGCGGTACAGGTGGCCGTTCATCACGTGGTCGCGGGTGACCTTGCGGCGCATGTAGTTCACCGGGGAGGCCAGCCGTACGATCTCCTCCACCGCGCGCGGAGTATGCCCTTCGATGTCGCTCAGCCACAGGGCGCGCTGGTCGGGATGGAGGGTGAGCAGGCGCATGCCGTGGGAGATCGCGTTGCGAGTGGTCTCGTTGCCCGCGACGACCAGCAGGATGAAGAAGGATCCCAGCTCCTGCATGGTCAGCTTCTCACCGTCGATGTTGGCGGTGACGAGAGAGGAGATGAGGTCGTCGGTGGGGTTCTCGGCACGGTGGGCGGCGAGGTCCTGCACCAGCTGCTGCAGCTCCATGCCGGCGTTGAGCAGCCGACCGGCGAGCTGCGAGACGTCGCCGACGTACTCGGGGTCGAAGCCGCCGAGGATGATGTTGGAGCGGTCGAAGACGAACCGGTAGTACCGCTCGGGGATGCCCATCATGTCGCAGATGATCTTCAGGGGCAGCCTGGCGGCGACCTCGGTCACGAAATCGCACCCGGAACCGGTCTCCAGCAGATCGTCCACGATCTTCGTGGCGGCGGCTTCCACGTCCGCCTCGAACCGCTTGATCATCCGGGGCGTGAAGGAGCGGGAGACGATGCGCCTCAGCCGGGCGTGCCGCGGATCATCCATGTTGATCATGGAGCCGAAGTACTCCGCGAACTCGGCCGGCATGTCGGGGATGTTGGTGGCGCCGCCGTCCCCGGAGCAGAAGATCTCGGGGTTGCGGCTGACCTCCAGGATGTCGGCGTGCTTCACCAGCGCGTAATAGCCGGGCCCCGGAGGGGCGAAGGAGGTCTCTATCTCCCGATAGAACCTGGGCCGGTCTAATGAGCGCAGCAGTTCGAACGCCTTCTCCCGCTCCGCCATCGGCCGCTGCCAGAAGTAACGATCGCTCAGGTCGACGTCGTCAGCTGAGAGGATCGGCCGCTGTTCGGCAGGGGTGACGGTCATGTGCCCATGATTCGCACGCCCGCGACCTTACGTCAACATTTCAAACGTACATCGTACGTATCGGTCAGGCCGCCGTTCTCGATCGCGCGCACCGCATTCGCCGCGCGCCGCCGAGCGCATCTGTGAGCGACCTGTTACGCGCCCCCTCTCCTCCCCTCCCCCACTTCCGTGGTTCACTCCGAAGATACCTACCGGTAGGTATCTTGCGCTGCAGAAAAGGCGGTTTCCGCCTTCCACCCGCAAAGGGAGGTCGCGTCCATGCTGAACCTGGCGATAGTGCTCGAAGACAGCGCCCGGGAGACCCCCGACCGCACCGCCTTGGTCTTCGGCGATATGCGCCTGCCGTACTCGATGGTGGAGTCCGTCGCCAACCAGGTCGCCAACCTGCTCGTGTCGCGCGGGATCGGCAGAGGGGACAAGGTGGCGATCGCCTGCCCTAACAGCCCTTATTTCCCGTTCGTCTATTTCGGCATTCTCAAAGCGGGCGCCACCGTGGTGCCGTTGAACGTGCTGCTGCAGAGCGGGGAGATCGCCTACCACCTGGCGGACTCCGACGCCAAGGCGTTCTTCTGCTTCGAGGGGACGGCGGAGCTGCCGCTGGGCAAGCGTGGACGCGAGGCGTTCGAACAGACGTCGGGGACCGAGCACTTCTTCGTACTGCCCGCCACGCCGCTGGCCACGGAGTCGGAGCTGGGCGAGACGCTGTGGGCGGCGCTGGACGGCATGCCCGGCGAGTTCCCCACCGTGCCGACCGCGCCGGACGACACCGCCGTCATCCTCTACACCAGCGGCACGACCGGCCGCCCCAAGGGGGCCGAGCTGAGCCACCAGAACATGCTGCTGAACGCGATCGTCTCCGATGAGATGTTCGCCCGGAGTGAGAACGGTGACACCTATCTGGCGGTGCTGCCGCTGTTCCACTCCTTCGGCCAGACCGTGATCATGAACGCGGGCTTCCGCAGGCGCGGCACGCTCGTCCTCCTCCCCCGCTTCGAGGCCGGAGCGGCGCTGGATCTGATGCGCCGGGAGAAGGTCACGATCTTCGCCGGCGTGCCCACGATGTACTGGGGCATGCTGACGAAGATCCACGCCGACGGCGAGGAGGTGCCGACGACGCTGCGGGTCGCGGTCTCCGGTGGGGCCGCCCTGCCCGCCGAGGTGCTCAAGGACTTCCAGACCACCTTCGGCATCGGCATCCTGGAGGGGTACGGGCTGTCGGAGACCTCCCCGGTGGCGAGCTTCAACCAGCCCGGCAAGCCCGCCAAGCCCGGCTCGATCGGCACCCCGATCTGGGGTGTGGAGATGAAGCTCATCGACGCCGAGTGGAACACCGTCGAAGGCGAGGGCCCCGGCGAGATCGCCGTCAAAGGCCACAACGTCATGAAGGGCTACTACAACCGGCCCGAGGCCACCGCCGAGGTCATGCGGGACGGCTGGTTCCGCACCGGCGACATCGCCACCCGCGACTCGGACGGCTACTACTACATCGTCGACCGCGCCAAAGACATGATCATCCGGGGCGGTTTCAACGTCTACCCGCGGGAGGTCGAGGAGACGCTGATGACCCACGAGGCGGTCTCCCTCGCCGCCGTCGTCGGCGTCCCGCACGACTCCCTCGGCGAGGAGATCAAGGCCTACGTGATCCGCGAGCCGGGGGCGACGATCACCGAGGAGGAGCTCATCTCCTGGTGCAAGTCCACCATGGCCGCCTACAAGTACCCCCGCATCATCGAGTTCCGCGACTCCCTGCCGATGACCGCCACCGGCAAGATCCTCAAGCGTGAGCTACGGTGACGTCCCGGCGCGGGCGGCCGCGGAGGGCGGCCGCCCGCGGCCACCCCTCGCGGGTGAGGAGAAGACCGAGGTGGAGCTGGTCCGGGATCACACCGTGCTGGCGGTGGTGGTGGGGTCACGGGCCTACGGGTTGGCGACCGACGCCTCGGACGTCGACCGGCGCGGCGTGTTCGTGGCGCCGACGGAGGCGTTCTGGCGGCTGAGTAAGCCGCCCACGCACGTGGAAGGACCGCTGCCCGAGCAGTTCTCTGGGAGATCGAGCGCTTCTGCGAGCTGGCGCTGCGCTCCAACCCGACCGTGCTGGAATGCCTGTGGTCCCCGATCGTCGAGCGGGCCACGCCGGTCCACCAGGAGCTGGCCGCCCTGGCGAAGGGCTGCCTGACCCGCCCGCCATCACGCCCACCACTACCTCGGGTTCTCGCGCACCCGGCGGCGGCTGTTCGAACGCGGCGGCCTGCCCGCAGACACCCCCGGCGCCGAACGGCTGGCGGCCGATCTGGACGCCCTCACCGTCACGCTGGAGGAGGCCCACGGCGCCTCGCACCTGCCCGAGGCGCCGTCCGCGGCGGACGCGCTGCACGACCTCGTCGTCCGGGTGCGGCTGGGACGTTGAACCGGACAACGGTCGCGACCGGTCCGCCGGGCGGGGCGCATGCGGGCGGCCGCCGGGCGACGGGCCGTCACCGGACAGGGCCGGGCATGCCGAAACGGGCACGCACCCCCGGCGAGTGAAGCACGCTGACCGGCGGGCCGGTCACCGGCACGCCCGCGGCGGCGACCAGTCCGTCGTCCAGGTGGAGGAGCTCCGCCCGGTGCAGCGGCCAGACGGGATGCTCGTTGGGCAGGTAGACGGTCCGGCCGTACCACGACACGTGCAGCCCTCAGCGGGCGGTCAGGAACAGCTCCAGCGGTCCCGGCTCGGGGATCGGCGGCCCCACCCGCACGCGCAGCCGCGTCGCGGCGTCCACCGGGCCGGGCCATCTGCGGCGGGAGGCGTAGGCGACCACGTTGCCGCGCCGTGCGAACCGCATCGCCGACCACATGTACGGCAGGCGCAGGGCGGTTCTGGCGGCGAGCACGGGACGCCGCAGCGGCCTGGGCGTCAGCTCGGTGATCGGCTCGGGTGGCACGCGCTCTCCTCGCCGCAACGGGGCGACGGTCACGGCCAGTCCCGGGCGGGACGCAGCGGGAAGCCGCTGGCGCCGTTGTCCGCCAGCTTCTCGGCGAGCACCTGGTGGAGCTGGACCTTGTTGCGTTCGAAGCCCACCACGCAACCGGCCATGTACACCCGCCACACCCGTGCGGTGCCCTGGCCGACCTCCTGGACCGCCTCCTCCCAGTGCTCCTCCAGGTTGGCGCACCAGTGCTGCAGCGTCTTGGCGTAGTGCTGGCGCAGGTTCTCCTCGTGCCTGATCTCGAAGCCGATGTCCTCCATCTGCCGGATCAGGTAGCCGACCGACTCCAGTTCCCCGTCGGGGAAGACGTAGCGGTTGATGAACCCGCCGCTGTTGAGGGTCTTCTCCTTGCCCGTCGGCCGGGTGATGCAGTGGTTGAGCAGCCGCCCGCCCGGCTTGAGCTTGTCGTAGAGGAACTTGAAGTAGAAGGGGAGGTTCTCCTTGCCGATGTGCTCGGTGAGGCCGATGGAGCTGATCCGGTCGAAGCCGGTCTCGGTGACGTCGCGGTAGTCCATGTGCCGGACCTCGGCCAGCTCGCTGAGACCGGCCTCGGCGATGGCCTTCTGCGCCCACTCGGCCTGCTGCCGGGAGAGCGTGACGCCGAGCGCCTTGACGCCGTACTCGCGAGCGGCGTGCATGACCATGCCGCCCCAGCCGCAGCCGATGTCGAGCAGGCGCATGCCCGGCTTCAGGTCGAGCTTGCGGGCCACCAGGTCGTGCTTGGTGTACTGCGCCTCCTCCAACGTGGCGTCCTCGCGGGGGAAGACCGCGCAGGTGTAGGTCATGGACGGCCCGAGCACCCACTCGTAGAAGCGGTTGGACACGTCGTAGTGGTGGTGGATCGCCTGGGCGTCGCGTCGCTTGGCGTGCCTGCTGCCCAGCCGGGCCATCATGCTGCGGCGGACCTCCTGCGGTGGCGGGGGCACGCGCATCAGCAGCGGCTTGATCCCCAGCGAGCGGATCGCGGCGATCTTCTCGGAGAGGGGGATGTCGTTGAGCGTGAGCGACCACATCCGGTCCAGGAGGGTGTACATGTCCCCATGCACATCGATGTGCCCGGAGACGTACGCCCGGGCCAGCCCCAGCTCCCCCGGCGACTGGGCGAGGTAGGCCACCGCGATCGGCGACTTCACCTCGATCCGGATATCGGCGTCATCCGGTCCGGCCTTGCTCCCGTCGTACGCGACCAGGGAGACTCCGGTCTGCGTGCCGACGATTCTCTCGAAGATCCGTGCAAGGGCCACAGAACCAACCTCCTAACGCCCCCGTACACACTTCTCATAGAGGTCCAGCAACCGTCCGCCCGGGTCGTAGGCCCGCTTGACCGGCCAGTAGGCGTCGCCGTTGTAAAGACGCCAGAACTCCTCGCGGGGGTAGAAGGACGTGGAGTAGAGCGACTTGTGCCCTTCCAGCTCGTGGACGGCGCGTTCGATGAGCCGGTTGTGGTAGCCGTCGAACTGCCCCCTCGGCAACGGCACCATCCCCCAGAATCCGAAGTTCACATACAGCCGCTTCGGCACCAGCGGGTAGAGCGGCCAGTCACGCTGGGCCTTGAGCGGACACATCCACACCGGAGTCATGCCCACCTTGGCGTGGAAGAAGCTCAAGAACTCCGCGCCCCGTTCGACCGGCACCTCCACGTCCTGGATCACCGACTCGTGCAACGGGCGGCCGCGCCAGCGGTCGATGCGGGCGGTGACGCCGTACTTGCGGTCCAGGCCGACGAGCTTGCGGTAGACGTCGGAGCGCAGCCAGCGCCGGGGCACGATCGAGCGGACGAGCGGTTGCTGCACGCCGAACGCGCGCGAGCACCAGAACCAGTCGGTGTCCCAGCGCCACAGGTAGTCGCGCACGGTCAGCCAGTCGCGGGTGCGGTTCCTGATGGACTGGTAGTAGATGCGCATGCCGGTGTAGTCGGAGACGTACGGCGCGCGGTCGGCGAAGCGGCCCACCGTGATGTAGAGCTCCCCGGGTCCGAAGAACACGCCGTCCACGAAGTCGGCGGGCTCGCCGTCGTACTCGCCGCGCTCGCAGATCTCCTGCATGGCGAGCATGCACTTGTCGGCGTCGGTGAAGGGGACGTGGGTGAGCCGTACGTACGGTCTGACCGGCTTGAGCTTGATCCGCAACCGCAGCGCGTAGCCGAGGGTGCCGTAGGAGTTGGGGAAGGCCCAGAACAGGTCGGCGTGCTCGTTGTCCTCGCGGGCGGTGACGACGCGGCCGTCGCCGGTGAGGATCTCCATCTCCTCGACCGACTCGTGCGGCAGCCCGTCGCGGAAGCTGGTGGACTCGATGCCCAGACCGGTGACCGCCCCGCCGAGGGTGATCGTCTTGAGCTGCGGCACCACGTACGGCATCAGCCCGTACGGCAGCGTGGCGTCGACCAGGTGCTCGTAGGTGGTCATCCCCTGTACTTCGGCGGTGCGGGTCTCCGGGTCGACCTCGATCACCCGGTCGAGGTCGCGGGCGGAGAGCGCCGCCGTCCGGCCGCCGTGCCGGAAGCGGAACAGGTTGGTGGTGGCCTTGACCAACCGGGGCGGCGTGTCCTGCGGGAGGGCCGCGTAGGACTCCTTGATCTGCTCTACTGCCCTACGGTGCGCCATCATCCGTCCGGTCACTTCGGCACGCTCCGGCATGACACCACCCCCAGGTCCCCAGAGACGCAGATCGCCTTCTGGCACGCTATATCCAGAAATCACCACAGACCAGACTCGCCGTGTTAAGCGTGAGGAAACTCCCCATCCACCCGGCGCGCTTGCCCACTGACTCTGTGCCGATCGTCGAAACTCTACCCCTGTACCCGATCATCGCGGCGCAACCCCCCCGGCGCGGCGGACACATCGAGACGCCGCGCCGCCGGGACGCGCCGCGATCACTTCGGGGTGAAGCCGCGCAGCACCGTGCGGAGCAGCCGCCGCTGCCCCTGCCACTCACGCTTGAGCGTCGTCCACTCCACGACGTAGGCGAGGTCGCCGACCACGACGGCGCGCCGCAGCTCGCGGTAGGCCTGGCCGGGACGCGCCCAGCGCCGGGGCCCCGACTCGCCCGCGACCCAGACGAACTCCCACTCGGCGGCGGCGCCGCCCGGGTACGGCACGGTGCGCATGCGGATCGTGCGTACGCGGCGTGCCACGAAGTCGTCCCGGGCCGCGCGCAGCAGGGTCATCGGGTCGCCGTCCGCCACGGAGAGCTCGGCGACACCGAGGTGGGCGCCCCCGTCCCGGCGCAGCCAGCCGGTGAAGGACTGCCGCCGCGACGGCTTCCACCCCCGGGGATACCGGATGGACCAGCCGTGGGGCGAGTTCCACGCGCGCAGCGCCGAGCCGCGCGCCCGGGGGGCGGCGGTCCGCGTCGGGGTCGGGGTCGGCCGAGCGTCGGCGGTCGCCGCAGGGGTGGCCGGTACCGGAGTGCGCGGCTCGCTCGTCACCGTCCCGGCGGTGGTCGCCGTACGGCCGGTCGCACGGCTGGCCGCGTCGGCGGTGAGCGAGGCGGGCGTGCGCGGGCCGAGCGTCACCCATCCGACGGTGGCCAGCACGGCGACGGTCGTGACGGCTCCGCCCACGACCAGCGCGCGGCGTCCGCGGCCGGACAGGCCGGGCATCCGCTGGGCGACGGCCCGGGACAGGCGGCGCAGCGCCGGGTCGCGCGGCGGCGGGGTGCCGAGCACGGCGAGCATCTCCTCGGCCTGGTCGGCGGTCAGCCGCTGCTCCGGGTCACGGGCCATCAGGCCGCGCAGCACCGGGTGCAGCACCCTGGGCATCCGGCTCAGGTCGGGTTCCTCTTCGAGGATCGCATTCATCGTGGCCATGGTGTCGCCGCGTTCGAACGGCGAGCGGCCCATCACCGCGGCGTAGAGGGTGGCGCCCAGCGCCCACAGGTCGGAGGCGGGCCCCGCCTTCTCGCCGCGCACCCGCTCGGGCGCCATGAAGGCGGGCGAGCCGGCCACCGTGCCCACCTGGGTGAGCGAGGCGTCGCCCTCCACGGTGGCCAGGCCGAAGTCGGTGAGCACGGCGGTGCCGTCCTCGCGTACGAGGATGTTGCCCGGCTTGACGTCCCGGTGCACGATGCCCGCGGCGTGCGCGGCGCGCAGCGCGGACAGCATCTGGCAGCCGATGTCGGCCACCTGCCGGATCGGGGTGGCCCCGTAGGTCCGGACCATCTCGTCCAGCGGCATGGCGCGGATCAGCTCCATGACGATCCACGGGCGGCCGTCCTCCTCGGCCACGTCGTAGATGGACACGATGGCGCTGTGGTTGAGCCGGGCGGCGGCGCGTGCCTCACGGATCGTGCGTATGACCAGGTTCTGCCGCTCGGCGGGCGCGATCTCGGGCGGGAAGATCACCTCTTTCACCGCGACGGGCCGGTCGAGGAGCGTGTCGTACCCCTCCCAGACCACTCCCATGCCGCCCTGCCCCAGCGTGCGTGACAGCCGGTAACGTCGGGCGATCATCCGTTCGGCGCCCGGTGACTCCATGTCCTCTTCCGCCTCTTGATCCCCTTCAATAAGCCGCAAGTTTCCCATATCGCGGAGCGGCACGGAGTCGATCACGGTACGGACGCCGAAATCTCGGCCGGGCCGCGGGCCGCTTGCCGGAGCAGGCCGAATATTGTTCTACTGGCCTGGGATGACACCGCACCGCGAACGTGGAGGAACCGTGACCGGACCGATCCGGCCGGCTCGGCGGACACAGCCGGCACAGGAGCCGCAGCCCGCACCGCTCCGTCCCGGACCGCTCTCCGGCGTGCGCGTACTGGAGCTGGCCGGGCTCGCGCCCGGGCCGTTCGCCGGGATGATGCTGGCCGACCACGGCGCGCAGGTGCTGCGCGTGGACCGGGTTTCGACGGTGCTGCGGGAGGGCGACGCACCACGCGCCTCCGTACTGGACCGCGGCAAGCGCACCATAGGCCTGGACCTGAAGTCGCCCGCGGGC
>k87-569288_pt1 | contig 10033 bp, 11 predicted proteins | sample MGYA00084031_6733416 | MGnify analysis MGYA00084031
GCTGCCCTCTAACTATTAGCCGTGGCAAGAGGGGAAAGTTGAGGATTTGGGATAGATTTTTTTGAAATTCTTTTTAGCTGTATCTAATCGGTGGGAAATGGCACTTACACTTACTCCCTCACGTTCTGCATACTCTGTTACCGAAACACCATCCAAGACTATAGCAATCAGTAGCTCCGCTTGTTTTTCCTTGAGGGTCTTACGGATAATTTCACAGAGGTATTCATACTCTTCTTGTTTCTCACGAACTTCTTCATTTGAATTGTCAGGAAATAACTCAATTGTATTTTCCTTTATGTTTTTACCATCATTATCGTCATTGGCTTTTGTGTAACCCCTTTTTCCATTAAGTTTCTTGGGAGGGGTAGTAGTAGCTGAATGACGATCAAGTTTACGCCAGTTATTGTAGTCGGGCTTGTTAAAACGCTCGTCCATAATCTCCTGTGGCGAACGTCGAGTAACGGTTTCCTTATCTTCGGCGCAAGATAGCCTGTCCTCGTAGTCCATATCAATCATTAAGGTAAAGTCCTCGTCCGGTACCTCCAAATAGGTAGGTTTGTTTTCGTACATAATTTTAATTTTCATATCCTGGCTCCTTTGGTTTTCAAAATCTGAAATCCGCCAGAGCCGCCAAATCCGCACTAAACAAAAAAAAGACGGCAGTAGAATCTTGCCTTATGAAAAGGACTAAGATTTCGCACTGCCGTCTTGCGTTCTGGCGGATTTAGCTATTAAATTACTGTTTGTTTTTATGAAACTTTTTCATCACATTGATGAGTAATATCAAGTGTGCCATCTGGGTTTGCCTTTATCCTAGTCAAACAATTTCCATTCCGGATTTCAGCTATACGCTTGTCCTCACTCAGATCACACACTCTTTTCTTATTTAGATTTGTGACTTGATTCATCTCGATTTCCTCCTTTGTTCCGAAATGTTATAACAATAAAGCCGCTTGGACATTGCATGCTGTAAGATCAACAAAGGGTTTCTCCCTGTAGTTGAGTCCTACAGCATAGCGCGTCCAAGCGGCTTACCTGTGAGTCACTCTTGATATCATATAGTCACTGTTCTGTTCCGATTTTAACGATAATCTCCTTATTTTTCTGTGCTGGGCACTTTACAACTGCAGAGATTAAAGTTTTTAATTTTTCTGTAGTCTTTAGTACATGGCAATGCTTATGAGCAATGCATGTTGATTCATTTGGACATTTATAATGATATACATCCCTCATTTTAACCACCCCCCGATTACACATTTACGCTCATTTGCGTAATTTATAGTTAAAAAATTTTCTTGCTGCATTTGAACTGCAACAAGAATCATAATAAACTGCACTCTTCTAGTCGTATTGTTACAGACTGTTTTGATACCTCAAAGAATTTAGCCAATTGCGCAATTGCGTAACTGTTATCTTTCCCGTACCCCACGTTAAATTCATATGCCTTTTCTATAAAAGAGCTTTTTGGCATTAATATTCGAGGCGCTATACCTATAGCCTGGTTTTCAAGAATAATTTCTTCCTCCGTTGCGTATGGTAATTGCTCAATATAGCATTTACAGTATTTTGCTTGACGAGGAAGTACATAGTTCTGCATTCGATAGTACATCCGATGTTTATACCAATGGACACATTCATGAGCAATAGTATTATTCACACATCCTACATTCGTCTTTTTATATGCCTCTGGATCAATTAGTATAGTCTTTCGCTTGAAAAATCTGCTATCGTACAGCCCTTCTTCGGGGTTATATATTTCAACCAGTCCATCGGCAAACACTGTCATACCGTAAACATCCAGTTCCTCCGACAGACAAATAAATTGAACATCTAACCCCATCATGTTTCTTGCAATATCCAATATCGGAACAGGTCTCGGCTCCAGTAAAGCTTCAGGGAAATAATCCTCTAAAAATTCCCTTGCGACGTTATCATAATCCGATGCGGGAATTATAGGAATCAGGGTGCGCATATTATAATTCATCATTATTCGCCTCCTTTTTTATCGATGATTTGATTAACCTCTTTCCAAAAGTCGTCACCTAATTTGGCATTGCGTGCCCTTCTTAACGCTACCCTAGCATTAGGTAGTGTCTCATCCATAATATACTCAGGCAAATCAGGCGATACTTGCTTTCGATCACGTCCTGCCAAATCAAACATTACATTTTTCTCTTCCTCAGATAATCCCAGAATTTCAGCTAAAGCCTCTAATCCGTCAATATCGGGTGGATTTCTTCTTCCCTTAATTATGTCCGATAGATAAGTTACAGAAACACCTAATTTTTCCGCAATAGGCTTCAATTTTACATCTTTTTCAAGTCTCTTTTGAGCAATATAAGCTCCAAATTCACCAGCCATGTTTTCCCCTCCTTACGCTTTTACGCTAATATGCGTAATTGAATTATATATTACTGTCCATATAATGTCAAGCAGCATATTAAATAATAATTTTTATAACTTGATTTTAGGCATTGCAAAATCAAGTTGATTGTGTTATAATCATAGTGTATATTTGAAAAGGAGAGTATAAGCTATGCATCACGGAGGAAAACGAGAGGGCTCTGGCCGTACTCCATTGCCTGCAAATCAAAAGAAAATAGCTAAAACCATTTATATAACTCCTACCCAGCACGAGGATATTGAAACGTACGCAAAAGGTAATAGTTTCTCCGAGAAATGTATAGATTTAATTAGCACACAGCTTGAGCGTAGAAAACGCTCTGAGAACAAAGAAGTTAAGTTTATCGACCTGTTTGCTGGATTAGGTGGTATAAGACTCGGATTTGAAAATGCTTTTCGTGAAAAAGGGTTTGAACCTAAATGTGTATTTAGTAGTGAACTCAAAGATTATGCCATTAAAGCATATAAAAATTATTTTAAGGATACTGAGGTATCGGGAGACATTACCAAAATTCCTGCGCAAAATATCGAAGATTTTGATTTTCTATTAGCAGGTTTTCCATGTCAGCCATTTTCAGCCGCTGGGTTGCAACTTGGTTTTGAAGATACTCGTGGAACATTGTTTTTCGAAATAGAACGTATCCTGGAAGCAAAAAAGCCGTATGGATTTTTGCTCGAAAATGTTGAGGGTCTTGTTAAACATGATAATGGGCGTACATTATCGATTATAGTAAGCCGTCTAAAGAAACTTAATTATTATGTATCCTACAAATTGATTGATAGTAAATACTTCGGCTTGGCACAATCGAGAAAAAGAGTCTATATTGTAGGGACAAAAGATGCACACATCTCATTGGATAATTTTGAAGAACACACAGCGGTTCTCGGTGACATTTTGGATCATAACCTACCAACAGTAGAGTCAACTTTTACAAGAAAGTTATTTGAGCACTTCACTCCAAAAGAAGTTATCGGTAAAGCAATCAAGGACAAGAGAGGTGGTAATGATAACATTCATAGTTGGGAAATTGGTCTAAAAGGTGAAACAACCCCTGAACAAACAGAACTTCTCAATCTTCTTCTTCGCGAGCGAAGGAAAAAAAAGTGGGCAGCTGAAATCGGCATTGATTGGATGGATGGTATGCCTCTCACTGAGAAACAAATAGCTACCTTTTACCCAAAGGAAAACCTACGTGAAATTCTTGATGAACTAGTTGAAATGGGATATCTTACTTTGGAATACCCTCGCAAAAGAGAAAACAATCGAAGAGTGCCGGACGAAACTAAGCCAAAAGGGTATAACATTGTAACTGGCAAGTTGTCATTTGAATTCACCAAAATCCTTGACCCTAACGATTTAGCACCAACACTTGTAGCTATGGATGTTTCACGTCTTGGAGTCATCGACAATGGTGGACTACGAAGGTTAACTATTCGAGAAATTCAGCGCCTGTTTGGTTTTCCAGATGACTATGACCTTTCTTTTCTAAAAGAGAGCGAAGCGTTTGATCTCTTAGGTAATACAGTCTGTGTTCCAGTTATTCATGCTATTTCTGAACGCTTAGCTGACATGTACAAGGCTTGATTTTATAGGGCATGTTATTAAACACGCCCTATATTTTTTGTATTCTATAAGACGCAGTATTAACAAGCCAGTTGTCATCTTCAAAGATAATTTTATGCGGATTTTGAATAAACTCAGGTTTATATCCCGGCTCTGTAATTCGTGCATAATCCACGAGGCAAAGAACATATTTATCACCTTTTATTCTTGCAGTGTCAGATTCATTCTCTGACCAATAAAAATGTGGTTTTCCCAAATATGATTTAACCTCTATAAATCTATCATAAGTTGTACTACTATCACTTTGAAACGATACTATATCATATCCAGCAGAAACATCGATATCTGAAATCCTTTTGATTTTATAGGCCTTCGCCAGAAGTCTTTTTCTCTCAAATTCCAAAATAAACTCCTCTGCTTCAAGACCACGCTTGCTTTGTTCCTCCTGTTGTTTAAGTAACTGTTCCAACGTAAATTTACTTTTACGTCTTCTAATTTGTGATGAGAAATCAGACTCATATGTTTCAGATATACCTATGTCACCATTCTCATCTTTATCTAGGGCTCCTGCAATAGTCAAAAAGTTCCTAATAGCAGCGTATGCCAATGGAAATGCTGATCGTTTTATGCTTATATGCCCCTTGTCTACATCGAAGCCTGTTCTATCCGAATCGAATATTCCTTCATCGGTTAGCTTTGAAATGCAGGATCTTACAAGTGTATCTATAATACTACTCCCTTCTAATAATTTCAGTTCTTTGAGTCGTTCTGTTACTATAATGTTATCCTCAGAAAACTCGACATATTCTAAGTATTCAAGGAATGCTAAAGCTCCGCTACAATTTATGTTTAATCCATTTTCTAAGGAAGAACGATTTACAACTTCTTTTCTACTTATGGAATTCTTGCTAGACAGCATTGAAACCAGAAAAAGCAGCCCATCAATATTCCCGATAGAGTTACATCGCTTTAGTTCTATTAACATATTCTGCAATTAGCGCTTTAATATCATCATCCCCTGTTTCAAGTTCTGCATTGTCAAATAGGGGAATTGGCATACTTTCGATGATTTCGCGCAACCTCGTTTCCTTTGCAATAAGTCTTTCATGGATTGCACTATCTATTGAATCCTCTGAAAGCAAATAGTAATAATTGGTCTCTATTCCTGGTTTCAGACCATATCTATGAATACGATCCTTGGATTGTATAAAGTGTGCAGCATTAAAACTTCGCTCCATATAAATAGCATTGTGACAAACTTTATGAAGTGAAATCGACTCTGACACAGCAAACGGGTTAGCTATAATCACGCTGAAGTCGGAATCTGGTCGATGGAAATCAGCAATAATTTTTTCACGTGTTTCCTCTTCGTTATCGTCCTCATTACCGGTCGCAACTGGAGTAGCTCCATATAAAGTCTTACATGGTATGCCATTAGTAAGCAAATATTCCTTAAAATCTAATATATTTTTAATATAGATGCACCAAACTACTACCTTACCACCTTTGGAAATAATTTGCTCGATAATCTCTTTAGCTTTCACAAACTTGGCAGGAGTCTCATTTACGGAATATTCAAGTACTTCTTTAATAAATGAAGTATCTTCTGTTACAGCTTCAGCGTCAAAACCTTCTGAAGATGCAAAATTACGTAGAGGAACACTTAACAAATCTGGATTTGTTGCAGCTTGCATCATTCGAATCAATCTTGCCTTAACTAAATCCTGCTGAAAACTGCTGTCTTTTGTCGACACAATGTCACTCATATATTTTTTTTCAATGACATCATATATTTTTCTCTGTGATTCACCCATAGGTACAATGATTGGTGCATTTTCAGTAGCAGGAGGTATACCCAAATCACTCTTTTTTACACGGATAAAAAAGGGCTCAATTGCATGAAGTAAAGAATTTACTCGCGCATCAGAATCCGACTTACTCATATCTTTTAATTGATATACTTCATATGGTATAATTTTTTGAGTCGGCCAAATGAATTTATAAAGGTTGTATAAATCCTCATATCCATTTGGTGCCGGAGTACCTGTCAAAACCACTCTCGACGAGCAGTATGTTGCAATATCAAGAACACCGGTAGCAGTGATTCCACCAGAAGTGTTCTTAATCTTATGTGCTTCGTCAAGGACGACCATTACCTTATTGTTCTTTAAAAAATATATTAGTTCTTCACGGAGTGCTGGAACGGATGCATAAGACAGTAATGTAATCTTCGCTGGATTCAAGGAATACAAATACTGCTTCTTTTCCTCAACTGGAATTTTTCCATTAAGTCTCTTAGAGGATGGTTTTACGCCAAAACATTCCTCATATTCCAATTTCCAAGGTCCAAAAGCGCTTAATGGAGAAATAATTAGCAACTTATCTACAAATTTCTTGTCAGAGCGATCTAGGTTTGACAAGTAAGCAAAAGCACCGTAAACAACACTAGTCTTTCCTGCACCAGGAACAGAGAAATTGCATCCATTCTGTGAAAATGCAAGATGGTATGCAGACAGCAATTGTAATTGGTATAGGCTTCTGTTAGTAAGATGCTTACTTACCGAGTCAACGAATGCCGAGAAATCACTCTTCTCACATTGATTATCTCTAATCAACCTTGCCTTTTCTGCAAATTCCATAAATTTCTCTTCTTCCAGGGCATAATTGTTTACTGCCTCTGACACCCCTCCCGAATAAACCAATTCGGCTGAAATATATTCGCAGATTTTTTTGACCCTGTCGATCGTTTTGTTAATATTATCTTCAGTTTCAATTACGATGCTATCCTCTAGGAGGGTATATTTCAGAGTATCCTTCATATACCTCGATGCTCGTCTATTGTCAAAAATAGCTGCTATGTCTCCAGTAATGATTAAATTTGATGTATTCTCATTGGATTCAAGACATAGTTTTTTCATAGGATACCTCTTCCTTTACATTTCGAGGATGTTCTTGAATTTTCCCACAAATTCATCTAGTGACTTTACACAACCTCTAATATTTCCATCTGTCTGAAAACTGTCTTGCGTTACATCGACAACCTCCAATGCTTGGCAAGCCTTTATAAGTAACTGAAGAGGCCGTGCTGCTTCAGCATGGTTGTTCAATTTATCTAAACTCCGAGTATAGTTTTCTTCAAAGTCATCCTCAACTTTAAGTTTCCACTGCTGATCCCTTGCTTTCAAGGCACGACCAAGATCAGGAGGATTGGTAGCCATAATATCATCGACAGATGTTTCCTCGATAGCATCAGTAATAGCAAAATGTCTATCTCTAAAATCTTTCCAAACTTCTTCTTTCGCAAAGAAACTACTTGCAGGCTTATTTGCACTTGGAGCCGATATAATATTACGGAAAAGGGTCTGTTCAAAACCTTCACGTATATAGTCAAATGCAATGAGCTTCAAATCGGAAACATCCGCGTCTGGATCATATGCCCACATTGATGGCACACCAGCTTTATATTTTTTTAGTGCAGAGTCGAGTTTCAAGAATGAATCTTCATTCTTATCTAACTGTGTATACATACCGGAGTAGCCATATTCATCCAAATAATCATCCATAAGTTGCAATGCTGAAAGCATAGTTCTGACTTCTCCAGGTTTTACATCCATCATTCCAGCAATATCATCAGCTGTAAATCCTGCGTCCTGTAAATCCTTACATTTTAGATATTTTTCGATTGGATTGTAGTCAACCTTTGCATCTTCACCCATCTGGTATGTGGTTTCAAGCGCCAAGATTTCCTTTTTATCTGCGTCATCCGGAAGAATTATCGCTATAAAGAACTGGCAGTGACTCTTTTCATTAAATGGAATACTGCTATCTGCCATTATATTATTTAACAACATTGACCTTCTATTTCCGTCAATAATAATACCATCCGAAGTTACAATACCGTGCTTTTCCTGGTGTTCACGAAGGAGACGTTCTTTCGTCTTTTTATTGGCTTCAACCTTGGATTCCCAAAGAAATTTTTCAATCAGTTTCTTATCCTGTGGATCTTCTGGATTGATTATGTGGTGCTGTCTTTCATAGGACTTAACCACACTACCTATACGACCATTATAAGGATTATAAATCAGATATTCTAACGGTATTTCATATGCGTCAAACTCTTTTCTCACTCCATGATACATAATCGGAATACCAGTACGGCAAGGTTCCTTGGTCGCTACTAGTTCACGTAACTTTGCTTTTCTTTCTGAAGCATTCATTAATGCAACCTCCAAATTTTCAAAATTCAGCGCTATAGCTGTAAACAATGTCTTCTAACAAGTTTAGATTATTGAAATTTAGAACATAGTCCGAACATCTATGGATTTCTCTCATATCTGCCTGCCTACCAATCCAACCAGCACCATCAAGGAAGTTTATAAAAATAATATTGTTTCCTGACTTACGCTGACGATTTAACACCTCAACAGTTTTACGTGCAGCTTCTTTCTTGCTTCCCTGACTGCTTGAAGTAGTCACACTATAGGAAACATCAATGATAATTTTCGGGTTCTGAGGACTTTCCAAAACAAAACTTACTGCTCTGTCTAGCATCGGCACTCTAACATTCTTCTGATACTCAATCCCATGTTTAGCACATACAGCTCTTAACTTATCTTCTACTTCGTTCAAAACAAGATCACCAATATTATTACTGTACCTTCCCTCCAGACCCCTTTTAACAAAGAGTCGGATGGAATTTCTATCGGTAAGCTTTTTACGTGTTGTGTCATCTATTGCCATGTTATCTAAATAAAAATATGGTATCTTGGTTCTGAGTTTTCCGTCATCGCGGCCTGCCCAAATAAGGTTTAGCACACTTTCCATCATTGCCGGGCTTTCCATCATTGCAGTACGTATCTTACCTAGTCCCCACTCAGTAGAAAATACAAATCCACGTTCTTTTCTTATCATAGATACCATACGCTTGAATCTCTCTGTAGAGATTTCCATAAGGCTCGTCAGGTTATCAAGTGAATCCTTGTATTCTACTATATACTTTTTCAAGTCTTCTTTTGTGTCTATGGAACTCAATTCGTGATATAACTCATCAACCTTGTTTTTCACTTCCTGTTCTATTGCATGTTCATATTGCTCATTCACATAAAACATGGTTGTCGAGTTAAATAATTCATCAAATTCTATTTTCCGAGCTATTACTTCAGACATCTAACTCCTCCTTCCCATCCTCGGTTAGTATGTAAATATCGTATCACACATTTCATATATTTACAATCAAAACTTTACGCATATTTGAGAATTTTTTCGAGAGCCTTATTTTCATATTTACGTAATAATTTTTAACCTGTCTGTTCAGTACAACAGAATTTCCTCTAAACCATAAAATGGTAATTTAATTTCGATAATTTCGAATAATTAAAATACCATTATGAGAGCGTACTAGTACTAGCATATAATTATATTAATTTATCTCTTCAACCCACAAAGTTATCTATCCTATCTCCTCAACCCCAGCGAAAAATCTAATCTGTCAACTCAACCCTATCGCTTTCATAGTAGTTGATATGTTCCCTCGTAGAATAAAAATAAGGGTTTCCCGGCATCAGCATCTTCGTAAAAATAATTGAACGAAAAATGCAATATCAGAAAACCCTTTATTTATCAATGTTTCGAATAGTCCTATTTCTCCACCCTTGACATCAAGACAACACACTCAACGTGGCTCGTATGCGGAAACATATCAACAGGCCGCACCTCAAGCGTCGCATACCCGCCATCCTCCAGCACCCGCAAATCGCGCGCCAGGGTTCCCGGGTTGCAAGACACATACACTACACGTTTCGGCTTCATCTCCAAAATCGTCCGCAGCAAGGCCTCGTCGCAGCCTTTGCGCGGCGGGTCAACCACTAGCGTGTCAGCCGCAATGCCTTCCTCATACCACTTCGGAATGACCGTTTCCGCTTCGCCAACTTCAAACTCAGCGTTCTCAATGCCGTTCAACTCAGCATTCCGTTTCGCGTCCTCAATCGCTTCCGGCACAATTTCGACGCCGTACACTTTTTTCGCCTGCTTCGCTAAAAACAGCGAGATCGTGCCAATGCCGCAGTA
>k87-2061995_pt1 | contig 10032 bp, 12 predicted proteins | sample MGYA00084031_6733416 | MGnify analysis MGYA00084031
GCCAACACCACATCAAACGGTGCCAGGATCACCCGCCCGATCCTTCGCTCGTTGACGTAGGTCGCCATCCGCAAAAACAATTGGCCAACGACGGCCTGATGTCCATATCGAGGAGAAGGCTCCTTCACCACCAAACCGTCAATCAATTGCAAGCCCGGCTGTTCAGGAAGTGCGTTAAATTCCTCCAGCGTCATGCGCCGCTCGCCAGCCACACGATCACTTGCGGCGTCATTAGCACCACCCGCACCGGTGGACCTCTTTCCTACGTGTCTAAGTGCCGCTAAGACCTCATCGACAGGATACCGATAATGATTGCCGATCTTGACGGCAGGCAGTTTTCCCTCCCTTGTGTACCGCCACACGGTCTCCACTCCGACCTGCAGAAAGTCCGCCAGTCGCTCCGCCGTCCAAAGCTTCGACCTCATCAATGCTCGCCTCCGTATCCAATCGTACCATCCAGAAGTCGCCAAACACAATCAGACACAAGTAAACACAACTTTAATTCATCAAGGCGAATGGATGCAATCAAGGGTATGATAAAAGCCGAGAGGCCGATCGTCGGCTCGCGACCAGCCTCTTCTCAAGGCAACAGGCGAGACCAACACCGGTCGCTCAGAGGTATCCCTGACCCCGCTGCAAAAACCCTTGACCCTCCCGAATAAACTCGAGCCGGTTACCAAACGGATCAAAAGTGTAAAACCGCTCGACGCCCGGGACGGCATCGTCGGGGATCACCTGATATCCTGCGCGCTCCAGGGCGTGGCGCAGACCCTCCAGATCGGAAACCGTAAACGCAGGATGCGCTTTGCGCGCGGCGCGAAACTCTTCTTCGACGCCGATGTGAACGATTGTCCTGCGGCCATGGAACCAGCAGCCGCCTCTCGACTTTAGCTTCGTCGGTTTCTCTACTTCCTCCAGCCCGAGAATGCCGTGGTAAAAGGCCCGCGCCTGCTCCTCCCCTCCGGCCGGCATTGCGACTTGAATGTGGTCGAGAGCCGTAATCAGCGGGCGCCCTTGAGAGTTCGTGGCGACCCCACCCTCCCGGAAAAGCGCCATCTGCACGATGTCGTCGTACGCCCCGTCGATCTTGCGAGCTCTCCTTCTGACGCCCTCTACGGCAAACCCAAGGCTTTTATAAAGGGAGCGAGCCACCTTGTTTGAGGCGTACACGTCAAGCTCGACTTTCTCAAGGCCCTTTTCCCACGCCCGGCGCAGCGCTTCCGTCGCCAGGCGCCGCCCGATGCCGCGGCCGCGATGCGAAGCGAGCACCCCCATACCCAGCACCCCGCAGTGCTGAAATCCCTCGTGGGGGCGGGGCACAATGTCGCACCAGCCGACCACCTCCCCGCCGGCGAGGGCGACCAACTGAACGTTCCCGTTTCGAATGTTATTGCGGACGAACTCCTGGACCCGCGCTCGCGGCGGCGCCTCCATCATTAAAAGATACCGCCGCTCCCGGGCGACCGAATCAAGACACCGCCAAAATCCTTCGATGTGCTCCTCCGCGATCGGTGAAATCACGACCTCTTCAAGCATCGCACGCCGCCTCCTTGCTCGCCCCATTCGACTGGGCGGTGCGCTTTCCTGGGTGACCGTTCCGCCGATTGCTGTATTCGGACTTGACCACGAGACCCACAGCGCATATGATAATAACATACCGATTAGTATGTTGTGCGCGCTCGCGACGGGCTCACGACTGCACCCTTATTGAAGAAGTACGCCCGGGAGGAGATCAACAATGAACACCCGGGAGCGCATCGCCGCAGCGATTCGGCGCCTGGCCCAGACAAAGCCCCCTGCTCAACTCACCTTTGCCGACGTCGCCCGGGAGGCGGGCGTTCACTGGACGACGGTGCGACGGCATATTGGGACGCTGGAGCGCCTGCGGGCACTTGCCTCCCAAGCTGCCTCTTCAGCAGGGACGGATAGCGCCGACACGCGCTCCCGGCTCCTTCAGGCCGCCGCTCGCCTAGCGGAGAGAAAAGGCTTTCAGTCGGCGAGCCTGGACGAAGTAGCCGCCGAAGCAGGCCTCACCAAAGGGGCGATCTACTGGCATTTCAGCAGCAAACACGACCTGCTTGTGGAGTTATTGCAGGAGACGGTTCGAAAACAAATGCGAGCCCGGCCGGCTGAAATGTCGCAGATCATGGCCGCGGAAGACCGCGTCCAGGCCCTGGCAGACTGGCTGGAAAGGGAGCTTCCCGGCCAACACACTCCCGCAGCGCCGGCGGCACTGTTCGTCGAGTGCAGCGTGCACCCCGACCCCCAAGTGCGGGAAAAGCTGAGAGGCATGGTCCGCGAGATCATCGCGCGGGTCACGGAGCTGGTTTCGTCCTTTCAAGCCCGGGGCGACATCGCCGGGCTCGATCCCCACGTGGTCTCGGTCTACCTCCAAGCCGTGCTGAACGGCCTGATGCTCAACTGGCTCATTGACCCCGAGCGAGTCCAACCCGCGCGCTGGTCCCGCGAGCTGGCCGAGTTGATCCTGTACGGGATCGCCCCGCGTTCCCGGGACGAGAAAATGAACTAACGCGCTCAAAGGCGCGCTCGTGAACAACGGCACTTTCCCGGCTTTTCCGGGGAAGGCAGTCTTTGCGCCCACAACATACCGACTAGTATGTACTTCGCGTACCTAGGAGGAATCACTCATGCGCATCGCAGTCACACTTGCCGCAATCGCCGGCGTCACTGCCAGTGCGCTCGCCCTCTATTCCGGCTGGCGCGTCCGCCAGTGGGAGAAGGAGTACCCGCCCGCCGGAAAAATTGTCCAGGTTGGCGACCTCTCACTCCATTTCATTGAAGAAGGTGAAGGTCAACCCGTCGTCTTTCTCCACGGCGGCATCGTGTCCAGCCTCGACTTTACCGAGGCCGTCACGATCGCGGCGCAGCGAGGATACCGCGCCATGGCCTTTGACCGGCCCGGGTACGGCCACAGCGAGCGCCCGCGCGGCCAAGCGACGCCCATTGTCCAAGCCCGCCTCCTTCACCAAGCCCTGGAAGCGCTGGACGTCCGGCGGCCAGTCATCGCAGCCCACTCCTACAGCGGCTCGATCGCCATGGCGTACGCCCTGCAGTTCCCCGGGGATCTTGCGGGAATCGTCCTCGCCAGCGCTGCCGTTTACGGGGGAGCGATGTACCCGGCAGGGTACGGCGATCCTCTCTCGCGGCTCGTCACGACCCCGGTCGCCGGCGACCTTTTCCTCAACACGTTGCTCGTACCGCTGGCGACGCTTTTCGTGCCCAAAATGGTCGAACAAACCTTCGCGCCCGATCCGGCGCCGGAACACTACGTCCAGGCCAGCCTCGCACTGTGGAGCCGTCCGAAGCAGTTCAAAGCGAATCGCGAGGACGTCCTCTCCTTCAGTCCCACGATGGACGCGCTGGAGCACCGCTTCTCCGAGATCGAAGCGCCGATCGTCTTCGTGTACGGCGAGCGTGACCCCTTCGGCGTCGACCGCCACGCCGAGAAGCTCGGCCAAGCGGTGCCCCATCTCAAGACCATCGTCGTGCCCGGCGCCGGGCACATGCTGCCGGTGGTCTATCCGGAAGCGGTGGTCGACGCGATCGACGCGCTCGCCGTGAGGTGAGCTCAAACTCGAACCGCTTAACAGCGCTCGGACCCAATCAGCCGTCTTTCACCCGCAAAGAGGACTTGAGCCGGGGCCCGAGAAATCGGATGCGCGCCCCGGACGATAAACAACCCCATGCCGAGGCGTGTTGCGGTTAGTGTGACATGCGGCTGTACAGGGAGATGAATGCGCGTGAGCGATCGCGAGGCGTTTCCGCTCATCACCGGGCGGCTCTCGCTCGATCTGGTCAACACCGAAGTCGTGCGCTGGGGAAAGAGGATCGATCTCCTGCTGACTCCCGCCGACTTGACGCGATGGACCGCATCCGCGGAACAAGCCGGAGGACTGGTGAAGGAATCGCTTCCGGCGGATTTTGCCACCGGCGATGCGCTGCGCTCGCTGCGCGAGCTGCGAGCGTTTTTGCGCCGGGGCTTTGAGCGGGTCGCCAGCGGAACGGCCTTAAGCGACAGGGAGCTTAAGGAGGACTGGATCTCTCCTTTAGAAGCGCTCGTCCAAAAAGCGCCGCTTGCCTACCGGGTCATTGGAAACGCCCTCATCCCCGTGCCCCAGGGCGCTCCGGCCGATGCCCTGGCTGCGCTCACCGCGTTGGACGCCTTGCGCCTTGTGTCTACGGGAGCGCTGAGCACGGTGCGCCGCTGCGCCAATCCCCACTGCGTCCTGCTCTTTTTGGACTCGAGCGGCAGGCGGAAATGGTGCTCCATGAGACTGTGCGGAAACCGGATGAAGGTGGCTCGCCACCAGTCGCGCAAAGGACTCGTCCGCAAAGAGTAGCGCATCGCTGGAAAGGCGCCCTCCCACCCTTCTCCTTCGGAGCGTTACGTCACCCGCAGGAGCCGGCGCACGACCCAAAATCCGAGGGCTGCGACGACTCCAAGACTTGCTGCGCCGCCGATCCACATCCAGCGCGGCCATCCCGGGAGCTCATGAAAGTCCCTAGCTTTACGGATCCAACCGGGAAAACGCGGGATGTCCCGCCACGTGAACGCTTCCCGCTGGCCCAGGCCCACCCACAGCTTCCCTTCCCCGCCCTGGGCGTCGTAGACGGCTGCGTAGTACGTGCCCGCCTCGGGAAGCTCGACGCTTGCCTCGCCAAGGATGACGGACTCCGTCCCCGTCACCGGCTCAAAAAACCGCTCCGGACCGCCCCTTAGCGCGAGAGCCACGCCTCCCGCCCCTTGCGGCGGATCGATGCTCAACCCGTCGGGCCGGCCGGCAAACCCGGGCCCAAACAGGACGATCCCGGGAGCCGCCGCGACTCGCGAGACCCCTGCGGGCACGCCCACCTGGATTCGCAGCTCCTGCGGCCTCTCGCTTTCGACCGCGAACCACTGGACCGGAGCGCGGCTGCTCAACTCATAATAGATAACGCGCGAGACCGAGGGATCGGAGAACCGGACGGCCGACTCGGGGTTTGACGCCCTGGAGCCGGGAAAGAACGGCCTGTTGGCATGCGCCGCTGCGGAAAGCCCGATGACCAAAGCGACGGCGAGCACGAGCGCCCGCCTAAGTCCAACCCACGCCAGTTCGCCCACGTGCAGTCCCATAAGAGCACCCCTTTTGGTAGTTTGCCCCGGGACCGCCGCCATGGATCAGCGATCGGCTCAGCCTGGTAAACCGCTCCCGGCGCAGGCAGGACCGGAAAAACCCGAACCGAGAATCCGTCAGACCGCGCTCGCGCTGATCCCCGCGCTGGCCCGCGTCGCGCTCTTTCTATCGATACTCCTCCTTCTCTCCAGCCCGGTTGAGGCGCCTGCGCATGTCGTCCACCTCCCGGCGCTCCCGCTCCAGCAGCGCGAGAGCCTCCGCCCACTCCTGTTCGGATAGATCGTCGATCTTGCGATGGCCGAAATGCCGTTTCACAAGCTGGATCGCTTGCGGGTCGAGAGCGCCGGCGCTGTCGCCGCTGTAATAGCCGCAAAAAGCTCTCGCCGCCGCCTCCACGGAAATCCACGTGGTGCTCGGCCGAAAACCTTTAATGACCTGCTCGTTCCCGCATCCGGGGCAAAGAACATTGACCGTATCAGCGCTCGTAGAACTCACCTGGTGCGGTTTGGGATGGCCACAGTAGTTGCATATTAAGGACGCTTACCTGCGAGCCGCGTTCGTGAAGAATTCTGGGAACAGGGCAGGCGGCTTGCCTTGCCGCAACGTACGACGCCACACTTTGCCTGCCGGCGCTGCTCAGCACCCCGCGTAGAAGATCGCCGCATCGGACATGAACCGGCTGAAGTTGCCGCCATAGAGCGCGCGCCTGCTCAATGCCCCTTCGCGCGCACAGTGAACCGCACGCCTCCGCCCGCCTCCCACCGGAACGTGGCGACGGCGAGCCCCAGCGCGAGAAGCGCCGCAGCCACGAGCGCTGCCAGCGACGAAAGAAGCGCCGTGCCGTCGAGCGCCGCCGCGGCGTGCAAAGCGTCGACGAAGTGGCTCGCGGGCATCAGGCGGCTTGCGGCGCGCACCCACTCGGGCGCGCCCGCGAGGGAGTAGAACATCTCACTGCCAAAGATTTGCGGCAGGAGAAAGAGGTTGTTGTACATCGCGACCTGGTTCTCGTTCTGGCCCAAATTGCCCAAGAGAAAACCGAGGAACAGAAAGCAGGCAGTCCCCAGTAAAAGCGCCGGCAGGAGGAGCGCGCAGCTCGCCGCACTCCAATCTAAGCCGTACACAACGCAGCCGGCCCCGGCGACAATGAGAACACTGGCCAAAGCGACCAGCCCCCGCGCGCCCGCCAGCGCCACGACAAAGGCCGAGAGCCGAAAAGGCGTCGCCCGCAGCAGTTTGTACACCCCGCGGCTGCGCTGCCGCATCACCTCGAACCCCGTGCCCGACAGGGCGAACCCCATGCTGCCGAAGGCAAGCAGCCCCAGCACGAAGTTGCGGCGGTACTCCTCCTGGGGAAAAAGCGAGCCCAGCCCCAAGAGCAGCACGACAGGAGCCGCGATCGACCAAAAGAGCGAAATGCGGTCGCGCACGGCGCCCGCCAACAGGACGCGAAAGACGACTCCCATCGTCACGAAACCTCCTGCGCGATGAGCTTCAAGTAGAGTTCATTGAAATCGCGGACGCCGTAGGCGGCCGTCAACTCCTCCGGCGACCCCACGGCCCGCACCTTTCCCTGGCATAGGAACATCACCCGGTCGGCCAGCTTCTCCACCTCCCCCATATCGTGGGAGGTGAAGACGACGGCGACGCCCGCCCGGCTGATCCGCCGCACGATGCCCCGGATCTCGTGCCGGGCGAGCGGATCCAAGGCCGCCGTCGGCTCGTCGAGAAAGACGACCTTCGGCTGGTGAACCAGCGCCGCGGCGATGGCAAGGCGCTTTTGCTGCCCGCCCGAAAGGCGGGCCGCTTCGGTGTGCGCCGCCTCTTCGAGGTTGCACTCGGCCAGCAGCGCGCGCAGCCGCTCGCGGGTGAGGCGAATGCCGTAGAAGCCGGCGAAGAGCTGCAAGTTCTCGGCCGCCGTCAGGCCGGGAAAGAAGGGCGTATCTTGCAGCTGGACGCCGATCTGGCTGCGGGGGTCGGCCGTCCAGTACACGACGCGACCGCCGTCGGGCCGGCGCAAGCCTAAAAGCATCTCCACCGTGGTCGACTTTCCGGCGCCGTTGGGCCCAACGATGGCCAGCACCTCGCCGGGAAAGACCTCGACGTCGATCCCATCGACCACCGTGCGGCTGCCGTACCGCTTCCTGAGCCCGTGGGCCGCGATCAGCGCAGTCATTCTCTCGCCTCCATCGGGGGAACTTGCCAATCGACTTTGGACATCATGGGCAGGCGCTCCCTGATCGCTTTGAGGAGCTTCAGGTCGGCGCGCAGGTGCTCCCGCCCGTTTTCAAAGAGCAGCTTTTGCACGCCCGTCGGATCCCCGTACTGGGCCTTGATCCGTTCGCCCTCATCCCACTGGGCGAGGGCCTCCTCCAGCGCGCCGATCTGCTCGTCGACCGCGGCGAGCACCACGTCTTTGGGCAAGTCGTGGAGGAAGCTGATCACGGTGTACAGCGTGCTCGGAAAGGTACGAGAGGGCGTGCGCCACGCCTCCTGCAGAAGGCGCCGGAACTCTTTCTCCCCGGCCGGGGTGATCTCGTACACCGCCCGCGTCCGGTTGCCCACGTGCTCGAGAGCTTTCCTGGCGATCAGCCCCTCGCTCTCTAGCCGCTTGATGGCGTGGTAAATCGAACCGACGAGGATTCCCGCCCACTGGTCGGAGCGGGTGATCTCCAGGTACTGCTTGATCTCGTACCCGTGCATCGGCCGCTTGCTCAAAAGCCCGAGAATCCAAAGGCGGACCACCGCCAAACCTCCTCAAGGATGGATATACAACATTGAGTATGCGTGTTTGAGTATAATGCCTTGCGTTGAGCGTGTCAATCCCGCCGCGGCCCAACCAGTCCAGAACGAAAAAGCCGGCGGGCGCTCCGCAGCTCGCCGCCCGCCGGCTGCACATCAGGCGTTTTGCAATGTGCGCCGGAGAATCCCCAGTTACTAACCGTGCCTCAGCAGCGCCGGCACCTCGGAGAGCGCCGCCGCCTGCCGGCTCACCCCCGGGCTTGTGCCGCGCACTAAGATGGCCGGGATGCCGACCGCCTCTGCGCCGGCAACATCCGCGACCGGGTTGTCCCCCACCATCCACACTTCTTGATAGGGAGCGAGGTCCGCGAGCGCCCGCCGGAAGATTTCAGGGTTCGGCTTTTCAACGCCGAGACGTGCCGAGTTGTACACCGCACTCACGTACGGCGAAAGTCCCAGCCGGCTGACGATCCCAGGCAGCTCCGGGACGTGGTTCGACAAAATGACGTGCTTCCACCCCTCGGTGCGCAGCCTCTCCAGGCACTCGACGGTGTCGTCGAACACCCGCCAGTACTTTGGATCGACGTACACCTCACGCACGAGGCGGGCAAGGCGCCGCGCCTCGTCTTGTGGAAACCCCGCTCCCTTTACAAAAGCAGACGCAAACACCGGCTCGAGCTGGGCCCACCACACGTCGGCCGGCTGCTCCGGGGGCCGCACCCGCTCGGGAGTGTGCCAGGGAAAGCCGCTGAGCAGATGGGGCCGAAGCTCGGAGGCGGAGATCTGCCGCTTGGGGTGCTCGCGCCGGACCACCTCCAGCAGCGCCCCGGCCCACTTCCCCTCGCGGTACGCCAGCGTGCCGTCGAAGTCCCAGAGAATGTACTTCACGGCTCGACCTCCTTAGGCACATCTTTACGTCGTCCGACCGCCAACGCCAACGCCCGCCGCACGGCTTGCAGCGAGCACCCTACAGCCGCCCCAGCCACTCATGGCCGGGGTGCACGAGCTGGATCGCATCCTTCAGCCAGCGCCGCTCCTTCCTGCTTAGGGCGCCCCGGGCCTGTTCAAAGTCGCGCTCGTCGCAGGGCCTGGGGCTCTTCGCCTTGTAGAGCAGGACCAGCGCGGGCGCAAGAAACGGAATGCCGTCTTGTCCTCGCCTCATGACATCGCTTGCCGGGTACGTCACCGCCGGGTGGCGGCGAAACACCCATACGTTCCCGCTCCGCTCGTTAAGGAGAAACTCCACGCTCCGGCCGCCTTGCGGGGCGCGCACGTGGATTTCGTGCACCGGCCGCTCGAGCCACTTGTCCGCAGGCCACTCCACCAACTGGCCGCGGACGACCTTGCGGACTTGCCACCCGCGGAAGTGGTCGTGAACGGCCCGCTGATCGTCCCGGAAGATGGCGATGTCGACGTCGCCGTGCTCTCGCGTCACCTTCCCGAGAAACAGGTCGACGGCCCAGCCCCCTGCCACGCACCAGGGGGCGGGAAACCCTTCCATCAGCCCGAGGGTCCGTTGGAGCGCCTGTGTACGCTGCATACACGCCCTCCAGTCCTTGCCGCCGGCGCTTCCGGGAGTCTCCGGTCGACGCCGCCTAAGGCGCTGCTTGGGGCGCCGGGGCGCCCAGGGCGTCCCGGAAGAACTGGATGATCCGGGCGTCGTACGCGGCCGGATTGGCCTGCCGCGCCGCCAGGTGCCCGGCGGCGGGAACGATCCAAAGCTCCGTGCGGTCGGGACGGCCGGCCGCGGCGAGAATTTCCGCTTCGCTGGCGGGGATCGTTTCGTCACGGTCCGCGTGGATGATCAAGACCGGCTGCTCCAGGCGGGGCATGACGGACCGCGGGCTGACCGCGTCCACGTCCAAATCAATCAGGGGCGGAAGCATCGTCATGATCGCCCAGGTGAAGGGAAAATCGGGCAGGCCCGTCCACAAGGGCATATGCGCTTCGAGATAAGAGCGCAGATCGCTGAACCCGCTGTCGGCGACGACGGCTTCGATGGCCGGCTCGTTCGCCGCCGCCATGATGGCCGTCACCGCCCCCATGGAGAACCCGATGGCCCCCAGCCGCTCCGCCCGGGCGGCCTGCTCGCTCTTGAGCCACCGCACGGCGCCGTAGACATCCTTCACCTCGTGGTAGCCGAGGGTGGTGACGCTCC
>k87-136376_pt1 | contig 10029 bp, 7 predicted proteins | sample MGYA00084031_6733416 | MGnify analysis MGYA00084031
GCAAGACAGGCAATTTTGACACGATCTGCACGCTTCAGCATCGAAATCAACATACTTCCGACTAAGAGAGCATCCTCAAATGTATAGATATCCTCTAGCTGAGGAGGAGCAATCGACCATGGTTCTATTTTTTTATCCGCTTCATTTGAATGGTACCAAACATTCCACTCATCAAATGAAAGATTAATGGTTTTTTTACTACCTTTTTTAGCCTTGATATAATCAGCCGTACAAATGACCGAATAAATAAATTGGTCCATATCTAATGATTGTGCCAAGTAATTTCCTAAATCATTATCCCGATTTCCATAGTATGTATGCAAGGAAATATAATCAACATGATCATACGTATGCTCTAACACTGTTGCTTCCCATTCCGCAAACGTCGGCATTTTACGATTTGAGCTTCCACAGGCGACAAGCTCGATTGATGGATCAACCCATTTCATAGCCTTTGCTGTCTCTGCTGCGATTCTTCCATATTCATTTGCTGTTTTATGACCAATTTGCCAGGGACCATCCATTTCATTGCCTAAGCACCATGTTTTTATTTTATGTGGTTCCTTATAGCCGTGAGAAATTCGTAAATCACTCCAATAGGAGCCAGAAGGATGGTTGCAATACTCAACGAAGTTACGAGCTTCATTAATACCCCTTGTTCCTAAATTAACCGCCATATTTACTTCTGCGTTTACCTTCTTCGCCCAATCAATGAATTCATTTGTTCCAATTTGATTCGTTTCCGTTGTACGCCACGCTAAATCTAAGCGTCGAGGTCGTTCAGATACAGGACCTACACCATCCTCCCAATTGTAACCGGATACAAAATTTCCTCCAGGATATCTTACTAATGGAACTCTAAGCTGCTTTACTAGCTCAATCACATCGGTACGGAAGCCTTGCTCATCTGCTGACGGGTGATCTGGCTCATAAATTCCCTCATAGACAGCTCTTCCTAAATGCTCAATAAATGAACCGTAAATTCTTTCATCTATTTGTCCAATTTTATATTCCTTATCGACCGTCATTTTTGCTTTAACTGTCATGATTCATCTTCCTTTCACTATTTTTATTTGATTTTTAAGATTTCGCTATGATCGCCTTATTTACCTTCTTTTCAATCTTTAAAAATGATCGATCTGTTAACCAGATTTGAATCATAGATAGGATGCTGCCAAGGAAAAATAAGGCGGTACTTGGATAAGAAAACATTAAATAAAAAAATGCTGATTGACTAATAATGATCGCAATTGAAAAGTGAATATTTAATAAGCCCGTTATGAAGGCGTTTTTAATACAAGTGAGAACAGAACCTTGATAACGTATAAACAAAGGAAAAGCATGTGATGCTGTTACGAGATAAAAAAACAGAAACAGATAAAATGCTGAAATAGAGACAATCGAGAACTTCCCAATATTTGCTGCTAATATAAGATAATCAACATATAAAATTGCACCAACACTCACTAGAATCCAGCCGATCAGGTTAGAATGTAGAAGGACTGTTTTATATGTGACATGGAATGTTTTGAAAATAGAAAAATCCTCTTCTCCATTTAACCACTTCCTACAAACAGTCATCATCGCAACAGTTGCTGGAAAAAAACCAATAATGACTATTCCAAGTAAACTAAACAACAGCCATAACCCATTTAAATATGCTAATCTAGTAATCCATGTTAGCAATGTATTCATTCTACTCATTAATGTATTTCCTTCCATATGTCAAACCTCCTTGCGATTGAATTATTGTTGTAGGAAGTGTAAACTTAGCCTTTTACACCACCAACTGCTAAACCAGAAATAAAATAGCGTTGGAAAAATAAAAACAGAATAATAACAGGTAATACAGTCATAACAGAACCGGCGATTAATACATCATAGTTGTTTCCATATGGTGTTAATAATGTTGATAATCCGATCGGTAATGTAAACATCGTATTAGAGCGTAGAACAACTAACGGCCATAAGAAATTATTCCAACTCCCCAAGCCTTGTAAAATTGCCATTGCAGCGAATGATGGTAACATTAATGGTGCCATTACTCTTAAGTAAATCCCGTATTCCGAGCAACCATCAATTCTTGCCGATTCCATTAATTCTTTAGGTAAACCGATAGCATATTGTCTAAAAAAGAAAATGGCAACGGGTGCAACAATCATTGGTAAAATAACAGCCAAATAATTATCGATCATACCTAATGTCGTCATTAACTGATAAAGTGGCAGCATTAAAATTTCAAACGGGACCATTAAGATTAATAGCACTAGGATAAAAATCAATTGTTGACCTTTAAATTTGTAAACAGCAAGAGCGTACCCAACCATTGAAGAAAAAAATAGAGATAGGACAATCGTTAAACCCGATATAAGCAAACTATTAAAATACCAGGTCCAATAATTACCACCATTTTGAAACATATTCACATAATTTTTCATGCTTAGCTCATTCCAAGGTATTGATAAGGTAATCCCATTTCGAATTAACTCCGCTGATGGCCTCAATGAAGAGATAAATAAGCTAACAAGTGGGGAGATAGCAAGTAATGCGATTACACCAATAAAGATTACTAGAATCCAAGAAATGATTTTTTCCTTTTTTGTCATATACTTATCCCTCCTTTTTCAATGCGCCAAAAAATTTCAGCTGAAGAACGCTAATTACAAAAATAATGACCATTAAAACTACGCCAATTGCTGAGCCGAACCCCATATTATTCATTTGAAAGCCTTGCTGATAAATATAGCCAACAACTGTCAGACCAATGTTTCCTGGTGAGCCATTTTCCCAAAAAACAAAGCTTTCTTCATACATTCTGAACCCACCAATGACCGTTATCGTTGCAACATAAAGTGTGACAGGTTTTAATAATGGCAATGTAATATGGTAAAACTTTTGTAATACGCCTGCCCCATCGATTTCTGCCGCCTCATACAATTCTTTCGGAATATTCGTCAATCCTGCCATAAAGTAGATGATATTTACACCTACCCAGCGCCAGGATGCCAATAGCACCATTAAAAACATTCCAGTACCAGCATGATATTTCCATTCAACAGGTCCAACCCCAAAAAATCCAAGGATTGAGTTCGCTAATCCTTCTTCAGATTCACCAAACATGAGTCGAAAAATAACACCAGCAACGATAACGGATGTTAACGATGGTATAAAAAGCGAGGCTCGAAAAACACTTGCAAACTTCATCAACTTCGAGTTTAAAATTGTTGCCAAAATCATCGGAACCGCAACTAAAATAACCGTTGTCAAAATGACATAAATGGTTGTATTGTATAACGCTTGATAAAACGTAGAATTTAAAATCTTTGAATAGTTAGCTAAACCGATAAATGCCACCTGTCCAGGTAGTATACTTTGAAAACTCATTAAGATCCCTTTTACTAAAGGATAGAAAAAAAGCCCTAAAAATGAGATGACGAATGGTGCAACAAACACATAAGGTGCCATTTTTTGAGAAAATAGAAAATTTGTTTTCCGAACAGGCTTTACCATCTTATTTTCGGTAGAAGAAATTGGTTCCATGGGTTCAACCCCTTTTATTTCATATCAATTTTTTCGGCAAAAGGATCCCAAGTGATATAACATTCCCGAGATCCCTCACAAACAATACGCAAAGAGTTTTCTTTTATTCTTTCAAAAGGACTATAAATAACTTTAATTATTCCTTATCTCATCTGCAGCTTGTTTCAGTGCCTCTTCCGGTGTTTGTGACTTTTGCCTAATGACATTTGTAAATACGTTTGTACTTAGTTGTTGCTGAACGAGCGGTGTTTTCTCAGTAATATTCACAGCATTAATTTCATCCTTAATATCAAGTAACACATCAAAAATATTTGTCCCAAAGTATTGATAAAATTTATTATCTTCTTTCATTTCTTCACTTTCCCAAACATCCCAACGAGGTGGATCAAATCCAAGCACCTTCCAAAGGGCGATATTTCCTTCCTCAGATAGCTTTGTATACGCTAAAAACTCTTTTGCTAATTCAGCGTGCTCTGATTGATTGGTGACAACAGTACCAGTACCACCCATTCCTGCAGAGCGATTTCCTCCCTCTTCCCAGGCTGGTAGTGGGCGAATCGCAATTTTCCCTTTTAAATCCTGCATATAATCTGTAAAACGCCCCATATACCACATCGGCATCGCAACGGAAGCTGCTCCACCTTCATTCATATATTTGTAATATTCCTCCATATGGTTTTCACCACCAGGAGTCATCTCAGCAATCTTATGAGTATGAACCATATCGTATAGGAATTGAACAGTTTTAATATTTGTTTCATTATCAAGAATGACTTCCCCGTTTTCATCAAAGAAATCTGACCCTTGTTGAGAAACCATTGACCAAAATGACATAAACCCTCCCGTTTCAACGGTTGTCATCATAGCATCAGTATTTTCTACGACCTTTTTCCCTGCTTCAACATAATCATCCCATGTTTTAATCGAATCAATGTCTACACCAGCTGCCTCCATAATTTCGGTGTTATAATACATAACTGTTGCTCCAACATGTGTTGGAATACCATAATATTTTCCATCCTTCGCATAAATATCAAATCGCGATTCAACAAATTTATCCTTAACTGGCTCCACATATTCATTCATCGGCTCCAATTGTGGTTCACCTTGTAAATAGTTTGGAAAGCGGGAAATTTCTATATCAGCAATATCAGGTGCACCTTTACCAGACTGTAAAGCGAGTAATAAATTATTATGCATATTATCGTAAGGATACGTTTCAGCTACCAGCTTAATCTTCCTATCTGGGAATTCCTTATTCCAGCGTTCGACTGAATCTTTAAAGAGATCAGTGTGTAGCTCAACAAATGTCCAAAACTTTAATTCTGTTGCATCCTTATCATCACCTATAACTTCCGTTGATGTTGCCTCCTCTCCAGTTGTCTCCCCTTTGTTACATGCAATTAATAAGATAGCCATGAATCCTAAAAGAATAAAAAACAGACTTTTTTTCCTCATCCTAGCTCCCCCTTAATCTCGTTATTAAGCGCTTACAAATAATGTTCGTTTGATATGTGTCAAGTGTTTATCACCTCCTTCAAGGTCAAAGGAAAACTCGCCAAATGAAGTCTACGTGTACGTACACGAAAACATACATAAAATTATCGATAACCAACTGTTAAATTAAAAATATGTACTAATAGAACTGGAGTTTATTGTATGTGTAGAAGAAGTTTAGTAGGCAAGATATGAATATTTGTACTATTTCGTGTACGTACACGTTTTTAAATAAGAAAAGGGAAATAATCAAATCTTTAGGAATCAATAGTTAAATAGATTCACCTTTAATAATCTCATAATCAAGTAATGGTGTTGGTAAAAAGTCTCCACTGTCTATCTTGTTAATCAGGCTCTCAACCGCTTTGCAGCCGATTTCAACGATTGGATATTTGACCGTTGTAAGCCTTGGTGTAACATATTTCAGCATATCAATATCATCAAAGCCCATTACACCAACATCTCGCGGGATCTCATACCCTTTTTCCTTTAAAAAATTCATCACTTCAAGAGCATACAAATCACATGAGCATACAATCGCTGTTTTTCTATCCTCATTAAAAGAATATGTATGTAATACATCAATATACTCACTTTCTTTAATAATAATTGGAGGATGACTTACATGGGCTTCATTTAATCCCTCTAGAAATCCCGCTAATCGTTCCTCCTGTGTATAGATATTTGACCGTCCTGAATATGCTAAAGGCGGGCAAAGATAAATAAACCGTTGATAGTCCTTGCTTATTATATATTTTGTCGCATCCTTCATTGCTTGCCGCTCCTGAATCCCAACATACTCCCACTCATCAGATATATAATTAAAAATAGTTAAGATTGGAACATGAAATTTTTTCAAATACGCATCAAACGATTTTCGTTTATTGACCGAAAATAGAATGATACCGTCTACTTTTCGATTAACTAGATATTCAATGCATTGCCTCTCATTTTCAGGATTTTTATCTGTTAATGTAATATAAACAAAATAACCTAATTCTCTCGCTTTAAGCTCGATTGCATTTAACAATTGGGCAAACGAGCGATTATATAAGTCAAATAAGACAACTCCTATCGTTAACGTCTTTCCTATGACAAGACTTCTTGCTGTATAATCTGGTCTGTAATTCATTTCCTTTGCAACTTGAAGAACCTTTTTACGTGTTTTTTCGCTTATCCCCTTTCGATTATTCAAAGCTCTGTCCACTGTACCTAAGGAAACACCACATATTTGCGCAATATCTTTTATGGTTACTTTCATTCTCACACCTGCTTTCGTTACGAATATTCTAGATTGAAATTTTCGTATCATTACTAAAATTAATTACAATTTATTCTATTCCAATGAGCATGATTATCTTTTAGCTACCCCCAATGTTAAATAATCATGTAAGCGACTTTAATCAATATCAATCATCTAAATCACTTACCTTCTACTACTATTTTGAAATGAAAAGACTTATTACAAGTAAACGAGAAAAAACTATGACAGTAATGAATATTTGTTCATACTGACATAGTTTATTTTCTTTCAATGAATAACGAAAAAACCTTTATTTCTACTCGTTTTATTTGAAATGGTGGTAAATTTAGGGGCTTCAACTATAATTCATATTTAATTATATTGTTATTAAAGAGGAGAGATTTTGAAGAAGAAATAACCTGTTATATTTGTTGATAATTGGGGCTACAAATTTATTAAATTGATAAAAAACAAATAAGACAGATAGGAATATCTCTTCAAAAAGTGAAAACGTTTCTATCTGTCTTTTTATTTTCATCATTACCCCTTTACAGAACCTGCTGCCATCCCTTCAACAATCTTATCACTTAAGAAGATGAAGATAATTAAAATTGGGACAATACTAATAACGAGAGTTGCACCAATTGCACCCCAGTCCGTTAAATATTGACCAACGAAGTTATTAATCCCTACCGTTAATGTTTTCCATTTGTCAGAGCTAATAAATGTATTAACAAAAACGAATTCATTCCAGTTGTAAATCATGTTAATGATCGCTGTTGTTGAGATTACTGGGACTGTCATTGGTAGCGTAATTTGGAAGAAAATTCGGTGAACCGAGCAACCGTCCATAACCGCTGCTTCCTCAATTTCACGTGGAAACGTTTTGTAAAAGCCTAGTAAAATCATAATCGTTAACGGCAAGTTAAATGCCGTATAGGACAATACAATTGAGATAGGGTTATCAATTAAATTTGCATTGTTATACATTTTGAACAAAGGAATTAATGTTGAATGCAGTGGAATCATATAAGCAACTAAAAATAATCCGAGAACAGGACCACTTAGTTTCCAATGCATTCTTGTAACAGCAAATGTAACGAAACTAGCAAGAATAATTGTAAGAACAACAGATATGACCGTAATCCAAACACTATTAAAAAAGTAAACTCCAATATTTCCTGAAGTCCAAGCCTTCGTATAGTTTTCCCATTGTGGATTTTGCGGCAAAGCAAAAGGTGACATACCAAATACTTCTTGATTCGTTTTTAAAGAAAAGAATACTAGCCAAATTAATGGGTAGATTTGAATAATAGCAAATACCCCTAATATGAGATAAAGAAATCCAAATCCGATTCTGTTCAAGTAAGATTTCTTCGTATTATTGGGTACGGAAAGCTCAGTTGTCTTTTGTGTCATCACCTTACTCATCTTGTTTCACTCCCCCTTAATATTGAACATCTTCATTAGATTTCGTAAATTTTGAAGTTAACCAAGTCATTAGAAGACAAATCACTAATAGCCCAAAGCCGATTGCACTACCATAGCCAAAGTTATTCAGTTTAAACGCTTCCTTGTACATATATGAAGCGATCACTTCACTTGCACCGTTTGGTCCGCCACCAGTCATGACATAAATTAAATCAAAATATTTCAATGAACCAACAACCGCAAGCATAATCGTTACTTTAAATACACCAGAAATGAGTGGTAATTTAATTTGAAACGCAATTTGCAATGGGTTTGCACCATCAATTTTAGCTGCTTCAATTACCTCATTAGGTACATTTTTTAATGCAGCATAGTAAATCAAAATATAAAACCCTGCATATTGCCAAATAATTGGGATGAAAATTGCATAGAGGGCAACCTTCGGATCAGCTAACCAAACTGGTAAATTTTCTACTCCAAAGAATTCAAGGAGCTTATTGGCCATCCCGTTTGTAGGGTCAAATATTTTCATCCACAGCTGGGCAATGGCAACAGATGATAAAAGCATCGGTATTAAATAAATTTTCCGTAATAAATCAGAGCCTTTAATATTGCTAACTAATACGAGGGAAACCGCTAAGTATAGCAACAAGCTAATCGTTGAGAAAATGGCTAATAGAAAAGAATGCCATGTACTTGTCCAGAAGGTTGAATCCTTAATTAAATTGACATAATTCTCAAACCCTATAAATTTCATTTCACCAATTCCATCCCAATCCATAAAACCATAATAACCTGATAATACAATCGGAATATAGATAAGGACTAGAATGAGAAGTAAAGCAGGAAGTGTATAAAGGGCGATAACTAACTTATTCGACATTACATTTTTCATGGTTGTTTAGTCCCCTTCCTTTCTATACGAAAGAGGGTGACTCAAAAGGGTCTGACCCTCCAACAAACACCGGTATATAGTAAACTAACCTTCATTAGTCTATATATTTTGTGTTTGAGGGGTCTGAACCTTTGGTTTTGAGCCACCCTCCTTCCTAAGCATTGTGATTATTCCTCTTCAGCAAGAGCCTCTTCTTGAGTTTTTGCAAAATCTTTAGGAGTTGTCTGTCCACCAAATAATGATTGAATTTGATTTAAGTGAACATCTGCAACACCTGCTGACATTTGAACATCGGCATAAAGTGTAAGATTTGTAGCTTTACCTAAATCATTCAAAATATCAATATACATTTGGTCAAGGTCACCGTTAGATGTATCAACGACTGTTGCAGGAATTACACCAGCATCAACAACAGAACGCTTACCCCATTCTTCAACTAAGTAAGAAACAAATGCCTTCGCTTCTTCTTTTACTTTTGAATTTTCAGATACGAATAATCCAACACCAGGACCACCTACGTAGCTGTCAATGTTTCCTTTTCCACCTTCATAAGTAGGGAACTTGAAGTAACCAACTTTATCTTTAAATTCCTGAGCAACATCAGGACTTGTCGTATAGTTTGGTAATTCCCAAGTCGCCATTAAGTACATAGCTGCTTGTTCATTCATAAAGTATCCTTTTGCTTCATCGTTTGATAAGCCATTAAATCCTTTAACAAAAGCACCCATATCAACAAGCTTTTTGATTTCCTCTGCAGCTTGAACTAAAGCAGGGTCTTCAAAGCTTCCAGTACGATTAATCGCTTTATTTAATGCTTCAGGTCCACCAATACGATCTGCTAGATACATATACCACATAGAACCTGTCCAACGGTCTTTGTTTCCTAAAGTAATTGGAGTTACACCATTGTCTACAAGTGTTTCAACTACTTTTAAAAATTCATCATATGTTTTTGGAACTTCTAAGTTGTGCTTTTCAAAGATTTCTTTATTGTAATACACTGGAGTGATATTTAATTCAAGAGGTAATGCATATGTCTTATCCTCAACTGAAAATGCATCAAGAGTACCAGCAACGAATTGATCCTCTTTAATGATATCGTCTAAAGGTGTAAACATATTTCCTTCAACGAAAGGCTTCATATAACCAGCAGCCCAAGTGATTCCGACATCTGGAAGTTCGTTTGAAGCAGACAATACTTTAATTTTTTCTTTGTATTGTTCGTTACCAAGGATTTCTGTTTGAATATCGATATCAGGATTTTCCTTTTCATATGCAGTGATTATGTCTTCAACAATTGTAAATTGAGCATTTGAGCTCCCTTCAGGCCATAAATGCATCATGTTAATTACTGTTTTGTCCCCACTTGCTTCACCTGATGCTTTTGAATCATCAGAACCTGACGAACACCCGCCTAAGATTA
>k87-639372_pt1 | contig 10029 bp, 14 predicted proteins | sample MGYA00084031_6733416 | MGnify analysis MGYA00084031
GAAAACGATCGAATGGGTGAGTTATCTAAAATGACGGAAACCGATCAAGAAATAGTGTCCGTATCAGATTACAAATATTTAATCGTAAAAGCACATTATAAGAGTCCCACTTTCAAAAACTTAAAAGTCACGCAATGTATTCGAAAAAGTACCAAAACACATTACGGCTTGAAAATTAATCATAAAAGACTTGGACATCAATATTCTGCAAAACTAAAATAATAAAAATTAATGTAAAATACCACGCATATCACGCTATTCACTGAGATAAAAATCAGTAGCGTGATATGCTTTTTTGTTTTAATTTGTGATTATAAAGTACAGTGGATAATATATTTAGAACATAAAAATAACCACCATGGTTTACAAGTCCATGGTGGTTATTTACCCCTTAAGATCACTATTCAGTAATACACATACTAATCATGTAGCTTAATAATAAGAAAAATCCTATAACAGCGAATATTTCATTCATTGAAATAGCCTCCTTTGAAATGATATCTCTTTGGTAATTTAATTCCATTATACATAATAATCATCAAAGTTTCTATATTTAATCGTGATCTATTTCTATTATATCAGTAGTAAAACAAACACTTTTTAGTTAATATAGATATGGAAGAATAAGAAAAAAAGAGGTGCACTAATGAATAACTTTGATAAAGCGTATCATGATTTATGTAACAAAGTATTAGAAGAAGGTGAAAGTAAAGACGATAGAACTGGTACAGGTACTATTTCTATTTTTGGTCACCAAATGAGATTTGACTTATCAGAAGGATTCCCTCTACTAACGACTAAAAAAGTTTCGTTTAAATTAATCGCAACTGAACTATTATGGTTTATAAAAGGCGATACGAATATTAGATATTTATTGCAATATAAAAATAACATTTGGAATGAGTGGGCTTTTAAAAAATGGATTGAAAGTGATGCTTATAAAGGGCCAGACATGACTGACTTTGGTCGCCGTGCTTTAGTCGATGATAAGTTTAATGAACAGTATAAAGCGCAATTAGCTATTTTTAAGGGTAAGATTCTTAACGATGATGAGTTCATGAAAACATACGGTGATTTAGGTAATGTATATGGTAAGCAATGGAGAGACTGGAAAGATCAAGATGGTAAGCGTTTTGATCAGCTCAAGAGTTTAATTGATAACATTAAACAAAATCCAAACTCTCGTAGACATATTATATCTGCTTGGAATCCAACTGAAATTGATACGATGGCTTTGCCACCATGTCATACATTGTTCCAATTTTATGTTAAAGATGGCAAATTAAGTTGTCAATTATATCAAAGAAGTGCCGATATCTTTTTAGGTGTTCCTTTTAATATTGCGAGTTATAGTCTACTTACACATTTAATTGCAAAAGAATGTGGGCTTGAAGTAGGCGAGTTTGTTCATACTTTTGGTGACGCTCATATTTACAAGAACCACATCGAAGCCATTAATGAACAACTTTCTAGAGATTCATACGCTGCACCAAAACTTAAAATTAACACAAATAAATCATTATTCGATATAGAATATGAAGATTTAATAATTGAAGACTATCAATCACACCCAAGTATTAAAGCACCAATAGCAGTTTAAGAAGGAGCAAAAATAATGAAGTCAATTATAGTATGTCATGATCAAAATAGAGTAATCGGTTTAGACAACAAAATGCCATGGCATTTACCGAGTGATTTAAAGAGAGTAAAAGCCTTAACAACGGGTAATACTATTGTGATGGGTAGAAAGACATTTGAATCGTTAGGCAGACCATTGCCAAACAGAAGAAATGTCGTATTAACTTCTAATCGATCTTTTGAACATGAAGGGGTCGACGTCATTCATTCTTTGGATGAAATTGACGAATTAGAAGGACATGTATTTATTTTCGGAGGTCAAGGTTTATATGAACAAATGATGGACCGTGTAGATGATATGTACGTAACTGTTATTGAAGATAAATTCCAAGGTGATGCATTTTTTCCACCGTATGAATTTAAAGATTGGACAGTCACTTCATCTGAAGCAGGAACATTAGATGAAAAAAACACATTACCTCACACTTATATTCATTTGGAAAGGAAAAAATAGTATGTTAAGAACGGCTAAAACTATAGGTTATATCATTGGTTATGCAGCGTTAGTGTCTTCACAATTAAAGAAAGTGAAAATTAGAAAGACACAAATAGATGATGTACGTATACAAGATGAAATGGTTTATTTATATGCAAGAAGATGGGCTTCAAGAATATTAGATTCTGCTGGGGTAAAAACTCATGTTACAGGTAACACTGATCCGTTTGACGAACCTGTATTATACATTTCGAACCATGAAGGTAATTTTGATATTCCTGTGTTGATTAACAACTTGCCACAACCATTTGGCTTTATTTCAAAAAAAGAAGTCGAAAAAATCCCATTTTTAAAACCTTGGATGGAAGAGATGAACTGTATATATTTAGACCGCTCTAATAGAAGAGCAAGTTTACAAATGATTAAAGATGGTATTAATAAATTAAAAGAGCAACATTCACTACTTATCTTCCCAGAAGGAAGCCGAAGTAAAGGTGGAGAAATGCAAGAATTTAAAGCTGGCTCATTAAAATTGGCAAAATCTGCAAAAGTTAAAATCGTTCCAATCGCTATATATGGATCTTCTAATATTATGGAGAAATATAATTCAAAGAAAATGGTTCCCGGAGATGTGTACGTTCACATATTAGACCCTATAGAACCAACTATATTTGAAGATAAAACGATGCAAGAAGTTAGCCAATATGTACAAGGAAAGATTAGCAATACTGTTCAATCATTAAAGGAGAATCATTATGTCAAAAATTAAAATCGTTGTTGATTCAACAACAGACTTATCAGCAAGCTATTTAGAAGAGAACAATATCACCGTTGTGCCATTGAATATTTTAATCGATGGTGTTACGTACGAAGATCAGACTGAAATTAGTTCAACAGAGTTTCTTGAAAAAATGAGAGAAGCAAAAGAGCTACCTAAAACGAGCCAACCAGCAATAGGCAAGATAGTAGAAACTTACGATGCGTTAGGTAAAGACGGCTCTGAAATCCTCAGTATACACATGACTGCAGAATTATCAGGAACATTCAGTGCAGCTCAACAAGCTGCACAAATGACTGATAGTAAAGTTACCGTGATTGATAGTAATTTCATCTCTTTAGCTTATGGTTTCCAAATAGAAGAAGTTGTGAAAATGGTGAATGAGGGTAAGACGGTTGAAGAAATCATTGAACAACTTGAAATTATAAAAAACAACTTAAGATTATTTGTTGTGATAGGTAATATAGACAACCTTATTAAAGGCGGTAGAATCGGTAAAGCGAAAGGCTTACTTGGTTCATTAATGAACATTAAACCTATTGGTGAAGTGATTAACGGCAAAATTGAAATGATGCATAACGCGAGAACACAAAATGCAGTCATTAAATACCTTATGAAAGAGCTTGATGTCTTTTTAGAGAAAAAAGAAATTATAAAAATAGGTATAGCTGATGCAAACGCAGAACAATTGATGAATAAACTGATGAATACAATTAAAGAAAAGAAAAATATTCAACTGTTTGATACTGCTGTAACGACACCTGTTGTATCAACACATACTGGCGAAGGCGCTATAGGCGTGTTCTTCTATGGAAAATAAACATTGGATCAATCATAAGGCTTGGTTTTTTGCTTTCATTACTCTTATTATTTTAATCCTTTTAGCCTTGGTATATGTCTTTATATCTATATCAAATGATGACCAATATCCACATAGCAAGAATGAGCAAATCAATAAAGATTTTACGATTTCTTTTAATAATGCAGAACTTGAATCACTCATGAATGCTTCAATTGCACAGTATGATATTCAAACTAACATCACTAAAAAAGCATTATCCTTTGATACGCACACTAAAATCTTAGGAAAAGAAATCCCTATTAAGCTTAAAACTAAACCAGTAAAGTTAAATAACGATACGATAAAGTTTGACATACAAGCTATAGATATTGGCAAGTTGAATATTTCAAACCCATTTATTCTATCGCAAATCAAAAAGCATAGTGATCTTCCACCCTATATTCATGTAAACCCTAAAGATGAGTCTTTCTATCTCTCTTTAGACCAATTAGATATTGACAATGTTGAATCTATACAAATTCAAACATTAGATATTTCAGCAAAAAAATGGTACTTTGATATTAAGTTAAAGTAAACTATCATCAAGGGAGGTACAACTATGGCGTACGCAACATTAGCTGGGGGATGTTTTTGGTGTTTAGTCAAACCATTCAATGAATTTCCTGGTATTATTGAAGTAACTTCTGGTTATAGTGGTGGACACATTGAAAACCCTACTTACGAAGAAGTATGTACAAATCAAACTGGACATGTAGAAGCCGTTCAAATTGAATACGATGAAGAAGAAACGAATTTTGAAGCTATTTTAGATATATATTTTAAAACCTTTGATCCAACTGATAACAAAGGTCAGTTTTTCGATAGAGGGGAAAGTTACGAACCCGTCATTTTCTATCATGATGAAGAACAAAAAGAAACAGCATATCACAAAATAAATCAATTAAACGAGCAACAAATCTTTGATAAACCCGTTGTTACACCCGTTAAACCTTATAAGAACTTTTACCCTGCGGAAGCACATCATCAAGATTATTACTTAAAGAACCCCGCACATTATCAAGGTTATCAACAAGGTTCTGGACGTAAAGCATTTATAGAAAAGTATTGGGGGCGTTAAAATGCTTAAAAAAAGTAAAAACGAATTAAATGAAATGGAATATTTAGTAACACAACAAAATGGCACAGAACCACCATTCCAAAATGAATATTGGAACCATTTTGATAAAGGAATTTATGTAGATAAATTATCTGGTAAACCACTATTTACTTCAGAAGAGAAATTCGAATCTGATTGTGGTTGGCCAAGCTTCTCAAAAGCGTTAGATGACCAAGAAGTTATTGAACTTGTAGATAAAACTCATGGTATGATAAGAACTGAAGTACGCTCTGATGATTCTGATAGCCATCTAGGACACGTTTTTAATGATGGTCCTAAAGAATCAGGTGGTTTAAGATATTGTATTAATTCAGCTGCTGTACAATTTATACCTTACGATAAGTTAGAAGATTTAGGGTATGGAGAATTAGTAAATCATTTTAATGACTAGAGGAGAAGATACTTATGTTTAAAAAATTATTCGGCGGTAAAAAATCAAAAGATTCAAATGTTGAAGTATTTGCACCAATTTCAGGTGAATATGTAGCAATTGAAGATATTCCAGATCCAGTTTTCGCTCAAAAAATGATGGGTGAAGGTTTTGGAATCAAACCTTCTGAAGGTATAGTAGTCGCACCATTCGACGGCGAAGTAGTAAACGTATTTAAACCTTCAAATCACGCGGTTGGTATTAAAGCGTCTAACGGTTTAGAAGTTCTTATTCACGTTGGTCTTGAAACAGTGCAATTAGGCGGAGAAGGTTTTGAAGCACTCGTTAACACGGGTGATGTCGTAACTAAAGGTGACGAATTATTAAAATTCGACATCGAAACAATCGAAGCTAAAGTTAAATCTGTTATCAGCCCTGTTATTATTACAAATACTGATGATGCAGAAGATATTAATATTGAATCATTAGAAAGCTTAGTTAAGGGTGAAACTAAGGCTATTGATGTGAAAATGAAATAAATGAAACAATATTCTTTCTATCAATATGCACTAACAAAGCGTAATGAGAATAGCGAAGTTGGAGAATTAGCTGATTTAATTTTCCAGGACTTATCATTTCCAAAGTTTACAAATGATTATCATACACTTTCTGATTATTTAGAAACAGAAGCGATGTTTACAAAGCCCATGAGTGTTTTCGATGATTTATTTGATTCTTATGAAGAATGGTTGAAGTTCTAACTGATTAACACTTTGGTGTCTAGTGCACCAAAGTGTTTTTCTTTGTAAGGATTAACTGTTAAAATAAATTATATTTTCAAGAAAGATGTGAGTAAATGAAACCATTTAAAAATAAGCAAAAAAAACAAATTACAATGCCTCTATATAAGTTGTTCATTATATTATTTGTTACGGTACTCTTAACATCAGTCGTAACATTTGCTTCTTATAAGTTTGGGTTATACTTTGGGAATGACAAGCAAAAAAGTTTAAATAAAATAGAAGAGGCATATAAACAAATAGATGATGACTATTACAAAGATGTTGATGATGAAAAATTAACACAAGGTGCTATTGACGGTATGATCAAATCACTAGATGATCCTTATAGTGAATACATATCTTCTAAAGACACGACGACATATAACGAAGAAATTTCCGGTGACTTTGTAGGTATCGGAGCAGAGATGGAAGTACATAAAGGTTATGTAAGAATTACGAGTCCAATGAAAGATTCTCCTGCAGAAAAAGCAGGTATTAAACCATTAGATGTCGTAACTAAAGTAGATAACCAATCAATCAAAAATAAATCATTAAATGAAATTGTAAGTAAAGTTCGTGGTAAAGAAGGAACAACCGTTAATTTAACGATTAAAAGAGAAGGCAAAGAGCCTTTCGATGTAAAAATTAAACGTGATAAAATCCACCTTACAAGTGTTGATTATACGAAAAAGAATGACACTGGTATCATTTCAATTTCTAAGTTCCAAAATAAGACAACAAAAGAATTAAAATCAGCACTAAAACAAGCTAAAAAAGATAACGTTAAACATGTTGTATTAGACTTGAGAAATAATCCTGGTGGTTTATTAGACGAAGTTGTCACAAGCGTTAACTTATTTGTCGATAAAGGTAAACCTGTTATTTATTTAGAAACGAAAGGTGACAAACCTCAAGCTGTAGAAACTGAAAATGATAAAATGGCCGGAATAGATGATATGGATTACTCTGTATTAGTTAATAAAGGCTCAGCAAGCGCTGCGGAGATATTCGCAGGGGCATTACAAGATTATAAAATTGCCGACGTTCTAGGTACTACTACGTTCGGTAAAGGAATAGGCCAAGTTCATAAAGAGTTTAATGATTCTAGTATTCTGAAGTATACAAACATGAGATGGTTAACACCTAACAAATCGTATATCCATAAAAAAGGTATCAAACCTGACAAAACAATCTCTGCACCAAAATACGAAGGTATTGAAATTATTGATCCAACTAAATCTTATGAACTAGGTGATAAATCAAAAGAGATTAAGTCAATTAAGATTGGTTTAGACGCTTTAGGGTATAATACTAGCAACGAAAATGAAACTTTTGATGCGCAATTAGAAAGCAACGTTAAAGCATTCCAAAGCGAACATAAATTAGAGCCAAATGGTGTGTTCACAGATGAAACGACTAAGAAATTTATCGAATTATTACGTAAAAAAATTCGTGCTGAAGATAAACAATTAGACGAAGCGATCGATTATATTCATAAGTAAATGGAGGTAAGCATTTTGAGAAAAGCAACACGAGCAGATATACATCACATTAATAAACTTACTGAGATGGCTAAATCCATTATGGCAGCCGACCAAAATCCACAATGGGATCATCGCTATCCTCTAGAAAAAGATTTCTACCAAGATATTGATAATGGACATTTATACTTATACGAAACGAACGATGATATTATAGGTTACATTTGCATTAACCAACTGCAAGCAGAGTGGTATCAACAATTTGAGTGGCCATTAAGTATTGAGCATGCTTTTGTTATTCATAGAATGGCAGCTAATCCTGAATATAAAGGGATTGCGCAAGAAATGATGCAATTTGCTATCGATCTTACTACAGAAGCGAGCATACCCATTTTATTAACAGATACTTTTTCTCTTAATTCAAGAGCGCAACGTCTGTTTGAAAAATTTAACTTTAAAAAAATTGGCGAATACGAAACAGATGAGTTTCCATTTGACAAAGATGCCCCATTTTATGCATATTATAAATTGATAAATAACAAGGAGAAATAAATCATGAAAAAAATAGCCTTTACCGGTGGTGGTACGATAGGGCATGTAGCTGTAAACTTAGCCCTTATACCAGAAGCCCAAAAACGCAATATTGAAACAATATATATAGGTTCTAAAGACGGTATTGAAAAAGAAATGATAACTGACTCAGCTAAAGATACTAAATATATTTCAATATCTAGCGGCAAGCTTCGAAGATATTTATCTTTTGAAAATTTAAAAGATATTTTTAAAGTTATGAAAGGTGTTTTCGATGCACGTAAAGTATTAAAAAAAGAAAAACCGGATCTAGTATTTTCAAAAGGAGGTTTCGTCAGTGTACCTGTCATCATTGCAGCTAAATCTTTGAAAATACCAACTATCGTTCACGAATCAGATGTTACGCCTGGTTTAGCAAATAAAATCGCGATGAAATTTGCAACTAGAATGTATACGACTTTTGAAGAAACATTAAAATATGTTCCAAATGAAAAATCAGATTATATCGGTGCCATTATAAGAGAAGATTTAAGAGGCGGTTCTAAAGAAGAAGGTTATAAATTAACAGGGTTTAATTCAAAACTTCCGGTACTATTAATTATGGGAGGAAGTTTAGGTTCTAAAGTACTTAATGAATCAATTAGAGCAAACCTTAACTATTTAACTAAAAAGTACCAAATTATTCACTTAACAGGTAAAGGTCATCTTGATAATACAATCAAAAATGAAAATTATGTTCAATATGAATTTGTGTCAAACGAACTTATGCACTTTTATGCTATAACAAGCACTGTGATAAGCAGAGCTGGCGCAAACGCAATTTATGAATTTGCAACATTAAAACTACCTATGTTATTGATACCACTAGGATTAGATCAATCCAGAGGTGACCAAATCGATAATGCTAAAATCTTCGAGAAAAATGGTTATGCAAAAGTATTGCAAGAAAAAGAAGTTAATCAATCAAATCTAGTTAGACAATTAGATCAATTAGAAAATGAAAGAACTGATATCATTGACAAAATGTCCAACTTCAAAGAAAGTTATACTAAAGAAACATTGTTCAACAAAATTGAAGAAGATATAAAGTAAGGGGGGAATCGGATGAGCCAAGCTAATCGTACATTATTAATACTTATCTTCAGTTTGATTTTTGGTGTAATTGCATTTTTCCATGAATCAAGACTCGGTAAGTGGATTGATAATGAAGTCTATAACTTTATTTATTCAACTGAAAGCTTTATTACAACTTCTATTATGCTTGGTTATACAAAATTAGGTGAAGTTTGGGCCATGATTGCATTATCATTGATGGTTATATGTTATTTAAAACTCAAAAAGTATCACATTGAAACATTATTTTTTGCTATTACAATGATATTATCAGGCACATTAAATCCACTTCTCAAAAATGTATTCGATAGAGAAAGACCCACATTACTAAGACTTATTGATATAACAGGTTTCAGCTTTCCTAGTGGACACGCAATGGGATCGACCGCCTTTTTCGGTTCATTAATATATGTTATTTATAGAGTGGCAAACAAATCTATAAGACCATACTTAATCGGAATATGCGTCATATGTATTGCAATGATATCATCTTCCCGTGTCTATCTTGGCGTACATTATCCAACAGATATTATAGCTGGTATAATCGGCGGCGTAATTTGTATTCTATTAACACAAAGCATGCTGAAAAATAAAATATAAAACGTACGATATTATAATTTATATTCACAACGACATAAACATTACAAAAAAACACCCTAGTGATTTGGACAGAATCACTAGGGTGTTTTACTTTTATGGGCATAAAAGGGGGTTATAGAAAATGTTCAATCCATACTTAGAGGGGGAACTCTTATATTTGATTGATAATCACTTTCAATTACTATTATAACCAATTGAGAATGAATGTCAATTAGTTATTCAAAAAAATTACTATTTTAAATGATAAAATAGTTCTGCTCATATATAATGAACATGTTAAACTCGAAAATGTTATCTTTTACTAGAGGGGGAACTCTTTCATTGATAATCATTTTCAATTAC
>k87-740089_pt1 | contig 10029 bp, 7 predicted proteins | sample MGYA00084031_6733416 | MGnify analysis MGYA00084031
CTTTGCCAGAGGAATCAAACGGGAGATGGAAGCGAGCGGTTACCGTTACGTGCCTGAGCGGGGACGGGATGTACAGCTCGTCGTCAACTTTGTCGATCCAGAGCATCCCAGGCACTACAGGAGGCAAGGGAAAGGCACGTTCGTCGTTGCTGTCACGGAGAACGACGTAGCGACAGACAACATCTTACATACAGCTTACCCGATCTTGATCCGTTCTCTCGGGAATATGATGATTTACTTGGACCGGTCGGCCCAACCGTTCCCGGATGCGTATTTTATCACCCTGGAACAGGGGTGTTATCCTGTTTTATACCGACAGGACGAGGCGGAGTTTTTCCGGCGTGTGTTCGAACGGCTCGAACCGCTTGCCTCTTCCCGACTCGTCATAGACAACACGTTTTATCCCGATCTTCCACAATCATTGTGGGAAGGGGATGACGTGACGAAAAGTATCCACGAGGCCGGTAAGAAACTGGAAGAAATGAACTTGTTGCCTGCTCCCTTCCCCATCGAGGAACTGCTCCCGGCGCGGGACTTGCGTCACATTAAGCGGCTGTACGGAATTGGCGGTCTCAGTTACGGCAACTTGAGTGCCCGAAGAGAGGGCAGTCAGTTTTGGATGAGCGCCAGCGGCGTGGATAAGGGGAACTTGCGGGAGATCGGACGGGATATTCTGCTCATCAAAGGATTTGACGAAAAAAAGCCGGCCATTGAAATCAGTGTGCCCGAACCGGTTGAGCCGCGGCGGGCTTCCGTTGACGCCATCGAACACTGGATGATTTATACGGAACACCCGGAAGTGGGGGCCATTGTCCACATTCACGCCTGGATGGACGGTGTACCCTCAACGGAGATCAACTATCCGTGCGGGACGGTGCAATTGGCGGAAGCGGTAGCAGAGCAAATTAGGCAGGCCGATGATCCAGCGCGGGCAGTCGTCGGATTGAAGAACCACGGTTTGACAATCACCGGAAGGAATCTCGATGACATTTTCGAACGGATTGAGGGGCGTGTCTTACCCCGAGTTCCTATGGAGTAGGAGGCGGTTCTGAAGTGGGACAGCGCATCATTTTGTTAACCGGTGCTTCGAGCGGTATCGGAGAGGCAGTGGCCCGCCTGCTCGTTCAGCAAGGGGACTTTCCGTTACTCGTTTCCCGGCGGAAAGACCGGCTCATCGCCTTACAACGGGAACTTGGCGGTGCGGACGCATTCCCTTGTGACGTGACGTCTGACGCACAAGTGCACCAACTGATGAAAAACGTGATCGCGCGGTACGGACGCGTCGACGTTTTAATTAACAATGCCGGGTATGGCCGTTTCGGCGGAGCTTTGGACATCTCGATGGCCGATTTTACCGGGATGGCGGAGACGAACTACCTGGGGGCTGTCCGTCTGACGCAAGCCGTGCTGCCGTACATGCTGCAGCGGGAAAAAGGAACCATTATTAACGTCGCATCCGTCGCCGGGTTGACAGGCATTCCCAATTTATCGGCCTACAGCGCTTCTAAATTCGCCTTGATCGGCTTTTCCGAAGCACTGAAAATGGAGTATGCGCCGCCCATCGAAGTCGGCGTGCTGTGCCCGGGGCCTGTACAGTCCCCTTTTTTTCGAGGAGTCGATGCGAGCCGTCTCTTCCCTCCACTCATCGTCGGACACATGCTGGACGTCGAGACGACAGCCCGTCACGTACTTCAGCTCATCGACCGGCCGACACTTTCCATCGTCCCTTCCGGGATGCGATGGGCGATGCGTTTGCGCCGTTTGGCTCCTGGGATTTACTTCCGGATCATGAAACGGTTGTACGACTCGTTCGAGGAAAAACAGCACGCCTACACGGACATGAAGTGCAACGGACGTGCAGGAACGAGGAGACATAACGGCTGAATGAGACGCTTCGAGAAGTGGGCCATCCATGACAGTCGGAAGTAAATTTGCAACAGACGATTGCCAGTGCAAATAAGTTACCGGTTGAACGCTCGCTGGCACGAGGTTCAACAAGTAGAGCCGTCGTACAAGCCATTGTAAAACATGTGGACAAGACCCCTGAAACCGAATCTGGGGTCTTTGATTTGAAAATGAACAAACTTACTTCAGAGACTTGGTGAGGCGCCGCGGTGCACACTTTTGTTTAACCAATGGATGACGGCATCAACGGCTGCAAGCTGCTCAGAGTGAAACAACACGTGTTGCGCACCGCGAATCAAAACCCAATGTTTTTCTTGAACGGCGAGGTTGTCGAAAAATGCCCGGACGACGTCTAGGGAGATGAGCGGATCTTCGTCGCCGTGCAAGCACAACACCGGTATCACAATGTCGGCGGCGTGCTGGACCGCTTTTTGTGCATGTTTGAGCAGTTCTTCCACCCAGCGAATCGAGTACACAGGGCACATTAACGGGTCTTTCAGCACGGGATCGACCTTTTCGGGGAAGAGGTGTTTGAAATAGGGGATCTCCTGTATTTTATTGGTCAAACGCCTGTGGTTCACACTGAGCGAAGGTGCCACATAACTAGCAAAGCGAACCATGCGCACGGCCAATGACGGAATTTTCAGGTTAAAGCCCAACGCCGGGGCGGACAAAATAATCCCATTGACTTGTTTTGACTTGTGTTGAACGTACCGCGTCACAATTAGCCCGCCGAGACTGTGGCCGGCGAGAAAAATTGGCATTCGTCCCAAGTGACGTTTGAAAAAATCGATCAGTTGTTCCAGATCCCGTAAGTATTCATCAAAACAGGACACGTGGCCGCGCCTCCCGCCGGATTTTCCAAATCCGCGCAGGTCGTACACAGTACACGCGTGGCCCTCTCGGGAAAGGTGTTCCCCTATGTGCACGTATTTTTCAATGTGTTCGCCTGCCCCGTGGACGAAGATGACAATCGTGCGGGGTTCCCTCGGAAGCCACGAGCGATACCTGAGGTGAATCCCGTCTTTCGTGTAGAACAAGTCTTCGTAAACTGTTACGTCATTCCGCACTGTCACTCACCGCACCCATGTCGCCGGGATGAATTTACGTTTTCATTATGACCGTTTCATCGGGATTCATACTGCAGATTGAAATTGAATGATTTGCTAAAGACTGCCATATTTTGTACCATGTGTTCAAATGACTCAAAGCACGACGTTCAATCGAAGGGGACGACATGATCACATTTATCGTGAACCCTTTATCTGCGGGCGGACGGGGTCAGAAGGTCTGGTCCAAACTGGAACCGATATTAAACGAAAAGGGAATTCAGTACGCCGTGCATTTTACGGAGTACCCGGCGCACGCGCGCGAGCTGGTCAAAACAGTATTTCAAGCTGGGGAGGTCCAAGCTGTCGTCGCCGTTGGCGGTGACGGAACGGTCCACGAAGTGGCCCAAGACTTAGTGGGGACAGAGGTACCGTTAGGATTCATTCCGTGCGGTTCGGGTAACGACTTCGCCCGTGCCTTGAGAATTCCCGTCGACTGTGTGAAGGCGTTAGAACGAATTTTGACCCATCGCCCGCATAAAATAGATATGGCGAAAATAAACGGGCACTACTTTGTCAACGGTGCCGGGGTCGGTTTTGACGCGGCTGTCGCCAAGTTGTCGAATGCGTCCAAAATGAAGTGTTGGCTTAACTACGTGAAATTGGGACGGTTTGCCTATGCGGCTAACGCGTTGCGGATGCTCTCCTCTTTTCGTCCGACCGACGTCGTTTTGACGATCGATGGTGAACGCGTGCCCTTTTCCCACGTTTGGCTCGTCGCCGTGTGCAATGTGCCGTATTACGCGGGGGGAATGAAAATCTGTCCCCAAGCCGCGTGGGATGACGGCCGCTTGGATGTGTGCATCGTGCACAACATGAGACGCGTCACGCTGTTGCGCAATTTAACCAAAGTGTTTAGCGGGAGCCACGTTTCAGTACCGGGAGTCACGATGTTTCGGGCGCGGACGGTCAGTGTTGAGCCGGCTGAGAGGTTGTACGTTCACACGGACGGCGAATGTTATTTAACGACTCCTGTCACAATGACAATTCACTCCAACGCTCTCAATGTTTTGTAATGCGATTCCCCCTAAACTGTTGGGAATAGTGTTTGAATTTCAGTAAAATTGTGATACAATTTTTACTAGAGAAAAAAGAAACAATGTTTCTTAATGAGAAACGATTGGGAGAGTGAGTGTTTTGAATCAGAATCGGTTGGGTGTCATGGATGGCGTTCGCGTCACGGGTCGGATCACGCCTGAATTTGCCGACATTCTGTCTCCCGGAGCACTCGTCTTTATTCAAAAGTTGGCCAACCAATTTGAGGGTCGACGTCGAGAACTGCTGGCAAAGAGACAGGAGCGGCAAAAAGAAATTGATGCAGGGAAGTTGCCGGACTTTCTGCCGGATACAGAGCACATCCGCAACGGCGACTGGACGATTGCGCCTGTGCCGGACGATTTAAAGGACCGTCGGGTGGAAATCACCGGCCCCGTCGATCGGAAGATGATGATTAACGCCCTGAACTCCGGGGCCAAAGTCTTTATGGCCGATTTTGAAGACGCCAACGCCCCGACGTGGACGAACAACATTCAAGGTCAGATCAATTTGCGCGATGCAGTGTACGGCACCATCACTTACGAGAACCCGGAAACGGGAAAACTTTATCAACTGAATGACGAGACCGCGACACTTGTCGTGCGTCCCCGGGGATGGCACCTCGTGGAAAAACACGTACTCGTCGACGGGGAGCCGGTGTCGGCCAGCCTGTTTGATTTCGGCCTGTACATGTACCACAATGCAGAAAAACTGATCGCAAAAGGAACGGGTCCGTACTTTTATTTGCCCAAGCTAGAGAGTCACCTCGAAGCGAGACTCTGGAACGACGTGTTTGTGTTCGCCCAGGACGAATTGGGAATACCGCAGGGGACGATTAAAGCGACGGTCTTGATCGAGACGATTCTCGCCGCTTTTGAAATGGATGAGATTCTGTACGAACTGCGCGAGCACTCTGCCGGATTAAACTGCGGTCGCTGGGACTACATTTTCAGCTACATTAAGCGGTTTCGCAACCAGCCCCACGTCATTTTGCCGGACCGATCGCAAGTGACGATGACCGTTCCCTTCATGCGCGCTTACACCCTCTTGTGCGTCAAGACGTGCCACAGGCGCAAAGCGCCGGCCATCGGAGGAATGGCAGCGCAAATTCCGGTAAAAAACGATCCCCAGGCGAATGAAGAGGCGTTTAAAAAAGTGGCGGCTGACAAACGCCGCGAAGTGTTGGACGGATTTGACGGGTCGTGGGTCGCCCACCCTGGCCTCGTTCCCGTGTGCAAAGAGCAGTTCGACGAACACATGCCCCAGCCAAACCAGATAGACCGAGCGAGGGACGACGTCCGCGTGACGGCGGAAGACTTGCTGGAAGTGCCGGAGGGGACGATCACGCTTGAAGGTTTAAGGACGAATGTCAACGTCGGCGTACAGTACATTGCGTCCTGGTTGCGGGGAAACGGCGCCGCCCCTATCCACAACTTAATGGAGGACGCGGCGACGGCCGAAATTTCGCGGGCACAAGTGTGGCAGTGGATTCGGCACCCGAAGGGTGTTTTAGAAGACGGACGGAAGGTGACGTTTGCGCTGTTTGAGGAGATTTTGCAAGAAGAGTTAGAGAAAATGAAGGGAGAAGTCGGAGAAGATCTGTTCGAAGACGGAAAATTTCAGGAGGCGAGCGAGCTGTTTGCCGACTTGACGCAACGGGATGATTTTGTCGAATTTCTTACGCTCCCGGCTTACGACCTGTTGGAGGAGAACTAGATCGAAGAGGTGGGGGATTTGGTAGACGACTCAATCATCCAATCCGTCGACCGCGCGCTGCACATCCTCGACATGGTGAGCAGGAAGAGAGAAGGGTGCGGCGTTACTGAACTGTCCATCGCCCTTCCCTTGAACAAAACGTCTGTTTTCCGCATGTTGTCCACATTAAAGCGGCACGGCCTCGTAGAGCAGGACCCGGAGACAGAGCGGTACAAAATCGGGTACAAAGTATTGGAGTTGAGCGGGAGGCTCCTGGACTCCATCGATTTGCGGGCGGAGGCGAGGCCTTATTTGAGAGAACTGGAAAACTTGACGAACGAAGTGATTCACTTAGTCATTTACAACCGCGGAGAAGTGGTTTACATCGAAAAACTGGAAGGAAACGAAACGCTGCGCATGCACTCAAAAGTAGGGAACAGGGCGCCTATGCACTGCACTGGGGTGGGCAAAGTAATCCTCGCCCACCTCCCGCGGGAAGAAGCCCAGGACGTCATCGATCAGTGCGAGTTAACGCGGCACACGGGGAATACGATAACGGATAAAGACGCCCTTTGCGACCATTTGCGACGCGTGAGACAACAGGGCTACGCCCTCGATCTGGAAGAAAACGAAGCGGGCATTAACTGCATTGCCGCCCCTATTTTCGATCATGCGGGCAGGGTTGTCTCGGCTTTGAGCGTGTCGGGTCCGGCCATCCGCATGACAGAGGAGAGGATCGAAACACTGAAGGGCAAAGTGATGGAGACGAGTCGCAAAATTTCCCGTCGACTGGGATATACGGCACCGTGAGAACGGTTGGTCTCTGCGGTGTAAAGGGAGGTGTGGCACGATGGAAAAAACGTCTGCGGCCGGTTTGGACGCACTCGCTAGCGAACTGGAGAAAGTGACCGAAACCGCCGTGTGCGAAAGAGATGAAGTGTTTGGCAACACCGGCCGTTTGGTAGCTTATCCGCAAAATGAGCGAGAAGTGAGTGGGGCGCTGTCGTTGGCTGCACACACCGGCATCACAGTCATTCCCGAAGGAGGCGGAACGAAAAGGGGGTACGGTGGGACGCTGGAGGCGGCTGACGTCTTACTTTCCATGAAAAAAATCCGGGGCATCGTCGAACACGAGGCAGGCGATCTCATCCTGACCGTGAAAGCGGGAACGCCCCTCGCAGACATTCAACACGCCCTCGCCAAAAAGGGCCAGTTCCTCCCCTTAGACGCACCTGACAGCGAGAAAGGGACCATTGGAGGCATTTTGGCTGCCAATATGAGCGGGCCGAAGCGGTTGCGCTACGGGTCGGGGAGAGACCTCGTCGTCGGCATGCGCGTCGTCCACGCCGGCGGACAGGTGATGCGCGCCGGAGCGAAAGTGGTCAAGAACGTGGCCGGATACGACATGAACAAACTGTACGTCGGGTCGATGGGAACACTCGGCATTGTGACAGAAGTGACCCTCAAATGCCGGCCGCTGCCGGAACGCGAAAGCGTTGTGCTGCTGGAAAGCGAAGCGGGTGTAGACCCGTTAGCAGTTTTTTCTCGCCATTTGCTGGACACGCCGATGGAGCCGGTCGCAGTCGAGATCGTCAACCCTGCCTTGAGTGACAGGATGGGAGGGCGGCGGGCGTTCAGTTTGGCGTTGAGTTTTGAGGACGTCCCTAAGTCTGTCGAACGACAGGAGCAGTGGGTTCGGCGAAATGCCCAGCTTTTAACCGTGTCGGACACCTTGAGAAACGAGGAGGCAGCTGCGTGGTGGAAGCGCTTCCTGCAAACAGACAGACAGTGTGTGACGTTGAAGGTGGGCAGCTTGCTGACGGATGTCCCTGTTGTCTTGCATCATGCCGAACGCCTCTCTGAACAACTCGGCATCACATTGCTCTCCCACGGAAGTGTGGGAGTAGGCTTAAGTAAACTTCACGTACAGGCAGAAAAAGAAGCCGTCTGCACGTTCATACGCGGAATGCGGCAATTCATGTCAGGCCGAGAGGGGTACGTCACCGTTGAACACGCACCGCTCTCCGTTCGCCGCCAAGTGGGTGTATGGGGAGAGAATTCGCCAAATAGCCGGCTTTTTGCAGGTATTAAACGGGCGTTTGACCCCGAAGGCATTTTAAATCCAGGAAGGTTTGTCGTCGGGTAAGTGATATGGCCGTTCATAGAGGAGGGGTAGCATGTCAGGCCATTACGTGTGGGAAGATCCGCCCAATTCCGAGAAATTTTCCGCTTGCGTGCATTGCGGCATGTGTTTGGAAGCGTGTCCCACGTACCAGGAGACCGGTCTTGAGCAACATTCTCCCCGGGGAAGAGTTCACATGATCGCCGCCGTGGCGGAAGGCAAAATCGGCCTGAACGAAGCGTTTGCAGATCCCGTCTTTCAGTGCCTCGATTGCCGTGCCTGCGAGACGGCGTGTCCGTCAAACGTGCAGGTCGGGTCGTTGATCGAAGCCGCCCGGGGACAGGTGCGGCAAGCGATGCCGCTGAAAGGGTGGAAGGGGTGGCTCAACCGCCTGTTCCTGCGCGGCATCTTCCCGTATCCGCCGCGCCTTCGGGCATTAGGGGCGATGGTGAAGTGGTATCAGCGGATCGGCGTGCAGAAACTCGTGCGACGGGCCGGACTGCTGAACTTGTTGCCGGAGCACTTGCGCGGGATGGAAAGGGTCCTGCCGAAAGTGGACGATCCGGTTATGAAAAAGATGCCGGAAGTCGTTCAAGCGAAGGGACCCGTTCGGAAAAAAGTCGCCCTCTTGACTGGATGTGTCATGGACGTCGTGTACAGTGACGTAAACGCTGCAACTGTGCGGGTGTTGACAGAAAACGGCTATGAAGTCCATTTGCCGCGGGGGCAGCGGTGCTGTGGTGCACTGCACGTGCATGCTGGAGACCGGGAGCAGGCGAAGAAACTGGCGAAGCAAAACATTGATGCGTTTCTCGAGACCGGTGTTGACCACATTGTGGTGAACGCTGCTGGATGCGGCGCGGCCATGCAGGAATACGGAGAACTGCTCGAAAACGATCCCGAGTACCGGGAGAAAGCGGCTCAGTTTGCGGAAAAAGTCGTCGACGTGTCCAAATTTTTGTACGACAACGGGTACCGCAAGCCGAGGGCACCGTTGAACACCCGTTTGACGTATCACGATCCGTGCCACTTGGCCCACGCCCAAAACGTGAGGTGTGAACCGCGGGAGCTGTTGAAAAGTGTGGACGGCGTGGAGCTCGTCGAGCTGTGTGACGCCGATCGCTGCTGTGGGAGTGCCGGCATTTACAACTTGACGCACCCGGAGATGGCGGGCCAATTGCTCGACCGCAAAATGGACGATGTGCCCGACGGAGTGGAAACGGTCGTCACGGGGAATCCGGGCTGCATGTTGCAACTGTCACTCGGAGTGCACAAACACCGTCGCGCGGAAAAAGTGCTCCACACGGTGGAAGTGCTGGATATGGCCTATCGACAGGAAGCCCATTAAACACCGTGTGAGGTCCTAGTACGTAACGGACAGACTCCCGTCCTTGCCCAGTCAACAACCCGCATCGAAAACGAGGAGGTGCAGAATGGAAGACGAACTCATCACCCAGTTGGCAGCGATTGTCGGGCCAGAGGCTGTGTTGTCCAAATACGAAGATTTAGTGACGTACGAGTGTGACGGATACGTCATCCAGCGAGGTGTGCCCCGCGCCGTCGTCTTCCCGTCGACGACTGAGGAAGTGTCCGCTGTCGTCAAATGTCTCTCCGCCCAAAACGTTCCCTTTATTCCGCGGGGAGCCGGTACGGGATTGAGCGGAGGAGCGATTCCGTTGGGAGGGGAGGTGATCATCAGTCTCGTCCGCATGCGGAAACTGCTCGAAGTGGATTTGGAAAACAGGAGAGCCGTCGTACAGCCGGGCTTGGTCAACTTGAAACTGAACGATGCCGTCGCCCACAGGGGGTATTACTACGCGCCCGATCCTTCCAGCCAACGGACGTGCACCATCGGGGGGAACGTCGCCGAAAATGCCGGCGGCGCCCACTGTTTGAAGTACGGTGTCACGACGAATCACGTGTTAGGACTGGAACTCGTCCTGCCCGACGGAGAGGTGGTCGACATCGGCGGCGTCCCCGATGTTCCGGGATACGACCTCGTCGGCATCTTGACCGGGTCAGAAGGCACGATGGGGATTGTGACCAAGATGACCGTGCGCCTTTTGAAAAATCCGGAGCAGGTGCAAACGGTGCTCGCCCAGTTCGACCGGGTGGAAGATGCCAGCCGCGCCGTTTCCGACATCATTGCCGCAGGTATTATCC